>Ga0265798_10000195_pt1 | contig 111031 bp, 93 predicted proteins | sample P3T30metagenome_FD_192430 | JGI IMG/M metagenome (GOLD analysis project Ga0265798, IMG submission 192430) | Plant litter microbial communities from East Loma Ridge, Irvine, California - P3 T30 | ecosystem: Environmental > Terrestrial > Plant litter > Unclassified | place: USA: California... | reverse complement strand
ATAAGCCTTGGTTTTAATAATTTTTTATATAAATCGAGTAATTGTTCGTTTGTTAATTGCTTTCTGTCGAAATCCATAGTGATTTTTGAATAATCATTAATTATGATGTATCAAAAGTAAGAAAATAACAGAATAGGATGCATTGCGTTAGGAAAATTATTTACACTTCAATTCTTTGAAAGTTTATATATTAGCTTGCAAATCAAATCTATGATGAAAATAGTCATATGTACATTGTTTTTAGTTGCAACGCATTCTCTGTTCAGCCAACGGTTGGATATTAAATTTTATCATAATACAAAGTCTGTAAAAATCAAATCGCTTATAGCTTTTACCATTTCAGGTAGCGATACAATACATTTAAAAGCAGAGCGCACAAATGTTAGCTTATCTGATAACCCTAACTTATCCACACTCTTCCTTGGTATTAACGGTAAAACTATTTGTTATAAAAGGTTGGGTAAAACATCGGGTGGGGAACTTTCTATTTTCGAAATTGATGATATTTCAAAATTTACACCTGTACCTGATCAATTGAATCTCTATAGATTTGGTAATTATAATTTTTTAATAACCAATGAACAAAAGGATAAAAAACTGTATTCGTTTGTTTTTTCTGAAGGATCTAAAAACGTTAATGGCAATATGTACAGTAGCAAAACCTCCGGCTATACTATTGTTGTGGAGTAAAGATTTAAGAAATGTATATTCAATATTAGGCAATGTAGATTTTATCGTTTATAAGTTCTGGTTTAGTATTTCAAATCTAATAATTATATGATCCCTCAATTTCGAAAATTTGATAACGAGAAACAAAAAGTACTTCTTAATAAGGAATACCTTTTTGCTTATAGTGCTGACGACGGTTTTTCTGAACGTCTGTTACATGAAGAAATAATTATAGATTTTGAATATCGTTGTATAGTTAAGGTCAGGGCATTTAACAAAATGCCTTTTTATAGAGAGCTTGAAACCATTCCTGAGCCAATATCCAGTTATATGGAGCAATTACTTAACAGTGACTATAATTCACTTAAGTCTTATTATGATTACATTACTTTTGGTATTGATGATATAGGCGGCAGCCAGTTACTAATAAATATTGATATCGAGACTATGGAAACAGGCGTATTAAACGGTCTTCCAAATTCATATTTTGAAACACCAGTCGACAAGCTTCTGTATGCATTTAACATGTACATGAGAGAATTTTTTGTAAAAATATATAATAAAGAAATGCTTCAGTAGAAGTTCTCAACTTTTCTATCTTTGCACCCATAAATGCCAAACAATGAAATTAGAAGAAATATTACAGCAACGAAGCGCAAACCAATGCGAACTAAGTGCTGCAACAGATAGCCTCACCGCCTATGAAGTGCCACCGGCCATTAACCGCGGTGCTGACGGTTACATCCTTATAAGCGAAAAGTGCTTTAACCAGATAGAGAAAAAAGAGGAGCCGGATGCTGATTTTTGGCAAGTTGTATTACCAACATCTATGTGGAGCGAAGTACATGCTGTACAGGTAGTTTCATGGCGTATGCTAAACCGTTTCCGTAATGAGAGCTGGGCTGCCGATGCACTTGATATGATGTACCTTGACGACGAACTTTTAGAATGGGCAAAAGCTACGGGCGACCACACCGGCGATGCGAGCGTGCAATTTCATAAGGACAGCAACGGGAATATACTTCAGACCGGCGACACCGTTACTCTTATAAAAGACCTTGATGTAAAAGGTTCTACAATCAATGCAAAAGTGGGTACTGCAGTGCGCAACATTCGACTGGTACACGACAATATAGAGCAGGTAGAAGGTAAAATTGACGGCCAGCTAATTGTTATACTAACCAAGTATGTAAAGAAATCGTAATATAGTTCAACCACGAATTGCAATAACTTGCTGATTAATTTTGGTTCAGATTTATCCAATTCGTGGGCACTATTTTACCTCTGTCTCTCCTGTTAACAACTTCCTTCCCATCAGGTAAAAAAATAGTGTTAGCTTTGTAACTGCACGGCTTTACCGTCGTAAAAGTTAATAACAATAAACTACCTGTATGCAAAACATTCCCAGTGTGGACCTGCGTGATTTCCTTTCGGGCGACCCGGAACGCAAGCAAAAATTTGTAAATGAAATCGGCAAAGCGTATGAAGATATTGGCTTTGTAGCACTTAAAGGGCATTTTCTGGACGACAGGCTTGTAGACAGCCTGTACACCGAAGTTAAAAACTTCTTTAGCCTGCCTGTTGACGTAAAAGAGCAGTATGAAATTCCGGGAATTGGTGGCCAGCGAGGTTATGTTTCTTTTGGTAAGGAGCATGCTAAAGGCCGTAAAGAAGGCGACCTTAAAGAGTTTTGGCACTTTGGACAATATCTTGAAGATGGGTCTAAATATGAGAATGAATACCCTGCCAATGTTGAAGTTAAAGAACTTCCTGAATTTAATAAAGTGGGCGAAGAGGCATACAAAATGCTTGAAAAGACGGGCGTTTATGTTCTTAGGGCATTGGCATTATACCTGGGCCTCGACGAATTTTACTTCGACAATTATGCGGCAGAGGGCAACAGCATCCTGCGCCCTATCCACTACCCTCCTATAACATCTGAACCTGACAATGCGGTACGTGCTGCGGCACACGGAGATATAAATCTTATCACGCTATTAATGGGTGCTCAGGGTAAAGGCCTTCAGGTCCAAAACCACAACGGCGAATGGATTGATGCCATTGCAGAACCTGACGAACTTGTTATAAACGTAGGTGACATGCTTAGTCGGCATACCAACAATAAGCTTAAAAGTACTATACATCAGGTAGTTAATCCGCCACGTGAACTTTGGGGTACATCACGATATTCCATTCCTTTTTTCATGCATCCGGTAAGCGAAATGAAACTTGACTGCCTGCCTAATTGTGTAGATGATGAACATCCTAAACTGTATGATGATATTACAGCCGGCGACTTTTTATATGAAAGGCTTGTGGAACTTGGTTTGATAAAGAAATAAAACACAGATTTCTAGATTACTGGATATTAGAAAATAACAGACTTTGCGTTAGGTCATTGCGAGATATTAGAATCTCATTTTATATATAATCTTGATTGCTTAGGCCTCGCAAAACAATGCCGGCTAAAGTTGCTAAAAATCCAACTATCTATAAATCTAACCATCTATAATATGGCAAAAAAAATAAACAGTCTTGACGACCTTGGTGGATTTGTGTTTTCGACCAATAAAGATTTTGAGATAGGCTCTAATGAGGAGGCTCAGGAAACGCTGCCTAATAATCAGCAAAAACTTGAAGCACATCTTGACAAGAAGAACCGCGGCGGCAAAGTAGCAACGGTTATAAGAGGCTTTGAGGGTACTGATGACGATCTTAAAGCGCTCGCCAAACAGCTTAAGACACTTTGCGGTGTAGGAGGTTCGGCGAAGGAAAACGAGATCATTATACAAGGAAACTTTCGCGATAAGATCATGGAGTTTCTCTCAAAAGAAGGATATAAGGTTAAGCGTGTAGGCGGCTAATCTATGCGGCACAATTAGTAGGAAAGCATTTGCACACCGCAGATGCTTTCTTTATTTTAGCAGTATACTATTAAAAGAATCAAGCATATAATTCCCGTATGGAAATCAAAAAATCAGAGCTTATACTAAACCCCGACGGCAGTGTATACCACCTTAACCTAAAACCTGAAAACATAGCACACGATATTATTTTTGTGGGCGATCAGGACCGGGTAGAGAAAATTACAGCCCATTTTGATAGTATAGAATTCACAATTCAAAAGCGGGAGTTTAAAACCCAAACCGGGATTTATAAAGGAAAACGCCTTACTGTGCAATCAACGGGAATAGGCCCTGATAATATAGATATTGTTATTAATGAGCTGGATGCCTTAGTAAATATAAATCTCGAAACACGGGAGCCTAAAAAAGAACTTACCTCGTTAAACATTGTTCGTATAGGCACATCGGGTTCACTGCAGGAAGATATCCCGGTCGACAGCTTTGTGCTTTCACAATACGGGCTGGGCCTTGATAATATGCTACGCTCCTACTTAATAGAAGAAATATCAGACTATGCAATGGAGGAAGCTTTTTTGCATCATACCAACTGGGACATACGTAAGGGAAAACCTTATGTGGTAAGATGTAGTGAGAAGCTTGAAAAATTATTAGATACCGATTACATTCATAAAGGAATTACTGCAACGGCGGGAGGATTTTATGGCCCGCAGGGACGGGTGCTTCGCTTACCCATTCAGGATGCGGGGCTAAATGGCAAAATGGACATCTTTAATTTTAATGGTAAACGCATCACAAACCTTGAGATGGAGACCGCGGCAATTTATGGGCTATCGGCATTGCTGGGACACCATGCGCTTTCGCTTAATGCTATAGTTAATAATCGTGCTACCGGCGCCGCCAACCCCGATCCTAATACAATTTTAAAGCTTATACAATATACGCTTGATAAGCTTGTAAAATAGTTATTATAAGAAAGACATTACCGGCAACGCGTTTCCTTATATAGCCATAAAAGGTTTCAGTTATTGAATTTCTCTTATTACCTTTATCAATTATAAATACTATACATGAAATCATTAAAAATAGCGGGCGTTCCGGAACACTTTAACCTGCCGTGGCACCTTTGCATAGAAAACGAAGAATTTGAAGAAGCGGGAATAGATTTACAGTGGACCGATGTGCCCGAGGGTACCGGCAAATTGTGCCAGATGCTTCGCGACGGTGATACTGATATTGCAGTAATACTAACCGAAGGTATTGTAAAAGATATTGTTGCAGGTAACGACAGTAAAATCGTTCAGGTTTACGTACAGTCACCACTAATATGGGGAATACATGTAGGCGCAAAATCTGATTACAAAAAGCTCGCTGACCTTAAAAATGGTAAAGTTGCCATTAGCCGGTACGGCTCGGGTTCGCACCTTATGGCTTACGTTAATGCACAGAATCAGGGTTGGGATACAAAGTCGCTGCAATTTGAAATTGTGAATACTCTGGATGGCGCTGTTGAGGCTCTCACTAACGGCGCTGCTGACTATTTTATGTGGGAACGTTTTATGACGAAGCCTATTGTAGACAAAGGAATCTTTAGGCATGTGGCCGATTGCCCTACCCCCTGGCCAAGTTTTGTAATTGCTGTTCGTAATGAAGTTTTAAAGAACGATCCGGATGCTATTGGAACAGTTTTAGATATTATCAACCAGACGACCGAAGAGTTTAAGGAGATACCAAGTATCGACAGAACGCTATCTGAGCGTTATGGTCAAAAGGTTGAAGATATAGGTGAGTGGCTGGATTTGACAGAATGGTCTCAAAGCAAACTGGATAAGGCCACATTTACAACGTTACAAAACCAGTTGTTAAGCCTCGAAATAATAGATAAAAAGATTGCTTTTGAAACTGTTGCGGGATAGCTGCCTGCACATCCATGATGGTAAAACCCAATTTCTCTCACATACAGAAATTAAAAAACAGGCTTCAGGTTAAGAAGCCCTGGGATTCCATTATTATTTTTATCCTGAACATACTTATTTCCATTCCGCTGTTTATTATACTCCATCAGAACATAGTAGATCCGGAATGGCCTTATCAAATTGACAGGATTATACTCTTTATCGCGTTGGTTACGGTTATCCAGCTGATTTTGAGATTACTTAAAACCGTGCTCATTATTTGCATTGCTGTCTACCTTATGGTTTTAATATTTGGGTCGGTCTTCGGTAAATACGGCTTTAATGCTGTATTTGAAGATTATCGCTCCATGGTCTACACTATGGCAGATGACCCAAACCCACAGGATATTATAATATCTAAGCTGCTGCCCTTCCCAAATAAAGGGTTAATTATAGACGCAGTTGATTATCAAAATCCGGCTGTGCGAAATTTTGCTGCTATGGCAACCACTAAATATTTTAAAAATGTTAAAGGGTATAAACAGCAGAGAAGGCTTATACAGTGCTTCGCTGTTTTTAAAGAAGTAAGAAACCGATGGAACTACGTTGATGACCCGAAGGGGCACGAATATATTGCGAGTGCAGGAGAATCTGTACAGCATTTTTCGGGCGACTGCGACGACCATGCCATACTTATGGCAGCATGTATACGGTCTATAGGCGGTACGCCAAGAATTATACATACCGGTGGACATTTATACCCGGAAATGCTGGTGGGCAGTACTACCGATCTTGAAACTGCAAACTACCTTATTAAAGAGGAGCTTTTTGTAAATGAAAGCCGTGGTAAAGAATTGCATTACCATGTAGATGAACGCGGGCAGGTATGGCTTAATCTCGACTATACCGCTAATTTTCCCGGTGGGCCTTTTATGAGTGAAGAAATATTGGGTGCCCTTACCTTCGATTAAGCCTTAATTTCCAAAGTTGAATGTAATAAACGAATAAAGATAGCAATTAGCTTTCGATATACCCTTTAGAGATATTACCTACCATTCAATTTGGTTTTTACCTTTTTCTGCCAAAAACTCGTTTGCTTTAGTGAAATGCTTATTACCAAACCAGTGGCCTTTGTTAGCACTTAATGGTGATGGGTGTCCTGACTCTAAAACCAAATGGCGGTTGCGGTCTACCTTTGCGCCCTTCTTTTTTGCCGGGCCTCCCCATAAAAGGAATACAACATTTTCCTTCTCATCAGATATTTTTTGAATAACAGCATCGGTAAATGTTTCCCACCCTTTGCCCTGATGGCTGTTGGCTTCGCCTTTGCGTACCGTTAGTACGGCATTTAATAGCAGTACTCCCTGATTAGCCCATCGCTCCAGATTACCCGTAGACGGAAAAGGCTTGCCCAGGTCGGCATTAATTTCACGGAATATATTCTGCAAGGATGGAGGCGGTGGTACATTATCATTCACCGAAAAACACAAACCATTTGCCTGTCCCGGACCGTGGTAGGGATCCTGGCCAAGGATAACAACCTCTACCTTATCAAACGGACAATGGTCGAAAGCAGAAAAGATTTGTTTGCCCGGAGGGTAGCAGGTATTTTGTGAGTACTCTTGCTTTACAAAATTAATCAGGTTTTCAAAATAGGGTTTATCAAATTCGTCTGCCAGTGCTTCCTTCCAGGATGGGTGTATGTTTACCTGCATTGCTTGTTTGTTTACCACAAATATAAATAAAGAGGTTACTAAACCTTTATAAAGCAGTCTTAAACTTTGCATGACATTTGTACATGCTGCACGATTAAATAGTATTTTTGCATAGAATTTGCTTTAATAAAAGAATGATTAGCATTACAGAAAAAACTTTAAAAGATTTAGAATTTTATACGGTACTTGAGGCTGTGGCATCTGCCTGTACCACAGAGCCGGGGCGCGAAAAAGCATTAGAGATAACGCCTTTAAAAAGTAAGGAGTTATTGATGGATGCCCTGCTCGAGACATCAGAATACGTTTCCTCATTTGATAACAATAATGCCCTGCCCAACCATGGTTTTGAATCGATAACAAACGAGATTAAGTTTCTTGCAATAGAAGACAGTTATCTTGATGCAAGTGCCTTTAGAAAAATTGCGTTGGTATCGGACACTGTAAATACACTTGTAAAATTTCTCGATAAGTTTAACGACTACTACCCTACCCTTAATGCGCGTGCGCAACAGGTAGAGTATACAAAAGATATACTTAAGTTTATAGACAAGGTTGTAGATAAGTATGGGGATATAAAAGATGACGCCTCGCCCGACCTTTTAAATATCCGCCGGGAAATGAACCTTGTTAAGGTAAAGATTAACCAGAGCTTTACCATGGCCCTGAGCCAGTACAGCAGTTTAGGGTATCTTGATGATATAAAAGAGAGCGTAGTAGAGAATCGTCGTGTATTGGCAGTTTCTGCTATGTATCGTAAAAAGGTAAAGGGGTCTATACTCGGCAGTTCTAAGACAGGAAGCATAGCCTATATAGAACCGGAGGCTACGCTGCGCTTTTCGCGTGAGCTTAATAACTTTGAGTACGAAGAGAAGGAAGAAATAAAACGTATCCTGATGCAGTTATCTTATGCTATACGTCCGTTTGTCCCATTGCTGTATGATTACCAAGATTTTTTAACCGATATCGATGTGGTATCAGGAAAAGCGAAATATGCTAAAAGGATAAACGGTTTGCTGCCCCATATTAATGAGGAACGAAGATTATATTTTAGGGAAGCCTTCCACCCCATTCTCTATGTAAATAACAGGGCTAAGAATCAGGTTACGTATCCTCAGACTATTGAGTTAAAGCCAGATAACCGTATTATTGTTATATCGGGCCCTAATGCAGGCGGTAAAAGTATAACGTTAAAAACTATTGGACTTCTACAGTTAATGTTGCAATGCGGGTTACTTATCCCTGTGCATGAACGCAGCGAAACCTTTCTGTTCGACAGGATAATGACCGATATTGGCGATAATCAATCTATCGAGAACCATCTTAGTACCTACAGTTATCGTCTTAAGAACATGAATTACTTCCTGAAGAAGTGTAATGACAAGACGTTGTTTTTAATAGATGAATTTGGTACAGGCTCTGATCCTGAACTGGGTGGCGCCCTGGCAGAAATATTTCTCGAAGAGTTCTACCATCGTGAGGCGTTTGGTATTATAACAACACATTATACCAACTTAAAAATTCTTGCTAACGAGTTGCCTTATGCTACTAACGCTAACATGCTCTTTGACGAGAAATCATTGGAGCCTATGTATAAGCTTATATTAGGGCAGGCAGGTAGCTCCTTTACCTTTGAGGTTGCCCAGAAGAACGGTATACCGTTTGGTCTGATAAACCGGGCAAAGAAAAAGATAGAGGGCAGCAAAGTACGGTTTGACAAAACCATTGCTACGCTCCAAAAAGAACGCTCTAAACTGGAAAAGACATCTCAGACGCTTAAGGAAGAAGAAACCCGCGCTCGTGAAGAAGGCCGTAAAATGGAAGGAATTAACAGCAGGATCCAGCAGAAGCTTGAAAGTTACCAGGAACTATATGATGCTAACCAGCGGCTTATCTATCTTGGTCAGAAGCTGGATGACATGAGCGAAAAGTATTTTAACAACAGAAGCAAAAAGGATCTTATAGGTGAGTTATTAAAGATCGTCGAGATTGAGAATTCTAAGCGTAAGGTTGTTACCCCTAAGGAGAAAAAAGTTATAGAGGTTATTCAGAAGCAGGTAAAGGCGGAAGTTGAGGTTAAAGTTGAAGAAATAAGACAAGAAAAAAAAGAGAAAAAGCTCAAGGAAAAGCCTGTTGATAAGCCAAAGGCTATCCTGAAAGTGGGCGACCGTGTTAGGATGATAGATGGTAAGGCTGTAGGAACACTTGATGCTATAGAAAGAAAAAAAGCGACTGTTAACTACGGAACGTTTACCTCTAAAGTTGATCTTGATTCTTTGGAATTAGTTGAGGCTATAAAAAAATAATTGCTGGCCAATATCTTGCATGTCCTTTAAACAATACTGTTATGGAAAATTTACCGGTCGATAAAAAAATAATACTGTTTGATGGCGTATGCAACCTTTGCGACGCCACCGTGCAGTTTTTAATTAAAAGGGATGTAAAAGATGTGTTTAGATTTGTCGCCATCCAATCAGATTTAGGACAGAAAATCATACAGCATATTGGCATTGATACATCAAAAACCGATTCTATAATACTTTACGAGCCGGGGAATGCTTATTATTATAAAGCAGAAGCCGCCTTAAAGATCGGGAAAGAACTTGGCGGCGTTTATTCGTTGCTATCTGTATTCACAATGCTGCCTAAAATCATTTCTAATTCAGTTTACGATTTTATAGCACGTAATCGGTACAAATGGTATGGTAAAAAAGATGCCTGCATGATACCTTCGGCGGCAATGAAAGCAAAATTTTTGTGAGAGTATAACTTAAAGTATAGTTTTTTTCACATTTACATTTCTACGGTTACTAATTGAAAGTTATCTGCAGTGTCTATCACAATTCCGTGAGATGATGCCTTAAGCCACTTAGAGAGCTTTTTATAGAATAGTTTTTCATTTACAAATTCTGAGGCATGAAAGTGCATATGGACCAATACGAATGTTGTAAACTTTTTTATATGCTTTAGATATTTACGAAGCTCTTCAGACACCCCTGTGTCCTGCCTTTTACAGATAACCTGAGCCCTACCTTTGTCTATGGCATCTGCAGCGGTCTTCCAAAAATCGGTTGGACTGTCTTTGCCTTCTTTAAATTTTAATTCTTCCCCGCCTGGCAGTTCCAGAACTACAAAATAATGTTCCATGGCATAATTGTTTTACTCCAAGTTACGATTATTTACCAGTGTTTACCATCAGATTATCAAACTATTAACCTGAACTTAAAGTTATATTAAACGAATGTAGTTCATCGATAAATACTATTATTTAGTCGATTCAATAATCAATAATTAAATATTTATCGAGCTAATATAATCTGCTAAGCATCAATGGTAACAAGCTGAAAAGTATCCGAGGCATCGATTATCGACTCTAAATGATGATTTAGTGATAGTCCGGACAATTTTTTATCAAGATGTTCCTGACTTAAGTTTTCGTTAGGACATAAGCACAAATGCACTAAGACGAATGTGGTAAATTTTTTCAGAGTAATTACATGGCGTCGAAATTCTTCACACACACCGGTATCTTCCCTGCTGCTAATTATTGACGTAGCGCCAATGCGCACTGCGCTCGCGGCTGTCTCCCAAAATCGCGATGGGCTACTTTTGCCATTTACAAATTTTAGCTCTTCTCCTCCGGGTAATTCAAGTACTACAAAGTAATGTTTCATTGCTTCCATTGTAATCATCATTATGTGTTAAGCAAATATATACGATTAACAAAATATTAACGCGTGTTTACTTAAACATTTAATCGATGAAAAGTGTTTTTCGACGATTTCCTGCTTACACGTATTAAATATTTTAAGAAACTTTAAATACCGTATTTGAAGAGAAGACTATCTAATATAATAAGCAGGTGCAATATCAAAATCAGCACTTAAAAATTTTGGAAAGCTTTACCGTTTAACATTCAATTAGGTTTGTTGGCAGGACGCTTGCCACCATTTATCGATTATAATTTAATGCTAAAACCGTTAAATATATTTTTGCGTATTATTTACGTGTTATTCAAATCGACACCCTTTTTAAAAATATTAAACTTTATCTGATGCCTACTATCGTCTTATCAAAAGTAATGTGCCCCGCTAAGGCAGGAACAACAATTTTAATTAGCAGTTTGGTAATTTTGTTTGGATGCTATTTCCATGTATCCTTTCAGACATCTATATACGGTTCAATAAGATTTAACACTGCTTTATGTTTTGCAATTTTAAGTATCTGCCTTATAAATGCATCTACTAAAAAGTTAACTCCTTACCTATTTCTCTTTATAAAGATGGGAGTATTAGCTTACTGTACTGCCTCACTGCTTCAGGATTATTTTTCTTTAGACTTAGGTATTGACCAGTTATTTTATAATGAAAATACAGGCGAAATCCAGGATCAACTTAGTCCGGGCAGAATACCGCCATTAACAGGGCTATTGTTTATAATATTGAGTATAGGGCTTATAGGGATAATTTATATAAAAAAATATATATCCTGCTTCCAGTATTTTTTTCACTCTGTAACATTTGTGTCGTTCATAATTTTAGTAGGTTACATAATCAAGGTTCCGGCCTTGTATTCTTTCTCGTTTCAAACCGTTATATCCATTTATACAGCCCTCTTATTTTTCTTTTTGTCAATAGGGGCATCTTTGCTAAGTCCTTCCACCGGACTCACAGCTGTTTTTACAATTCATAATACGGGAAACATTATAGCACGCAGGTTGTTTTTACAAATGATGTTCGCCATAATTGCCATTACATACATCAGGTTTGAAGTGCACCACTATAATATTATTGATTCTGATTCCAGCATTGGCCTGATGGTAATAGCCTATGTAATTACCAGTATGATTTTTACACTTAAGGCGTCAAAACGTCTTAATGATTTTGAATTACGAAGAAATATAGCTGAAGAGCGGTTTAAGCTTGTAGTAGAATCTGCTCCAAATGCATTGGTAATGAGTGATAGTAACGGCAGGATAACATTAGTAAACGTAAAGGGAGAAAGTTTATTTGGCTACAAACGCGAAGAATTAATAGGTGAAAAGATAGAGGTCCTTATACCACCAAAATTTAGAAGGAACCACCTCTCAAACAGAGATTTATACCATATGGAATCTGTATCCCGCTATTTTGGCGCCGGTGCAGAATTACACGCTGTAAATAAAAGCGGTATGGAGTTTCCTGTAGAAGTGGGATTAAACTCTATACAAGACGGTAATGAAACATCGGTACTGGCATCTATAATAGATATTACGGACAGGAGAAAACAGGAGACGCAGATAAAAGAGCAGCTTATAGAACTTAAAGTCAAAAATCAGGAGATGGAGCAATTTAATTATATAGCATCTCACGATTTGCAGGAGCCTTTAAGAACGGTGTCGAATTACATTATGTTGCTTAAGGAAGATTATCCGGATCAAATCGATGAAGAAATTGAAACTCATCTTGGGATGATGGATTCCGCGGTTAGTCGTATGAGCATGCTTGTACGCTCGATGCTTGACTTTGGACGTCTGGGGCGTGATAAAAAGCTTATCGAAACAGATTGCAACATTTGCCTAGCCAACGTTATCGCTGATTTAAATAACCTGATAAATAAAAATGGTGCTACAGTAATTATAGAGGGAATGCTTCCCGTAATTAATGTTTATGAGGTAGAATTTCGACAATTATTTCAGAATTTGATTAACAACGCGATTAAATTTAAAAATGAGGATGTTTCTCCAATTATAAAAATAGGATTTACACAGAAAGAAGATGCTGTAGAATTTTATGTAGCAGATAACGGTATTGGTATTGATCAAAAATATTCGAAAAGAATTTTTCAGATTTTTCAACGTCTTCATAACAACGATAAATTTGAGGGACATGGAATAGGCCTTGCTAACTGTAAAAAAATTGCAGAGATGCACGGCGGTACTATATGGGTTGAATCTATTTTTGGGGAAGGAAGCACCTTTAAATTTACAATTTCTAATTTATAATATGCCTTACAGACTTAAGAACGTCGTACTCATAGACGATAATAAGATAGATAATTTTTTTCATGAACGCGTAATTAAAAAATTTGATAACACAATAAACGTCAAGGCAATCTTATCTGCCGAGGAGGCATTACAATATCTCGACAGCTCAGCCCCTAACGAACTCCCCGATTTAATATTCCTGGATATTAACATGCCCGGTATGAATGGATGGGAATTTTTACAGGAATATGCAGGGTTAAGAAATGACAGCATCAATTGTATAATTATCGTAATGCTTAGTACATCCGAAAATCCTGAGGATAAAGATAATGCGATGCAACAGGGTATCGCCACAGAATATAAATCGAAACCGTTAACAAAAGAAATACTTACAGACATTTCCAATAAATATAATTTCGATTTTCACCTGAAGATATAAATGTTGGCTTAGACATAAGGTTCCGGTTGTAAATTAAATTGGCGCTAAAAAGCTTTGATAATAAGCGAATGTTATCTTTGCGGCAATGCATCCAATATATATACATTGAAAACTATAAAATTCCATAAAACAGAATGTGGGGTAGATTTTCTTCTAAATGTTTTGATGTCTAATGATGTTAAAGCAAATTATTTAGACGGCGAGCCATTTAATAGTGATTATTTCGAAGTCGTTTTTATCAAGAAAGCAAAAGGCTCTATCATACTTAATCATAGTCAGATAAATCTGCTGGATAATATGATACTATTTATATCGCCTTATCAAAAACGCCAATGGTTCTTCGAGGAGCATAATGTAGAATTTACAACCCTAATATTTCAGGAAGAATTTCTAAATGAATTTTTTGCGGATAAACTTTTTACATATCGTCTTTTATATTTCTACCAATTGGATTATCCACTAATCATGCCTGTTTCTAATAGCATGATTGAGCGTTTTTGCGATTTATTAACCGAGATTAAGTCAGAATTAACTGCTACGAAAGCTGACAGCGTTCATATCATCAGGTCGCTTCTTTATTACCTGCTGCAATCCTTAAATAGGGAATATGCCCTACAGAACAGGTTATCGATGGAAAAGGCTAATGATAATTACGCCTATCAGTTTCGGAAACTTCTCGAGGTTAATATACGGTATAAACAGCGACTAAATGATTATACCGAGATGTTAAACGTAAGCCGTATTACATTGAATAAAGCAGTGAGAAAGCAGTTTAATGTTACTGCCATCGAACTTTTAAAGCAGCGGCTTCTTTTTGAAATTAAGAATGACCTTATATATTCAGGAAAGTCCGTTTCTGAAATTGCTTACAGCCTTCAGTTTCCGGAACCGGGACATATGATGCGCTTTTTTAAAATGCTCACAGGAATTACAATCGGGCAATTTATTTTAGATTATCAAAATGGTATTCCTTCATAGCTCTTTGGTAATAGGTACGTTGTAGGCTAAATATAACTTTGCAGCTAATTAACCACAGGCTTATAATAAGCACTGTCGCCAATTTTAATCTAATATTATAATTATGAAACAAATTGTATTCGCCGCTGTATTAACTCTCACAGCAACAATGTCTTTTGGCCAAAGTAACAAAGGAGCGAATATTCAATTAATCAGAAATGCTACCGTAGTATTCAGGTATGCTGGCCACGAATTTCTTATCGACCCAATGCTTGCAGAAAGAGGTGCTTATCCGGGATTTCCCGGTACCGCAAATTTGCGCAATCCGCTCGTTGCACTTCCGGTAGCTGTAGATGGCTTATTGCATCCTGACGCAATATTTGTATCACACCTCCACCCTGACCACTGGGATGAGGCAGCAATTAAAATGCTTCCTAAAGAAATACCTTTATTCGCTCAGGATGAAAAAGATGCAATGGTTATAAAAAGTAAGGGATTTATAGATGTGCGGGTCCTTTCTAAGTCGTCAAATTTTAAAAATGTTGCTATTCAAAAAACTGCTGCACAACACGGGTCTGATGAAGCTTACAAAAATCCACAAATGGCAGCAGCCTTAGGAGATGCATCAGGATTTTTCTTTAGTAGCCCTGGCCAGAAATCTGTATATTTTGTAGGAGATGCTATTTGGACAGACGCTTTCGAAAAGGCACTTAAAGCCCTTAAGCCCGATGTTGTGGTACTAAATACCGGGTTTGCACAGGTAGATGGATTTGGTGCCATTATTATGGGTAAGGATGATGTTAAGAAAATAAATAAAATATTGCCCGATGCGATTATAATTGCGATACATATGGAGGCGATTAATCATTGCATCCTTACACGTAAAGAATTGGGCGACTATGTTGCGAATCTTGGCATAGCTACTAAGGTATTTATTCCTCTTGACGGTGAGGTTATAAAATTGTAATGCATCAGGGAATTATATTTAAAATTATATCTCTGATAATATACGGAGGCAATCGTTTTTATTCGAGTAGGACTTGTAAAAGCGTCGACCACTTTTGTATTAGGTTCCGTTGTATTATTTTATCGTGACTAATAAAGATCTAATATTGCCAAATTTAAAAAATGTAAAATTAAGATAAGATACAGAAATATTGTGTAATAGCGAGATTTCATTTCCTTATTAGCTTTGTCAATGAGTTAATTAAGCATGAGGCCTCTGATATATCTGATTTTATCAGGGGCTTTATTTCTTTAATTTTAAATAAATAGATCGCTTTAATTATTGTGTTTACGTTTTATATTTTTACTAATATGCCGCATAATACATACTAATGTAGTTTACCAAAATTATTATTGCGGTAAACGTAAATGTTTAAAAATTATATCTCCGGTTTCCTTGCGATTGCCCAATAATCGAGTATAGTTTTAATTTCTGATTTTACCTGGTTATAATCATTTCCTTTCTTAAAAAAACCCTGTACATTCAAGTTTTCGTAGGCTTCATTAACGTCACCCATGGCTGCAGATGTTGAGTAAAAAACAAATGGAATACTTTTCTTTCTTAGAAGTGGGTCACGGTCTATGTCAGATTTAAGTTCCAGACCAGTCCTTTTTGGAAGATTTATGTCAGAAAAAATAATGTATATAGATTCATTTGTCTTGCTGATAAAATGATAAGCATCATCACAATTGTCAAACCATACAATCTCGTTTTTTACTTTGAGGTCTTCAATTATCTCTATAAGCATATCTTTATCGTCATGGTCGTCTTCAATTAAAACTATAATCCCTTTTGTCATTTTATTGTTTTTAGTTAAAGTATGTTATAGATGGAAGCCAGGGAAATTATGCTGTCTTCTTTTTAACAGCGTGCAGCTTATTAAATATATCTATTTGTAAATTGAGTTCCTGTATCCTTTTATCAGATACCGCCAACGTATTTTTAGTAAGGTGATTTAAAAGTGATGCCATACATTCCACCTGCACTACACTAATATTTAGGTACATTTTACTTTCTGACAAATATGTATCGTCAAATATGGTATCGGCAGAGCTTATTTTGTACCTCAGTCTTTGGAATACATCATAAATATCCTCACTGTCAGGTAAGTAGCCTGATTTAAGAAAGATTAATGACCTAACGACATCGACGGTTTTTTCAAAATCTATTTTAAATGATTTCACCTTATTTTCAGGTAAAAACGTAGCGACAAATCGAAGAAAATACTTTTGTTGTACCGGGCATACTGCAACATGTTCCATACTGTAGTTTTGTAAGGGTATTTTAAACATTTTACTTTTGAATTAAGCCATACTCATACAGAGGCTTCACAAACACGATTTTACAAGGTTTAAATAGCATTATGCTATTTATAGTTAGATTGCCAGCGCTTCAGAGCGAGTTTTACCCCGATGACAGTTAACAGTCTTAAGCAACAATTATATAATTCACTTCCTTTGAGGAAGCTATAAATGCAATTTTATCTAATATCAAAAGTATAGTATATGTTTGTCAGTATCTTACATGATTTCACAGTTCTATTACATCGCTGTTTTGGCATTAATTATAAAATGCCTGACGAGATTCAGAAATAGAATATATTTAAGAAGTATGTAATTAATAAAATTACGATTTCTATTAAGTCAGCCGGATACTCGCGATGCCGAAAAGACTATATAAATAAAATATATAATTCCATTCATATGTATAATGTAGGAAATATTGACTAAATGAATAGATTAGACATTAGTTATCTAAAGGTATATTAATCTCTGTTTTAGTCCCTATTCCTAATTTGCTTGTAAGTTTTACTACCCCATTAAATGTTGTTACCCTATCCATAATATTCGATAGTCCAAGTCCGCCCCTCTTTTGTTCGACATCGAATCCTTTTCCATCATCCTTTATAGTAACCAGAAGGCAATTTTCTTTAGTGGCTATGTTTATAGAAACGTTTTTAGCTTTGGCATGTTTTAGGATATTATTCAACAGCTCCTGTACAATTCTGTATATGTTCAATTTAAGCTCATCAGAAAGTTCTGAGGGAAGCATATAGCTAAAATTTATTTCGGGAAAAGCAGCGCTATTTTTATTTTGCTTACTTATAAGCTTGTCTATCATTTCATGTAAACAAGTGTTCTTTAACGGTGCTGCAAGGTTATGGCATAATAAGTGAATTTCATGCATTGCGCTATCGATCATTTCGAGAGGAGGCTGTATTAATTCTTTTACATTTTGATCACCTCTTCCTGCAATACCCAAGTGAAACTTTGCGCCAAACAGTATTTGATTTATGTTATCATGAAGTTCCTGTGCAATATAGTTTCGTTGTTTATCCTGAGCCTTTATTATAGCTCTGGAAATCTTTTTTTGCTCTTGTATTTTTTGTTCACGTATTTTTTTTTCCAGTGATTTAGATTTGCGCTGTGCTTCCTTCCTATCGGTTATATCCTGCAGGATCCCGAAAAGGCGTATTGGTTTATTAGCGGAATCATACCCGAACCGCCACTTTATGTACCCAAACCTTGTTTTTCCTGAACCCGTTGTAAACTTAAATTCAATTTCCGACTCATTAAAATCCATTAGAGCCTGACGTATTAGCAATTGTGCGAACTCTTCGTCTCGTGGATGAAGTAACGATAAAAGCAGGTCAAGAGAAGGCTGGGTTTCTGCTGGTTCAAGATCCAAAATTCTATAAACTTCGTCAGACCACGTATGCAGGTTTTTAACAAGATCGACATCCCAGTTGCTAATACGTGCAATTGCCTGCGCTTCGTTTAGTTTCATTTGGTTTTCAAAAAGGAGCTGTTCTGCTTTTACTCTTTGAGTAATATCATTAACTATAATTATCCTTACCGTTTTATCATCGTGATTAAAAGAATAGCCTGTTGTTTCAACGTTTATAATCTCACCACACTTTTTAAGATGTCTCCATTTACCATGTCTGGACTTGTCAGATACTATCTTTACCTGGGCAATATCCTGAAGTAACAACTCTACTTCTTCGCTGGGTCTGATATCTTTTATGGTCATCAATAAAAATTCTTCCCGGGTGTATCCGTAATGGTTTACGGCTGCATCATTTACATCAATAAAACTTAGGTTTTCAAGATCGTACAACCACATTGGCACCGGACTTTTAAAGAACAATGTGCGGTATTTTTCTTCACTTGTTATAAGTCGGTCTTTTATAACTTTACTTTCGGTAATATCATGGTAGAAAATGATTAAACCTGTATCAGATGGATAAACTTTAATTAAAAACCATTTATCCATTTCTGAATAGTAATTTTCTATTTCCTTAAACTTGCCTGTACTCATTGCTTCCATGTAGATATCTCCAAAAGCAGTTCCTATTAGCCCCGGATGAACGTCCCAAAGCACTTTGCCTATTATCTTGTCTCTTCCAGGAGGGTGTGTAGCGAGTGCGGCATCATTTAAAAAAGTATATCTCCAATCACTATTAACACAAATAACCGCATCGTTAATTCTGCTAAAAATTAAATCCCGATCCCTGTCTTTCTGCTTTAGCTTATATTTTTGATATGAAACGATAACTATTAATAATATAATAAGTACATATGCAATTAAACTATCGATGCCCATGATTATAGTTACATTTAGTATAGTGTAGTACTATTAGTGACAGCAACTTCTTATAAGTTGTCGCCTACAATGACGTTAACGAGTTATAACGATTAACATAACATTTACAAGTATAGTCTATTTTCTTAATATTACCTTAAATAAATATAAAATATAGCTTTTAACCACCCCATGAGTAATTTTTTGGCAGAATTAAAGTTTTACCAAAGCTATTTGCATCTGTAGACAATACCTTAAGTTGACGGAATTACTGAGCAATAGTGATAAAAAAATCCCATTGCTGTAAGGCAATGGGATTAAAGAAAAATTAAAATATTTGATAGATAATTTTTTTGTTAATAGTTATATTATCTGCGCTGACAACCTGTACGATCAGCATCTGTTCAGCTATCTCAAGGTTTGATATTTCTTTTTTTACGGCATTAACATTATCATCACTGTAAACAAGTCTACCCTGTAGGTCAAATATCTTTACCGATCTTATAATCATATTTCCTGTAGAGATGTTTATGATCCTATTTGTCTTATATACCACTACATTGCTGTCGTTAAATGGTTTGCCTGGTGTGCTAAGCAAAGGCGCTTCCCTGTAATGCACCTCAAACCGGTTATTAAATGTACCTGCCTCTGTGGCAAAATCATAGGCTCCCTGCTGTACATTGTGTAGATTCCCTGTTAGGTTATCTTTAATATAAATAGCCTGCCCTGCATTAAACAACCCTTCTGCTCTGCTAAGATTTATGCTATATTCTCCTGCTGCATTTGTTTTAAACTGCAAAGGCACGGTATCAGTATCCTCAAAAGGTAAACCACGACCTTGTATAACATAGGGCTGTCCGTTAAGCCATGAGCTTAGAGACTTATTGCCATCGCTAATAGATGTAGCGTCTATACCCATATCTTCCTGCATAGTGGCACCTGTACGGTAACCAATAAGCATCTGGCTTATAAAACCTTCACTATTGCTAAGATCAAGCCACATCCTGTGCTTTTCTACCGCACTGTTCCTAAAAAATGAACCATCATGCCCTGTATCGCTGCTACGCATTGTATTTGCAAAATGCACATGAGTATCTATAGCATTTTCCTGAGCCCTCACAATAAATCCCTGTCCTGTCTGCAATATTCCGTCAGGGTCATCAGCCCCGCTTTGATTATTACTTACAAAGTCTCCTACCGAATTTATAGTAACGTACGCCGATGTTACCTCCTGCGCATTTCGCTTACGCCAGATGTATATTATACCGTCTATGCTTTCGGTATTGCCTGCAAAAAAGTTTGCAAGATTTAACGGGGATGGGTAAGGATTTCCAACAAGATTAAATCTGTTCCCAAGGCGTGACAACTCAATATCTATATCGCCATTATGAGGCACACCGGTAAAGGTGCCGTCAAATACAGTACTTTCCCGTCCACTGATGTACTCTGTACTTCCAGTTTGCGGCATGCGTATTAAATAACCCCTTGCCTCTTCAAAACTGTCGGTTAAAGCGTTAAAGCCACCTTCATCCCCGGATACGTAATGGTTGGCTTCCGTATTGTATTTATAAAAACGGTTGGTGATAGTAAAAGGTGAAAATGCTTTTAAGTTTTGCATTTCAACCGGTGATGACCACATCGTATAATCCAACCTAAACAAGTCAGAACTATTACGATGCGAAGTAATTTTACCCGAATTAACTACATCGTCCATTTGTACCAAATGGGCATTATTCATAAACGTTAAGGATGCACCATCAGCTACTGTAACTTTCCCTTTCACATCAAGTACACTTCCCGTAGTAATTTCAACATTACCTGATAGTATTGTTAGAGAGCAAGCTTTTATAGTTTCACTGGCTGTCTGTATGTAATTACCTGTAAATGTTGCGCTATAACTATAAGAATTTGGTATGCCGTTAGACCAGGTTGTACCGTCCCATGTGGTAGCAATACTGCAAATTGCCGCTTCTTTTTCATAGGCTCCCATATCGATAGCAGCGCCGTTTAAACGAGGATTACCCGCTAAATCTTTAGATGTTGCCGCATTTTCATAAAGTGTTGTATCACCCTCATTTATTGCAGGACTACTTTCCTGCAAGGTATAATCATCAGCCGCAGGATTTGTAAATAATGGATCGGTATCAAGGTTATTGCCGCCGTTTGTTCCTAATGCAACATTCCAGTTGTTGCTTCCCCCACTATTTTTAACAATACTATTTACAAAAACCGATGCAGAATCATCTTCGCCTGTTACTGTACCATCCTGCCATAATATTGAATTATTAAAGATTGGATAAGACTCATAATCGTTATGAATAAATGCGCTATTAGTGTTACCGGAGATGGTAATATTATTGAATACCGGAGACGCGCCATAGTTTACAATAGGGATGCTGCTGTTATTATAGACTACAATGTTGTTGAATACGGGTGTACCGTCTTCGCTATAAATCGCTCCACCGTTACTATCTGCCGCGTTATCCCTAATAACTAAATTATTAAAAATAGCGTAAGATTCGTAAGTATAAACTGCCGTTGCATAATACCCGCTACTGTTTACCAGCACAAAACCATCCAATACAGATTCCTCACTTAGTTCGTAAGCGATAACAGCACCAGAATCATTGCCATTGCCTGAAAGTATTGTACTGTTTACAGCCCAGTCCCTCTCGTCAACAGCCGGGTCGCCTGTTGGTGCGTAACCTCCATAAATACTTACACCCTCTTTCATTTCAAAATAATCTCCTTCACGCGTCAGGTAGGTTCCGGCCGCAACGAGTACTTTATTGCCTTGCTGAGATATATCAATCATATCCTGTAAATTGCCGGATGCATTATCCCAGTTCGATCCATCACCCGTTCCCCCTGCCCGTACATAACGTATAGACACAATTGGTGCACCTTGTTCTTCATAAGCACCCATATCTACTACATCGTCATAAATCCTTGGATTACCCGCTATATCAACAGATATACCAGCAGCGTTTGTATAGGTATTATCACCGGCGTTCACCGCAATACTGCCCGGCATAATGCTCCCGTCAGATAAAAGAGTTAAGTCGCCATCTATGTTATTACCTCCATCTGTCTGGCTACTTTCCCAGTTTTCACTGCCGCCTAAGCCCTCAACATAGCAGTTTGTAAATGTGGCGTCACTATCATCGCTGGTGGCTATGCCAACCTTTATTATTGAATTATAAAATAAAGGTGTGCAACCATAAAAAACGCTTAGGTAGCCATTTTCCGGACTTGTTACTGTAATATTTGTAAATACCGGCGAACTATCACCTTCTATTCCTAATGCCGGCCTTCCTGCCCGGGCATTATCTAAAAGCAAAACATTGCTAACAACCGGCGATGAATTTGTCATTTCAATACCGCCCTGGGTATTCTTCGTTATAGTAAGATTTTTTAGTGTAGGTGAAGCTTCATAAAGATATATTCCTGTTCCGTCTGCACCGTCAGCCATAGTTATTGTAAATCCATCCAGTAAGGTTGTGGTGGTAACGCCGCCGGCACTTTGCCTCAAAATGTAATTATAATCATATGGGTCATATGCAGTATTCGACATTAATGAAACGTTTGTACTCCAGTCCCTTTCGGCCATTCCGGGATTGCCCGTTGCCGGGAAACCGCCATATATTTTAACCCCCTCCTTTAGTTCGAAAAACTCATTTTCAGGGAAAAACGTACCCTGTGCTACCCATACCTCGTCGCCGGGGCTACTACCTGTAATTGCGTTGGCAAGATTTCCTATGGCATCATCCCAGCTTGTACCGGCCCCTGTAGCATCCTGTTTAACATAGGTTATGGCTATATTGGCAAGGCTTTCCAACGCCCCCATATCTATACTCAAACCAATAATACGCAGGTTACCGGCAAGGTCTTTAGAAGTTGCAGCATTGGCGAAAAGACTTATATCACCAGTGTCTGCTGCCGGGCTACCCGATAGTAGGTTATAATCTCCTGTAATTGCGTTGGTAAACAATGGCTCGGCATCTATATTGTTACCACCATCTGTTCCTAATGCAGTGTCCCAATTATCGGAGCCGCCACTACCGCCTATGAGACTGTTGGTAAAAGTGGCCGATGATGTACCTGCAATGTTATTGTTTACATTGCCGTAAATAATTGAATTATTAATTGCCGGCGACGCCTGGTCAAAGTAAATACCACTACCTGTGTTTGATGCTATGGTAACGTTAGTTAACGTTGGCGATGATTGGTTGATATATATACCCCCTCCATTATTTGTCAACACGTTATTGTAAATAAGCGTATTAGTTAAAGACGGCGAATTTCCTGCTGCAGATGTACCCGTAACAGACACAACCCCCAGGGCTCCTGTATTATTTGCTGCGGTAAGGCTATTTATTTGTGCCTCGCTGTTAATAAGAGCGATGGCTGTACCGGTATTATTGGAAATATTAAAATTATTCAATACGGGTGATGCTCCGGTTAAACTTACCGCAGTTGCGCCTGTAGTTAATACTTTAAAACCATCTATAACTGTATTTGATGTCATACCAGCATTAGCAGATGATAAGGCGGGAACTGCAGCAGATGATAATTCTGAAATGAACTGCCTGGGGTCTCTGTCATTCATACCCGGATTACCAGTGGCAGGAAAACCACCATACATGCTTACACCTTCTTTAGGCGTAAAACTTCCCGCAGGTATATATGTCCCGGCTGCTACCCAAATTTGGTCGCCTGCGGTGGCATTATTTATCATTAACTGTAAATCGCCCGATGCATCTGCCCAGGAGTTACCACTACCGTTAGCTCCCTGTTTCACATAGAAATAAGTAAATATAAAATCCGGGTACTCAAAAGCACCCATATCTATAGTATTCTGAATAACACGCGGGTTGCCTGCTACATCATTAGCTGCTGCCGCATTTGGGAATAAAGCTGTATTACCGCTATTTATCGCGGGGCTGGCCGGCTTTAACGTATAATCGTTTTTAAGCATCGCATCAGCATCGATATTGCCACCGCCATTACTGCCATATGCTGTATTCCAGCTATCATCTCCGCCACTGCCTTGTACAATGGAGTTAATAAATGTTAAGCCGTTTGGCATGCCGGCAGTAATAGTTTGCGATTCGTTAGTTTGATAATTGTTATTACCCCACACGACAGAGTTTTGTATAACCGATGCCGTATTGCTGTGCCTGAAGGCGCCTCCGCCTATGGATGCCTGATTACCGGATATAGTGATATTAGTAAATACCGATGTAGAATTTTCAGAGGAGATTGCTCCGCCGCTTTCGGCAAAGTTGTTGTAAAATAAAACATTATATACAATGGCATTACTATTAGCCTCGCCGTAGCCACCACCATTTATACCGTCACAGCTATGAATTTTAAGATTTCTAAGTGTAGGCGATGAATTTGTGTTTTGTATACCACCCGCAACAGTCCTGCTGGTACCGTTACTGATAGTAAAACCATCTAGCACAGCTGCTTGGGTAAGGTTATTATCTACGTTTAAAAATACTGTTGCATAACCGTTGGCAGTTATCTGGCATCCATTCAGCGCGGGATTTCTTTCGGCCATTCCGGGATTTCCGAATCCTGGGAAACCACCATAAATTTCCACACCTTCTTTCATATGGAAAGATTCACCGGTAACTGCGGGATAGTAGTACCCTCCCGCTACCCATACCTGACCGCCTGCAGCGTTGGAATCAATCATGAGCTGTAAATCACCCGATGCATTGTCCCAGCTGGAACCGTCGCCGTTAGCGTCCATTTTTACATACGTTATGGTTTGCGCCTGGAGGTCGGTTATACTACAAAGGAGTAGTGCAATAAGGAGTAGTGATGAGAAAGCTTTCCTAATGCTTAGCCCCTTCTTGAATAAAAATAAAAATCGTTTCATGTAATGCCCTATTTAGTATGTGCAGGGCAAATCACGGCATTAAAGTCAAAAAAAACTAAATATTGACAGGGACAAAGTAGGGACAGCATAAAAAAAAATTACGTGCTATTAAATACAACGGTTATATTTAATAATTTGAATTTGAGTACTTTAATAAAATTATTACACTAAAGTAGTCTTCATCTATAAGAGAGACATGTTTAAAATCACTACAAAATTTAGTCCGTTTTTCCCTGGGGGTTGTTTAGCTTTTTATTGAGCCTGACTTTTGCTTTAATTACGCTTGCGGGGGTTATATTAAGCAGCCCGGCAATTTCTTTAGTAGATAATTTCATGTGCAGGTATGCAAATAGCCTTACCTCATAGGCAGTGAGCCCGGGGTGACTTTCTTTTAGTTCTTTAAAAAAGTCAGGATGTACCTGTTCAAAATGCAGTTTAAACCTATCCCAATCTGCATCAAGGTAGAGATTTTGTTGTATTTTAGATTTGATCTTACTATATCTATTTAATGCATCAGGCTCATCCTTTAGCTGGTCAAGTTCAGATTGCAGTTCTGAAAGTATCTGATTCTTTTGAAAAAGATATAATGCCGTAGAGGCCAATTCTCTTTTATTATAGTCAAGTTTTTCCTGCAGCTTTTCCCTTTCCTGCTCTTTCTCTGCAGCAACAAGGTGGGCTCTAAGTTGTATGTTCTCGTTTTCTATCCTAAGCGTTTCGGTTTCTGACTCCATAATGCTAATTTCATCCTGCAAAGTCGCAATACCTTGGGTGTATTCAACTTTATTGTTGTTGCTTTTCTTTTGATAGCGTCTCACTATATAGATAATTACACCTGTAAAGAAAAGTGCCAATCCCAACAACAAAACTGTCTTAATACGTTTTTGACTAACCAAAGCCGCATCTGCTTTTGCTTTGTTTTTTGCTTCGGCTTCCTTAAATTCAAACTTAAGGCGTTGTTCTGTGAGACTCCGTTCGTTACTGAGGTTAAATATGGAGTCGCTATATAATTTATATTCTACTTGATAATTGTAAGCTTTTTGATAATTCCCCGCGAGTTTGTGCACAATTGACAGCTGATGATTTACATCAGAGAGCAGGGAAAGTTCCCCACTGGATTTTACTAGTTCAAAAGCTTTATCTGCATAGACAACGGCTTCTTTAGCTCTTCCTGTTTTGCTATAAATAGAGCTGTAGGCCATGTAAGATTTAAAAAGCCCAAAACCATCATTAAATTTTTCTCTGATTTTAAACGCCTGGCCATGGTTTTTTAATGCATCCTCAAAACGATTTAGATCTATGTAGATGTTTCCTAAGAGAGAGAAATTATTTGCAGTAGATAGCTCATCCCCTTCTGCCGATGCTGCTTTTAATCCAAGCGTTACCACTTCTATCGCTTTATCAAAACTTCCCTTTATCCTGTAAATTTCTGCAATGTTCAGGTAGGTATAAGATATCTTATAATTAACAGGATCCTGCAGCTGTAGCCTGATACATTCATTGTAATATTTTATCGCCTGATCTAATTTATTTTGTTCTTTATAAATTATGCCAATATTATTATAGCATCCTACCTGTCCCTGCGGATCGTGAATTTTTTTTGCTAAGTTTAAAGAAGTAAATAAATGTCTTAAGGCATTAGTGTAAAGGCCTCTTTTAGTATACATAATCCCTATACTATTATGTATATCGATGGTATGGGGAACGTCTTTACCTGCCCTATAAAGTGATAAAGCCTTTGCATAATATTTTAAAGCAAGATCGTAATTTCTAAGATAGTCATAAATATTACCGTAACTCTCATAGGCGTCAGCGGTACCCTATGTATAATTAAGGGCTTTAGAAATTCTCAATTGTTCCTTAACGTTTTCTAAAGCCTTTTTTGTATTTCTATCAAAGTTAATTTTTACAATTTCAGATAATATGTCGGCCTTAATGGTATCACCTGCATTTAACTCACGCGTTCCGGATAAAGCCTTATTTTTATTGTATTGTATAAGTTTTCTGTCCAGACTGTCAGTGTCAGAGTTTGCCTGGCAATATACTTCTGTACTGCAAATTATGAATACCAATAATAGAAAATTTCTTATCTGAAACATATACTTGCAGAATGGGCGAATGATTACTTTTTAAATGCCGCTAAATATAATGATTAAACTGAACCCGTGGCGAGAGTACAATTAAAATGGAAATAGCTACAAGTAAACTTAACTATGAAAAAGAAAATCAGCTGCTTCTTTCGCCGCAAACTTTTTCTGAACTATATTGCAGTAACCGCTATCCCGACAAAGGGGAACGATCTGCATTACGACTTTCATTTAGTATTAGTGGTGGATATGCCAAAAACAACTGATGCTTAAGTGTTAGGTCTATGTCTGCAATAATGTATTAAAAAAATAGATGCGATAAAATTGATATATATTTTATGTTATTGAAAGAATAAAAAATTTGAACTTTTAAATATAAATTAATAGAAAAATTATGATAAAAATTGTAACAACAGCCGTTCTATTTACTTTTTTACAAACGGTAAATGCCCAGAAAGGTTTTAAGCCTATTTTCGATGGAAAAACTACAACAGGTTGGCATACGTATGGTAAAACTTCGGCCAGTGCGGGCTGGAAAGTAGACGACGGTATCCTGCATTTTGATCCTGAAGCCGCTAAAAATGGTGAGGGAGGTGATTTAGTAACCAATGCAGAATATGAAAATTTTCATTTAAAATTGGACTGGAAAATAGCTCCAAATGCGAATAGTGGTATTATTTTCTATGTGAACGACAATCCAGACAAATATAAAAACACTTTTGAAACAGGTCTTGAAATGCAGGTGTTAGACAATGAGGGCCATCCTGATGGAAAGATAACTAAACACCGTGCAGGAGATTTGTACGATTTAATTAAAAGCAAATCAGAACCGGTTAAGCCCGTTGGCGAATGGAATACGGCTGAAATTATTAGTAAAAATGGTAAACTTACTTTCGTATTAAACGGCGTTATCATTGTTGAAACGGTACTTTGGGACGATAACTTTAAAGCACTCGTTACAGGAAGTAAATTTGCTGCCTGGCCGGGTTTCGGAACGTTCAGGAAAGGCCATATTGCTTTACAGGATCATGGTAATAGTGTATGGTACCGCAATATTTACATTAAAGAATAGAATACTATGGAAACCAAAACAGGGGTAAATAAATACTCCAAGAAGCCAATAAGAAAAAAACCCAAACTCGCTCTTCGGTCGTAAAGCTTTTGGGCTACACAAGAAATTGAAAGCAGCAGCAAACTTCCAAAAAGAGAGTGGTTTTAATAGTTCTCTCATAAAATTGTTTTTAATAATTAATAGAATGCCATACTTAGCGAGCACTGATTCTAAATATAAAAAAAGCCGCCCTTTCGGGCAGCTAACTTTATGGAGTTATCATTATCACTAATTTTTTATAAGTTTTAGTGTTTGTGTGCCATTACTGCCTATTACTTTTGCAAGGTAAATACCACTGCTGAGTGCTGAGGCATCGATAGCTGCAACCTCGCTGTTTGTAGCTACGTTCATTACAACTTTACCCGTCATATCAACTACCTGTATTGCCGTAATCACATTATTTGAGGAGGCAATATTCCAAGTGGTCGCTGATGGGTTAGGATAGGCTGTAAAATTTTGGAAACTGTAATTTTTTGTTCCTAACAACGATATTTGCTGTGTCATTGTGCTTTGTCTGTCGCAGCGGCTTACCGTAAGTGTTACGGTATATGGGCCTACTCCTGTAAACACATGTGAGGGGTTTTGCTCTGTCGATGTAGCACCATCGCCAAAATCCCATGTATAGTCTTCTGCATTTAAAGAAGTGTTTGTAAATGTTACCGTGTTACTTGCTGTTTCAAATGTAAACGTTGCAGCAGGATCATAGTCGCCCACGTTCCATTGGGTAAGGTTATCATACACTACTGATTTTACTACCGCTTTAATGTGATTGGCAACATCAGCAGTTAATATACTTGTATTATATGTAATCAACGTAGGATCTTTACGCAACACCACCGTGTAAAACGTAGCTGCCGATACATATGTTCCTGCTAAAGTAGGGTGGCTTTCGTCGGCATCATATAAATCAATTTCCGGGTATAGCAATCTTATTTGGCGCCTCACTGCTCCTACTGGAGAAATCGCGGCGTCATTATCATCTGCCATTTGGCTATAGCGCATTGCCAAACGGTCGTCCATGCCCTCATATGTGCAAACTTCAGGTAGGGTTGCGCAATTAGCTGCATCGCCGTTTTCACGTCCCCATGTCTGGTAAAAGAATAGTTCTACACATGGGCTGTGCTCGCGTGCCATATCAGATAACTGTTCTGCAAAGGGATATACGTGTTCTTCTACATAATTATCTTCCAATGCAGGGCGTTGGCTGTGATCCTGTAACACAACATAGTCCCAACCACCTTGTTGTAACGCTCCGGTAGTTCCCGGATTAGCAAAATGTTCTTCCAAGCTGGTACCGCCAACGGTGTAACTTGAAGCCCTGAGCGCATCGCCCGTAGATGCTGCCATATTTTTAACCATAGTAGGAAGGTTATTGTAATAAGTATAACTATTACCAATAAACAGAATACGTTTTGTATTATCTGCCACAATAGGGGTACCACATACACTAAACTCGTAAATTGCATAGCCGTATTGCGTGCTACGGCTTATACCGTCCATTTTTAAATAGCGGTATTGGGCCTCGATATTCTCTATAGCATCGACGCGTGCACCATAAGGCATATTTGTCTTTTGGCTAATGTCTACCCAGCTAATTCCATCTACAGATCCTCTGAGAAAATAATCTTTAGCACTGTACGTGTCCCAGGCAATAGTAACAGCGCTAACTGTATTTAACGTGCCCAAATCTACAGTTAGGCTTTGCAGGTCGGTAGCGTCGCTTTCCCAGCGCGTAATGCTTACACTATCTGCGGCAAATTCAGCGTTTCCTGTAGACGCCGTAGCTGCAGCTACTGGTATAAGTGTACAATCTGGCGTAGCAGCTGCGCCAATTGGCGTGCCAAAAGCATATGCCCCTGTAGTTCTATTAAGTGTAATACTATATGTGCCTGCGGGAATATTAATGTCTATTCCATTTTGCAGGCCTGTGCCTACAGGAAAACCTCCATCGCCACCCCCATTGAACCGTCCAGTTATTATCCTGACGAAATTTTACGGCACCGCTGGTTAGGGTTATACTATTTATAACGTAATGTATACCATCTGTTGTAGTCATTACATGTGTATCAACCTGCGGGTCGGCCGGCCAGCCCTGTGGCGTGCTATTGCCTACAATGGCAATACTCGGATAACTGAAACTATATTGTAAAGTGGTAAGATTAAATGTTATATTATAAACGCTGTTAGCAACGTCAACCGTTTCTGTACCTGGTACTGCAGTGCCCGCAGGAAATGAAGGTAGTGTCCAGCTTTCTGCATCTGTATGGTTTTTCCTTAATTTTACTGCACCATTTATCGCTATAGCATTACCCGTGTAATGAATACCATCTGTGGTACCAAGGTCAATATCTGTATTTCCTACACCCGCACCTACAAGGCTAATTACAGTATACAGGCTTGATGGGGTGAATGAAAAGGCCAGTGTTGTACTGTTGAAGGTTACATTATAGACACCTACCGGTACAGAAATGTTACCACCATCAAGGACGGCAGTACCCGCAGGAAAAGTCCCAGCAGGTGCACCCCAGTTGTTCGTCCAAGAGTTAGCTGCCCTAAACTTCACGGCCCCTGCTGTGGTTGCCAGATTGTCAAGGCTCCAATGAATTCCGTCAGTACTGCTCATTTGGTTAGCATCTACTTCACCTGCAGCACCTGTGGGCCACCCGCCGGCGCCATTTCCAACAATAGCTATTGAGCTATATTGAGCGTTTACCAAGGTAATGACAAAGAATGCCATCATTAAAAAAATAATTTTTTTCATAAGTAAATTAGGTTAATTAAAATTGAGTTAAAGATTGAAGATATTAATTAAACATGAGTTATTTTTTACTGATAATAAGCGTCAAGCAGCTATAAGTAAGCAGGTATTAAATCAAACTTATTAAAAATAGTGCTATTGCAAAAGTTTGTGCAAACACGTTTACGCGAAATGTAGTTTTCAAAAGTCACATTTAAATTACGCAATAAACATGGCTGTGGCCGGATTACAGTTTTTTAAGGCCTTTCGTATTGGTATTGGTTGCCTCTTTAATACTGATTGCAAACCCTCCGCCCGGAGCCACAAATTGTTTCAGTTTGGTTTTAGATGTTACCTCAATCGTTTTTATCTCATAGTTTTGAGGTTTCAAGTTCCAGCTTGCATCTTTTGCATCGGCATAAACAGTTGCCGTAAACTTCTGCCCTTTTGGTAAAAAGCTAAAATCTACAGTAGCAATTCTTGTATTCTCATCAGTTACGCTGCCCACAAACCATTGGTTTTTGCCTTTAGATTTTCGTGCTATAGTAACATAATCTCCCGGCTCGGCTTCAAGCACGTAAGTGTTATCCCAGTCTACAGCTACATCCTTTATAAACTGGAATGCATCGGGAAAGCGTTCGTAATTTTCTGGGAGGTCAGCTGCCATTTGCAACGGGCTGTACATAGTAACGTAGTAGGCCAATTGCTTAGCCAGAGTAGTATTTACGCGTTGGTTACCACCGGTCTTGTAGTAGCTAAGGTCGGTCTGGAAGATACCCGGTGTATAATCCATTGGGCCTCCCATCAGTCGTGTAAAAGGAAGTATGGTTGTATGCTCCGGATTTAATCCGCCCATAGCCTCAAATTCAGTCCCACGTGCCGACTCCTGTGCTATCCAGTTAGGGTAGGTCCTGTTCAGGCCTGTAGGCCGTACTGCCTCGTGGCTGTTTACCATTATTTTATAGTCAGCAGCCCTTTCAGCAACATGGATATAGTGATTAACCATCCACTGGCCGTCGTGGTGCTCACCACGCGGAATGATTTGGCCTACATAACCGGTTTTCACTGCATTATATCCATTATCCTGCATGAATTGAAATGCCCTGTCTAACCTGCGTTCATAATTTGTAGCCGATGCCGATGTTTCGTGGTGCATAATGATTTTTACTCCTTTTGAAGCAGCATACTCCTTCAGTTTTTTTACATCAAAATCCGGGTAAGGTGTTACAAAATCAAAAACTTCTTCCTTCCAGTTTCCTATCCAGTCCTCCCAGCCTACATTCCAGCCTTCAACTAAAACTGTATCAAAGCCATTTTTCGCAGCAAAATCTATGTAGCGCATCACGCGTTCGTTAGTTGCCCCGTGCTTGCCATTAGGTGTTAGTTTGCTAAAGTCGTCTGTTAACTTAACGTTGTTTTCCTTACCGTATGCCCATGTGCTTTTACCGGCCACGAAGTATTCCCACCATACGCCAATGTATTTTACAGGTTTAATCCAGGATACATCTTTGTATTTTGTTGGTTCGTTAAGGTTCAATATTAGTTTAGAGGCTAATAAGTCGGTCGCCTTGTCGCTCACTACTATTGTTCTCCAAGGAGTTTGGGTGTCCGTTTGCATATACCCATTATTGCCTACAGCATCAGGCGTAAGGTGGGAGCTGAATTTAAAGCCCGGGTTTACGTTAAGCGACATTGCAGGATAGTTTATAAGTGCCGCTTCATGGATGTTGATGTATAAACCGTCTGCAGATTTCATCATAGAAGGGGTCTGCACTGATGGGTTGGCTATCGGCTGCTGTGCATTGATCTCAATGGTTGCTTTCTTTTTCAATCCGGGAATCTCAGAAATCTTTGATGTTGTATAGGCATATTCGTTGGTGTCATAATCCCCGGGTATCCAGAATATTTTATGGTCTCCCGTCAGGTTAAACTGAGTGTGCTCGTCTTTTATAATAAAGTAGCTTAACCCGTCCTGTTTAGGAAATTCGTACCTGAACCCTAAACCATCGTTAAACAGACGAAACCTTATACGAATGTACCTGTTGTTATTTTTCACCTGCGCAAGGGTTACAGTAAGTTCGTTATAATTATTTCGAATAGACTTCTCTTCGCCCATTACAGGCTCCCAGGTAGTATTTACGGTTGCATTTTCTGATTTTAATAGCGTAAAGCCATCCATAAATGAGGGACCATTTTTAACTTCGATACCTAAGCTGCTTGGTTTTATTACGGGTTTTCCTTTATAGCTTAATTGGTAAGATGGCACCCCCTTAGCGTCTAAACTAAATTGGGCAGTTAAGTTTTTATCCGGCGATGAAATTGATTGCGCCTGCAATATAAGTGTACTGCATACAAAAAGTAGCAGGGCCGTATAAGCCTTAAATTGAAGATTCATAGTTATGCAGTAAGGTTAACGATATTATTAGTTTTTAAGTACCAGGTATTGGTGAGCCTGCAGTGTCGTCTGCACGCCTAAAGCAACAGGAGTATCAGTAAAAGCATCGTTCCAAGACGTAGTGCTCAAAGCGGGTGGCACAATATAATTTACCGGGGCATTAGTAAGATTTGATAATACTAAAACCTTTTCACCCCCTTTAGTCATAGTAAAAACACTTACCGCGTTGCTGCTGTAACCGGTGTAAGATCCTGATTTAATGGCATTGCTTACACTTCTGAAAGCAATTATCTTTTTGTATTCGGCCAGAACACCCGCATCAGCAGTACTCCAGTCTATTGGGGTACGGTTAAAATAATCCAATCTTCGGTTATAGCCTATCTCCTGCCCGTTGTAAATCATTGGTACCGATTTCATATAAGCCGCAACTACAAAAGCTGCTAAGGACCCATTACGCCCCTGGAATAATTCATAAGGCGTACCGTCGGATAAGTTTACATCGTGGTTAGTAGTGTAGCGCACCACGCGCTGTGACTCAGTGTAATTATTAGCATACTCAGTAGCATTTGAATCCTGAAGGTACGTAGCGGGCTTGCTACCATTAAAAACCTGCTCTAAAGCGCTAAAAAAATTAAAACCAAACGTAAAATTAAAACCTGCCTGGAAATGATTTACCCTTGTGCCTTCAGCAAGCATAAGTAATTCCTGGTTCTTAACTGCCCTCACTTTAGCAATAGCTTCCGCCCAGAAACCCTGGCCAACAAAATCGGCATAATCACACCTAAAGCCATCAATATTAGCATTGTAAACCCAATATGTCATGGCATCTATCATTGCAGCCCTCATTTCTTTATTATTAAAATCTAACTGGGCCACATCATTATAATTAGTCCCGGGAGGTATAATAATACTTCCATTTTCATCTTTTTGATACCAGTCAGGGTGCTCTGTTATCCATGCGTTATCCCAGGCAGTATGGTTAGCCACCCAGTCTAATATTACGGCCATATTCATCGAATGCGCTTCGTTTACAAGTGCCTGAAGGTCTTCCAGGGTGCCAAAGTCATTATTTACAGCCTTGTAATCTTTTACCGCATAGGGTGAGCCTAAACCATAGGCAGCACGTACCTGGCCTACAGGATAAATGGGCATTAAATACACTACGTTAGCTCCCAGAGCTTTAATATCTGCAAGTTTAGCACGAACACCGTTTAACGTCCCTTCCTGGCTAAAAGCACGTATGTTTACCTGGTAAATTATAGCGTCTTCCGCCTTTGGCATACCAGTAAATGTGCTTCCATACTGTTTGTATGGTGAGCTACTTTTTTTATCATCATCACTATTACTGCACGATAATAACGCCACAGCAAAGACAAGCATATATAATATATTGGTCCTGAATTTCATTTTTATGATTTTTATAGTTATAAGGTACTTTAGTATTACATCCCCCTGCATGTATCCTCGCAGAAGGGATGCATACTAACAAAACTAAGCCAACTTATTTTTAATTTTTTATCACTGTATAGGTTGCCGTGGTGGGAGGACTATTTACTGCAAAGATTACGGTATAGTTGCCGGCCTCATTAATATTATGTGCACCAGAATTATCTAATAATACTGTACCATTTGTAAGTTCGCCATTCTCTGCATTGGCAGAGCCGTAATTTATAGTCCATGCGTCATTAAGCCTAAATTTTAATGCTCCGGCTTGTAAATTTCCGGTATACGTCCATCGTTCTGCAACGTGGTCATAGCTCATGTCAGTATCGGCATCCCAGCCACCGGGTGTCGCGGTACCTATAACTCCATAAGAATAGGGTACTGCAGTATATGTTAAGGTGTTAAGGTTAACCGTTATTTGGTACGTTCCTGCTGCAGGAACAGTTAGATTATCATCATCGTTCTCGGCAATGCCATTGCCACCCGTAGAACCATAGAAGATATCCCAATTTTTCTTAGTGGTAAACTTAAATTCAAGCTGCCCTGCCGGAAAAGTAACAAATCCCTGAAACACACCTTCTTCTATACCCCTTAGCCTTGCAGCGGTTTCAGGGTTCCAGCCCTGGTACTGGCCTGGTGCATACATCATTAATTCAAAAGGTGTAACGTTTAATACAATTGCCTCAGAGTAAATGGTTCGGTTTAGTATTGCTACTGCGCGAACAACGATCTGGCCCGGAGTATCATACTGCAAGCCTAATGCCAGCGCCATAGCATTAAGATCTTTCCCTGTGAAGGATTTGCTTAGCACGTCTTCGCCTACTTCAACCCGATGCGAATTTGCCCATGCATTAGCCCCTAAAGTATCTGTAGGGATATCAAACTGTAATGCATAGGTAACCGGCGCATTTACAGGGAATACTACATCCTGCCACGATAAGGTGGTTACGGGCTGGAAATTGTTATCGGCATCTATTACAATAGTAGTAGCTGAGGCTTCAATTCCGCCTGAAAAATTTACAGCGCTCAATGTCGTAAGCTCTCCATCATCGGTACACGATACGCCAAGCAGCGCAACGCCACATAAAGCAAATAGTCTTTTGATATATTTTTTCATGATTTTTTTTTTTTTTAGTAGCCGGGGTTTTGCACAAGTCCGGCGTTTGCATTTAAGGCTGATGTAGGGATAGGAAATAGTTTCATGAATTCGGGCGAAGTACCGGTTTTCAATGTTTTAGGTAACAGGAACTTGCCAAAACGTATCATGTCCTGCCTTCTGTGGCCTTCCCAGTTTAATTCAAACCCGCGTTCTCTATAAACATCATCAAGTGTAGGGTTAGCTGCCAGTGCGTTTAGCCCTGCGCGCTGCCTTATCATATCAATATGTTGTTTCGCTGTACCTGCATCGCCAAGGCGCAAGTTACATTCGGCCATCATCAGCACCAGATCAGAATACCTGTAAATTGGGAAATCATTAGACGCCCCACCGCCATCCATTATACCCACAGGGTAAAACTTAAGACTGCGTACGCCTGCAAGCGGTGCAGCTCCGGGGTTGTCAAGAGAAGCAACATCAAGGGAATAATTTATACCATTGCCCTGGTCTCCAAATAAAAATTGCTTTCTCCTTATATCATTAACATCAAACCTTTCGAAGAAATCCCTTGGTACAATAGTACCGTTCCAGCCGTCATATCCTATTAAAGATTTAGCGTGCGGACCGTAAAGGCTTCGGATACCGTATACGTTTCTTGATACAACATTTGCAGTAGCATACATAGAAAGGATGGTTTCATCGGCAGGGTTTGTGTCCCCAAAAATATCAAAGTAGGTATTGCCTAACGGATTTGCTGCCACGGCTACCACATTTGCAGGATGTAATGAAAATCCTCCTTCTGTAACTTTATTACAGGCGGCAAGGCATTCGTTCCATTTTGCAGTACCGGTATACACCTCTGCGTTTAGATATACTTTGGCAAGCAACATGTAGCCGGCATATTTATTAAACCTGCCATAATAGTTACCGCCTTTTGTAGCCGATAGTTTTTCTACATTATCTGTAAGTTCATTTACAACATATTCGTAAACTTCTTCACGGCTTTTTTGTGGTATCTGGTCTACGGTTACAGTGTTCTCTGTGTAAAAGGGTACATTACCAAAGTCGTCTATAAGCAGGTAATAAAAGAAAGCACGTAATACGCGCGCCTCGGCAATTTTAGATGGTTCTGCATTTGCAGTTTCAAGCAATGATACCGCTAAGTTGGCATTAAAAATTGACTTATACAGCCAGTTCCATGTATTGTCTATCATAGCATCTGTAGGCAGCCATTCATGTTTGTAAACGCGCGCAAATTCTATCCCCCAGTTACCGTCTGTCCTGTGCGGTATTACCTGCTCATCGGCACTCATGGAGTTAAGGTCGTACCAGCCAAGGTCGGCACCTGCGTAACCTACACCACCCCAATTACCGCTTACCTGAGCATATACACCTGCAAGTGCAACGTCGGACCCTTCGGCCGACCCATAGAAATCATCTGTTGTATAGCGGTCGTATACCGTTTCGTCAATATCGGTACAAGCCGAAAGCAGTACAAAACTAAAGCATGATAATATGACTAAATTCTTCATTTTCGTTTTCATTCTCGTTCGCAATTTTATTTAAATTTCACATTAAGTCCAAAAGTAAATGTCCTGGTACGCGGATAGATACCGTTATCTCCACCAGCACCATTGCCACCAGAGAAGTTCAATTCGGGGTCGAGTCCGCTATAATCTGTAATTAACAAAAGGTTAGTACCTGTAAACGAAACTCTTAAAGCCTCGATGTATTTAACTTCTTTAAAATTAAAACTGTAGCCCACAGTTGCGTTCTCGAGCCTGATAAAATCGCCTTTCTCCAGCCAAAGGTCAGATCCATACTGGCTTGTATATATACCAAGAGGAATAGCGCTCTGTAGCAGGTTAGATTTACCAATGTTTTCCTGATAACTAAGGTTTGATTTTATGCTGTTATAAATCATGTTACCGCCTGAGCCTTTCCATAGCATTGAAGCGTCGAGGTTTTTGTATCTAATGGTCGGATTAAAGGCAAAGGTATATTTAGGCAATGCATATCCTCGCTGTTGGCGGTCGGCACTCCTGTTCCCCTGGTCAATCACACCATCACCATTAACATCCTGAACCGTCTCTGCATTGACATCATTTTTGCCGGTATGGTGCAGTATATTAAAGGTACCTATGGGCTGACCTTTTATTAAATAGGTATTAGGGCCCCAGGATACATAGTCGGTATTAAGGGGAACACCGTTTATGCTTCCGCTAAGGTTTAATACTTCATTTCTCAGGAATGTTGCATTACCATTAAGCGTCAATGTAATGTCGTCAGTATCGATAAAGTCATAGCTTAAGGACGCTTCTATGCCTTCATTCCTTATGCTCCCCACATTAGCCCTGATTGTTGAAAAAGGGAATGGAGGCTGCGGTACTGTATAATCAAACAAAAGGTTGTCTGTCTTGGCAGTAAATATGTCGAAGGTACCACGGAGCCTGTTTTTTAGCAATGCAAAGTCAATACCCAAATTGGTTTGTTTTTTAGTTTCCCACTTAAGGTCTGCATTGGCATTTTGTGTAATGGCATAGTTTGTAATTTGTTGCCCACCAAAATACGTAACACCGCTCGACCCTACTAAAGAAATTGAATTATAAGGCGATAGGCCCTGATTACCGGTAACCCCATAGCCCACGCGCAATTTTAACGCGCTTACTATAGTTTGATTTGCCATAAATGTTTCCTGATCTAACTGCCATGCTACGGATGCTGAAGGAAAGTTACCCCACTTATTGTTAGCGCCAAACACCGACGAACCATCGCGTCTTAAGCTGGCTGTAAGCAAATATTTACCTAAATAAGAATAGTTTACACGGCCAAGGAAAGACACCAGCGTACGATCATTTTTGTAAGAAGAAACATCTCCGGGAAGTACCTTTGATACGTCTCCTAATTGCAAAGCATTGTAGGTGGTTTCATCGTTAATAAAACCTCGTGCTTGTGCATAATTACCTTGATATGCCTGGTTTTGCCATTCGTATAAAGCCAGTGCATTAATACTATGGTCACCAAATATTTTTTTGTAGCTAAGACTTACATTAAAAAGTTTTTCATTCTGCCTGTTGTTGTTAATATTTGCAAATCCATTTTGGTTTATGGCATTAGCATCCGTAGAGGCAACAGGTATAAAAAAGCCCGTCATGGAACTTGTTTTTCTCCAGCTTCCAAAGCCTCCTATAGAGATTCCATCATAAACATCAAGGTCTGCTTTTAGGCTTCCAAACAGGTTATCATTTTGTGATTCGTTAGTTACAGTTTGGCTAACGGCATACGGGTTTAGGTATTTGAATATAGCAGGGTCTGTAAAATATGTGCCATCTGTATTAAAAACAGGATCTGTAGGGCGCATTAAGTATGCATTACTAATAAGATTAGATGTAAACGATTCCCTGCCTATGCTCTGCACCATGCTCGTGGTATTATTAACACCACTGTTAAGATTAAAGTTTAGTTTTAATTTACCATCCAGCGCGGTTTGTGTAGCCTGCACCCTGCCTATATATTTTTTATTAGCACTATTTTGTACCACTCCTTCCTGCAAGACAGCTGCAAGCGAAGCCCGGTATGTAAATGTATCTGTACCTCCGCCGAAAGACAGTGTATAATTTTGCGTAGCACCGCTTTTTGTAAGAATATCATACCAGTCTGTATCAGCTCCGTAGTTTGCAGATGCAGGGACACCGACCTTTTGAGCCTCTGCCCACCATTCATCAGCGCTAAGCATATTTAATTTATTAGGTATATAGTCATATGATGTAGACGACGAAAACTCTATGGATGTGCTACCGGCTTTGTTCCTTTTTGTAGTAACAATAATAACACCTGCTGCACCCCTTGTACCATATATTGCTGTAGCCGATGCATCTTTAAGTACGTCTACGCTTGCAACTTCACTGGGTGGTATTTGGTTTAGAAGGTCCATATTGCCCTGTATACCATCTACAACAACCAGCGGATCGTTACCGCCAATAAGGGACGATATTCCGCGGATCCTTACATAGGGAGCAGACCCGGGTTCGCTGCCGGTCTGGGCAATGTTCACACCGGCAAGTTTACCAGATATAAGCTGTAACGGGCTTACCAGTGCGCCTTGGTTCATGTCCTTTTCTGTTACAGAGCCTACAGCACCGGTTACGTCGCGCCTGGTAGTTGTACCGTACCCAACCACAACTACTTCCTGAAGCTCGCTCACTTCTGGCGCCAGTTGTATGGTACTGTTATCCTGTCCTGCATTGATCTTTTTGGTTTGATAACCAACAAAGGTTACAACCAATACAGCATTGGGGCCGGATACAGAAATAGAGAAATTACCATCTACGTCTGTAGATACAGCATTTGTAGTATTCTCTTCTAATACAGACGCTCCCGGCAATGGAATGCCATTCTCATCTACAACTTTTCCTCTAACATTTTGCTGCACATTAACAGGTTTAAATGTTGCTACCAGTGCTTTTTTTAAGATTATTTGTGTATCTCTTATCTTAAAAGTTGTTCCTGTACCCTCAAACAGTGTGTTTAGAACTGCATCAATGCTTTCTTCCTTTACGCTAATAGATACAATGCGGTTGCTGTCTATATCGCCAATGTTGTAAATGAAACGGAAGTCGGTTTGTTTTTCAATCGTCTCAATAACTTTCTCAACGGTCTTGTTATTTAGTCTAAGGCTAACTTTTGTTTGGGCATACGTGTTAGCCCTGCCGCTAAACATAACGACCAGGAGAAGTAGGGTGGTTAGTTTCACTTTCAGGTCAATTTTAAGCACAGGAAATTTCGACCCTATGCTTTTTGGGTTTATTTTCATAAATTTGTTAATGGTTGTAATTCTACCTTGGGTTATAATCAATTATCTAAATCGGAAATTGTTCTCAGGCTTTTTCCGATTTTTTTTTGCATTGTAATTTTTATTCATCCATTTTGTCTGGGTTTAGGTTTATTTAATGGTTATTTTATCATCTTTAATAGTATAATTTATTCGCTGAATGTCGTTAAAGTAGCTTAATACCACACCAATAGGCTGCTGTTTAAATGATGCGTTAAACTTCTCATTAGCTAACTTTTGGTTATGGTTTTCGATAGTAACATTGTAATGACGTTCCAATTTTTTAGCAATATATTTAAAGCTCATGTTCCTAAAGTACAGTTCACCATATATCCATGACGTATATATGTCCGTATTTACAGATTTTACATCTATAATACTGTCTTTTTTCACGAAGCTGCCTTTAAATCCCGGCTTTAAAAGTATGTTAGTGCGAGCATCAAATTTTTGGTTCTTTGTGTATAGTGCTACAGATCCCTCTTCCAAGACTACATCCGTTAGGTCATCTTCCGCATAGCTGCTTACGTTAAAATGCGTACCCAAGGCGCGTACAAATAAATTGCCTGCATTGACAATAAATGAATGTTTTTTGTCTTTGGCCACATCAAAATAAGCTTCGCCATCTAAAAAAACCAACCTGTCTTGGCCGTCAGTAAAGCGTACAGGGTACCGTAATGTGGTGCCTGCATTTAAGTGTACAACAGTGCCATCAGAGAGCTGCAGCTGGAAACGTTTGCCATACGGAATCCTGATAGTATTAAACACCAAGTTTTCAATAGATGCTTCTGTATCGTACACTATTTTAGATCCTTTTTGGTTCGCAACTACATTGCCATTGGCATCTGTAAGCGCCGCCTGCCCGGTTTCGGTTAAAACCTGCACGTCACCATTATCTAACTGAATTGTTATTTCATTAGTATTTAATAATGGCTGGTTTGGTTTGCGATCATTCGACTGTATTTGATACACCAGCCCTATGGTTAGTAATAACAAAACAGAAGCTGCTATGCCAATGTATTTTTTATAGTCAATCTTTTTTTGATTAAGAGGTATTGGTCCTGCACCCTGCGCAGTAATCATAATCTTTTTAAATATCCTGTCAGCTGTTGCATTATCCATCTGCGGCGTGGTTCCAAGAAACTGTTTTACATCATCGACTGTAGGAAAATCTTCGGTTATCTGGTTTTGCTCAAAGTAGTCCGCAACTTCCCGCATTTCTGCTGCGTTGCATTGGTTTAAGATAAACTTCTGTAATAATTCTTTTATATGCGGGTTGCTGCTCATTACGCAAATGTTTTAGTGTCACTATACCTATTATACAGTTGAAAGCCCATCGACTACTACTCAAACGTTATAATTTTTGAAACTTTTTTTTACAATAAAGTTAAAACAATGATTTACAGATTTTTACTAAAAAGTTTTGGACGAAAAAAATCGCTCTAAAAAGCGATTTGTAGTAGTAAGAATAGCATAAGCGATAAGATCTCATCGTGAGCCTGAAAGAAAATCCGCATTGACTCCAGAGCTTTGCTCATCTGGGCTTTAACAGTGTTAACCGATATACCAAGTTCAGCACTAATTTCTTCGTAAGTTTTCCCTTTACGGGACATTTTAAAAATTTTCCTGCGCTTAGGAGGTAATTCGTCTATCGCAAGCTTTTTTAGCTTTTTGCAATCTTTTTCACGAATATTATAGTCTCCCTGCTCGTAAGACAGCGGGCTGCTTTTGAAAATTTCTTCTTTTAATAAGGTATCGTTTGCAGCGAGATTAAGCGTATTAAAGGCCTGGTTTCTGGCAATGGTTGTTAAATAAGATTTAAACGATTTATCTAAATTTAAATTCTCACGATTTAACCAAACTTTTAAAAAAACATCCTGCACATTTTCCTCTGCAAAGTCCGTAGATTTCAGCAGGCTCAGGCTATACCCGTAGATATCCTGATAATAATTATCGAAAAGTTTACGGAATGCTTTCTCGTTGTGATTTTTTAGTTCACTTATGAGAAGGGTCTCGTCAAAACTCTTTTTATTCGACATTTACTTATCCTTTATTTTAAGTATAGAAAATTATGATTGCTGTAATTTTTTTGCACAAAATAAATTATGTTGTCAAAGATATAAAAATTATATAATGGTTATTAGAATACAATGGTTATTTAAATAGCTAAGACTTTAAAGCATTAATTTCACACAACATAGTTATAAAGTCAATAATAGTATTGCTAAATCCAAGCTGTTGGATTGATTTAGGCCAGCCCAATGTAACATTGAAATATAAACACGCCCCTGACCGCGGTAAGCACTGCATTGCAAAATGTTGTTTATTAAAATCCGTAGTTCTATGCTGTTGAGGGGCGTTTTTCTTTTAGTCTTTTTGCGTTTGAAATCTTTAAAGGGATTTTAAACATGCTTACGCCCGCGCACCGATTACGCGTTCAGATTTGGGATCCCAGCACTTGGGATCCCAGGTTCTTTTTGGATGAAATCTATTTACGTATGCAGACGGCTTTAACATAAAGCTTAAGCCATAGTTTTCTATAACTCAATTCAAAAATTAATAATGTATAATTATGAAGCAATCACGGTAAACAAAACACAATGGTACTTTATGTCTTTCAGTGTCTAAACTTTCTTTCAGTGCATTTTTTGGTGCAATTTTTCGGGCAATTGAAATCGTTCCGGCAAATGACCCAACTTTATGTGCATTTTTGAAAATTTTGAAGATTACAGGTGGACATAAAAAAACCTGCAAACGTTCAACGTTGCAGGTTTTATAGGCTTTTCGAGACATTTTGTGTGTTTTTGGCAACTTTGAAAAGTATGCCTAAAACTGTCTCAGTGGAATCGCCGGGAATCGAACCCGGGTCCAAACAGGGAAGCGAAGAGCTTTCTACACGCTTATTTTCCGCTTAGGTTTTCGATAGTGTGATAGGCCGGAAACCGCCACACGCTACTTAGCTTCTGTTTTCTCAGGGCCGCCGCGAAGCAAAGCAACCCCCAGGTTTACTTTTACGGTTCCCCTAATCGAAACGCCATAAACCAGGGCTTTTCAGGAGAATCCCGCTTCCCTGCCTTGCAGGGACTAGGCTAATCTTACTTTAATTTAGATTATGCAGCAAGAGCGTAGTTATTTTCGCCGTTTAAATGTTTGAAGCAATGATATACGGAAACAGCTTCATTTCCCGACGTGCTTACTGTTCAGTTCGGCCTGCTGTCAAAACCAGTCGACCCCATTTCAATAATGCTTATTGCAAATGCAATGCCAATTACTGTTGCAAATATAACAATATTTTTTTCCATATTACGGTAAATAGAAAATGTATTTAAGTTATATTTGGATGCAATTATTAGATGTTCAGTGATAATTTCTCAGTACATCGATTTCGATGTTGTTAAACTAACAAAAAACGTGCACTAATCTTAAAATTTTGTTTTATGAAATTCGGGATCATTAAAGAACGAAAATCGCCGCCGGATAAGAGGGTTGTCTTTTCACCCACCATGCTATTAGCTTTAAAAGAGCAATTTCCGCAAGCGGAAATCAAAATAGAATCGTCAGACATTCGTGTATTTAATGATGACGAATACCGGGCTGCAGGATTTGAAGTTAGCGATGATATGACCGACTGCGATATACTTATAGGTGTAAAGGAAGTGCCTGTAGATGCACTGCTTCCCGGAAAAGATTATTTTTTCTTTTCGCATACTATAAAACGACAGCCACACAACAGGAAAATGTTGCAGGCCATTATAGATAATGACATTACGCTTTACGATCATGAAACCATAACTGATGCAGGTAACAGACGCCTCATTGGGTTTGGCCGTTATGCAGGTATCGTAGGGACCTATAATGGGTTTAGGGCATTTGGGCAAAAGTTTGAGCTTTTCAGCCTTCCAAGGGCCGGGATGCTGGATGATAAAGATGCTATGATTACGCGACTTAGACGCGCCCCGCTGCCTCCTGTTAAAATAGTACTTACCGGCAAAGGCAAAGTGGGTATGGGAGCAAAAGAGGTTCTTGACGGTATGAAACTTAAAGAAGTTTCTGTCGAAAATTTCCTTACTAAAAATTATGACCGCCCTGTTTATGTACAGGTAGATGTATTAGAATATAACAAACGTAAAGATGGTGTATTGCCGTTATCAAACCAGGATTTCTTCTCAAATCCGGGAGAATACGTTTCAGACTTTGCACGCTTTGCCCATGTAGCAGATATTTTTATCGCAGGTCATTTTTACAGTAATGATGCGCCTCATATACTTACCCGCGAAATGCTAAGGGACAAGAATAGCAAAGTTAAGGTTGTTGCAGATATATCTTGCGATGTTGACGGACCCGTTGCGTCTACGGTGAGAGCATCAACAATTGCCGATCCATTTTATGGTTACAACCCCTCTACCAATACCGAGGAAGATATGCACCACCCGGCTGCGGTTGTGGTAATGGCAGTAGATAACCTGCCGTGCGAGCTACCTAAAGATGCCAGTGAGGGATTTGGTGAGATGTTTTTAAAACACGTTATCCCTGCATTTTACAACGGTGATAAGGACGGGGTACTTGCCCGTGCTAAAATTGCCGAAAAAGGCAGGCTTGCAGGAAAATTTAAATACCTTCAGGATTATATTCAGGAAAATGTGCCCCACTTATAGGGGCATTTTTTATATATGATTCTTTATAAATTTGTATTTTGAATTTTTGCCCATAACGATTTATCGAAATTTGCACAGATGTGGTGGTATTTGTAGTAAATCAATCTATAGATAACTTTACGGTCAATGTAGTCTCGTATGCTTTTTTTTAGCATATTTGCCAATCTTTTAAAAGTGTTCCGTAAATTTCGCCCATGAAAATTGACTCTAACGATTTAGACAGTTATAGCATCTGTAATTACGTTGCGAACCATGCAGATAGTTCAAATTGTTTTGACCCCTATCAACTTAAATATCAAAACATAACCCAAATAATTCTTTAACCACTTTACCCAAACCCAAATTATGAGTTCAGCTAATACGCAAACCAAATGGGGCCAGTTTATCCCTCTGGTTACTGTTTTCTTTTTCTGGGGATTTGTTGCCGCAAGTAATGATATCCTTATCCCGGTATTTAAAACCACTTTTGAACTTGAGAACTGGCAAAGCCAGTTAGTATCATTTGCATTTTATATAGCTTATACCGTAGGGTCGCTTATTTATATTGCCATTTCGGCAATTACAAAAAAGGATATCGTAGAACGACTCGGTTATAAAAATTCGCTTGCACTTGGTCTTGCTATATCTGCTGTTGGTACCCTTTTCTTTTACCCGGCTGCAGAAATGCACTCTTTCCCTCTAATGCTTACAGGTTTATTTACGGTAGCTCTTGGTTTTTCACTGCAGCAAACAGTGGCTAACCCTCTTGCTATTGCACTTGGGCCCATTCGTACGGGTTCGCAACGGCTTACGCTTGCGGGCGGTATCAATAACCTGGGCACTACAATAGGCCCGTTACTGGTAAGCTTCGCCATCTTTGGATCTGCATCTGCCCCATCACAAGTTATCGATATAAACACAGTTAAAGCACCATACTTAATTTTAGGATTAATGTTCCTTTTGGTAGCTGTTTTTCTTAAATTCTCTTCTTTGCCTAATCATCCTGAATTAGAAGAAGAAACAGTAGTGAGCGATATTACACCGGTAAAAAAATCAGCATTACAGTACCCGCAGCTTGTTATGGGTATGCTTGCTATATTCTTATATGTAGGTGTAGAAGTTTCTACAGCAAGTAACCTGCCGGCATATCTTGTAGAAAAACTTGGCTACCTGGAAAGCTCTGTAGGTCCATACATATCGTTATACTGGGCGAGCCTTATGATAGGACGTTGGGGAGGTGCCGTAGGCGCGTTTACTGATGATAAAGCAAAACAAACCGTCTTAAAAATTATAGCTCCTTATCTTGCATTTGGAGTATTCTTAGGTGCCAGCTACATAATGGGACACGATCTTGCTCCGTTCTATGTATATGCAGCTATAATTGTTGTTCTAATAATTGCCGATTTTGCGAGTAAAGGAAATCCTGCTACTATGCTTGGACTATTTTCACTTCTTGGTATTGCTGCACTTATTATAGGAATGCTTACAGATGGTATTGTCAGCGTTTACGCCTTTACCAGTGTGGGGTTATTTTGTAGCACGCTATGGCCTTGTATCTTTACACTTGCCGTTAGCGGCCTTGGTAAGCAAACAACGCAGGGAAGTACATTCCTGGTAATGATGATTATGGGCGGTGGCGTTGTTAGCCTTGTTCAGGGATATGTTGCCGGCTTTATAGGCATACACAGCAGCTATATTGTAGGTGTTGTATGTTTTGCATATCTGGCGTTCTATGCATTTACCGTGAAAGGTATACTAAGCCGTCAAGGCATAACGTTTGACAAAGTAAGTGGCGGAGGTCACTAAAAATATAACAGCTATTTTAAAACCGGCCTTGTGCCGGTTTTTTTGTACCCGTTTATTCATCGTTGCAAATTGTACAATTGCCAGAGATTTTATTAGTCTATTAACTTAGTAGGCTTATTAAAATATTAGTACATTTGCACCTCCAATCTCAAATGGGATGATACCATTAAAATAATTACATGATCGAATTAAAAAATGTAAGCAAAACTTTCTCTAAATCAGGAAGGCAAATCCATGCCCTTTCTGATGTTTCGCTACATGTTCCTCAAGGCACAATATTTGGCATCATAGGAACATCGGGTGCAGGAAAAAGCACGCTTATACGTTGCATAAATCTATTGGAGCGCCCTACAAACGGTGATGTATTGGTAGACGGAATTTCACTTCTAAAACTTTCTAACAGTCAACTTGCCTTGCAAAGACGACAAATTGGGATGATATTCCAGCACTTTAACCTCCTTTCATCACGCACGGTTTTTGGCAATGTTGCCTTTCCGCTTGAACTGGCAGGAGTATCTAAAGATGCAATTCGTACGCGGGTAGACGAACTATTGGACTTAGTGGGTTTAAAAGAAAAGCGCGATGAGTACCCTGCAAGTTTATCGGGTGGGCAAAAACAGCGCGTAGCCATAGCACGAACACTGGCTAATAACCCAAAAGTATTATTATGTGATGAGGCAACATCTGCACTCGATCCTGCTACTACCCGCTCAATACTTAATTTATTAAGAGATATAAATAACAAACTGAATATTACCATCCTTCTTATTACACATCAAATGGAAGTTGTTCAGGCAATTTGCGATCGCGTTGGCGTGATAAGTAACGGTAAACTGGTAGAACAGGGTACAGTTGGCGATGTCTTTGCAAGTCCGCGCGAACCATTAACGCGGGAATTTATAGCATCTGCCTTACACGTAGAACTGCCTGCCTATTATGCCGACAAGCTTAAAGCTAATTATGTGGTGGGAAATAACACGTTGCTAAAACTGGAATTAACCGGAGAAAGCGTTAGTGAACCTCTTATAACACAGGCGGCAAAACGCTTTAATATTAACGCAGATATTGTTAGTGCGCAAACTACTTATGCAGGTTCAACCCGCTTCGGGATACTAATCATAGCACTATCCGGAGATATCGAAAGTCAGCGTACGGCCGTAGAATATTTTAGTGTTAACCATATTAAAACAGAAACACTTGGCTATGTCTGATTCAATGCTTTCTTTACTTATTACAGGCATCTGGGAAACCATTGTAATGACGTTCCTTTCGGGTTTCTTCGGGTTTCTGTTAGGGCTTCCTACCGGAATATTGTTATTCCTAACACGTAAAGGGCAACTGTTAGAACAACGATCGTTTAACCGTGTCCTGTCTGTTATCGTAAATATATTTCGTTCTATACCTTTTATTATACTTATCGTTTGGATGATACCCTTTACACGTGCACTTATAGGGACATCTATAGGTGTAAGTGCTGCGTTGGTTCCGCTGAGCATTGGCGCAGCTCCTTTTATAGCACGACTTGTAGAAAACAGCCTTTTGGGTCTGCCTAACGGACTAATTGAAGCTGCGAGGGCACTGGGTGCTACCCCACTGCAAATAACTTTTAAGGTTTTACTACCTGAGGCATTACCTTCTCTTATAAATGCTGCTTCCATTACACTTATCACGTTGGTGGGATATTCTGCTATGGGTGGTGCCGTTGGTGCCGGTGGTCTTGGCCAAATTGGCTACCAGTACGGATATATTGGCTATGATGCTACCGTAATGAATACAGTTTTAGTACTTTTGGTCGCAATTGTTTTCATTATACAATTTGCCGGCGACCTTCTTTCAAAATATTTCGATCACAGATAATTATAATTAAAAGAATATCATGTCTACTAAATTAAGAACGCGTTTTTTTATTCCTGTTATTTTAGCACTCGCTACTCTTGGCAGCTGCTCAGGAACTAAAAAGGAAGATGCTAATTATTTGCGCGTAGGAGTTGCGGCCGGACCTGAATTAGCACTGGCGGAAGCTGCAAAAAAAGTAGCTAAAGAGAAATATGGTCTTGAAGTAGAACTGGTTTCGTTTAATGATTATGTTGTTCCTAACGAAGCCCTTAACCAGGGGGAAATAGATGTTAATGCTTTTCAGCACCTGCCCTATTTACAGGAACAGTCTAAACAGCGTGGTTATAAACTGGCTGTTGTAGGCAAAACTTTTTTATACCCAATCGCAGCTTATTCCAAAAAAATAAAATCGCTTTCCCAGTTAAAGCCGGGAAGCACAATAGCCATTCCTAATGACCCTACAAACGGCGGAAGGTCGCTACTGCTTTTGCAGAAAAATGGGTTAATCAACTTAAAGCAGAATATAGGCTTATTGCCAAAAGTTACTGATATTACCGGAAACCCTAAGAACTTCAAAATTGTAGAACTGGAAGCACCCCAATTACCACGTGTGCTGGAAGATGCAGAAGTAACCATTGCTATTATAAACAATAACTTTTCGGCACAGGCAGGCTTGCTGCCATCGCGCGATGCTCTTTTTATAGAAGATACCGATTCTCCTTACGTCAATCTTATCGTATCAAGGGAAGACAATAAAACACAGAAGAAAGTTCTCGATTTTGTAAAGGCTTATCAATCTGCTGAAGTAGAAAAAGCGGCTAAAGACCAATTTAAAGAGGGAGCTATAAAAGGCTGGTAAGCAATGCAGGTACAATATCTATTCGAATTGCTTGGCACTACTTTTTTTGCCATATCCGGAGCCTTAGCTGCTAATAAAAAAGCGGCACCCGATTGGTTCGGAGCCACATTTATTGGCTTTATAACAGCAATAGGCGGCGGTAGCCTTCGTGACGTTTTGCTGGGGAGCTATCCCATAGTCTGGGTGAAAGATGTGCATCTTATCTATGCTATTATAGCAGGCACTTTCCTGGCGAGTATATTTTACAAAACACTGCACAAATTAAGAAAGACCCTTTTTTTGTTTGATACAATGGGTATTGCACTCTTTACTATTGTAGGTACTGAAAAAGCATTGAGCCTGGGTGCCGGGTTTGAAACAGCCGCTATTATGGGAATGTTTAGTGCTGTAATGGGCGGTGTGCTGCGTGACATACTTACCCAGGAAATTCCAATAATATTCCATAAAGAAATATACGCCACGGCTTGCCTGGCGGGTGCATCATTATATCTTTTGCTCTATTACTTTCAGATCGAGCGCAATATTAACTTTTGGGTTTCAGGAAGCCTTATCGTTGGCATCCGGATATTGGCAGTTCGGTATAATCTTAGTTTGCCTAAGTTCAGGAAAGACGATGTTTCAACATCACCTTGATAGATTCGATAGCGATCAATTATAGAGTTAGATTACCTGCAAGCTGCCTTAACGTAACTTCAGATATTTTTGCATTATACTGCGCTGTACTGCTTCGTGTAACAGCGTTTACGTAGTTAAGTTGTGCTGTACGTACTTCAAGAGTGGTTATGGTTCCTATCCGGTACTTCTCCATGGTAATATCGAGATTTTGCTTTGCTATCTCCACATTCTTAGCTTCCAGTGCTACAAGATCAAGATTCGTCATATACGTCTGGTAGGACGATATTAATTGCGAATTGATATTTTGAGTCTGTTGCTTTATAAGCAAATCTGTACTTTCTATCTGCACTTTGGCAATGGTTTCGTTACGCCGTTGTAAAAAGCCATCGAATATATTCACCGTTGCCGACACGCCATAGTTAAGTCCGCGGGAATCATTTGTCCTCGCAAAACCGAGGCTGTTCTCACTACTGTTAAACAAGTACCCTGTGGTGACATCAATTTGCGGGTACCTCGCCGATTTTACCTGCTTTAAGTTAAGTTCGGCAACTCTTTTGTTAATGAGTGCAATTTGTATTTGTGGGCTTTGTGTCCCTGCTAATGACAGGAGGTCGGCAAGCTTAAGTTTACTATCAGCTGTAACAGAGTCAACAACTATAAATTTAGTCAGTAAATCACGCGCCATAAGCTCGTTCAGGTAGGTTTTTGTATTTTCATACTGCTCTGCCTGACGCAGGAAATTACTTTGATCTGTATTAAGATCCACTTGTGCATTAAGCACTTCAAGCTTTGCTGCTTTACCTATTTTAAAACGATTATCGGCGGTAGTAACCCTTTGTGTAGAAATAACAATAGCTGTGTCCAGTGCCTTAAGTAGTTGCTGCTGCTGTACAATATTAAAGTAGGTACTCATTACATCGCCCACCCTGTTTAGCACAGTAAGCTTTAATTCTGTCTCTCCAAGTTTCTTTAGTGTCTTTAACTGATCGTAGCGTGCAAACATTTTAAAACCGTCAAAAATGGTCCAACCTACGTTTACACCATATTGAAGGCTGTTATTACGTGCATTATTACGCTCCTGTACTGTCCCGTCTGTACGAACCTGTTTAGAGTATTGTATATTGTTGTTTTGTGAAAATGAGCCATACACATTAGGCAGCAACCCTGCATTTGCAAGGCTTATATTTTGCTCATCAATAGCAAGGTCATTGGCAGATAATTTAATATCATAATTGTTTTTAAGGGCAATAGACACAGCATCTTCTACAGTAAGGAGGTCCTGCGCTGCACATTGCAATGAGAAAACAGAAAGAACAAAATAAAAATAAAACTTCATAGCATGCAGTTAAATATCCTGGATATTATCAAACTCAGGGCGGTGCTTCTTAGCACGCGACCACATAAAATAAATTGACGGGATTACAAATAATGTGAGCACGAGTGAGAATATCGTGCCACCCACAATTACTACCCCCATGCCTATACGGCTTGTAGATGCTGCACCAAGCGACATTGCAATGGGCAATGCGCCTAAAGCAATGGCTAAACTAGTCATCAGTATAGGACGCAAACGCGATTCTGCCGATTCCATTACGGCATCATATTTAGACTTGCCTTCTTCCCGTAGCTGATTTGCAAATTCCACTATTAAAATACCGTTTTTAGTAACAAGGCCAATAAGCATGATCGTGCCTATCTGGCTAAAGATGTTCCATGTCTGGCCAAAGAGCCACAGCGACAATAATGCCCCGGCAACTGCCATAGGCACAGTTAAGATAATAATGAGTGGGTCTATAAAGCTCTCAAACTGGCCGGCAAGAATTAGATAAATAAGTAATAAGGCAAGGCCAAAAGCAAATAATGTGTTGGAGCTACTTTCTACGAAGTCACGCGATTCTCCGCTAAGGTCGGTGGTAAAAGTATCGTCCAACACCTTGGCCTTGGCGCGCTCCATAGCCTCAATACCATTGCTTATACTCATTCCGGGTGCTAACGCAGCAGATACTGTAGCCGACATGTACCTGTTATTATGATACAATTGCGGCGGGCTGCTTTCTTCAGCTACTTTAACGAGGTTGTCTAACTGGATAAGCTGGCCCGTGTTACTTTTTACATACAATGATGTTAGGTCTAATGGGGCATCCCTGTCCGGTTTGTCAAACTGGCCAATGACCTGATACTGCTTACCATTCATCATAAAATATCCAAAACGTTGTCCGCTTAACGATAGCTGCAACGTCTGGGCAACATCTAATAAAGAGACACCGAGGCTTTCTGCCTTTTCGCGATCGATAGTAACGTTGATCTCCGGCTTATTGAATTTGAGATTAACATCTGTCATTGCAAAAGTAGGGTCTTTACCTACTTCATCCATAAATAGCGGAATCTTCTCGCGTAGTTTTTCAAAATTGGGTGCCTGTATAATGTATTGTATAGGCATACCCCCGCGTCGGTTTACCGCAATTGTAGGCTGTTGAGATACCGCTACCCTTGCTTCGGCATATCGTTTTGTCCATTTGGTAAGATTATCTGCGATTTCTTTCTGAGAACGGTCGCGGTCTTCAGTTTCGGTTAAAGCTAAGCGTATACGGCCAGTGTTCACAGAACCCGACCCGCCCCCACTGGGTGATGTGATTACTAAACTAACTTTCTTTTCGGGTATAGAATCGTTTATAAGCTGTTGCAAATCTACCATGAAACGGTCCATATAATCGTAAGAAGCACCCTCCGGACCTGTAATATTAAGGCCTACAAAACCACGGTCGTCATACGGTGCGGTTTCTTTTTGTAAAATAGAAAAGAACAACCATATGAGCCCAATACATACTACAAGTATAGGAAAGCTTAGCCATTTACGTTTCATAAACGACGTAAGCATACCTGCATAACCAGAATTCAGTTTAAGGAAGTAGGGCTCTGTAAATTCGTAAAACCTGGATTTTTTATGTACCCCGCCTTTCATTAGGTAGGCATTAAGCATGGGAGTTAAGGTTAACGATACGAATGCCGATACTAGTACCGCTGCGGCAATAACCACCCCGAACTCTCGGAACAGCCTGCCAACAAATCCCTCAAGGAATATTACGGGCAGGAACACAGCTGCCAGTGTTATGGAGATGGATATAACGGCAAAAAATATTTCGTTACTTCCTTTAAGTGCGGCTTCTATAGGGCTCATGCCCTCCTCTACTTTTTTAAAGATATTCTCTGTTACCACTATACCGTCATCTACCACAAGTCCGGTAGCAAGCACAATGGCCAGAAGCGTAAGCACATTTATGGAAAAGCCAAAAATGTACATTATAAAGAATGTAAATATAAGCGACACCGGGATGTCTAGTAATGGCCTTAATGCTATTGCCCAATCCCTGAAGAACAGGTAGATAATGAGGGTAACAAGTACAATGGATATTGCAAGTGTCTCTACCACCTCCAGCACTGATTTCTTTATAAATACCGTATTGTCTATAGCAATGTTCAGGTCTAAATCGGCAGGTAATTCCTTTTTCATCTGGTCATACTGCTTGTAGAACGCATCAGAGATTTCAATATAATTTGTGCCTGGCTGCGGAATGATGGCAAGGCCTACAAGCTGCTGACCATTGTTCGTCATTCTGGTCTCAAGGTTTTCGGGACCTAATTCGGCACGGCCTACATCGTTAAGGCGTACAATTTTCTCGCCTTCGGCCTTTACGATGATGTTATTAAATTGCTCTGCAGTAGCAAGATTGCCAAGAGTCTTTACTGTCAGTTCGGTATTTGCCCCAGTAAGCTTACCGGTAGGCAGCTCTACATTTTGTTTATCGAGCGCATCCCTCACATCACTTACGGTAACGCCGTACGATGCTAATTTAACTGGGTCGACCCACAAGCGCATGGAATACCGTTTCTGTCCCCATATCTGCACGCTGCTCACACCGGGTATGGTTTGAAGACGCTCTGCAATCACATTTTCGGCGTAGTCGCTTAACTCTAAGGGATTCCTTATTTTACTCTGTACCGTCATAGTAATAATAGGCTCAGAATCGGCATCGGCTTTGCTCACCACCGGCGGTGCATCTATATCCTGAGGCAGGCTGCTCGCTGCCTGAGATACTTTATCACGTACATCGTTGGCCGCTTCTTCAAGGTTCTTTTCCAGTTCAAACTCGATGGTTATTACGCTCGACCCCTGATTACTGGACGATGTTATGTTACGTATACCATCAATCTGGTTGATCGCTTTTTCAAGAGGCTCCGTTATCTGCGATTCTATAATATCAGAGTTTGCACCGGCATAATTAGTTCGTACAGATATCTGTGCAGGATCTATAGAAGGGAACTCCCTCACACCCAGAAACGTATAGCCAATAAAGCCGAACAAGATAATGGCCACGTTCATTACAATGGTTAGTACCGGGCGCTTTATGCTTAAAGTAGATAAACTCATGTTATTTTACCGGTTTTACAGATACCTTAACAGGGGCATCATTTTTAAGCGCCATTACTCCGGTGGTAATTACGGTATCGCCGGCCTTTAAACCCTCCATCACCACAATTTCTTTGTTTGTGCGGGTACCGGTAGTTACTGTAATTTCTTTTGCCTTGCCATTTTGAGACACGTATAGTTTTTTACCTCCCTGCACCGGCACAATAGCCTCAGTTGGAACAACAAATGCATTTTGAGTAGTTTCTAATGGCAGGTCTACGTTTGCAAAGGTGCCTGGAATAAGTTTACCATTAGTATTTTGGGCAATGGCGCGTATACGTAAGGTACGGGTAGCTACTTCTACTGCAGGCTCTAAGGCATAAATTTCAGCTTCGTGTTTTTTAGGATCGCCCGCAACAGTGAAGGTGATTTTGGAATTGATCTTTATTAACGAAGCATATTTTTCGGGAACCGAAAAAGTTAATTTTATCTGGCTGCTGTTAACGAGTGTTGCGATAAGTGTTTGGGGGGTCACATAAGTCCCCGGCGATATATTGCGGAGGCCTATCGTACCCGAAAATGGTGCCCTGATAGATGTCTTTGATATCTGGGCGTTAAGCAATTGAGTTTGTGCCTGAGCTGTTTTAAAATCGGCGCTGGCTATATCATATTCTTCCTGGCTTATCGCTTCTTTCTGGAGGAGCAGCCTTGCCCTGCGTTCATTTTCTGATGCCAGGTTTTGCCTTGTTTTGGTTTGCCCCGCCTGTGCTCTGAGCTCAATGTCGTTTATCTTGACCAATACTTGCCCTTTGCTTACCGCCTTACCTTCCTGGAAAAATATAGACTGGGCTATGCCCGAAACCTCGCTTGTAATCTGTACCTGCTCATTGGCCTCTATAGATCCGGATATTGACAGACTATTAGAAAATGTCTGCGGATTTACTACTACTCCATTTACGGCCAGCGACTTTTTTTTACCCCCGCCCCCGCCGCCACTTTGTTCTGCGGCCTGTTTGCTGTTTTCAGAAATGCGGTAGTAAATGAGCGCACCAATCCCTACAAGCAACAGGGTATAAACTATGTATTTAACCTTCATAAATCAATTAAAATAAATGCAAAGCCAAATCTAAATCAATAATAACACTATAACGATTAATTAACGTTTTCAAATGATTATTTTTCTTACGCTGAACCCAAAAAAATGATGAATGCAATTGGTCAGCGATTAATTGTAGCTATTTCTATTTCAAATTTGGGCTGAATATTTCTTTGGTTTCATTCCCATATGCTGCTCGAATACCCTCGAGAAATGGCTCAGGTTGGTGAATCCGAGCGAATAGCCAACCTCTGATACTGAGAGCCGCTTGTCCTTTAGCAAATGTGCTGCCTCCTGCATACGAGCATGCTGAAAATATTCGAATACACCTTTGCCAAAGGTCTGCCTGAATAGTTTGCGCAATTTTGGCGGGCTCATACCTGCATCTATAGCAAGCGATGCGATATCGGGTGGTTCATTAAGTTGTGACTGCAGCCGCGCCTTTATTGTATAAATTGCTTTTATATCAATAATATGCATAGCTCGCGTGGGTATTGCCTCCCGCTGCATTAACAGGTTTAAAACGTGGCAGAGCAGTTCTTCACACTTTAACCTGCAGTAGTGGTTTTCTAATTGATCCTGTACCGATGGGTCTACTATTTCGCTGGCGGTTTTAATCATCTCGGGAGTAATGCCTGTTTCAAATGCAAACTGCTCTTTAGATTGTAAAACGCTGAGAATAACCGGATGGGTTACATCTCCGAATAGCTTTTTTAAATACGGTCTGGATACTGCAATGGCAATAGTCCTGAAAAATGTATGAGAAGGCATGTTTAGTACTGATGTCACTTCCTGCCGGCAAACTAAAACACTTGCTGATTCGGTGGGTGTATGAGAGTTGTTTCCGGATGCCGAAGGAATAATGCCGCTTAAAAGAAAGATTACATCATCCTGGCCATCATTAAACTCATTCGTTCTTTCGAGTTCTATTTCTTCTTTTAAATAATAATTCCTGACCAACATGCGCAGTTCATCGTCTTCCCATGCAAAGCCTGTGATGTATCCTTCTCCTTTGTCTTTAGGTATGTGGTAAAAACGGCCGTTAACGGTGGCGCCTATGGCGCGGGCAAACTCTTGTACAATACCCGACCGATGTTTATCTGTAACTGATATTTTCATTTACGACTATTTAAATACTGTATGCGGCTATTTTATTCGTAAAAGTAGCAATTACTTTGTATCATATTAAAACTAAGTATATGTTATTAAAGAATAAGCACGTAGCAATTATAGGAGGCGGCCCGGGAGGGCTTACACTTGCCCGACTTCTGCAGTTAGATGGAGTTAACGTAAAAGTTTATGAGAGGGATACAGATCAATACGTGCGGCAGCAGGGTGCCACACTCGACCTTCATTACGAGTCTGGTTTAAAAGCATTACGTGAATGCGGACTTATTGAAGAGTTTAGAAAAAATTACAGGCCGGGTGCTGAGAGGATTACAATAACCGATAACAATGCCGAGGTGCATTACACTGAAAAGGACAACGAGCCACTTACCGATTTGGATAGTGTGCATACAAGGCCTGAAATTGACCGGGGCCCGCTTCGTGACCTGCTCATTGCTTCGCTCCATAAAGATACTATTGTGTGGAATTCAAAATTTATTGAATTGAAGGAAAATGGCAGCGGATTGGATATTGTCTTTGACAATGGTCATATTGCGTATGCTGACTTAGTTATAGCTTCAGACGGTGCCAACACAAGAGTTCGAAAATATGTTACTCATATAGAACGCATATATTCGGGCACCACAATAGTGGAAGGGAATATTTACAATGCCGCGATTAACGCGCCAAAATTATGGCAACTTACCAATGGTGGAAAAGTTTTTGCGCACTCCGGCGGAAAAAATATCATAATGAGTGCGAAAGGCGAAGGCTCGTTATCGTTCTATACAATTACAGGAGAAAGCGAAGAATGGTTAAAAACTTCCGGAATTGATTTTAATGATAAAGGGCAGGTTTTTAATTGGTTTAAGCAACGGTTTGCCGACTGGAGCGCCGACTGGAATGAAATATTTGCGACCGATGATTCGTATTTTGTGGTGCGTCCGCAATATTACTTTCCTACATATCAGTCCTGGGAGACCCGCCCTAATATAACACTTATTGGCGATGCCGCACATCAGACACCGCCATCGGGCGATGGAGTAAACCTGGCAATGCTGGATGCTGTAGTTTTACATAAAGCACTTTGCACAGAAAACTTTACTACTATACATGAAGCCCTACAATCTTTTGAAAAAGAAATGCTGGGAAGGACAGCCATAGCGACAGACGAGGCATTACAGCTAATTGACGCCATGTTATCTCAAAATAACCTGAACTATATGCTTGCCTTTTTCGATGATGTTAATGAACGTAAGGAGAGTGTCTAATTTTACTGAGACAAGGAAATTACCCGAGCCAAATGCATCCACTCTGCTACTTTATCTTCATATTTCATACCGGCGTAAAGTCCGCTGGTAGACGGCAGTGTTGCATAAGCTATGCCTTCATGACGCCTACAGTATTTATTAAAGAATTTCTCTGCAGCTTTGCTCTCAAAGAAAATATGTGAGATATTAGGATATTGGTCATGCAGGCCCTCAAAATTGTTTGGTTCTTCATTCGTGATAGCATTATCCTGACTCCCTTTGCGCTCACAGGATGCTAAAACATTCCACAAGGCTATTTTACGATTTTTTAGAAGTTGTAACCTGTCGTCGTAATCCTTACTAAATGGCTCGTCGAAAATTGTAAACAGAATTTTCCAAAAATGATTCCCTCTGTTACCATAGTATTGCTGTAATGCTATAGACTTTTCTCCCGGCATGGTGCCTACTACAAGGATAACCCTATTATGATCGATAATAGCAGGAAGGCAATGTTTCATCTCGCGAAGATAACAGCATAAACATGATAAGAACAAATGAAAGCAGCCATTAGATTTAATTTCTAATGGCTGTTTAGGTTTTTTGACAGACTACCTATTCTTTAGGTATTCTTCTACAACTTTAGGGCTGTTACTGCCAGATTCCTTAACAGCATTTTTAAGCTCTTCATGGCTTACACCAAATTTATCTGCCCAATAGCGCACCTCATAATCTTCAGATGTACTTATACGGTCGCGGTCCGGGCTACCTGATTTTGTTTTGTCATCACTCATGGCTGTTTTGTTTTAGTTTATCCTAAATTAAAAAACACAAATTGAAATGTAAAATTACTTAACATTAGTTTAGCGTGAAATGCACAATGATTACCATCACACTTTAGTATAAGAAATCTTTAACTACCAGCCTGTTTAATTTGTTATACCTTTAATACTGTATCAGGTAGCTTGTCATTTTAAACAGCTGCAATAAAGATCATGACATGAAAGCAAAGCAAACACCTAAGAAAGTAACTAACATGGAACCCGGAGCAGTCTTAAACAAAGGCACAAAAAGCAGCATGCCACAAAAAGTAAAACCCATGCTGGCTACATTAGTTAATGAGCCGTTTGATAATACTGACTGGAGTTACGAAGTGAAATGGGATGGTTACAGAACGCTTGCATATATTAAAGATGGAGCTGTAGAGCTTTCGTCGCGTAACAATAAATCATTCAGCGAGAAATATTATCCTTTAGTGGCGGCTATGTCAAAATGGGAAATAGATGTAGTGCTGGATGGAGAAATACTAGTAATAGGCAAAGATGGCAAAGCTAACTTTGGGGCATTGCAAAACTGGCGCAGCGAAGCTGATGGAGATTTGGTATTTTATGCTTTTGATATTTTATGGTATGACGGCAAGGACCTGATGGAGCTACCGTTAAGCGAAAGGCAGGCTATCCTGAAGGAAATATTCCCTATAGATGACGACCGCTTAAGGCTAAGCCAGGTGTTTACAGCCAGCGGCCTCGAATTTTTTGAAGCTGCGAAAAAAATGGGACTCGAAGGCATTATGGCCAAGAAACTAAGCAGTACTTATAAACCTGACGCACGTTCTAAAGACTGGCTTAAGGTAAAAGTGCACCAACGCCAGGAGGTGGTAATTGGTGGGTTTACAAAAAATGAAGGTACATCGAAACAATTTAGCTCCCTGCTGCTTGGGGTATATGAAAATGGTACATTTCAGTATGTAGGTAAGGTAGGTACTGGGTTCACGGCTAAAAAGCAAAAAGAAATGATGGAGGAGTTTGCCCCCCTAATTACTGAAAAGATGCCTTTTGAATCTGAACCTGATATTAATAAGCCATCAAGATTCAGGCCCAACCCTCCAAAAGCGGTGGCAACGTGGCTTAAGCCAACCCTTGTTTGTGAAGTTAGCTTTGCAGAAGTTACCGAAGACGGCGTTTTTCGTCACCCTTCTTTTGAAGGGATGCGGTCTGATAAAGTTGCTACTGAAGTTGTGAGGGAAACATCTGAAGATATTAGCGAAATTGCAGATTCCATATCAGAATCATTAGCGGGAAATGAGGCCGGGCTTGTTTCTGCTCCCAAACCCACAGGCAACCAGACGCTGCTAAATCCTAATGAGGCGACACAGGTTAAAAAGTTAAATGGGCACGACCTTAAATTTACTAATCTTAGTAAAGTGTATTGGCCTAAAGAAGGATACACAAAACGTGACGTATTTAATTACTATTTCCAGATAGCAGAATTTATACTTCCTTACTTAAAAGACAGGCCCCAATCTTTAAACCGGTTCCCTAATGGTATAGACGGAAAAAGCTTTTACCAAAAAGATGTAAAGGGCAAAGCGCCCGATTGGGTTAAAACCTACCCATATACCACCAGCGATGGCGAAGACAAAGAATTTGCTGTGGGAGGCAATGAAGCCACGTTGTTGTGGATGGCATCATTGGGATGTATAGAAATGAACCCGTGGTTCAGCACCATTAAACATCCTGATAATCCCGACTATTGTGTGATTGACCTTGACCCTGATAAAAACACTTTTGAACAGGTGATACAGGCTGCGCAGGAGGTAAAGAAAGTACTCGATGCCATTGGCATCGTGGGCTACCCTAAGACGTCGGGTTCTACGGGCATACATATTTACATACCGCTTGGTGCTAAATACTCGTATGACCAGTCCCAGATGTTTGGTAAACTAATTGTTTCTATAGTACACAACCAGTTACCGGAGTTTACAAGCCTGGAGCGCCAGATTAAAAACCGCGGAGGTAAAATGTATCTCGACTTTTTGCAGAACAGGCCGGGCGCAACTATTGCGGGGCCCTATTCGCTTCGCCCTAAACCGGGAGCCACAGTTTCTATGCCGCTGCACTGGGATGAAGTAAAAAAAGGATTAGAAATGTCCGACTTTACAATTAAAAATGCTGTAGAACGTGCACGACACGAAGGCGATATATTTAAAGGAGTGTTACAAAAGGGTATTGATATGGAAAAAGCCCTTGAAAAAGCACAAAGTTTGTTTTACTAAGCACTACAGATACGGCTCTATACGGGAGATAGGGTCATATTTAAATATCCTAAACGCTATTACTACTGCGCATGCAAAAATTAAATGCCCGAAGAATAATTGTATATAATATGAGCGGCGCGTTACATCTTCATGTATAGATGTAAGATAGATGGCTCTCCAGCACACAATACCTATCAGACCACTAATTATACCAAAAATTATCCCGGATATAAAGCCAAAAGGAACTGATGTATATCTCCATATTGCTTCATAGGTAATTACCATTGCAAAGCCTATAATGTAATGGGCAACCCATCCTCCCGCTTTATGCCATTTGCCCTTTAGCTCTATACCAATTCCTTCAAGTATAAAATTCATCATCACAGGTTCCTTGAATAACTTTTTATAAGTGGCTGACAGCAGGTAGCTGAAGGTGGTCATTATGTTTGTTGCAGAAAATGCCGCTATGGCTATTTTAAGTATATTCATGTCTAACTCTTTACAAATAGAAACAATTGTGCTTACAAATACTATTTTTAAACAGCGACTAAAATACTAAAAGCCAGATGTGCTTACCACGCCTTTAACTATACATTATAAACTTTTTCTTATAATACCTGCAGTGATGCCGTCGTAGGCTTAACTGTCAACTTTATTTCTGAGCAATAAATAAGTTAAATTTAGCAATTATGAGGTAGTGCTTTTATAGTTAAAGTAGTAATTTAGCGCCTTGTTAAAAGTATAGTACAATGGCAGAACACAAAGATTTGGTCCGCTTTTTAGAAGCGCAGAATCATGTTTATCTTAAGGCACTCGACGAAATAAAAAGTGGGCAAAAGCGCTCTCACTGGATGTGGTATATTTTTCCGCAAATTAAGGGTCTTGGCTCAAGCGAGAACGCCCGATTTTTTGGCATTAAAAGCCTTGACGAAGCAACTGCATATGTACAGCACCCCATACTGGGCAAGCATCTTATAGAAATTACCAAGGCATTACTTACTATTGAAGGAAAGTCTGTGTCTGACATATTTGGTTATCCGGACGACCTCAAACTGCACTCATCCATGACGCTTTTTTCAAAGGTTGAAAATGCTGACCCTGTATTTAATGAGGTTTTAAAAAAATACTTTAATGGAGTATTAGATCAGGGCACACTACAGATATTAGAGGAGTAAATACCCGTTAGATAAAAAAAGAACCTTTAAACTTATGTTGAAAGGTTCTTTTTCATTTGTATCACTGCTATTTCATTCAATCTCAAAGGATAATCATACATTAATTTACATACTAAAAATTTACATAGTCAGTAATTTCAAGGCCGTAGCCTATCATACCTACACGTTTTGATTGTTCAGAGTTGCTTAATAAACGTAATTTGCTCACATCGATATCGTGTAATATTTGTGCACCTATACCAAAGTCTTTAAGGTCCATTTTTAATGGCGGTGCTTTGTGGGTTCCATTCGCCTGAAGATTTTTCAGTTCTGTAATTCTTCCAAGCAGTTCAGCAGGCTGTACTTCCTGGTTAATAAATAATACAGCTCCCCTGCCCTCTTCGTTAATGCGCTTAAACATGCTATCCAGTTTTGTGTCCGGATTATTTGTAAGCGTTCCTAAAATATCGTTATTAATTTGCGTAGAGTTTATACGTGTAAGCACATTATCGCCGGCGTTCCAGCTGCCTTTAGTAAGCGCCACGTGTATTTGCCTGTTAGTAGTCTGCTCATAAGCCCTTAACCTGAAGGTTCCAAAACGGGTCTCAATATCAAAATCTTCTTTTTTAACTATCAGGCTGTCATGCTGCATTCTGTAAGCCACAAGATTTTCTATTGAGATAATTTTTAGTCCGAATCGTTCTGCAACCTTGTGTAATTGCGGCAGGCGCGCCATAGACCCATCTTCATTAAGTATCTCTACTAATATACCCGCAGGTTTAAAACCCGCTAGGCGTGCAAGGTCTATAGATGCCTCTGTATGGCCGGTGCGGCGCAACACGCCACCCTGCTTGGCGCGTAGTGGGAATATGTGCCCGGGACGGCCTAAATCGTACGGCTTAGTATCATCATCAACAAGTGCCTTTATGGTTTTGGCCCTGTCCTGTACAGAAATTCCTGTAGTACAGCCATGGCCTAAAAGGTCTATCGATACTGTAAACTGCGTTTCATGAAGCACAGTATTGTTAGCAACCATTAAGTTAAGATCAAGTTCCTTACAACGTTCCTCTGTAAGCGGGGCGCAAATAAGGCCGCGTCCGTGAGTAGCCATAAAGTTTATCATTTCCGGAGTAACTTTCTCGGCAGCGGCAATAAAGTCACCTTCATTTTCGCGGTCTTCGTCGTCTACCACTATAATTACTTTGCCTAAGCGAATATCTTCAATGGCCTCCTCTATCGTGTTGAGCATTATTTTTTCTTCAGCAGGAACTATCATGCTTGTTGTTTAGATTTAGATTTAAAAAATTTATTAAACGCTTTTTGTAATGGGTTTATAAAATTGCTGAAACTTATCAGGCCAATATCATTAGTGGCACGGTAGGTAAGCAATACTGCAAGCGGACTTAGCACAAAAGTAGACATCCAGGAGCCTAAAAATGGCGGAATACCGTTTTCCTGTGCCAGCTTTCGCCCGAAGGTATTTATAAAGTGAAATATAATAAATATTAATACCGCAAAAACAATAGGCAGCCCCAAGCCACCTTTACGGATTATAGCACCAAGAGGCGCCCCAATAAAAAACATAAGGATACAGGCAAATGCAATAACGTACTTATCGTACAATGCAAGCCAGTGATTATTAATGTTCTTAATTTTTTCTAGAAGTTCATTCTTACCGGAAACCACAACATACTGTGTGCTGTTCATGTTATTTGCTGCAACCTCCAATACACGAAGCCTGTCCGGCTCAGGTACTAAAGACAAAAGGTCTTTAGGGGTATCGTTCTTTGCATTTATTGCAGCTTCTTTAGCTTTTCTAAGGCTGTCGTTTGCAACTTTATCGTAAGGTCTCAACTGTCTTGGCTGAGCTGCCAGCACGGTATTGGGGCGTTGGGCAATATTTGCAGCTATACTTTTTGCATCTTTAGTATAATTTCCTTCGAGCGAGTCGAGGGTATATTTTAGCTCAGATACGTTAAGCATGTTGTTTGTATGAGCTACCTGCTCACTATCCTCATCGTTAGAGTTAAGGGCAGTGAGGTCAATATTCATTATCTGTTTAGAAAAGCTGCTTTTTGCAAAAGGCATTTTTAAACGGTCTTCAGGCTTGTTAGAGTTTACCTCTTCATAATAATAGCCATCAAAAAGTTCAAGCTGCAAGAGATTACTCTTTTCGCTGCTGGTGAGCAATCCTGTCTTCGATCGAATAATAGTTGCGTTCGCTGCACCGGGCTTACGCTTGTGTATAGTCACTCCCGTAAGTTTCTCACCATTTTCACCCGATTTTTTTTCGACCTTGATGTTAAATGTGCCTACAGCGTTAAACTGCCCTTCTATGATGGCCATTGCCGGCTTGCGCTGGATAATATTTTTTCGAAGGTTAAGGAATTTATATTCTGCCTTGGGTATTACATCATTAGCGAAAAAGAACGCTACTATGCTCAGGCCAAATATAAAAACAGTCAGGCTGCGCATTGCCCTGTTAAGGGAAATACCCGATGATTTCATGGCGGCAAACTCATAATTCTCGGCAAAGTTACCAAAGGTCATGATGGAGGCCAGTAGAATGGAAAGTGGTAATACGAGCGGAACAATTTTAGGCGAATAAAATAACAGAAATTTTGCTATAACCCATGCATCAAGGTCTTTACCGGCAAGCTCTGATATAAAAAGCCATATACCCTGCAAAATAAAGATAAAGAACAAGATCACGAATACAGAAACAAAGGTCTGTATAAAGGATGTAAGAATGTAACGGTCTAAAATTTTCACCCGTAAATTAGTCTAATTTGTTAATGTAGTAATTAGGATATTTACTTTCGGTAAAGGTAAAATGATTTTTCGATAAAGGCTGATTTGTTTTAAAAGAATTTATGGTAAACGTAGTTTTAGTACCATCCTTACCTGTTTGTATAAGCGTATAAATATGTTTGGTTTGCGAGTCGATACCTATTAAAACATCTTTAATATTATCCTTGGCATCTGTAGGGGTAAGTTTTATATACTGTATTTTACGACCTTTTACATTCTGCACAATATCTGTAGCATACTTGTAACCCGAATTAAAGAAAGAGAACATTTTAGAAGGTGTTAAGCCATCATCCTTTTTATCATCGTAGGTAGAGATACTAATCTCCTCGTCTTCAGGAACAATATTATAAACTTTTTTTCCGTCAAAAATCCTTGTGATGCCCATAAAGTTAAGCACGTATTTATTGCCCTGCTGGGCTACGTTACCCTTACTTTCCTGATGTACACTTTTACGGCTATTGGAAACGCTATATTTAAAATCGATGACTATGTTATCATAACTTTTAATTTTGGCACTCACCTCATCGAGCATTTTCTTTGCCTTTGCAGCATCCTGCGCCTGCGCCGAAAAACTGATGGTTAAAATAAAAAGCGATAATACCTTGATAATCTGTTGCATTTTAAAAGCTGTTTTCTTCATTTTTAAAAAACTGCTCAAGGGAACTAAGATCGTTTATAAGTACACCGCGGGCTTTACTACCCTCAAACGGACCTACTATACCTGCGGCTTCAAGCTGGTCGATAAGCCTGCCCGCGCGGTTGTAACCTAACTTTAGCTTGCGCTGAAGTAATGATGCCGACCCTTGCTGGGCGGTAACAATAACTTCGGCAGCTTCCCTGAACATTGAATCTCTTTCGCTGATATCCATATCAAGATTAGTGCCAGTTTCCTCACCAAAGTATTCCGGTAGCAGGTAGGCTTCCGGGTATGCCTTTTGAGAACCAATAAATTCGGTTATCCTTTCTACCTCGGGAGTATCTATAAAAGCACACTGAACACGCACCAAATCATTACCCTGTGTATAGAGTAAATCTCCGCGTCCTATAAGCTGGTCTGCCCCCTGGCTGTCAAGAATGGTGCGCGAATCTATTTTAGAGGTTACCCTGAAGGCAATCCTCGCAGGGAAGTTAGCTTTTATAATACCTGTAATTACATTAACCGATGGCCTCTGTGTTGCAATGATAAGGTGAATACCAATAGCACGGGCAAGCTGGGCAAGCCTCGCTATAGGAGTTTCAACCTCTTTACCGGCGGTCATAATAAGATCGGCAAACTCATCAACTACCAGTACTATATATGGTAAAAAACGGTGGCCGTTCTCCGGGTTTAATTTACGGTGGCGGAACTTTTCATTGTACTCCTTTATATTTCTAACCGATGCATCCTTTAACAGATTGTAACGGTTATCCATTTCAATACACAACGAGTTAAGCGTGTTTACCACCTTCGCGTTATCGGTAATAATTGCATCTCCGCTATCCGGAAGTTTAGCTAAATAATGCCTTTCTATTTTATTAAACAGTGTGAGCTCTACCTTTTTAGGGTCTACCAGTACAAACTTTACTTCAGCAGGATGTTTCTTATAAAGTAACGATGTAAGTACTGCATTTAACCCGACCGATTTACCCTGACCCGTAGCACCCGCCATTAGTAAATGCGGCATTTTGGCAAGGTCTACAACAAAGGTTTCGTTGCTGATGGTCTTACCTAAAGCAATAGGCAATTCCATTTCGGCAGTCTGGAATTTCGGTGCGCCTATTACACTTTTCATAGATACCATTGTAGGGTTCTTATTAGGAACTTCTATACCTATAGTACCCTTACCCGGTATTGGTGCAATAATACGAATGCCTAATGCAGCAAGAGACAGCGCAATATCATCTTCAAGGCTTTTAATTTTAGAGATACGTATACCCGCCTCCGGTATAATCTCGTATAAGGTAACGGTGGGCCCTACTGTAGCTTTAATTTGCGCAATGTCTATTTTATAGTTGCGCAGGGTTTCTACAATACGATTCTTATTTTCTTCCAGCTCTTCCTGGTTAATTGTAATACCACCGGCAGCATAATCACGTAATAAATCAAGCGGTGGAAACTGGTAGTTAGAAAGCTCTAAAGTATGATCGAATTCACCAAAATCTTTTACAAGCCTCGATGCAAGGTTCTCTTCTACCATATCCTCATCGGCAATCTTTTCTATTACAAAGTTTTCATCATCGGTCTCTATAATTTCATGAGCCGGCACAACAACTTCTGCCGCGCCGGGTTTAGGCTTAGGTGCCGTGTCAAGGTTTATTTGTGATGAGTGCGATATCGTTGGCTTTAATGTCTCCCTGTTAATCTCAAACTGTGATGGCGTAACCGCCAATGGTATTGGAGTTATAGGCACGACCGGTTTAGGTACCGTTTTAAGTTCGATATGTGCAAGCTCCTCATCATATTCCTCCGAGTCAGGATCCATATCTTCATAGTTAGGCTGTAGCTCAGGTTCCGGTTTAGGCATGGCAGGCGGCCCGGCTACTCTTATGGTATTACCCGCTGTTTCGGTAACGATCTCTTCCTCCGCTGCCTCGTCTTCCGGTGTTCTTTCAAACAACGCTTTAATAGCATCGGGAGATACTTTTACCCTTAAGAAAAGGAATATTGCAAGGCCAAATATCAACACTAAAAGCGTTCCGGTTTTACCGATAAAATCCTGCATGAAAAGGTTCATCTCAAACCCTATAACGCCACCAAGTTCAGGTATATAGGCATTAAAGAAACCACAAAGTACAGATAATATGATTATGAGGTATAAATCCCAAAAAAGTGTCTTTTTAAGTTTACCTACCGGCAGGTCTAATACAAGGTACGACCCCATTAAAAAGAAGAAGCGGATAATGATAAATGAGGCTACGCCAAACCCGCTATATAAAAACAGGTTGGCCATCCAGGCCCCAAATTTGCCAAGCCAGTTTTGCACCGGCTGTGTACGGTCTGCAAATGAGGTAAGCACACTCTGGTCGTACTCCCAATATAAAAAATAAGAAATAAACGACAACAGCAACGCTACCGAAAATAAGAAAAAGAGGATACCCACAAGCACCTTATTCCTGCGGGATAATTTCCAGGGCCTTTTTTCTGTAACCGGTTTTTTTGCAGCCGGAGCTTCTTTTTTAGCTTTTGCCATGCAGTATATATTCCTTTGTAATTAATTAAAACAATGCGGCGAACTTTGGGTAATAGATGATACAGCCTATTGCAACAGCTGCAAGGGCCGCAAAGAACACAGCGCCCGATGCTATATCTTTAATGAAACCTATTTTAGGGTTAAAATCGGGGTGGATAAAATCGCATATTTTTTCTACGGCAGTATTGGCACCTTCAATAGCAAGCACTAACCCTATGGCAAATATTTGGAACATCCATTCTGTAGCCGAAATATGAAAGAAAAACCCGGCTATGGTGACAGCAATGCCTAAGCCAAACTGCACCATAATACTATGTTCTGATGTAACGAGTTTCCATGCACCTATTACAGAATATTCAACGCTTTTAAGCCGGCCTCTCACAAACCTGTTGTCTTTCATTGCTAAAAGCTACAGTGCCGCAAGGGCGTTATCATAGTTTGGCTCATCTTTAATATCAGCCACCTGTTCTGTATAAGCTATGTTGCCTTCCTCGTTTACCACAACAACTACACGAGATAGCAATCCCGCAAGCGGGCCATCTGTAAGGGTAAGGCCGTATGCGTTTCCAAAGCTCCCGTCCTTAAAGTCGGAAAGTGAAATAACATTTTCTAAACCTTCAGCACCGCAAAAACGGTTTTGGGCAAACGGCAGGTCGCGCGAAATACACAGCACTTTTGTATTTTCGAGAGCACTTGCCTTTTCATTAAATTTACGAACAGATGCAGCACAGGTTCCTGTATCTACACTTGGAAAAATATTAAGTACCAGCTTTGTGCCCTTAAAATCTGATAGGGATGCAGTAGAAAGATCGCCTTTAACAAGTGTAAAATCAGGTGCTTTAGATCCGGTTTGAGGCAGTTCGCCTACGGTGTGTACAGGGTTGCCCCCAAGTGATATACTGGCCATTATTTTGTGTTTTACTTTTCAGAGCAAAAGTAGCAAAATATATGGTATAGCGCAGGCGGCCGTGCAATTTTATGAGGATGGTTTATAAAGCTGTTGAGTTACAGATAGAATAAATTTTTAGCAGTATATATGTTAATCAATTATGGCCGAAGGAACCGTTTCGCCCGGCACCTCGTCTTTTGGCTTCACTAACTTATTTACCCTCCATATAAAAAACATAGATGCGATTATCACTACAGCAATCACGTAGCCCAGGATGTTGTAATTTTCTAGCGGACTTGTTTTTGTTTCCTGGCGTACTATATACCCGGCACTAACTGCTGCTATACCACCTGCAATTTGCTGCAGGGACGATGTTATAGCCATGTATGCACCGCGGTCTTTCATATCCGGTATTCCTGTGTTAAGTGTGGTTGCCGGTACCATTCGGCTCATAATGCCCATAAACATAATCATGTTTATAACAATTATTTCCCATAGCGGTGATGGGCCAAGATTGGTATAAAATATGATCATCACCATTGATATTAATGAGCCTGCCGCAAACAGCCAGAACTTGCTTACCCTGTCGCTTAACTTGCCCACAAGTGGCATTATAATAAGGACAGATACTCCTGTAAAAAAATATACTGTAGGCAGTTGCAGCTGGCTAATGTGTATGTTGTTTATTAAAAATGCACTTCCGAAAGGCTGGAGCATGAACCCTCCTACAGAAAGAAATGCGATTGCGGCAAATCCCACCTGGTATTTTTTATTACTTAAAGTGCGCCACAGGTGCAGGAACGGATTTGTATTTTGCTGCAGCTCAAGGTGTTTATTTACAGGCTGCATTTTTGTAATTATGGCTACTAATATTAATACGCCCAGCAACGCTATCATGATAAACGCCGAATGCCAGCCCCACATGTTAGCGAAATACAGCCCTATTGGAATACCTAATATCTGGCTTATTGCAAAAGCCATTTGTATAAAGCCCATAACGCGCCCCCGCTGATGGATAACAAAAAGGTCGGTTACAATGGCTAAGGATACCGATCCTATTACACCGCCAAATAACCCTGTGAAAATACGGGCACCGAGAAGGGTCCAATAGTTCACGGCAAGGGCACAAAATACCGTTCCTATAATAAATCCGGTATAAAAAAAAATAAGCAGCTTTTTACGGTCAAATTTGTCGGCAAAGCCTGCCGCAAGTAACCCCGATGTACCTGCGCTAAAGGCATAGGCCGATACTGCAAAGCCGAAATTAGCCGTGGTCATATCGAGGGTCTTCATAAGTATATCGCCTAAGGGAGACATAATTATAAAATCGAGTATCACGGTAAATTGCAACAGGGCCAATATGGCTATAATAAATTTTTGATGTGATGTAAATGGTAATGTCTCTGTGGTGGCGGGCTTACTCATGGTTGATGTAACTAATTTAATTCGTGGCACTCGTGACCAAGGTTGTTCAGAATACTTACAATATCTGCTGAGGACAAAGTTGCCGACTCTACGCGCAGTACATGGTCTACATCGTCGGTGTCAATGCTCCATTGCATTACATCGGTATGCCTGTCAAGCGCTTTATAGACTTCGCAATTTTTGCAAAGATCTACAATATCAGTTTTAAATATAAAAAGTTGGGCAGTGTTTTCCATGGAATAATGTTTACGGTGTCAGCGATTTAATAACAGCATCAAAAGCTTCTTTTACAATCTCGTTTGTAAGTTTAAAAGGAATGCCTCCCATGCTTTTACCTTCACGATGAAAGTTTAATAATATATATAGCGGCCCGTAAGCTACACTCCAAAATACTTCAAGCGAAAGCGGAATAAGTTGGTTGTTATTTCTCGCATTGACAACAAATTGTTTCATGCTTTCCTTAAAATCCTGCATGTGCGTAGATGCTGCAAAAATGCTGTCAGCGTGAGGAGAATGTTTTATAACTTCAAAACATGCCACTTCGAGGGGATATTGCATTGCAAATGCAGCGCGGTTCTCCCACTGTTTCCAGAGCCCTTCGGCAAACGGCATATCGGCAGAAAATCCTTCCATGGTGCGTGTAAAGAAATTATGCCCAATGTCGGCGCCAATTTTTTTGATAAGATCATCTTTATCTTTATAGTAGATATACAATGTAGCAACTGAAATATTGCAGGATTTAGCCAGTTTATTCATGCTGAATCCCTGAAAGCCATCGCGAACAATCTGCTCGATAGCTTTTTCAATTACAAGTTGCTCCTTATCAGTATCCCGTGTACGCATTTACAAATTTTTTACAAATGTATAATTTATAAATGAATGTTCGTTTATTTATGATTTATTTAATTATATATTGTTATTTACAGACTGAAAGTGAGGTAGTTATTTAACAATCATTTAATCCTGCCTCCTTATATATTAGCTAATTTTATAGGATACTATTCGATATACTATTATGAATTACACCGACATACAAAAGCTATTAGGAACCGAAGCAGAAACATTACTTGGCTTCGACAATCCAAAAGTATCTAAAGACCTTTTGCACCTTCCATCTGCAACGTATATAGACGAAATTTTTGGGCAAAGCAACCGTAACCCACAGGTACTAAAAAGCCTTGCCTCTTTATACAATCATGGCAGGCTGGGCGGTACGGGATACGTATCTATACTACCGGTAGACCAGGATGTAGAACACACTGCAGGAAGTTCTTTTGCGCCCAACCCTATTTATTTTGATCCTGAAAACATTATAAAACTTGCAATAGATGCCGGTTGCAATGCCGTGGCTTCGAGCTTTGGCAACCTTGCAATAATGTCGAGAAGGTATGCGCATAAAATACCCTTTATAGTTAAGATCAATCATAACGAACTCCTTACCTACCCTACTAAGTACGATCAAATAATGTTCGGCAGTGTAGACGAGGCATGGAACCTGGGTGCTACAGCCGTTGGAGCCACTATATATTTTGGCTCTGAAAACTCCGACAGGCAGATTATTGAGGTATCCCGGGCATTTGAACGCGCACATGCGTTAGGAATGGCATGCATATTATGGTGTTATACCCGTAATAACGATTTTACCAAAGATGGTATAAACTACGAAGTAGCGGCTGATATTACCGGTCAGGCGAACAGGCTTGGCGTTACCATCCAAGCCGATATTATTAAGCAAAAGCTTCCTCAAAACAATGGCGGGTTTAATATGATAAAATTTTCTAAAACGGATGCTAAAGTATATAGCAATCTTACTTCAGATCACCCTATTGACCTTACGCGTTACCAGTTGTTGAATTGTTATGCGGGCCGTGCTGGATTGATAAATTCAGGTGGAGAATTTAAAGGGGATTCTGATGTTGCAGAAGCAATTAAAACAGCCATAGTAAATAAACGCGCCGGCGGCACAGGGCTGATAATGGGCAGAAAGGCTTTTCAGCGTCCATTTGATGAAGGCGTAAAACTAATTCAGGATGTACAGGACGTCTATTTAGACCCTCAGATAACAATAGCGTAAACCCCAAAATCAGCTTATTGAATTTAGATGCCCGCATGTGCGGGCATTTTTATTTCTGTTACTATACCCCCTGTCTATTCAGCATTTATGCGTAACTTTAAGGCTAAGACTTAAACTAAATAAGCCTGCCACGCACACGGCTTATTATAAACAACAGCTTGCAATTATGTCAAATGATATTTATAAAATAAAGAAATTACTGACCACCAAGACAGGGTCTTACACCTACTTCAGCCTTCCCGAACTCGAAAAGCAGGGACACGAAATTAGCAAAATGCCTTTTTCGATTCGCATATTATTAGAGAATGTACTTCGAAATTATGACGATTTTGCCATCACAAAAGAAAATGTAGAAACATTACTTAACTGGAAACCCGAAGCATCTGAAAAAGACATCCCTTTTAAGCCTGCCAGAGTACTTATGCAGGATTTTACCGGTGTACCCGCTGTGGTAGATATTGCCTCATTAAGGGCCGAGATTGCACGCAGAGGAAAAAATCCTGACGAGATAAACCCATTAATACCAGTAGACCTTGTAATAGACCACTCGGTGCAGGTAGACTACTTTGGCACTGAGTACTCGTATAGCCGCAATATGGATGAAGAGTATAGCCGCAACAAAGAACGCTACCAGTTTTTAAAATGGGCTCAAAAATCGTTTAGTAATTTTAGTGTTGTGCCGCCCGGTATGGGTATTTGCCACCAGGTAAACTTAGAATATCTATCTAAAGGTGTTATCGAAAGAAATGGTGAGGTATTTCCCGACACCTTAGTAGGTACCGACAGCCATACCCCGATGGTCAACGGCATTGGTGTAATTGCCTGGGGCGTAGGTGGTATTGAGGCAGAAGCCGCTATACTGGGCCAACCTATTTATTTTATAATGCCAGAGGTTATTGGCCTTCGATTGACAGGCGAACTACCCCTTGGTTCTACCGCTACCGACATGGTACTTACCATTGCCGAACTCCTTAGAAAATATGGTGTTGTAGGTAAATTTGTAGAGGTATTTGGCGACGGGCTCGATCATTTATCAGTGCCGGACAGGGCCACCATAGGAAATATGTCCCCCGAGTTTGGGTGTACTGTTACCTACTTCCCTATCGATGATAAGACACTCGAATATATGCGCCTTAGCAACCGGTCTGAAGAGCAGGTTACGCTTGTGGAAGATTATTGCAAGGCCAACCTTTTATGGCGTACTGGTAATGAGGAAATCACGTATACTGATATTTTAGAATTAGACCTAAGCAGCGTGGAGCCAACTGTTGCCGGACCTAAGAGGCCGCAGGATAAAATATTGCTGAAAGACTTTAAGCCAAAATTTATAGAAGTACTGCACCAGTCGTTTGGCCGTAAGTACATTAAGCCACAGGAGCAGCTTACCCGTTGGTACGCCGAAGGCGGCAGTGCCCTGCCTATTGTTACCGAGCCTGCCATGCAGCCCAATGTAAAAATAGAGTGTAAGACAGAAGACGGAATGAAAATGGTTGCCGTAACCATGGGTCAGGAACAATACATGCTTTCAGATGGTGCAGTAGTTGTAGCTGCCATCACGTCGTGTACAAACACATCTAACCCTTATGTAATGATTGGTGCGGGCTTAGTGGCTAAAAGAGCGCGCGAACTTGGCCTTAATGTAAAGCCATGGGTAAAGACCTCTATGGCACCGGGATCGCGAGTGGTGACAGATTACCTTATAAAAGCCGACCTGTTAGACGATCTTGAGGCGCTCAAATTTCACGTGGTTGGCTATGGCTGTACATCGTGCATTGGCAATTCAGGGCCGTTACCGTCTCACATTTCTAAGGCTATAGATGAGCATGACCTTGTTATGGCATCGGTACTTTCGGGCAATCGTAATTTTGAGGCAAGAATCCATCCGCAAATAAAAATGAACTTTTTAATGTCCCCTATGCTCGTAGTCGCCTATGCCATAGCGGGACGTGTAGACATAGACCTTATTAATGAGCCTATAAGTTACGACCCTAACCAGCAGCCGGTATACCTTAAGGATATCTGGCCAAGTAACGACGAGATAAATGCCGTAATGCGCGATGTACTCTCCCCTACTCAGTTTGCTACGAGTTACAAAACAATCTTTGAGGGGAATGAAACCTGGAAGAATCTCGAAATACCCGATGAAAAAATATACGTTTGGGACGATAACTCTACTTATATAAAAGAGTCACCATTCTTCAACAACCTGCCAGATGAGCCCGGGGAGCTGCAGGATATTAAAGATGCTAATGTATTGCTCGCTTTGGGCGACAGTATCACGACCGATCATATATCTCCCGCCGGGGCTTATAATGAAACATCGGCAGCAGGTAAATACTTACTAAACAGAGGTGTTGAAAAAGCCGACTTCAATTCGTATGGATCCCGCCGCGGACACGATGAAGTAATGACAAGGGGAACGTTTGCAAACGTACGCATCAAGAATAAGCTTGCAAGCCGTGAAGGTGGATACACCCGCTTCTTACCTACCGGGGAAGAAATGAGCGTATTTGATGCATCGGTTAAATACAAGGAAGCACACATACCTTTAATGGTACTTGCGGGGAAAGAATACGGCAGCGGATCGTCGCGGGACTGGGCTGCGAAAGGCACCTTCCTGTTAGGCGTAAAAGCTGTACTGGCCGAAAGCTACGAGCGCATACACCGGAGCAACCTTGTGGGCATGGGCGTGCTTCCGCTGCAATATAAAACAGGCGATAATGCCGAAAGCCTTGGCCTGACAGGAGAAGAGCAATTTAGCATTACCGGAATTGCAAATGATATTAAACCTCTAAAAGTAGTAGAAGTCACCGCCGTCAAAAAAGATGGACAATCTACTGTATTCAGTGCTATAGCAAGGTTAGACTCTAAAATAGAAATTGAATATTACAGACATGGCGGAATACTGCAATATGTATTGAGGCAGTTTTTAAATAAGGCATAGTCCTATAATTTGAAATAAACGGCAGGAAAACAATCCTGCCGTTTTTATTCATTTCAATATGTCAAAGAACGATTAAGGCAATAGAATTCTACCCCTGACTTAGCGGAAGAGATGAAATGATTTTATACTTTCAATATGGGGATCCCCTGCAATTAGCGCAAGTTGCAGTATTCAAGACTTTTAAACCTCTTAAATTGGCAGCCAATCGATTCTGAAAAAAGTTAAAGGAAGCTGTAAACGCAGTTTCGACGCGTTCGGGGGCTTTAAAGGAATGTAGACTCGTATTCGGAATTATGATAATCGAAATTTTATCAGACTCGGGGCTCCCTTCCCCGTCTATTACTGCTTCGGGAAGAGCACTTACCGGCTCATTAACTACTGTATGGTAGATAACAACATACTCGCCACGAAGTCGGCCCTGTATGTAAGCGTTATAATCGAATTCTTTGCGTAAAACCTGTTGCGATGCGTAGCACATACTTTAATGTATGAGGCAAATCTTGATGGAATTATGGGAAGTAGAATTGGCTTGCGATTCGTACTTGCAAAGATACAAGCATCGTATAGGAGTTTTACTGAAGGCACTTCTTCATTAAATTAACAGCGAGTAAGTGTTAAAAGCTTTTCGATTATCCCTGTAAATAAATGGTTCTTGTGCAATAAATTTTAGTATTTTCGAGCCCACATTCATACTATATGCTGATAAAAGTTTTTGGGAGCGCCGTTTTTGGTGTAGAGGCAACTACCATCACGGTAGAGGTTAATATTGATAAAGGCGTTGGGTACCATCTTGTGGGCCTCCCCGATAATGCCGTAAAGGAAAGCAGCTACAGGATTGCCGCTGCCTTAAAGAATAACGGCTACAGCCTGCCGGTTAAAAAGATTACCATAAACATGGCTCCGGCCGATTTGCGCAAAGAAGGATCAGCATACGATCTTACCCTTGCCATAGGAATACTTGCTGCTTCGGGACAAATAAAATCTGACGAGGTGGACAAGTATATCATTATGGGCGAGATGTCGCTCGATGGTAGTTTGCAGCCAATAAAGGGCGTACTTCCCATTGCCATAAAAGCAAAAGAAGAAGGCTTTAAAGGATTTTTTCTGCCAAAGCAAAATGTAAAAGAAGCCGCTATTGTGGCCGGGCTTGACTGCTATGGACTGGAAAATGTAACCGAGATCATAGACTTTTTTGAGGGACGCGGCACGATAGAACCTACTACCATTAACGTTCGTGAGGAGTTTTACAAAACACTGGACTTCCCGGAGTTCGACTTCAGCGATGTTAAGGGCCAGGAATCTATAAAACGCTGTATGGAAATTGCAGCATCTGGCGGGCACAACGTCATTTTGATAGGCCCACCGGGTGCCGGTAAAACCATGCTTGCTAAGCGCCTGCCAAGTATATTGCCGCCAATGACACTTCGTGAAGCTTTAGAAACTACCAAGATACACAGTGTGGCAGGTAAGCTTAAAAACGTTGGGCTTATGAACCAAAGGCCGTTTAGAAGTCCGCACCATACTATTTCGAACGTGGCACTTGTAGGCGGAGGAAGTTACCCCCAGCCCGGGGAAATTTCTATGGCACACAATGGCGTTTTATTTCTGGATGAACTCCCCGAGTTTAAACGCGATGTTCTCGAAGTAATGCGACAGCCGCTCGAAGACCGTGAAGTTACTATAAGCCGCGCTAAATTTACTATTACCTATCCCTCAAGCTTCATGCTGGTAGCAAGTATGAACCCAAGCCCGGGCGGTTATTTTAACGACCCTGATGCTCCGGTAAGTTCTTCGCCGCATGAAATGCAACGATATTTAAGTAAAATATCGGGTCCGCTATTAGACCGTATCGATATTCATATTGAAGTCACGCCTGTACCGTTTGAAAAACTAAGCGACAACCGCAAAGCCGAGAGCAGCGTAGACATACGCGCACGCGTTACCCGTGCCCGTGAATTACAAACTGCCCGTTTTGAAAAATATGAAAATGTGCATTACAATGCGCAAATGAGTACAAAGCAAATTAGGGAATACTGCCAGCTTGACGACGCCTCACTCCTGCTGCTTAAAACAGCTATGGAAAAGCTTAACCTTTCGGCAAGGGCATATGATAGGATACTTAAAGTATCCCGCACGATCGCCGACCTTGATAACTCCGAGAATGTTTGTCCGCAACACATATCCGAGGCTATACAATACAGAAGTTTGGACCGAGAGGGTTGGCTGGGGTAAAATACCAATTAAGATTATGGACATGGCACGTAAGAGAAACTTTATTTATAATTATGCGTTTGTAATAGCCCTGATAACGCTTGCCTTAAATGATCATTTTCTTAAAGCTGCTTTCGGCAATTTTATAACCGGAAAATTATCTGACGTCGCAGGGATGGTGGTACTACCGCTATTATTAGCTTACCTTTTTCCAAGACTAAAAACCAATGCAGTCTGGATGAGTATGCTGTTATTTACTTTTTGGAAATTACCTCTTTCGCAAAGTAGTATCGATTTTATAAATCATTATATCCCCGTATCAATTGGAAGGGTGATAGATATTGGCGACTTAATTGCTTTCATAGCTATACCTCTGCCGTACTATATAATTAAAGAGCATCCTTTATTGAATTTACTTATTTTACAAAGGGTACGCTTTTCACCAGCTTGGTTAGTAGTGCCCTGCATATTCATTTTAGTAGCCACCGCACCAAGTCCAGCATATGTAGCGAGTAGATATAGGCCTGCTACAGGTAACATCACTATGGTAAGCAAAAATGCAGCACTTACCTTACATCGTTCGCAGGACGAAATATTAAAAAGTCTTGATGCATCAAACGTAATTTATCATGAAGATTTAACACCCATAGACACAACTTCTTTTATGAAGATACATGGAAGTAATTTGCGCCCCGAAAGACATTTTAAAATTAATAAACTCATTATTGAAGGAGATACCCTGCGTGATATTCAATTTAGTTTACAATACAAAAAGCCTTCAAAAACAGGTATTTACCTTAACAGCCTGACGATGGAGACGAACCTTACTGATATAGAAGTTAAGGAAAAACTGAGCAGATATTATAAAAAATTACTTAAACAATATTTTAGGAATTTAAATTGATCGTTACTAACATTATGCCGCCAATTCATTAACTATTATGGCGGCCTTAATTAAGACAGCATAAATCCCTAATCATAAAAAACACATAAAAATAAAGTGTAAATTTCCACACCAGGAAATAACGCTTTACATTTAATAACTCAAATACAATTACAAAAACTATGGGACTTTTTAATGCCATTATGGGCAACGCTTCAGAGGTAGATATTGTAAAATTAAGGGAAGAATTTTCTCCAATACTTGTGCCTGGAGAGAATATAGAAAAAGCATTTAAAGTAATACGCGATATGTTTGTATTTACGAACAAACGTTTTATCTTAGTTGATAAACAAGGTATTACGGGCAGTAAAGTAGAGTATCTATCTATACCTTACGGTAGCGTAATTAAGTTTAGTAAGGAAAGTGCGGGTATTCTTGACCTTGATGCCGACCTTAGAATATGGGTTAAAGGCCAAGACCAGCCTATTGTAAAGAAATTTGGCAAAGACAATAATATTAATCAGGTATATCAAATACTTAGCCAGTACATTCTGGGTTAACCAAAACGTATTGACACTCACATAGCCAGGACATTTAGTTTTGGCTTTTTTTGCTTATGGAAGAACATGGATATTTTGAAACCGAAAATTATAATTACCTGCTTCTTATTGCAGGAATCGTCGCTCTTTTAGCAGCTGTTATACCTGTATTACTTCAAAAAAAGTATACATCGGCTCCAATTTTTTACCTTATTATAGGAGCTATTGTTTACGCGCTGGTACGCCAATATGACGTTAGGCCTTTAGAACATTTAGAAGCGTTAAAGCACATAACAGAGTTCGTAATTTTGGTAGCACTGGCAAATGCGGGGCTTCGTATTAAAGAGCCCTTTAAATGGAAAACATGGAGGTACGCCTTCAGGCTCCTTGTTATTGCGATGCCTATTACCATTGTTGCTGCTGCCTTTTTAGGTTGGTGGATAATTGGTTTGGCTCCTGCAACGGCAATGCTCTTTGGCGCGCTTATATCTCCTACCGATCCTGTACTCGCATCTGAACTGCAAACATCTGAGCCTGGGGAAGAAGACACATCTCATATTAAACTCGGCCTTACTGCCGAAGCCGGTGTAAATGATGGACTGGCATTCCCCTTCACTTATCTAGCCATTTTTGCGCTGACTAAGGGTTTGGATTATAGCAGCTGGATAGGCGAATGGTTCCTGCATGAATTTTTAATTAAAATAGCGCTTGGTGTAGGCATTGGTCTATTAAGCGGTTGGCTATTATATAAAATAATTTTTTCTATTAGCAGCGACCACGATACTTTAGGCCGTATAAGCCGCGGTATACTGTCTTTCGCATTACTTTCACTGCCTTATGCAATTACAGAGTACATTGGCGGGTACGGTTTTCTCGCGGTATTTTTTGCAGCCTGCATATTTAGTAATTACGAAGAGCATACACAGCATATGCAAAGCCTGCACAATTTTAATGAAGAACTGGAAAGCTTTGTCGTGGCCATGCTATTCATTAGCATAGGTTTTTTTATATCAGTACATTACAGGATATTATTAGATGCCGAAATGATGGGTACAGCATTAATTATGGTTTTTGTAGTAAGGCCTGTTGCAGGCTACCTGTCATTAATAAATAGCGGATTAAACAGGTTTCAAAAGTTAGTGCTGTCTTTCTACGGTATACGGGGTATTGGGTCAATATACTATCTTGCATATGCTCTTGCCGCAGCACCGTTTACCGATTCTAAAAAACTAATTGCCATTACAACCGCAACTATATTTTTCTCGGTTATTATACATGGCATTACGGCACGGTATGTACAAAAGCGAATAAAAATTTATGATTCTAACTAACTACTATGCCAGATAACTTACTTGTAATTATAGGAGGCGACGCAGCCGGGATGTCGGCGGCTTCAAAGGTTCGCCGTGAACAGCCCGATAAAAAGATTATAGTTTTCGAAAAATCGCGTTATACGTCCTATTCCGCATGCGGTATACCTTATTTTATATCGGGCGAGGTAGCATCGTCTGATGAACTTATACGCCGCAGTCCGGAAGAATTTCGAACAGAATATAAAATTGATGTGCGTACCATGCACAGGGTGCTTGAGGTTGACACCGATAATAAGCGAATTAGAGTACTGGACAAAGAAAAAGATGCCGAATTTTGGCAGGAGTATCATCAACTGCTTATCGCAACCGGCGGGAAGCCTTATTGCCCTGAACATATTGCGGGCTATGATGCCGAAAATGTATTTGGGGTATCTACACTCAAAAGCGGAATCAAAATTGAACAATACTTAAGGCAGCATAAGCCAAAAACTGCTATAATAATTGGTGGAGGCTATATAGGTCTCGAAATGGCCGAAGCACTGCTAACACGCGGACTTGAAGTGTCGCTTATAAACAGGCAGGAACACGTTATGCCCACGCTCGACCCGGATATGGGCGCGATAATTTCTGCTGCTATGATAGATCTTGGAGTGACGCTATATCTAAATGAAGAGCTGACGGGATTTAAGATAACAAATAACAAAGCCACTGCCGTTATAACTGATAAACGAACCTTAGATGCTGACATTGTAGTGCTCGGGATGGGTTCTTCTCCAAACACTGAGTTTCTAAAAGGAAGCAAAATTGTGCTGGGCGAAAAAAATGCAATTAAAGTTAACGCCCAGATGCAGACTAATGTGCCTGATGTATGGGCAGCAGGCGATTGTACAGAAACCCTGAACTTAGTTAGCAAGCAGCACTTCTATGTTGCGCTGGGTACTGTAGCGAATAAGTCAGGTTTGGTAGCAGGAACAAACATCGCAGGTCAAAATTCGACCTTTCCCGGTGCAGTTGGTACGGCAGTATGTAAAATATGCAAGTATGAGGTAGCGCGCACCGGCCTTCAGGAGAAAGAACTTAAAACATTAAAAATTGAGTATGTAACTTCTACAATTGTTAGTAAGACCCGGGCTGATTATTATCCTGGAGCAAAGGATATCACGGTGAAGCTATTGGCTGAAAAAAATAGCGGACGCCTGTTAGGAGGGCAGATTGTAGGCGAAGAAGGCGCTGCCAAACGTATAGATGTATTAGCAACAGCGGTAACGCACAACCTTACTTTACAAAATATTATAGACCTTGATCTATCTTACGCCCCACCCTTTTCACCGGTATGGGATCCTGTGCAAACAGCGGCACGCAGCCTTATTAAGAAAATATAGCAACAAAACAGCCTTACTAAATAGTAAGGCTGTTTTGTTTGTAATAGGTAACAAAATTTTATTTAAAGTTTTTTATACCTTGCTGTAGCCAGTTCAGATATTCCCGAACATCAGGAGTATAGGCTGTTGGTTCATTAAGATTCTTTTCATCGTTACCAATTAACACATAGAACGGTCTGGCGTTAGAGTTATAGCGACCTAACTGGAAATCACTCCATTTTTTACCAACCGTAGTTATCTTTCTGCCTGAAAATTTAGAGATGAATTGTTCATTTTCAGGGAGATCAATTTGTTCGTCTCCATATAAAGATATTAAAACGACATCATTTTTTAAAATAGACAACACCTTTGGGTCTACCCAAACACCCTCCTCCATTTTACGGCAATTAACACACGCGCGTCCGGTAAAGTCAAGTAATATAGGCTTATGGACTTGTTTGGCGTAGGCAAGCCCTTTGTCATAATCTTCAAAGGCAATTATGCCATGAACAGCAACTTCAGCACCTTCAGGGAGTTTTTCATTACTAATTTCACTACTGCTGGCCCCACCAAAGCCAAGTGGAGATTCGCTATACTTAAGTGGAGGTGTAATACCGCTTAGCAATTTTAAAGGAGCTCCCCACAACCCAGGGATAAGGTATACTGTAAAGGCAAAGGCAAGTACGCCAAGTAACATCCTGCCTACAGATAGAAATGGTACAGGAGAGTCATGAGGCATCATGAAACGCCCAAATAAATACAAACCAAGTACGGCAAATATAGCTACCCAAATAGCCACAAATACTTCCCTCTCCAAAAGATGAAGCTGCAGTACCAGATCTGCGTTAGATAAGAATTTAAATGCCAGGGCAAGTTCTATAAAACCGAATACCACCTTAACCGTATTTAGCCAACCCCCTGATTTTGGCAGTCCGCTCATAAGGCTTGGAAACAAAGCAAATATCATAAACGGCAACGCAAGGCCAAGTCCAAAACCAAACATTCCAAGAGTTAATAAGATCGCGCCTCCATTAGATGAAAGTACAGTCCCAAACACAAAACTTAAAACAGGTCCGGTGCATGAAAATGAAACGATTATAAGCGTTAGCGCCATAAAAAATATTCCAATTAGCCCGCCAAGATTTGAAGCATTATCTGCTTTGTTTGCAATACTGCTGGGTATAGTTATTTCAAACGCTCCAAAAAAGGAAATAGCAAAGGTTACAAATATTATAAAGAAGAAGATATTTAAATATACATTGGTCGAGATATCAGCGAAAACATTCTTATCGAGCCCTTCAAACAAATGGAATGGCACCGACAGCAGCACATAAATTGCAATAATACAAATACCATAAAACAGAGCGTTAAACTTCCCTTTAGATTTACTCGCATTTTGCTTAATAAAGAAACTCACCGTCATCGGTATCATAGGAAATACGCAGGGAGTAAAAGTCACTCCAATACCCGCTAACAAAGTGAGTAAGAAAATCGTTAACGGACTTGTACTTTCATCATCAACAGGATTATTTTTTTGTCCTTTATCAACAGCAGCTACCCCTTTTTTTGCCGTATCCTGAACAACTACCGGCTGTTCTGTTTCGGTAGACAACGGTGATTTACTTACTGTATCTACAGGAGTTACAATAGCGACATCATTCTTTTTAGCGGTTGCAGCCGGCACCACAGAAAAGTTCTTGACCTCTTTTGCACTTAGCGATTTTGTATTAAATTCGAACAGGTTACTGCCCTGTATACAAACTTCCTTGCACACCTGGTAAGCAAGCTCTGTCTGGATTATTTCGTTAGCTGTATTTGTAATTTTTATAGTTTGCCTTAGTTGGGCGGAGTGGCTCCAAAAGGTTTCGGTTACCCCAAATACGTCGTTAAAGGCTTTTTCAGTTTTACTTTCTGCCGCTTTACCTACAGCAGTATAATTCCCTTTGCTGTTGTTAAAAACAACCTCAAGGGGTATGGCGCCATTCTCGTCGCTAAACTGCGAATACATGTGCCAGTCGTTTTCTATGGTCGCATTAAAAATCAGTACAAACTCCGTTGCCGATTTCTTCTCGATTTTTGAGGTCCATTTAACAGGCTCCTTAACCTGTGCCTGTGATATTAAAAATGTAAATAGTAAAAAGAATAATGATGCAAGTTTTTTCATTTTATAAAACTTCTATTTTTAAAATTTGTGTTGTGTTTCCAGTTACCCTGTATCGATTATCTGCGCGGTGGCCAACTATCCAAATAACTTCATTTTCAGAGCATAACAGCCAGGTATTCTCCTTATCGCTTAAAGAAAATTTCTCGTCTTTAAAGTACTTGGATACCATCTTTTTTTGACCACTCATACCAAAGGGGTAAAAGTAGTCACCTTCCTGCCATTTGCGAAGAAATAAGGGATAATTTATTAGCTGATTATCAACAAAAATGCTGTTTTTTGTTGAAATTTCTTTCATGTATGCGACATGTAATAATTTGAGCCGTATAAGATAATCCACCTCTGTCTGGCCTTCTTGAATAGCATAAACCAAATCATTAAGTGTGGGCAAAGGCTCAAGAATTAAGTAGTCCCTGTCTTTAAAAAGCCTGTAGCCCGGTGCTATTACAAACTTACCCGACTGTGCATTTACGAGATTGTAGATATCTTCCCAGGCGCTAAACCCAAAGGGTGTAAGCCATTGGTATAAATATGCTTTATAATTAGGCAGACGTTTTAACTGGAGCACATCAATATGTTTTTGATTGTGCTTTTCTGTCACCACTTGTCTATAAACTAATATCACAGCATCCTGAACCATTGATTGTGCTTGCTGAAGGTGTACAAGTGTCTGCGCAAATGAATTAGCAAATGATGGATTAAGTTCTTTTAAAACCGGAACTACATCATGCCGTAGCTTGTTGCGAAGGTATTTATTAGAAGCGTTACTGCTGTCTTCCCGCCATTGAATATTGTTGTTTTTGGCATACGTCTCTATCTCCTCACGCGTAAAAGGCAGCAGTGGCCTGACCGTTCTGTCATTTATCTCAGGGATTCCCGTGAGGCCTTCCAGCCCGGTACCGCGTGTAAAATTGATTAAAAAAGTCTCTGTAGAATCGTCGAGATGATGGGCTGTCAGAAGATGATCCAGGTCGTTTTGTTGTAATAATTCGGCAAACCAGGAGTACCTTAGCTGCCGCGCTGCTATTTGAATAGATTGTTTAGTATCTTCGGCAAAAAGCCTTGTATTAAAATTAGTTACAAATAATTTTATATTGTTATCCTCGGCATATTTCCTGACAAATTGCTCATCAGCATCGCTCTCTTCATCCCTTAAGTTAAAGTTACAATGCGCTATCGAGATATCATAACCAAGCTCTTTAAACTGGTGTACCAAAACCATACTATCTAAACCTCCGCTAACTGCCAGTAACAGCTTTCTTTTTATCAAAAAAGGAAGGTTGTTATGAAGATGAATTTGTAGTTTAGAAAGCATGAGGGGGGCGCAAAGCGCAATAAATTATAAACAGCTAATTTACTACTTTTTGTTGAATGCGGGAAGTATGTATTTTGATATCAGTTCATCCGACGGTGATTTCGAGTTATAGTTCCCTCCTGTTATTACTACTACCAGATCTTCTTTAGGAAAAAGAAATATGCGCTGCCCGCCATTTCCCTGAGCTGCATATCCTTCATAGCGTACTTCTTCTGCATCTATGTACTTGAGCCACCATAAATAACCGTAGTTTACATTCTGGATAACCGAATGTTTGGCGAAAGATTCTTTAACCCACTCTTTAGATATGACTTGTTTGCCATCCCACTTCCCGTTATTTAGATACAATAACCCAAACTTAGCCATGCTTCGCGGTGTTAGGTAGAGTTGGCAAAAATCTTCAGCATTAGCTTTTTCAGGTTTAAAATTCCAGTTAAAATAATTAATCCCTAAGGGTTTAAACAGATTTTCATTTGCAAAATCATGCAAATCACTGCCGGATGCCTTTTCTATAATCCTGCCTAACGTTATAGGGTTGCCTGAGCAATACATACCCTTACCTCCGGGTGTATCGCTCATGGGGAGGCTTAGCGTAAATTTCACCCAGTCGTCAGAATTATTCATGGTAGTTTCATTACCTGCCGAAAGCTCGTTGCTAATGTCACAATCCAGTCCGCTTTGGTTAGTAAGCAGGTTTCTAATTGTAATCTTCTTTTTAAGTTCATATCCATCTGTAATTTTGTATTCGGTAAAATAAGGTAATACCCTACTGTTCACGCTTTTTATAACCCCCTTATTTATGGCAATCCCAGTAAGTGCAGAAATAAAGCTTTTCGATGCCGACCGTAATTCATGCAGACTATCCTCAGTATATTCATAAAAATATTCTTCAAACACCAATTTACCTCCCTTAACCAGAAGAATGCTGTGCACGTTTGGATAATCTCCGGCAACGACTTTTGTGACCATCTTACTTAGCAAACCTTTATCAAGCTTTGTATTATCTAATGAAGCTGTTTGAAGCCCGTCAGAGTTATCCTTAGGAACGGTGTATTTATAAAGGTATGGGGAGCTATCTAAGATAATCCTTGGATACCACATTTCCTTTGGGAACTTCAGATTTCTATTAATAATCGCATAAGACTGGCCACTCACGGTGTAACCTGCAACCAATCCGGAACTGTTTCTGTCAAACACAATCTTCTCATTACTTCCGTTAACAAAGATGTCTTTAGCAAAAGGCTTTAGCCGGTAACGGCTTTGGTTAATAATAGCGTACAGTAAGGTATCTTTAGGCGAAGCGGCAATTTTAAGGGTAGTGTTATTACTGTATTGATAAAGGCCCTGATAGTCTTTTAAATTTTCATAACTAACCTGATAATCAGATTGTGCAAATATGCTTACACAAAAAAAATGCATGACAAGTATAAGATACCGGTTTCTCATAACGAATTAAATTATAAAGCTAATTTAATGTTTTAATATCAACCGTTGCTCAACACATTTAACATTGCTTGTGCTTTGAGCATACATTCTTTATACTCATTTTCAGGATTTGCTTCAACAGTAATTGCGCTACCTACAGAAAATGACACGTAGCTATTTGCCTCATTATAAAGGATGCTGCGTATAACTACATTAAAATCGAAATCACCATCGGGTGTAAAATACCCTACTCCACCACTGTAAAGCCCGCGTTTTGTCTCTTCGAGTTCCTCTATAATTTTCATAGCAGATATTTTTGGCGCCCCTGTCATACTTCCCATCGGAAAGGTAGATTTTATAACATCCACGGGTAAATGTCCCTCAGCAACTTGAGAGGTAATTGTCGAAATTAAGTGATGCACCTGCTTAAAGGTATAGGCGCCACACAATTCTTCCACTTTAACCGATCCCTTTGAGGCTGTTAGAGATAAGTCATTACGTACCAGGTCGACAATCATAATATTCTCTGATCGTTCTTTCTCGTTATTAACCAGTGCCTGTTTTGTAACGCCATCTTCTATTGCATTAATGCTACGTTTAGCTGTACCCTTTATGGGCTGCGAAATAATATTATTACCTTCCTTTCTTAAATAACGCTCTGGTGAGGCACACAATAAAAAGTGCTTATTATTTTTAAAATATACAGCAAAAGGGGGTTCGGATATCTCATTTAAGCTTTGGTAAGTATCAAATGGACTGATAGCCGCATTCTCTGCGAAAAATTCCATACAAAAGTTTGCTTCATAGATGTCTCCACGATAAATATGATCGAGCATTTGTCGCGCTTTTTCGAGATAACTTTCTCTTGAAATTCTTTGCTTAATATGTAAATCAGGGTGAGTTTTTGTAACGATGACCTTTGTACTTAAAATATCTTTAACATCAACCTCAAGTTCGTCGTCACACATATTAAGGTACTGCACTTCGAGTTGGTCACCCTTTAGCAGGAATAACTTTTTAGGCTGGAAAAAAAACAGGTCGGGAAAAGCTAAGCCGTCGTGATTCGCAGAGTACAAGACTTCAATATCATTTTTAAGATCGTAAGAAAGGTAACCAAACAGCCAGTCTTTAGTGGTTTGCTGGTAAACGTTCAGCTCGTCAAATGCATTCAGGTAATCAGTTTGTATAGATGTCAATGCATCTGCGGCAAGCACCGCATCGTAGCTGGTGTAACGCTGCCCGTAATCATTGCTGTCTAAAAAAACCACTTCACGAAACTGTTGTGCCCATTGCAGCAACTGTTTTTTAAAGTGGCTTGTGTCTTGTATGCTAAAAGTAACAGAAGTTCTCAATCAATAGGATAATTAAAAACCAAAAATACTACTTTTAGCATTCAATTATCAGATGATTATTTAACATCTTTTTCTTCAGCCTGTTTTTCGGCTTTTTCTTTAGCAAGCTTATCGTTTGCCGATTCATTCGCATAATTTTTTAATGTATCGTAGAACCCTTTACCCGTTTCTGCCTGATCTTTATCACTAAGTTCCGAAATATTCATGTTTATCTATTTATTTCGTAAATGTATCGTTCTTATAATCAATAATGTTATGTTTAGGAACAATTATTACAGTTAGGAAAGTTATTTATCTTAATAAACATATTAGTTAGAAACTATTCCCAAGAGGTTAGAATTTGCAGTAAAACAATCCTCCATTACTATATCACATTGTAAATTACTATTTTTGACGTGAGCAAACAGGCCATAAATAAAAATATATGGATAAAAATATAAGTATACGCACTGTAGATGTAACCCGTTACATAACTCCGCTGAGGGAGGGAGGGTCGCTCCCTGCACTGGCTGAAGCAAATGATAATTTTAATTATGTACTTAAGTTTAAGGGTGCCGGCCACGGAACTAAGGCGCTTATCGCCGAGTTGTTAGGGGGCGAAATCGCCCGCGTATTGGGCCTTCCGGTGCCGGAGCTAGTTTTCGCGAACCTTGATGAAGCTTTTGGACGCACCGAGGCAGATGAGGAAATTCAGGACCTGCTTCAAAACAGCCAGGGCCTCAACCTTGCATTGCATTACCTAAGCGGAGCTATAAATTTTGACCCCGTGGTAACTACTGTTGAGCCCAAACTCGCCTCTCAGATTGTATGGCTGGATGCCTATATTACAAATGTAGACAGAACATTCAGGAATACAAATATGCTGCTTTGGCATAAGGAACTATGGCTTATAGATCATGGTGCAGCCTTGTACTTTCATCATGCTTTTACCGACCCTGAAGGTCATGCCCTTACCCCTTTTGCATTAATAAAAGACCATGTGCTGCTCCCGCAGGCCTCTATGCTTAGCGAAGTTGACATTGAATATAAGGCTATCCTTAGCGAAGATGTACTTCGCAGCATTGTAAACCTTTTGCCGGATGAATGGCTGCAATGGGAAGGTGTAGAAAACACACCCGATGAGGTAAGGGAAATATACGTACAGTTCCTTCTGTTACGTTTACAAAATTCTGAAATATTTATAAAACAGGCACAAAATGCAAGACAGGCACTTATATGAATATGCAATTATTCGGGTTGTACCAAGGGTAGAACGCGAAGAGTTTATAAACGCAGGTGTCATCGTTTTTTGTAAGCGGCAACGCTTTGTAAAGGTTTTATACACAGTAGACGACTTAAAGCTGAGAGCACTTTGCCACGATATCGATACACATCAGCTTGAATTAAACCTTGCCTCTTTTGAGCGTATAGCACGTGGCGCAAAGGACGGCGGGCCAATTGCTCAATTTGATGCGGCCGAACGCTTTAGATGGCTTACAGCAATACGCAGCTCTGTTATACAAACGTCGCGCCCCCATCCCGGATTTTGCACTGACCTGAATGAAACGACACTCCGGTTGTTTAGCGATGTGGTTTTATAGTTTGATAACTATAGGGTTAGTCCGAAGTGAAGTCAGGGTCTTTAGTGTTAATCTGATAGATATATTTAAACATGCAAAAGCAGGCAATGGCACCAAAGGTGTGCCATAGAAAGTGAGTTCCGATACCCTGCGGCAGCCACCCCCATTTATCTGACACCCGAAACATGAGCGCAAATATAAATGACAATAACGCAAACCCTACCCATTTGCCACTTTTAAAGGATGTGCTGATAAGATAGCCCAAAACAGGCAGCAAAACAATACCTGCAAGCACTGCATAATTTATGTTTATAAATAATTGCATGTTTCCCTGCATCATTTGCTGCCGGGCATAAAATTGAAAAGCCCCATACACCATTATAAGGAGTATGGCGTAATACCATCGGGTAAGCTTAGCCAGGAAATACACTCCCGCACTTACACACAATAACATAATAGGCAGCCAGTCCATCATTATAAATATCCTCCACTGGCGCAGGCCGTGGTATATAGTCCCGCCTATCCCGCCAATGTATAGTAGGATCAACGCTCCTGTCATAAAGGCATGCTCACGACGATGGGGCCATACTTTAATTGTCCAGTAGATTGCTATTGCAAGAAAGAAACATGATGTTATCATGTTTAAGGGTTCCGGAAAAAGATGCTGCATATTGGTTTCGGCATAGGCGCTTCCGCCATCGGGTGGAGTGTGATAATTATTCATGAATTGCATTAAATTTGTACTAAATTTATGACTTAAATAAATTAGGCTCAAAATATTTATTACAATTTTATAATATTATACACCGCTAAAAAAGGCAATAGATTTCTGAAATACAATATGTTAACAAAATACTAAAGTGCATATGTTATAATATTTTACAATCAGTAAATGAGGCATATATTATTAAGTAAATTTTGTACATTTACTTTTCTTTTTTTAACAATATACAATTCTATAACTTAGTACCCCAATGGAGCTTTACATAAAGTATAACATTGACATGATGTGTAAAGTTCTGCTACAGCAACAGCTTGATAAATTCCATATTAGCTGTAAGGTGACAGAACCGGGATATGTTAAGTTTAAAGAAAATATACCTATGGAAACTTATACGGCATTTATTGAGTCGTTAAAGCAGTTTGGTATAGAGATTGTAGACAACCAGAAAAGTATACTTGTTCAAAAGATTAAGAATGCTATTATTGAAATGCTGTACTCTGACAAAGGCTTGCAGTCGCTGAAAGTTTCGTCGTACCTGGCAGAAAAGCTGGGTGAAAGTTACCGCACGCTGTCGCAGGTTTTTTCGGAAGTTACGTTTATATCGATCGAAAATTTTATTATCTTGCATAAGATTGAAAGGGTAAAACAGTTGCTGTTAACAGAAAATTTGTCGCTTACCGAAATATCGTTTATGATGAATTACAGTAGCGTAGCATACCTTTCGCAACAGTTTAAAAATATTACAGGGGTAACGCCCACTGCCTTCCAGAAGATAATGAGGCAGAAACGTTACATAGAAGTTAAATAAACAGTTACATACACAGATTAGATGCGCCCTAACAATTTACACATAATGCTTGCCGATGATGACGAAGATGACCGACTGTTTTTTAAGGAGGCGTTTGAGGAGGTAAAGATTAAGTATGACATTACTACTTTTAACGATGGTGAGCAGTTAATGCATTATCTCAATCACGACGAAAATGCTTTGCCCGACATTATTTTTCTGGATCTTAACATGCCTCGTAAATCGGGGATGGAGTGTTTAAGGGAAATAAGGCAAAATGACAGGTTAAAAAGAATATCTGTTGCTATATACTCTACCTCTTCGTCTGAACAGGATATAGAAGATACTTTCGTAGCCGGGGCCAACGTTTATATAAAAAAACCCAACGACTTTAATATGCTTAAAAAAGTACTTAGCGATGTTGTACACATAAACTGGCAATATATTGTAGACGGCCTTAATAAAGACAGTTTTATTCTGAGCTTATAGGATCTATAACAAATATAAAAACCCCTTACTTTTTTTGGAATAAGGGGTTTTTATATTTAATTAAGTTCTTCGTAGTCTATGTACTCTCCTACTTTTTTCTTCTCGCGTGGGCGCTCTGTTTTACTTTGCGCCTCCTGATGCTGACGGTAATTATCCTGTTGCTGTTGTTGCTGCTGATATAAATTTTCGCCTGCTTTCTTGACCACCTGCTGTACAATTGTGGGGGCAAGAAGCCTTAAAAAATATCTAACGGCATAGTATACGAGCATTATAATAAATAAAGTTCTTATAATACTCGAAAATGATGCTGTATCCATTATCATAAAGTTTTGTCAAAAATAAACAATCTGTTTTTTAAAATTAAATATCGGTTCTTAAAATAATAATAAATATAGTATTTTTGGGGTAACCTAACTTTTCTGAACCAATAAACGAGCCAAATATGACCCGAAAGTTAAAATTTTTTGTTCCTGTACTATTGTTTGGCGCAACAGTTGCCCAGGCCCAATATACAGACCAGATAAATACTAACCGTCCCGGTCAGTCTATGTCGGGTTTCTCTGTAGGTAAAACAGTTTTTCAAGTTGAGACCGGTATTAATGGAACCCGCGAAGACCATGATGTTTTAAATTATGAAGCCTATGGTGTAGCGCTCGATCTTACCCTGAGATACGGAGCCATACTGGAGCAATTAGAATTTATAGTAGATATGCAGTACAAGCTGGACCAGTTTAGTGATGCACTTTATACAACTAACAGAAATGATTTTAAAACACTTACGGTAGGTGCTAAGTACCTGGTATATGACCCCAACAAAAATTATGAGCCGGTTCGAAATGTTATAAGCTGGAAGGCTGCGCATAAGATTAGTTACAGGGCACTTATACCCGCAATTGCGGTATATGCCGGATATAATTTAGTAGGTAAAAACAATCCGTACTCGTTTGCAGAAGACAAAGCGAGCCCTAAAGTAATGCTTATTACACACAATAACTTTGGGAAATGGGTCTGGGTAAATAATATCATTGCCGATAAAATTGGCACCACCTACCCAAGTTACGGACTTATAACTACAGTAACACGCGGTTTCAACACGCACTGGTCAGGATTCGTAGAGTTTCAGGCTTATAAAAGTGATTACTATGCAGATGGTGTGGGCCGTGTAGGTGCTGCCTACCTGCTAAGCGATACTATGCAGCTTGACGCTTCTGTGAGCAGCGGGTTTAAAAATACTCCATCTATACAATACGGCGGTATAGGTTTTTCCTGGAGGTTTGATGCTGATTACCGCGACATACTAATGCCGGGCAAAGGCGACAGGGAGAACATCCTTGAAGAAGATAAAAAGAAGGCCAAAGACGAAAAAGAAAAAAGAAAGAGAGAAAGGGAGGAACTGCTGGACACTCCGCCTGCAGATCAACCCTAACATATAGCACATGATAACGATAAAAGAAGCCAGGACGAAAAGTGAAATGAAAGATTTTGTAAAATTTTCTTTCACCCTGTACAAAGATAATCCCTACTGGATACCGCCTTTAATAAGTGATGAATTAGATAGCTTTGATAAGACAAAAAACCCGGCATTTGAACATGCCGACGTTAAGTTTTACCTTGCTTACCGCGATAATAAAATTGTAGGGAAAATTGCTGCCATTATTAACTGGCAGGAAGTAAACCATCAACATAAAAGCAAAGTGCGTTTTGGCTGGTTTGATGTAATAGATGACATTGAAGTTACAAAAGCCTTGCTGGAAAAAGTATATGAGTACGGCCGGGAAAACAATCTTGAACACGTAGAAGGCCCAATGGGCTTTAGCAATCTCGATAAAGTAGGTTTATTGACTGAAGGTTTTGATAAGATAGGCACTGCCATAACCTGGTACAATCATGCCTATTATGTAACGCATCTTGAGCAGCTTGGGTTCGTCAAGGAAAAGGAATACCGCGAAAGCATCTTTCCCTTTAGCAATGTTCATGTAGATCATTTAGCCAAGGCAAGTATGCTTATTAAAAAAAGATATGGGCTAACTACACTTGTCTTTAATTCTACTAAGGATGTTATGCCGTATGTAGATAAGATGTTCGACCTGTTTAACTATTCCTACGGCAAACTATCATCCTTTGTAGCGGTATCAGAATCGCAGAAGGAATATTTCAAAAAGAAATATATCGGGATGATAAATCCCGAATACATAATTTTTGTTGAAGATAAAGACAAAAAACTCGTAGCATTCAGCATCGTTATGCCATCGTTTGCAGAAGCACTTATAAAAGCAAAAGGGCATCTTTTTCCATTTGGCTTCTGGCATTTGCTACAAGCCCGTAAAAAGAGCCGCGATGTGGTTTTCTACCTCATTGGTGTAGAACCAGAATACCAGAATAAAGGGTTGACTGCGCTAATATTTGAGCAATACTATAAAGTGTTTAAAGAAAATAAGATCGAGATGTGTATACGCACCCCGGAACTTGAAGAGAACCATTCCATTAATAACCTATGGAAAAATTTTGATCCTGTAGTTCATAAGCGAAGGGCTACTTATAAAAGAGACTTATAAGACGAGCATATTACATACTAAAAGTAAAAAGGACAGCTAAATGCTGTCCTTTTTTATAAACTCGAAAATTGCTACGTCGAGATCTAAAAAAATATTAATTTTTTAGGGAAGCCATATCGATAACGAACCTGTACTTCACATCGCTTTTTTCCATTCGGTCATACGCTTCATTAATATACTGCATATCTATTACTTCAACATCAGATATTATGTTGTGCTCGGCACAGTAATCCAGCATTTCCTGAGTTTCTTTAATTCCGCCAATAAGGCTACCCATAATACTGCGGCGTTTCCAGATAAGGCTCATTGCCGGTGCAACCGACGGGAATTCAGGAACACCAAGAACTACCATAGTACCATTTTTGTTGAGCAAATTTAAATAAGTATCATACTCATGCTTAGCAGAAATCGTATTTACAATAAAATCGAAGCTGTTTGCAAGCGATGCCATAACTTCAGGGTCGCTGGTGAGCGCAAAGTTATGTGCCCCAAGTTTTCTCGCATCAGCCTCCTTACTTGGAGAGGTGCTTAACATTGTAACTTCGGCGCCAAAAGATGCAGCAAATTTAACTGCCATGTGCCCAAGTCCGCCAAGACCTAAAACCGCTACTTTGTGCCCCTTGCCTACCTTAAGGTGACGCAATGGTGAATACGTGGTGATACCCGCGCATAATAAAGGTGCTACACCTGCAAGATCCAGTTTGTCTGATATATGTAAAGCATATTTTTCATCTACGCTTATACTTGTTGAATATCCACCATATGTAGGGATATCTGTACCGCGCTCAAAGCTGTTGTAGGTACCCGTCATACCTTCTTCGCAGTATTGCTCCTCACCTTCCTTACAGCTTGCGCAGTGGCGGCAGGAATCTACAAAGCAACCCACACCTGCGAGCTCGCCTACCTTAAATGCCGTAACTTCGTTACCTACATTTATAATCCTTCCCACGATTTCGTGTCCTGGCACAACAGGGTAGTTAGCCTGTCCCCACTCGCTGCGTACGGTGTGAATATCGCTATGGCATACTCCACTGTATAAAATCTCGATCTGTATCTGGTTAGCGCCAAGATCATTTCGTTCAAATTCAAATGGCTTTAATGGTGTCTCCGCATCATAAGCCGCAAAAGCTTTTACCTCAATCATAATATTCCTGTTTTTGTTTTTATCAATTATCTAATGTCTACAATCTAAAAATCTACTTCTTAAGCTTGTCGGCCAGCTCCCGCCTGTATGTTATACCTATTGGTATTATATTCTGTTTTATAACCACCTGGTCCTTGTCTATATCTTCAACCTTATTTAGTGCGATAATGTACGACTTGTGCGCTCGCATAAAAAGCGACGGCGGGAGGCATTTTTCGAGATCGTTCGTTGTTATTGTTGCCAGATAATTGCGCCTTGTAGTAAAGATTTTTACGTAATTGCCATAGCTCTGGGCATATAAAATGCTACTAATATCTATCGATACCATATCACTGTCAACCTTTACACTTATGCTGTCTTTTATCTCATCTTCAGCAACAACCTGAGTCACAATTAACTCAAAAAAACGATTTATTGCCTTTACAAATCTCGGGTAATAAATTGGCTTAAGCAGATAATCCAATACTCCAAAGTCATAGCTTTCCAGCGCATATTCGCTGTAAGCGGTGGTTAGTATGGTCCTTGGCGGGTTATTCAATTTCTTAAGCATTTCTATGCCTGTTATCTCTGGCATATCGATATCTAAAAACATGAGATCTACAGGATTATTATTTAAATAATCCATCGCCTCAACACCATTATAACCTTCAAAAACAAGTTCCAGCCGTGGATCCTGCTTTATATAATTGGCAAGTACATAATGAGCTGCGGGCTCATCGTCTACAATGATGCATCTTTTGGTTGGTTGTATCATTTCGTCTTAAGCTGAAGTTGAAGGTGTACGGTAAATATCCTGTCTTCCCTAATATCAAGGGTGTAGTCGCTTCCGTATTGAAGGTTTAGCCTTTCGGTTGTATTCTTAATGCCTATCTTAGTAGACACCACCTCATTTTTCTTTTCGGGTATTGAGTTTCTCACCAACATATCAAGCTTGCCGTCTTTAACCGTAACATTGACCTCTACAAAACATTTTTCTATTGAGCAGGTTCCATGCTTAAAGGCATTTTCTACAAAACTTATTAGCAGCATTGGGGGGATCTTGTAGACACCCTCGTCATCTACGTCTATATTAAAACTGATATCGCACCTGTAGCCCACACGTTCTTTCTCAAGTTGGATATAACTGCTTATAAAATTTAATTCATTTTCAAAAGGTACGCATTTATGTTCATTACTTTCAAGCTGGTAACGCATAAGCTGCGAAACGTGCATGATAAGCTCTGGAGTACGGTCGGGATATTGAAGGCTAATACCATATAATGTATTGAACGTGTTAAACAAAAAGTGTGGGTTCAGCTGCTCCTTTAATGAATTTATTTGTGCCTGATTATATAGAATTTTCTCGCTATCAAGATTTTTCCGGTCACGGTAAAATTTAAAGATAAGTATTACTGACAATATACATATAAGTGTTGCCACAAGCGTCGCGGCCTGGAAAACGTAGCTCTGCTGCTCTGATGATTTGTATAAAAAGCAGTTTTTATATATCCATAGCGTGGTAACCTGATACATTAATACCGAATAAACCCCTACAAGTACCAAGCTAACTAATGTATAAAGGGCGGGCTTATGCTTTTTTAAAAGTATGGGTAATAAAAAAAAACGGTTTAGCTGTGCATGACTATAAAGCAATAAAAAGTAAGCACAACCGGACCAGATACCCTTCCAGGATTTTATTAATATCCAGTCGTTCAGGGTAAAAAGTATAAACGAGAAAACAAGAATGAATAGTTCCTGCCACCATTTATTTTCGATAAGATATTTAAAATTCCTGTTCATAAAATCAAAATTCTATACAAAGTAACAGTATATATCCTGAAATTGATATAAATGCATGACGAATTACATTCGTCATTTTAAACGCCCGTTTAATATTATAACGTTCGTAGCTTTGCACAACAAATCACTTCATTATAACACATAATTACATGCACTTTAAAAAATTATTGCTGTTGCTGCTGTTGTATTCGCTGTATGGCCAAGGCCAAAATCTGTCCCTCAAAGATGCAGTAGATACCGGAGTTGCAAATTTCGGGCTTGTACTTGCGAAGGGTAAATATGCCCAGGCTGCAAACGAAACTGTAAAACAGACAAGGCGGGATTACCTCCCTAATCTAAATCTTGCCGCTCAACAGGATTATGGAACCGTAAACGGGCAGAACGGTCCGCTCTATGGCCTTGGCGGTTTGGGTGTTGCCTCATCAGGCCTTCCGCTTGCTAACCAAAACTGGAATGCTGCTTTTGGGGCATTGTACCTCGTTAACTTTAACTGGGACTTTTTTACTTTCGGGCGCATGAAGCAGCGCATCACCGTTGCTAAAGCAGATGCTGCAAGACAGCAAAAGGACTTTGAACAGGAACAATTTCAGCAAAAGGTACGCATTGCCGGCGCTTACCTTAATTTGCTGGCAAGCCAGCGCTTGCTTCGCTCACAGCTGAAAAATCTCGACCGTACAGAAGTTGTACTTAAAAATGCAGCTACCCGCGTGACGACAGGATTGTTACCCGGAGTGGACAGTACACTTGCATCTGCCGAGGTATCGAGGGCAAAGATTGCTCTTAACCAACTTAAGGAACAGGTTAAAATGCAAAACAACGAGCTGGTTCGCCTTATGGGTATTGAGCCGGTTGATTTTGTTACAGATAGTACGCTGGTAAGCCGCATCCCAAAAAATATGATCGTTGCTGAGGTTGTCAATGACACCTTAAATCCGATAAGGCAATTTTACCAAAGCCGTATACAGGTAAGCAACGAGCAGGTAAAATTATACTACCGTGAATACTGGCCAACCTTCAGCCTTTTTGGAGTGTTTCAAACGAGGGGTTCAGGATTTAATTCGGACTACGCGAGCAACCAAAATTCATATACTAAGAATTATTTTGATGGTGTAGACCCAGTGCGCCAAAACTATCTTATGGGCGTAGGCATGACGTGGAACCTTACAACCATTGCACGATCAAGCAAAAAAGTTAGCGCTCAAAAGCTAATTACGGAAGGTTTGGAACAGGAATACAAAGCAGTAGACCAACAGCTCAGAGCAAATGATGATGCGGCTAATGCCCGTCTTGGGTTTGCACTACAAAACTATAGGGAAGCTCCCCGCCAGGTACGTGCTGCACAGCAGGCATATTTGCAACGTACAACGCTTTACAATAATGGCCTTACTAATCTTGTAGACGTTACCCAGGCGCTATATACACTTAACCGCGCCGAGACAGACCGCGACGTGATTTACACAAACGTTTGGCAGGCATTGCTTATGAAAGCGGCAGCCGTGGGCGATTTCAATCTTTTTATCAACGAATTTTAATTATCATTAAATAATGAATTTAATACGTTTTGCACTCCGCAAGCCTATTTCTATATTGGTACTGGTCGCCGGGCTCTTCTTTTTCGGGATCACTGCTGTAAGAAGTATTAAGGTAGACATCCTTCCGCAGATGAACCTTCCGGTTATCTACCTGGCCCACCCGTTTGGCGGTTACACTCCAGACCAGATGGAATCGTACTTCGCAAAAAACTACATCAATATAATGTTGTTTGCCAATGGCGTGAAGACTATAGAAACTAAAAATATTCAGGGGCTTACCTTAATGAAGGTTAGCTATTATGAGGGTACTAATATGGCGCAGGCAGCTGCCGAATTGAGTGCGCTTTCTAACAGGATACAGGCCGCATTTCCTCCGGGATCACAGCCACCATTCATCATCCGGTTCGATGCCTCATCCCTACCCGTAGGCCAATTGGTATTGAGCAGTAAGACCCGCAGCAATAATGAACTTCAGGATTTGGCTAACGTTTATGTACGTGCCTCGTTTACTTCTATTCCGGGATTATTATCACCGCCACCTTTTGGAGGTAGCCCAAGAACTATAGAGGTAAATGTAGATCCGGCACAGCTTGCTGCCAACAACTTAACACCCGACCAGATTGTAGAAGCCATAAGGGTTAATAACCAAACGGCTCCCTCGGGCAACGTGAGGGTGGGCGATAAGAGCTACATTACCCCTACCAATAATACTATTAAAGAAGTTAAAGACTTTAAGGACATTCCTCTTTTTAAAGGTGGTGTGCAAAATCTTTACCTTGGCGATGTAGCTACGGTAAAAGATGGTGCCGATATTAGTACCGGTTATGCCCTTGTAAACGGAAAGAGATCTGTTTATGTAAGTATTGCTAAAGCAGGAGATGCCTCGACATGGGAAGTTGTAAACAACCTGAAAGAAAATCTACCAAAGATACAAAGCACATTACCTGAAGATGTAAAGATCTCGTACGAATTTGACCAGTCTATATATGTTATTAATTCGGTAAAAAGCCTAATTACAGAGGGTGTTATTGGTGCGGTACTTACCGGGCTTATGGTAATGCTCTTTTTAGGGGACAGGCGTGCTGCACTAATTGTTATCCTTACCATCCCTATCTCGATCATCTCTGGGGTATTGTTCCTTAAATTATTCGGGCAAACCATTAACCTGATGTCCCTGAGCGGACTGGCGCTTGCCATAGGTATACTTGTAGATGAAAGTACAGTAACAATAGAGAACATCCACCAGCATTTAGATATGGGCAAGCCAAAAGCCCTTGCTATATGGGATGCGTGTAAGGAGATAGCACTGCCTAAATTACTTATCCTGTTATGTATACTTGCAGTATTTGCTCCGGCATTTACTATGGGCGGCATACCGGGTTCATTGTTTCTTCCCTTAGCATTGGCAATTGGTTTTTCAATGATTGTATCCTTCCTGCTTTCGCAAACTTTTGTACCTGTCATGGCAAACTGGCTTATGAAAGACCACGCTGGTAAACACGATCATGGAGATCAGTTTAGTGTAGCAGAAGGCCATGAAGGCCTTACTAAACATGCCTTTGCCGAAAAGCAGGACTATGATGATGACGGCAAAATTGGAAAATTCGAAAGGTTCAGGTTGGCATTTATGCGTCTTTTAGACAAGCTGTTGCCAAGGCGCGGCTTTATAGCGTTAACTTACTTAGTAGTAATTACGAGCCTTGCCGCAATATTAATAAATGTTATTGGCCAGGATGTTTTCCCAAGAATCAATTCAAGCCAGTTCCAACTGCGTATGCGTCTACCCGATGGTACCCGTTTTGAGCGTACCGAAATTAAGGCGCTTACTGTCCTGAAGGAAATGGAAAACCTTGTTGGCAAGGAACACATAGGTATATCATCCGTTTATGTGGGTACACACCCGGGGTTATTCTCCGTATCGCCCATATACCTTTTTATGGCGGGGCCGCAGGAAGCCGTATTTCAGGTGTCCTTAAAAGATGTTCATATGGATATGGACGACTTTAAAGATAACCTTAGAAAACGTATTGCTAAAGTAGAACCGGGTATTAAACTTTCGTTTGAACCCATTGAACTTACCGATAAAGTACTGAGCCAGGGATCTCCAACTCCTATTGAAGTCCGTTTTGCCGGAAAAAATAAAAAAGTAAACGAAGAATACGCTAACAAGATTATTGAAAAGCTTAAAAAGATAGATTACTTCAGAGATGTTCAAATGGCGCAGGCTGTAAAATACCCATCGCTTAATATAACTATAGACAGGGTTAGAGCGGCACAACTTGGTGTAGACATGAACGATATCTCGAGGTCGCTTATTGCCGCAACATCTTCGTCACGTTATACCGATAAAAATACGTGGATAGACGAAAAAGTAGGACTTTCCTATAACGTACAGGTACAGGTTCCGCTCGACAGGATGAAGACAGAGCAGGACATTGCTAACATTCCGTTGCTTAGAAATTCGACACGCCCGGTACTGGGTGATGTGGCTACCATTACACATTCTAACGTTCACGGAGAAAATGATAACCTTGGTGCTATGCCGTATGTATCGGTAACAGCAAACACATCTCATACCGATCTTGGTACGGCATCTAAAGACGTCCAGGCAGCGATTGCATCTTTGGGCGAACTGCCCCGCGGCCTTTTTGTGGAACCGATAGGCCTAAGTAAAGTATTGGGCGAAACCATGAGCAGCCTGCAAGCAGGTTTATTAGTGGCAGTAGTGGTAATATTTTTAATGCTTTCGGCCAACTTTCAGTCTTTCCGTGTGTCTCTCGTTATTTTGACCACCGTACCTGCGGTAGTATTGGGCGCACTGCTTATGTTATTAGTAACGGGCTCTACCTTAAATCTGCAATCCTACATGGGTATCATTATGTCTGTAGGGGTATCTATTGCTAATGCAGTCTTACTGGTCACAAATGCCGAACAGCTAAGGCGAGAGAATGGTAATGCATTAGAGTCGGCACGGGAAGCAGCATCGCTGCGTCTCCGCCCTATCATCATGACATCTGTGGCAATGATCGCGGGTATGTTGCCTATGGCAATTGGCCATGGCGAAAGTGGCGAACAAGTGTCGCCTCTGGGCAGGGCAGTTATAGGCGGGCTATTATTTTCTACCTTTGCCGTCCTTGTTATTTTGCCTGTTATATTTGCATGGGCACAAGGTAAAGCCACTACACAATCGGTATCATTAGATCCGGAAGATAAAGAGAGTAAACATTATATACCAATCACATCAATAAAATGAACAAGTATATCTATACATCTGCAACTGCAATTTTAGCGCTAAGCCTGTTATGCAGCTGTAGCGAAAAGAAAGAAGAAGCCGCTCCGGAGCCGGAGCCGGTAATAGAAACAATAAGCCTGCATAAAGAGAAATTATCATCTGAAATTCGCCTGCCGGCAGAACTGCAGGGTTTCAGGCAGGTAGACCTATATGCTAAAATAACCAGTTTTGTAAAAGAGCTTAAAGTAGATATAGGCAGCGAGGTTAAAGCAGGGCAAATACTTATTGTACTGGAAGCGCCCGAAATGAGTTCGCAGATCGCTGCAGCCGAATCGAGGTTACGTTCTCAGGAAGCAGTATATACCGCGAGCAACAGTACCTACAATAGAGTGTTAGAAACAAGCAAAGTAGAAGGAACAATATCTAAAAACGACCTTGACCAGGCTATAGCACGTAAAAGTTCGGACTATGCGCAATTACAGGCAGCGAAGGCAGCATACAAGGAAGTAAAAACTATACAGGGTTATTTACAGATACGTGCCCCTTTTGATGGTGTGGTATCGGCACGAAATGTAAACTTAGGTGCCTATGTAGGGCCCACCGGTAAAGGTAGTGACCTGCCAATTTTTACAATTCAGGACCAAAAGAAATTACGTTTAGGAGTTTCGGTACCGGAGATGTACACAGGCTTTTTAAAAAATGGAGACGATATAAGTTTCACCGTACGCTCACTGCCTAACCAAACGTTTAAAGCGAAAATAAAGCGTATGTCCGGAGCTTTAGATTTAAGGCTTCGCTCCGAAAGAGTGGAGATGGATGTCGAAAACACGACGAAAAGACTATTGCCGGGTATGGTTGCCGATGTGATATTAAAATTAAATAGTGTAGACAGTACTTTTGTAGTACCCAAAACAGCAGTCGTGAGCACCAGCGAAAGAGCTTTTGTAATTACGGTAAAAGACAATAAGGCAAAAAGCATCGGCATAAAAAAAGGCCGTGAAAGCGGCGATAACATTGAGATATTTAGCGACAGTTTATCGTTAAACGATCAGTTGGTTAAAACTGCAAGTGAGGAAATAAGGAATGGCACGCCCATTAAAAAATAAATTATAAGTTTCGTAATTTTTTGTTTGGTTATGAGGGCCCCGTATGTTCGCGTACGGGGCCTTCTGTTTTTATAGATTTATTATTGGTCATCCTGTTCCTAAGTAACTTGCTGCCTTCCTAATCTAACATATCAAAATAGCTATAGAGAGCCTGTAAAAAAAAGCAGGATTGCCAGTTCGACAATCCTGCTTTTTTAATTATGTATATTGAAAACTATTTCTTTATAATCAGCAACGACGGAGTGTTGTTAAGCCACGTACTGCGCGACTCCACGAGTTTTTTCCAACTGTCAACGCTTATTATCATAAGGTCCTGACTTTGTAAAAACTCCTTTTCCAGTATCTTTTGATTAAGCAACTGTATGTGGTTAGGTACCGTTTGCTCTATGCTTCTAATAGCTTCTTTAATTTGCGGGTTATTTTTAATAGAACCATCTGCATCCAATACTGTTACCTGCGATCCGGAATTACTAATAAGTTTTTGCGCAAATTCTATCAAAAAAGCGTCTTCAGCATCAAAAACAGTAAGAAATACACGATCGGTGCTTTTAAAATCCTTATCCACAAGAATACCCACAGGAGACTGGGTTTTAGAAAGTATCTGCTGGGTACGGTCGTCAAACGGTGAGTTTTCAAACAGCTTTTCTTTTCCTGTAAAAGTATTTAATAAACTTTCTGGGTTGATTATACGGGTTGTAAAACCTAAAATTTTACCTAATAGCGTTCCTTCAAATATTGACTGGCCAATATCGATTAATACTAGGTCAAATTGCCCCTTATTTGCCACTGTTGCAATATCGCTATCCATATCAGTACTGGCTTTAAACAACGTTGTAACATTCTGGCCTAATGCTTCAGCCTCTGCTAAAATTGGCCTGAAACTATCATCTTCATATTCCTGAAGGTTAAAGGTATGTATCTCGCTACTTGGTGAGATATGCATAGCTGTGACCATGGCATTTGCCTTAAGTTTACTTACGAATGCGTTAGCAAGGCGCAGCAATGTTTTTCCACCTTCAGGACTATCGAAAGACACGAGGATCTTGAACTGGCTCGCCTGTCTTATTTCGGCCGGTATGTAGTTTTTCTTCCGGTTGTATATAAAACCAATCAGGTCGAGAGCTGGCCCGGTCATAAAGGTAGTGGCGAGTGCCATGATAACCATCATAGAAAAAATCTCGGTAGAAAGTACTTTAAGTTCGAGACCTATATTAAGAACAATAAGCTCCATGAGTCCGCGGGTGTTCATCAACGCTCCAATGGTGAGGCTATCACGCCAGTTTTGCCCAACAAACCTTGCTGTGATGGCGCTTCCTAAAAATTTACCCGTTACTGCAACTAAGATAATCAATCCGCATATCTGCCACATGTTTGCATCATCAAGCAGACCTATGTTTGTTTTAAGGCCGGTAAATACAAAAAACAGCGGCAATAGCATTACCTGAGAAACGTCTTCTACCTTCTCTATAAATATGCTTCTGAAACGCATATTTTCAGGCATAATGGCACCCGCCATAAACGCTCCAAATAAGGCATGGATGCCTATTACTTCTGTTGTATATGAAGAGATAAGCAATGTTAAAAAGAAAATTGCTACAACCGGTTTGGTGATTGTTTCTTTGTAGTTAAACAGGTCGCCTATACGTTTTAAAAACGGTTTTACAACCCAGAGCATAAGGAATACATAACCTACAGAAAGGCCGATAATGTATAGCGAGCTGACAAAAGATCCTGCCTTTACAATGGCTATTACAGCTGCAAGTATGCACCATGCGGTAATATCATCGGCAGCGGCACAGGTAATTACGAGTGCACCAATACGCGTGCGATGCAGTCCCCGCTCCTGAACTATACGTGCAAGTACAGGGAACGCGGTAATACTCATGGCAATACCCATAAATAAGCCAAAGGACGAGAAAGCAACGCCTTCGGGCGCAAATTGTTCATATATATAATAGGCAAGGCCCAATCCCAGTGTGAACGGAATTATGATACTGGCATGGCTGATTATCACAGCATCTTTCGCCTTATTTTTAAGCACACCGAGGTCAAGTTCCATTCCCACAACATACATAAATAGGATAAGTCCGATCTGACTTAAAAATTGTAGGTTACCTAATGACGCTGCAGGAAAAAGCAGACCTGAATATTCCGGGAAATAAGTACCCACCAGTGATGGACCTAATACAATACCGGCAATCATTTCGCCAATAACAGAGGGCTGTCCAAGTTTTTTACACACCCAGCCAAAAACACGTGCTACAAAAATGATAGTAATGATTTGAACCAGCAGTAAAGCCAAAGGGTGCGTAAGGTTATGAAAAAGCGAATCGGTAAAATCCTGCCATTGCCCGTTGCCCGTTGCTTTGTCCTCTATAATGCGGCCAGCCTCGAGTGTTTTGCCATGTTTAAGAGCTAAGTAAATTAACACCGAGAAAACGGCAAGCACAGCCATATAAAATATGCTGTTTCTAAATTTCTTCATGATTTGGCTTTAAAATATCGCGCAATATTAAAGATAAAATCATCCGGAAATACAAGCGTTTTCTAAGAGCTAAGGCTTTTGCGGTAAAACGGAATTAATATGTAATGAAAGTTAATTTCGTGAATCGGCTTTAATAACGCCGCTATACTTTTAAGCACTTAATTTAGCTTTATCCTGATGATTTCTTTTTGGCCCGCAGCAATCAAAGTTTTATTGTCAACAAACTGTATTGTATTAAAGGCTTTACTTTCTATAATTTTTTTCCAGGTAGCACCACGATCGTAAGAGTAATATATACCGGATGGCCCGGCAGTGAATAGCTCGTTGCCGTTACTGCCCGGCAAAAATTGTACGCAGGAAGCATACCCAAACCCGGTATTCTCTCCCACCCTCTTCCATGTTTTGCCACCATCTGTAGTGAGTATTTTATTACCACTGTCCTTTGTTGGCTGTTCGTAATCGCCACCTACAGCAAAACCAATATTTTCATCATAGAAATCAATTGAAAAGATGCCGGACATTTCTGTGCCCTGAGCAATAGGCGTATCAAAGACATCCCATGTTTTGCCCTTGTCTGGGGAATAGAATACTCTGGATTTTTTACCTCCGGATGCTATCCAAGTATTATCGCCTTTAACCGCTATATTGGTATTGCTCGCCGCGAAGGCAGCTTCGCCATCAGCCATTTTAGGCGCGGTTGTACAAGTTTGTTTTGTCCATGTCTCCCCACCATTTTTAGTTGTAATGACTGACATGCATCCTGTTGCAGGGTCGCCTATTGCAATACCCTCTTTATCATTATAAAACCGCAGGCAATCATAAAAAACTTTTTCGCCACTTTCTGTATACACCTCTTTGTTACGTTTGCCATCTTTAGATATTTTATGGAGCAACGCAGGGTTACCGGCACTTAAAATTAAAATATCGTTACTTGTTTGAGCAATAGCCCTAAATTCGGGCAACAAGGTATCTTTGGCAACTACCCCGTTAAAATCTTTACCACCGTTTAGAGAAACCCAGCCAAATTTACCGCTGCTTCCTGCATACCAAGCTTTATCTCCATCTACCAGTAATGCCCTGATGCTAATATCATCTGTTAAGAGTGTGTCGACTGATGTAGTAGAAAACGAGGCCTTGTAATCTCGTTTTTCTTCCTGCTTACAAGCAGATACAACAAGCAGGCATAAAAATGGCAGAAGTAATTTTTTCATTGCTAAAATTTAGAAAGCTAAGATAGCATTAAAAATATTTTTAACAGATTTATGCTGTTATTAAATGCAGTGTTCAGAATTCTTATCTAACCCTTTTCACGATGAAATCGCTTATTCTTTTTACATATATTTGCTATCTAAATTATATACATGCACAACATTTTAGAACAAATAAAAAAGCTAAAGGCCCTTGCCGATACGGGCTTATTGTACAGTACTAACGACTATGACCGCGAACGTTACAACGAGCTGAGGGAAATTAGCTTTAAGATTTTAAGTGAAGTTAGCGGTAACGATAAAGAAAATCTTAAAACGATGTTTGCTCCTGTTACTGACTATCCTACTGTTAAAACAGATGTAAGAGCTCTTGTACTTTCAGAAGACAAACAGCAATTACTCCTTGTGCGTGAAAGTGCCGATGGCAAATGGTCGTTGCCTGGTGGCTGGGCAGATGTAGGACGGTCTCCTAAAGAAGTTGCGGTTAAGGAGGTTAAGGAAGAAACTGGACTGGATGTAAATCCTGTCGCACTCATGGCCGTGTTCGATAAACGCAAACACCCACACCCGCCACAACCCTTCTACGTCTATAAAATTGTAATTTATTGTGAAGCAACATCCTCCGATATTTTAAAAGGATTTGATGTTCTCGATGCAGCGTGGCATGAGGTAGATAACCTACCGGAATTATCTGAAGACCGTATACTGCAAAGCCAGATCAAATTAGTTTATGACAAGGTTATAAATAATGATTTTACTGCCTACTTCGACTAATTATTAAACGGTCCGGTTTTTACCATCAAGCATGTAAATCCATATCATGCGTGAAAGCCTGAAATTAAAGGTGCTTAATAAAACTGCAAGACCTGCTATGAGCGCCATCATGCCTGCAAAGCTTTTTATAAAAAAGTGTGCAACGAGAAATACGATTATCATTTCGGCCACGGTAAGTCCATAGCTTACGTACATCGATCCGAAAAAGTATCCGGTTTCTTTTTCAAATTTATGACCACAACAAGGGCATTTAGCATTCATTTTTGGCATTCGGAATAATAACGGATTGCCCTTTGTTGCAAATACCTTTCCTTCCCCACATTTAGGACATTTTTCTTCGAGTATATCTATAAATTGTGACATGACTTTTTTTATTCAAAGATATGCCACATTACCCATTACAGTCATACACAATATGCGCAACAATTTGTACTTTTAGGACATAATATAATTTGTAGTGGGTAGCGGTATGAGAAAAGTAAGCGTTTTAAATATACACCAATTTCACGATCATGACAGTGCCGAAGATTTCTATGCCAACACCTTAGAGGATCATTTGGTAACAAGGCATAAGGACATCTTTCTTCCGCACTCTCATAATTTTTATCTTGCAATTTTGTTTACTCATGGAAGTGGGCTGCATGAGATAGACTTTTCCTCTTATGATGTAAAGCCGGGCTCGTTGTTTTTTCTAAATCCGGGACAAACCCACCATTGGGAATTATCGTCTGATACAAAGGGCTATATCTTTTTTCATACCCGTACTTTCTTTGAGCTCCAGTACACGCAAATTATGCTAAGCCAGTTTCCTTTTTACTATAGCGTGCACAATAATCCAAGCCTGTACCTTGATAATGATGAAATTAATCAAATGGCGGAACTATTTAGATTAATCTATACGGAAAACCATTCTAACCTAACTTTAAAGACATGGGCACTTGCAAATCTGGTTAGTTTAGTATACGTAAATAGTGCGCGATTGTATGTCTCAAAAAATCCTGCGATTACCGAAAGAAATAATCCATATTACAGCAAGTTTAGAAAACTTGAAGAACTAATAGAAGACGAGTTTAAAAAAGAGAAGTCCCCTGCTGCTTACGCTACTAAAATGGCGATGACATCTAAACATCTTAATCGTATTACTCAGGCAGTTATCGGTAAAACCGCAACCGATGTTATTTTAGATAGAGTGCTGCTTGAAGCTAAAAAAGAAATGGTACTGCAAAGGGGCAGCCTAAATCAAATTGCCCTCGATTTAGGGTACGACGACTACGCATACTTTTCCAGATTGTTTAAAGCCAGAACAGGAGAAACGCCGTCAAAATTCCTTAAACGCTATGGCAAAGATTAGTACATAAGGATAGATAAACAACTCTTATAGTATTGTTATAAACCATTATTATTTAATCATGTTATGGTAACTTTAAATAAACAAGAACAAATACTATGAGCAAAATAAAGAAAAAGGCCAAGAAAGGCAGCGCCAAAAAAAACAAGCTTGGCGTCAAAAATTCGCTGGTAAACAACATAAACGCCCGGAAGCGCAAAGGCAAATCCAGATCTAAAAAAAAGAAAACGGTTTCTAAAAAGTCGTATTCTAAAATGAAGGACAACTGGGGTAAAAAGAAAAAGAAGGGCAAATCAAAGAAAAAAAGTACAGCTAAAAAGAAAACCAAAACCTCTAAAAAAGGGAAAGGTAAATCTAAAAAGAAAACTAAAACTTCTAAGAAGAAATAAAAGCTGCCCGTTAAGGGCAGCTTTTATTTTATACTATAACATAAAATTGATCCCTACATTAAAGGCATTCCTCACATTTACTGCATCGTAATCATGTTTAAACACATCGGTAAAGCCTCCTTGTAAATCGTATTCTAAAAATATTTTTGCGTAATTAGAAACAGGTATTTTAACCCCTATGCCAGCAGCGATACCTACGTCGGTCGAATTAAATTGTGATTTGACGTCGGTATTAAAACGGGTATCTTCAGCATTTACAAGAAACCCTACATATGGTCCAAAATTTATATACCAGTTTCTTTTATACCCCAAGTGCACATTAGCCATTAACGGAACGGTAACATAATCAAGCTGATAATTTGTGCGGTAAAGCGTACCATTATTATCACTTACAAAGTCATTATTCCAGCCCTTACGGTCATAAATAGCTTTAACCTTAAGGCTCCAGTTTCTCGAAAAATAGAAGTCAGCTGACGCTCCTGCATTAAAACCGCTACGGTAATCTGCGCTGCCATAACTATCTGCAATGTAAGAACCGTTAAATCCAGCGTTTACGCCAAACTCTATATTTCCTTTATCCTGCGCCCTTGCAATGCTACAGGTAGCTATCAGGGCAATGCATGTTAAAATAATGTTTTTCATAGTATATACATATTGGTTATAAATAAATTACATCAATTTGCTTGCCACAAAACAGTCTCAAAAATATTTAAATAAATATTATTTTAATTTTAGCAGCGCTTCAACAAGTAAATCTATATCCTCGTTGGTGTTATAATGACTAAAGGAAATTCGCAAAGAAGGTTTTCTGATGTCGTCATCTTTTAAAATTTCTTTAAGCACGTGAGATGGCCTTACACTCCCTGACTGGCATGCACTTCCTCTCGACACGGCCACGCCTTGCATATCCAAGTGAAAAAGTATCATTGCCGTCTTATCTTCGGGTAGTGGCAGCAATATATTTGTGACATTGTAGAATAGATCATCATTATCAGTTTTGCCATTTATCCTAAAGCCCGGAAAATGCATTTCGAGTTGTTCGAGCAAATAACCTTTTACATTACTAATATGATTTCTATGGGCGTCAAGATGAGTAAAAGATAACTCTAATGCTTTTGCCATCCCGGCAATTTGGTGTATAGCCTCAGTGCCGCCCCTAAGCCCTTTTTCCTGCTCACCGCCATAGATCATTGGCCTTAAGCCAATTTTCTTATTTATATAGGCGAATCCAACACCTTTAGGGCCGTGAAATTTATGCGCGCTTGATACTATAAAATCTACCGGTAAATTCTTAAGATCAAATTCAGTTTTGCCTATAGACTGTACCGTGTCAGTATGGAATAAGGCATTATATTGTCTGCAAAGTTTACCTGCTTCGTCTAAATTTAATATTACACCCGTTTCGTTATTGACATGAATAAGGCTTACAAGTGTAGGGACTTCCTCCTGTAACAAGTTTTCAAGATGTTTCATATCTGTCTGCCCACCGGGCAAAAGATTTACGTAGTTCGCACGGATGCCGAACTGGGATATGAGTTCGGGTATTGTATTTAACACCGAATGATGTTCTAC
>Ga0265798_10000194_pt1 | contig 112638 bp, 109 predicted proteins | sample P3T30metagenome_FD_192430 | JGI IMG/M metagenome (GOLD analysis project Ga0265798, IMG submission 192430) | Plant litter microbial communities from East Loma Ridge, Irvine, California - P3 T30 | ecosystem: Environmental > Terrestrial > Plant litter > Unclassified | place: USA: California... | reverse complement strand
TCAGGTTCTTGAAGGTACTGTTAAGAATATTACTTCTTACGGTGTATTCGTAGATCTTGGTGGTGTAGACGGATTGATCCACATTACAGACCTTTCTTGGTCTAGAGTGAACCATCCATCTGAAATCCTTGAGGACGGACAGACTGTGAAAGTGGTTATTCTTGATTTTGATGATGAGAAAACAAGAATCCAGTTGGGTATGAAGCAATTAGAGGCTCATCCTTGGGATGCTCTTTCTGCTGATATGAAAGTTGGAGATAAAGTAAAAGGAAAAGTAGTGGTTCTTGCTGACTATGGTGCATTTGTAGAAATTGCTCCGGGTGTAGAAGGATTGATCCACGTTTCTGAAATGTCTTGGTCTACGCACTTAAGATCTGCAGGTGACTTTGTAAAAGTAGGTGATGAAGTAGAAGCTGAAGTATTGACTTTAGACAGAGAAGACAGAAAAATTTCTCTTGGTATCAAGCAGTTGAACAAAGATCCATGGGAAAATATCGAAGCTAAATATCCGGTAGGATCCAAGCATGTAGGAACGGTAAGAAACTTCACAAACTTCGGTGTATTCGTAGAATTGGAAGAAGGTATTGACGGCTTAATCTACATCTCTGATCTTTCCTGGACTAAGAAAATCAAGCACCCTTCTGAATTCTGTGCAGTTGGTGATAAATTAGATGTTATCGTTCTTGAACTGGATATTCAGGCAAGAAGATTATCTCTAGGTCACAAGCAATTGACGGATAACCCTTGGGATGCATTCGAAACTAAATATGCTGAAGGAACAATCCACGCCGGTAAAGCGGTAGAAGTACACGATAAAGGTGCTTCTGTACAGTTTGAGGATGTTGAGGTTGAAGCTTTCTGCCCATCAAGATTATTAGAGAAAGAAGACGGATCCAAAATCAAAAAAGGTGAAGAGGCTGATTTCAAAGTAATCGAATTCAACAAAGAATTCAAGAGAGTAGTAGTTTCTCACACAGGAATCTTCAGAGACGAAGAAAAGAAAAATTCCAGAGAATCTTCTCACAACAACAGATCTAACAACAATAACATGTCGTCTTCTTCAAACAATGAAGAAAGATCAACTCTTGGAGATATCGATGCATTAGCAGAATTGAAAAGAAAAATGGAAGAAGGTAAATAATCCTTTAATCATTTGATAATATTAAGCCACTCAAACGAGTGGCTTTTTTTGTTTTAATATCATATTCTTCAATGTTTTAGGGTTTACAATACGATAAGATTTAATCCTTAAAATGATACGATTATTCTGATGTCTGATAAAGTAGAGTTATTTTTAAATAAATATAAATAATTTGTTATTTTATTATTAAATATTTGTAGATTAGCGAATCTATTAATGTATATGAAAAAAGTAGCTTTACCCCTGTTGTTTGCGGTTTCTGCAATCATTCCTTCCGTTCTGTTCGGACAAGACAATGAGAAGTTGATTAAAGATTATATTTCTCAAAATAAAATCAGAGAATATAAAAAGTCTGATCTTACCGGTTTTATTGTTGATAATGTAGATCCTTCAAGATCACTGGGTGGAAATGTAGTAAAGATTCAGCAGATGTATAACGGATTACCTGTTTATAATTCGGTAGCAACAGTTCTTATTAAAGACAGCAAAATTGTGTATTTTACAGATAATTTTATCAAAGATTATCATGAATCTACACTAGGTAATGCTGCAATTTCTAAAAATACTGCTCTTGAAAAGATTGCTAGTGATTTGGGTAAATCGGAAATTTCAGATTTACCTATAATTAAGTTTTTAGAGAATACTAAAAATAAAAACTATGCTGCAAAGCAAAGATTGGTATATGCAAATGATAGAAATGGAGATTTAAGATTAGCTTATGAATATTCTTTCAATGAGCCAAAGTCTCCAAATTATTGGAATATTGTAGTAGATGCAAACAATGGTAATATTATCAGTAAAAGTAATCTTACGACATTTTGCACATTTGCTGCAGGTACCTATTCACACGATTACTCACAGGCACATATCCATGCAGATGGTACCGAACATATATTGGTTGGAGCAGAAAAAAAACATAATCAAACGCCTCAAAATTTAGTTTTGCTCTCACCTGATAATGCATCTTATAATATATTTCCACTTCCTATTGAAGCTCCTACTTTTGGCTCAAGGTCTGTAATTTCAAATCCATGGAATCTTGTAGCATCACCTGAAGGATGGCATTCTGACGGAACTACTCATTATACAACTACCCGTGGAAATAATGTTTTTGCTTATGAAGATGTTGCAGGCACAGCTTTGACTATAGCACCAGATTATTTACCAGGAACTCCTGCAGACGGAGGTGCTACAAGGAATTTTAATTTTCCATTTGCTATTAACGCAAGTCCTGCGTCCAATCGAAATGCTTCTATTACAAATTTATTTTATTTAAATAATAAAATTCATGATGTATTCTATCAATTCGGATTTACTGAATCTGCTAAGAACTTTCAACAAAATAATTTCGGAAGAGGTGGATTAGATGATGATTCCGTAAATGCAGAAGCGCAGGATGGCGGAGGGACAAACAATGCAAATTTTTCATCCCCTCAGGATAATTATAATCCAAGGATGCAAATGTACTTATGGAGTCCCAAAACACAGTTATTCTTCTATAATTCTCCTAATGTAGCCATTACACGTAATCCATTGATGGGAACTGCATTGTTTGGTCCTGCTTTAACAGTAACTGGAGTAACAGGGGATATTAAACTTTCTCCTGTTTTGGATGGTTGTACTGCATTGCCTGCAGGATCACTCACCGGTAAAATTGGATTAGTAGAAAGAGGAAGTTGTGAATTTGTACTTAAAACAAAAAATTTGCAGAATGCCGGTGCTATTGCAACTATTATCTATAATAATACGGCAAACGGAAATACAATTGGCAATATGTCTGGAACTGATGCAACGGTTACTATTCCGGCTGTTTTGATTGGGAATACAGAAGGAGAATATATAAAAAGTCATTTATCAGTAAATACTACAGTGAATGTCACTTTGAAAAATGATCCTTCTACAACCATAATTCCTGATGGAAGTTTTGATAATGGTATTGTTACTCATGAATACGGACATGGAATTTCTAATAGAATGACCGGTGGAGGATCTAACTGTTTAAATGCAAATATTGCTAATGAACAAATGGGTGAAGGCTGGTCTGATTTCTTTGCACTAATGTTAACTAATAAGCCCGGAGATAATGCTTCAGTAGCTAGGGGTACAGGAACCTATGCTGTTGGTCAGGCTATTACAGGTGGAGGTATCCGTCCTGCCAAGTATTCTCCTGATTTTAACATAAACGATTATACTTATACTGATACTAATGGGCTTACTGTTGTAAATCAAAATGGACAAACAGTACCTGATGTACATTCTATTGGGTTTATATGGGCTTCAATATTATGGGACCTGAATTGGAAATATGTTGAAAAGTACGGTTACTCTTCTGATGTGACTGCCAACGTAAATAGCGGAAGTTCAAAAGTGCTGCAGTTAGTTATGGATGCGTTAAAATTACAAGGATGTAACCCATCTTTTATAACAGGACGGAATGCTATTATAGCAGCAGATCAAGCCAAGACAGGAGGTGTTGATAAATGTATGATATGGAGAACTTTCGCTAAGAGAGGAGTAGGAGTAAATGCGACACCTGGAACTACTACACCTGCAAATAATACACCTGCAGCGGTTATTGCTGCTTTAGGTGATCAGGTTCAGGACTTCAGCGTACCGGCAGACTGTGTACTGGCAACAGATGAAGTAAATGGTGTGAAAAACACAACCATTTCAATTTACCCGAATCCTGCCAAGAATGAATTCTTTATTAACTTCCCGGATAAAACATTAGGAAAAGCAAGCGTTGAAATTTATGACATGTCCGGAAAACTGGTTTCTTCCGAAGACAAAATTTCTCCGGATGCGAAGAAAGCCATTTCTACAGACAAACTGATTAACGGAACGTATATGGTAAAAGTAAAAGGGATCGGTATTGATGCCGCATCTAAGCTTCTTATCAAAAAGTAGTATATTATATCATACATCTTAACCCGGCACAAGCGAAGCTTGTGCCGGGTTTCTTTATAACCTGCAGTATCAGTAATTCTTATTGAAATATCGTACCTTTGCAGGCTGAAAAAAGAATTATGAAGAAGAATATACTGAAAGGGGTTTTGTTTGTAGGGATTGGCGCGAGCATCTACGGAATGTTGGCAACTTTTGTGAAACTTGCGTATGAAAAAGGGTACACTACTTCGGAGGTCACAACATCTCAGTTTGTTCTGGGGTTGACAGGGCTTTTGCTGCTGAACTTTATCCAGACCATCACGTCTAAAAAAACACTGGCTTCACCTACCTCAAAAGAAGTAAGAAATTTGATGTTGGCTGGAACTTCATTGGGCTGTACAAGCTTGTTTTATTACCTGTCAGTACAATATATCAATGTTTCCATCGCCATTGTTTTATTAATGCAGTCGGTATGGTTCAGTGTTGTGGTGGAAAGTTTTTTAACAAAAAAATTACCCAATGCCAGAAAAATTATATCCGTAGTGATCGTTTTAACAGGGACGGTCCTGGCTACCAACCTGATCAATACGGAAATTAATCTTGATGTAAAAGGTATTTTCTGGGGTCTGATGGCAGCGGCCTCTTATACCATGACCATGTTTACATCCAATAAGCTGGCAACGCATTTGCCGGTGCTTAGAAAAAGTATCATCATGCTTTGCGGAGGTTCCGTGGTTATATTTATTTTCCTGTTTTTTGCCCAGATCGGGCCCTTGCATTTTGAAGGATTAAAATCACTCTATCTGAACTTTACGGATAATACTGAGCACATTCATGCGTTCCGATACTCGATTTTATGGAAATATGGATTTTTTCTGGCTTTATTCGGAACAATTATCCCTCCGATTTTATTTAATATCGGTTTTCCTAATGCCGGACTCGGTTTAGGAAGCATCGTTTCTTCACTGGAACTTCCGGTTTCGGTAACCATGGCTTTTATTTTGCTGGGAGAAAAAGTAGTTTTTATCCAGTGGATAGGCATTGCCCTGATTCTTTTTGCAATTGTGCTGATGAATCTGCCCTCGAAAAGAGAAACGGCTGTTGTAGAAATTTGATAAGAGCTGTATAACGATAAAAAATAACAATGAAAACCGTTTCTTTTGAAGCGGTTTTTTTAATTTTAAATATCCTTAAAATAAAATACTATGAAATATATTAAGAATGCTGTTGTGATCATCATGCTGTCGGCGGGTTCTAACGGGCTTTTTTCGCAGATAAAGCCTCTGGATGCGGAACTTACCAATTACCAATATCCGTACACCGTACATTTTCTCAGTTTTAAATCTCAGAATAATGATCTGAAAATGGCCTATATGGATGTAAAACCGAAAGCAGCCAACGGAAAGACCATTGTGCTTCTTCACGGGAAAAATTTCAACGGAGCATACTGGGAAAAAACAGCACGCGATCTTTCGGATAAAGGATTCAGGGTGGTTATTCCGGATCAGATCGGATTCGGAAAGTCTTCAAAACCTCAGCATTACCAGTTTTCCTTTTCCCAGCTGGCAGAAAATACAAAAGCGGTTCTGGATGAACTGAAAATTGAAAAGGCCATAGTATTGGGGCATTCCATGGGCGGAATGGTAGCGACACGTTTTACCTTGCAGTATCCTGAAAAAGTACAGAAATTAATTTTGGAAAACCCGATCGGACTGGAAGACTATAAGACTTTTGCATCCTATCAGACCATAGATGATGCGTATCGGTCAGAATTAAAAAATACAGCTGAGTCGTACAAAAACTATCAGTTGAAATTTTATTATGATAATAAATGGAAAGCCGAATACCAGCCCTGGCTGGATCTGATTGCGGGCTGGACGCTTCATCCTGATTACCCTAAAGTAGCATGGGACGCGGCACTGACCTCAGACATGATCTATAACCAGCCGGTATGTTATGAATTTAAAAATATCAAAGCCCCGACATTGCTGATCATCGGGACCAGAGACAGAACCGCGATAGGAAAGGACAGGACTCCCAAAGAATTACAGGATAAAATGGGACAGTATCAGGAATTGGGTAAAAAAACACAGCAGCAGATTCCCGGCTCAAAACTGGTTGAAATTGAAAATGTGGGCCACCTTCCGCATATTGAAGTATATGATAAATTCTGGAATGCGCTGTATGGCTTTATCAAGTAGGTAAGTTGGATTACAGAAGTTGAAAGTTTAAATAATTGTGAATTATAATTGAAAACTTTTAGCATATGAAATTCCCTTTTCTCTAGAGGGAATTAAAACTCAAAGCTTTTGAAGGGTAGAGCAGTTTTAATAATGTGAATTTTAAAACTCATTGACTAGCCCCGATTGTAGTGAAAATCCTTTTTTGAAGAAAAAGATTGCAGCGGAAAGCGGGAAACAGCTCCTGAAAATGATTCAAATAAAAAGAGACTGCTCAAATATGAACAGTCTCTTTTCGTATGTATTGTTGTCTGAATTATTTCTTCTTGTAAGCAGCGTCTTTAATTCTCGCTTTTTTACCTCTAAGATCTCTGAAGTAATAGATTCTTGATCTTCTAACTTTACCTCTTCTGTCAACTTCAATTTTCTGCAAAGCTGGCATGTTGATCGGGAAAACTCTTTCTACACCGATATCACCACTCATTTTTCTGATGGTGAAAGTCTTTGTAGATCCTGCACCTCTCAACTGGATCACAGTTCCTTTGAAGAACTGGGTTCTTGTTTTCTGGCCTTCTTTAATCTCGTAATACACAGTGATGGTATCACCGGCTTTGAATTCAGGGAATTCTTTTTTTGTAATGTACTTGTCTTGTACGTACTTTAATAAATCCATTATTAATAAATAAAATGTTTAGGCTAAGCAACTTACACGGACTTCGTCAGAGGTTGAATAACAGGTTGCAAATATATAAATACTTTTTAAATATTCAAAACAATTGTTTATTAAAAATAATGCAGTTCTAAGGATAATTCCGACTGAAAATTAACATTTCCTTTAAGTTAACATCAGCCTTAGTTTATATGGCAGTTATAGTTTTGCCGGGTGATAAAATCTGCCCGTACACACTGTGCCATGCAGTTCAAATAAATATACCCACAACTTAAAACTGAATTTTATGAAACATTATTTTCTCTTTTTCTTCCTGGTCGTCCAGATGGCATTTGGACAGTCCTTATTTCCCTATCTTCAGAATCCGACACCCAATTCCATGATTGTTACCTGGAAAACGGCGTCCAATAATGAAACTACAGTTACCTACGGAACTTCACCGGCGAATCTGAACGTGACGGTTACCGGAACAACGAATATTTTTTCGGATACCGGTTACAACAACAATTACTATTACCATACGGCAAAAATTACCAGCCTTCAGCCGAATACAAAATATTATTACAAGATTAAAACCGGCACCAGCGAATCGGCAGTGTACAATTTCCGGACGCTACCTTTACCGGGGCAGGCGGTTACTGCAAACGGAAAAATCAGGTTCCTGATCATGGGAGACAACCAGATCAAAGCGGAACCGAGGTATGATTCCTTAACATTAAATGCATACAAAAAATTAAAGGAAAAATTCGGAGCTAACTCAGATCCTTCAGATAATATCGCCTTAACATTTATGGTGGGAGACCAGGTAGATGTAGGAACACTGGATCATTATGAAAATGTACACTTTAAAAAGAACATCAAACTTTCGCCTTACCTTCCGATCCAGACAACGGTGGGGAATCACGAAACCTACGGAACCCTGGGAATGAATTCCTACTATGCCCACTTTTATATTGATGAAATCAAATACAAAAACATTTCTTCTGGAAATGAGAATTATTACGCCCAGCAGGCCGGAAACGTTTTATTTGTAAGCTTAAGCTCAGAGCATACAGGTTCGGCACAGCAGACCTGGCTTCAGCAGGTGTTGAATGAGGCAAACAATGATCCTACGGTAGACTGGATTATTTCTTTAAGCCACAGGCCTTATCAGGCAGAGCAGTATGTAGGGGATATTTCAACCTGGGTTAGAAATACGGCAGTTCCTATGTTAACGGCTTCCAACAAATATTTAATGCACGTTGGAGCCCATCACCATTTATATCACAGGGGCCAGTTGAAAAATACCCCGAATTATCAGATTATTTCGGGCGGAACAGCCTGGGACCAATATTGGGGAATGTCCAATGAACAGGATTTTGATGACGTTCAGAAAACACTGACCGACTGGACCTATCAGATTGTAGAGGTTGATGTCAATACAGGAAAAGTAGATATCGAATCTTATTCAATCGGAGGTGTTTACCATAAAAAATACAATGAACTGGTTGATACCTTTCACCGGTATAAAAATCAGCCTAAACCGGCCAAACCGTCTGTTATGAATACTTTTACTGCTCCCGTAACTTTACCTTTAACCTTAAATGGCAGTACTTTTTCAACAACCAACGGAGAATTACTCAACACCACACAGTTCCTCATCAGTAAAGCGGCAGACTTTTCTGTGGTTGAAAAAGAACTGTACCGCGACTATGAAAACTGGTTCGGGAAAGACGGAAACGGAACACCAGATCTTACCAAGAACCTGAATGCCAATGTTGATATTACAAAAGCTGAGATTGCAGCCAACTCAATAACCAACGGGATTTATTATGTGAAGGTCCGCTACCGGGACAGGAACCTGGAGTGGAGCGACTGGAGTGATGCAAAACAGTTTGAAGTGACCGGAAGTGTAGTGTCAAATCCAACTTTTACTTTAAACAAAACTGAATATCTTCAGAACGAACCCATTACGGCAACTTTTACAGACGGTCCCGGAAATAACCAGGATTGGGTGGGTATTTATAAAAAAGGGCAGACGCCGGCCTCGGTAACTTCTCAGGCTTATGCATATACCAACGGACAGACTTCAGGAACGGTTACCATCAACAATGGTTTGCCGAATAAAGGCCAGTATTTTGCAGGATTTTTTGCCAATAACGGGTACACGGATATAGCTCCCAAAAAAAGCTTTTATGTAGGGCCGAAAGTTGTTCTGAATACAAGTGCTGATGAATATCCTGTAGGCGGAACCGTTGTCGTTAATTTCAATAACGGGCCCAACCTGACAAAAGACTGGATCGGGATTTATAAAATGGGACAGGTTCCCGGACCGACGCCTTCCGTAAAATGGAGTTATGTAACCACCGCTTCAGGAACGCTTAACTTCACAGGGCTCCCGAAAGGATATTATTATGCCCAGTACTTCCTTGAAGACGGCTACACTTCAGTAGGAGAAAAGGTTTTCTTTAAAGTAGGGGATATTGTTACCGAACTATGGACCAATAAACCGGTTTATACATTAGGTGAAAATATAACGGCTTCATGGACGGATTCCCCGGGAATCATCAAAGACTGGCTGGGAATTTACCCACAGAGTGTGACGACGCCTGATGACAATTTCGTTTCATATACTTACTTTGACGGAATCACGCAGGGAACAAAAACCATTCAGGGAACAGCAGTACCCGCAACACCGGGCAACTATTACCTGGTAATGTTTACCAATGATTCTTATACAGAAGTTTCAAACCGGGTTCAGTTCCAGGTTTCCGGGCCATCGCTGGGAACAGAAGAAGTGAAGAGCACGGAAAAAAATGTGATTTTATATCCGAACCCAAGCAAACCGGGCGAGCCTACCTTTATTAAAAGTGATTACCCGATTGAAAAAATACAGTTGATGTCAGCCAACGGGGATTTGCTGTACGAATCTAAAAACATCAACAACCAGCGGTTCTCCCTGGTGAATGAAAACCTTCCGAAAGGAGTTTATTTTGTAAAAGTCCATACCAGAAAATTATTTACGCTGAAACTTATTATTCAGTAATAACTAAGTAAAGAAATATACTGTAAGGATTTTCAGGAGACACAATTAAACTGGATTAAAAAAAGCGCGGGAAAATTAAAATTTTCCCGCGCTTTTATATGTATTATTAATCATCTGTAGACTTCAGGGCCCAGGCAATCAGGGGAGCCTGCATGAAAAGCCTTGCAAACCTCTGGTTATCTGTATTCAGTCCGAATGAATCCCTTCTGTTTTTATATTGGGCAATATTTCCGGGCAGAACGGCTGCAAAAAATCCGGCTACAATTTTTCCCATTGTTTTTCTATACTTTTTTGGGGTGGCAATCATAGCCGTACCCAGTGCAATTTCTGCAATTCCTGAATAAACCACGGTATCATCCTTTTTCAGCGGAACCCATTCCGGGACCTGGGCCTGGAATTCTTTTCTTGCAAAAGTGAGATGCCCTATTCCTGCCGTAATAAGAAATGCGCCGAGCGCAATTCTAGAAATGTCTTTCGTTTCCATAATGTGATATTTATTTGTAAAAATTGGTGCAGCATACAGTAACCAAAATTCAGACCATGATAAAATGTGCATCAGATACAGCATACTGATCCCGGATATGTTTAATTATTTAAATGTCATAATTTTTAAGCCTGCATATTCTTATCTGCGTTTATCCGTTGTTACTGTTTAATCCGGCTATTATTAACCCGGAAAATTTTATCTTACATCAAAATGAATCCCTGTTCTCCGGAATAAAGAAAAAGTATTAAATTAGGCCAACAGAAAAATCTAATATTTCATGATAGATAAAAGAGTAAAAAATGCAAAGGAAGCCATCGCTGGAATTACGGATGGAATGACGCTGATGTTAGGCGGGTTCGGACTTTGCGGTATTCCTGAAAATTCAATTAATGCTTTGGTAGAGAGTGATGTAAAAGATCTTACCTGTATTTCAAACAATGCAGGAGTGGATGATTTCGGCTTGGGATTACTGCTTCATAAAAGACAGATTAAAAAAATGATCTCTTCTTATGTAGGCGAAAATGCGGAGTTTGAAAGACAGATGCTTTCCGGTGAACTGGAAGTGGAACTGACCCCGCAGGGAACCCTGGCGGAAAAATGCAGGGCGGCACAGGCAGGAATTCCGGCCTTTTATACACCAGCCGGTTTCGGGACAGAAGTGGCAGAAGGCAAAGAAGTAAAAGATTTCGACGGTAAGCCGCATATCCTTGAACATGCGTTCAAAGCAGACTATTCCATTGTGAAAGCCTGGAAAGGAGACCATGCCGGAAACCTTATTTTCAAAGGATCAGCAAGAAATTTCAATCACCCGATGGCAGGTGCCGGGAACATCACCATTGCCGAAGTGGAAGAACTGGTAGAGCCGGGAGAATTGGATCCTAATCAGATTCACATTCCGGGAATTATGATCCAGAGGATTTTCCAGGGTGAGAAATTTGAAAAAAGAATTGAACAGCGCACGGTGCGAAAAGAAGGATAGAATCTGAGAATAATTCAGTTTTAAATGGCTCTGTTAAAATGGAAACCAGATAAATGTGACGGAGTTTCTGTCAGGCCAATGACAAATAAACTCAGAATAATTTTTAATTGAACGCTTCGTTTAAACTGACGGAATTAACAGATTATCTCCAAAAATAAAAAGACAGCAGCAGTTTTCGGATTGCCGCATCATCAAATTTTCAAATTAAAAGTATGTTAAGTAAAGAAGATATAGCAAAACGTATTTCCAGAGAAGTTAAAGACGGATATTACGTAAACTTAGGAATCGGGATTCCCACTTTGGTCGCCAATTATGTTCCGGACAATCTTTCCGTAGAATTCCAGAGTGAAAACGGAGTTCTGGGAATGGGGCCTTTCCCTTTTGAAGGACAGGAAGATGCAGATGTCATCAATGCCGGAAAACAGACCATTACCATCCTGCCGGGAGGTTCATTTTTTGATTCCGCCTTCAGTTTCGGGATGATCCGCAGCCAGAAGGTGGATCTTACGATCCTCGGAGCCATGGAAGTTTCAGAAAACGGAGACATTGCCAACTGGAAAATCCCCGGAAAAATGGTCAAAGGAATGGGTGGTGCCATGGATCTTGTGGCTTCAGCAGAAAATATCATTGTCGCCATGATGCATGTTAACAAAGCCGGAGAAAGCAAAATCCTTAAAAAATGTACGCTTCCCTTAACCGGAATCAACTGTGTTAAAAAAGTAGTTACCGAATTGGCCGTTTTGGATGTTACACCGACCGGTTTCAGGCTTGTGGAACGGGCACCCGGCGTTTCAGTGGAACACATTATAAAATCTACGGAAGCAGACCTGATTATTGAAGGCGAAATTCCTGAAATGCAGTTTTAAATAAATGAAACCTTGTCAGCTTACCGACAAGGTTTTTTTTATGCTTTTATTTTAAGATAAAAGAAAGTTACTTTCTATCCTGCGCCCCGAAAACCTTCTGCAGAATACCGGTCGTTCTCATCGCCGGGGAATTTCTGATTCCGCTTTCTTTCTGGGCAACCATTTTAAAAACTCCGTTAATAGTTTCCGTGGTTACATATTCATTAAGATCGGTCGTCACGGCCTGTCCTGTAAACGTATTGTATTTTGAAATTAAATTAGACCATACTTTGTCTGCACCTACTTTTCCCAGTGATGCTTTTACTTTCGGCTGAAAAGCAGTAAATAATTGGCTTTGGGTTTTTCCCTGTAAATAGTTCGTAGCCGCATTATCGTTTCCCAGCAGGATATTTTTAGCATCCGTAATGGTCATTGACGTAATAGCTTTGGTAAAGATCGGAGCCGCTTCAGTTACCGCATCTTCCGCAGCTCTGTTCAATAATTTGACTCCCTGATCTGCGAGGCTTCCCAAACCGATCGAACGTAATGTAGTGTCTATTTTCCTGAGTTTTTCAGGCATTAAAATTTTCACGGCTTCATTCTTCAGGAAACCGTCAGTCACACCCAGTTTTTTCACACCTTCCGTCACGCCGAGGCTTAAAGCCTGTTTCAGTCCTGAAGAAATCTGAGTTGAAGTCAGGCTGCCGGGATTAACCGAAGAATTTATTCCCGAAGTATTCTGAGTGGTGGTTGTCGTTGTAGAAGTGCCGGAACTTGTTGTTGTTTTTACCGGAGCATTCAGGTCAATTCCTGTTCTGTCTTTTACCGTAGATTTAATTACATCGAAAATCTGTGCCTGCGTAGAAACTGAAAACAGGAGTACGGCTGCCAATCCAATCGTTTTTCTCATCATTTACTTTTACAGGATTAGATGTTTTATTTTTTAATAAGTTAAAGCTTATTAAGTTTTCGGAAAATAATTATCTTAGCCCAAACCTAATCCAGTACGATGATACGCTCAATTTTATTATTTTTTATACTTTTTTCAAATGCATTTTTTTCCCAGCATCGTTTAAACTTAATTCCTTATCCACAAAAAGTGGAATTTTTAAGGGGAGAATTCAGCATTCCTGAAAATTTTAAACTGGATGAAAACCTTCCGAAACAGGAAACCGAATATTTCAGAAAACGGCTTGGATCTTCATTTATATTCAGTTACGGCAAAGAAGATGAAGGCGTTCATCTGGTGAATTCATTATTTCCGGCTCCGTCAAAAGAAGACCTGCAAAAAAAAGAAAAATATTCAATAGAGATCTCATCAGGAGGAATCAGTATACGGTCCAATACGAAAGAGGGATATTTCCGTGCCCTTCAGACCGTCATACAGCTGATGGAACAGTATAAGGCCGTTAAAAAAATTCCGGCCATGAAGATTGAGGATGAACCCAGGTTTGCATGGAGGGGAATGCATCTTGATGTCTGCCGTCATTTTTTCACTGTTGAAGAAGTAAAACAATACATCGATTATCTGGCCATGTACAAGCTCAATACATTTCACTGGCACTTAACTGATGACCAGGGCTGGAGGATTGAGATTAAAAAATATCCGAAACTCACACAGACCGGTTCAAAACGTAAAGAATCCATGATCGGGGCTTATGTTGACGATACCTATGACGGAAAACCGTACGGACCGTTTTTTTATACACAGGAGCAGATCAAAGAAGTGGTAAAATACGCTCGGGAAAGACATATTACCGTCGTTCCGGAGATCGAAATGCCCGGCCATGCACTGGCTGCTTTATCAGCATATCCTGAACTGGCCTGTACCAAAGGGCCTTTTGAACCGGCTACGAAATGGGGCGTTTTTGATGATGTGTTCTGTCCGAAAGAAGAAACATTTACATTTTTAGAAAATGTACTCGCTGAAGTGATGGTGCTTTTTCCGTCACAATATATTCACATCGGTGGCGACGAATGTCCTAAAACAAGATGGAAAGAATGTGCACACTGCCAGGCTTTAATTAAAAAACACAACCTCAAAGATGAGCATGGCTTACAAAGCTATTTTATCCACAGGGTTGAAAAATATGTAAACAGCAAAGGCAGGAAAATCATCGGTTGGGATGAAATTCTGGAAGGCGGATTGGCCCCGAATGCAGCTGTTATGAGCTGGACCGGGATCAAAGGCGGGGTAGAAGCTGCCAAATCAAATCATTTTGCGGTGATGACTCCGGGTTCTTATTGCTACTTCGATCATTATCAGGGAGATCCGCAGACAGAGCCCAATGCTTTCGGAGGTTTTACGCCTTTGGATAAAGTGTATTCTTACCATCCGGTTCCTGAAGAACTGAATGCAGAGCAGTCGAAATATATTCTGGGTGTCCAGGCTAATTTATGGACAGAATATATCCTTGATTTTAAGCAGGTTCAGTACATGATTTTCCCAAGGTTGTTTGCACTTTCGGAAGTGGGTTGGGGAACTTCGAAACCGGAAAATTATAAGGAATTTGAAAACAGAGTAGTGCAGCATTTTAAAATTTTAGATAAAATGAATATTAACTACGCAAAAAGCATCTACAATATTTCCGGAAAAGTAATTCCTGATCCTAAGGGTGTTTCTTACGAACTTTCAACATCGCAGAATCCAGACGGAATTAAATTTACGATTGACGGAAGCGAACCAAAACCAAACTCGGCAACCTATCAGAATCCGATACCGGTTTCAAAAGCGATGACCGTAAAATCTGCTTATTTTGAACATGGGGAATTGAAATCTGCCGTTTCTTCTAAGGATTTTTCCACTTCAAAAACAACGGGCAAAAAGATCACTTTAGAACATCAGCCCGGTGAAAATTATGCTTTTGGCGGCGCATTTACTTTAGTTGACGGGATTATCGGAAATGTAAAACAATTGGGGAAAACCTGGTTAGGCTTTCAGGGAACAGATGTTGTGGCAACCATTGACTTCGGACAGAAAACCCAATTTTCAGAAGTGTATTTCAATACGCTGGACAATAAGGGAAGCTGGATCCATCTGGCAAAATCTGCGCAGATCTTTATTTCTGCTGATAATAAAAATTTTAAGTTGATCAAAGAAATTGGAAAAGAGGAAATTCAAAGTTCAAAAGGAAAACTCAATCTTAAAGTCGGAAATCAAAACTCAAAATATATCAGAATCAAAATAGAAAATGCAGGGGTTATTCCGGCAGGAAATCCGGGAGCCGACTCAAAAGCATGGCTGTTTGTGGATGAAATCGGAGCGAAATAAACTTACGCTTAATCATTGCATAAATAAACTGTTTAAAACAATAATCTAAACTTAAAAAAATGTCTTCAAGAAGAAAATTTATAAAAACAACCGGGATATTGTCATCTGCACTCCTTTTAAACCCTCTGGACCTGATCGCTAAAAACAGTCCTCAGCATAATGCAGTTATCAATAAGCCCATCGTTCTTTCTACCTGGGATTTCGGATTGCGGGCTAATGAAGAAGCGTGGACCATTCTGGGAAAAGGCGGGAGAGCTTTGGATGCCGTTGAAAAAGGAGTCCGTTTGGTAGAGCTGGACCCGACTGAAAGAAGCGTCGGGTATGGCGGACGTCCCGACAGAGACGGCAGAGTGACGCTGGATGCCTGCATTATGGATGAAAATTACAACATCGGTTCGGTAGCCAGTCTGGAAAATATTAAGAACCCGATTTCCGTGGCGAGAGCCGTGATGGAAAAAACGCCTCATGTTATGCTCGTAGGCGACGGTGCTTTGCAGTTTGCCCTTTCACAGGGCTTTAAAAAAGAAAGCCTTCTGACACCGGAATCTGAAAAAGAGTGGAAAGAGTGGCTGAAAGACAGCAAATACAAACCTATTGTAAACATTGAAAATCATGATACCATCGGGATGATAGCCCTGGATGCACAGGGGAACCTTTCCGGAGCCTGTACCACGAGTGGAATGGCTTTCAAGATGCATGGAAGGGTAGGTGACTCGCCGATTATCGGAGCCGGGTTATTTGTTGATAATGAGGTAGGTGCAGCCACCGCAACCGGTCATGGCGAAGAAGTGATCCGGATGGTGGGAACCCATCTGGTGGTGGAACTGATGAGGCAGGGCAGACATCCGCAGCAGGCCTGTAAAGAAACTGTGGAAAGAATTGTAAGGATTACCAAAACAAGAAATAAAAACCTGAAAGATATCCAGGTCGGTTTTATTGCCATCAATAAAAAAGGGGAATACGGTTCGTACTGCATTCAGGACGGATTTAACTTTGCCGTACATGACCGGAAAGGAAACCGGTTGGAAAAACCTGAATTTGCATTAAAATAATTAGCAATAAGCAATAATTTTCCCTAAACCCTAAACCCTAAACCCTAAACCCTAAATTCAAATGTCAAAAATAGAAATCGCCTGCTTCAACCCGGAATCTGCCATGATTGCCTTTGAGAATGGTGCCGACAGAATAGAACTTTGCGACGGATTAGCCGAAGGCGGAACAACGCCTGATTTTGAAACCGTTAAACAGCTCCGGGCAAAAATAAACATTCCGGTTTTTGTGATGATCCGGCCCCGTGGCGGTGACTTTACCTATTCTGATACCGAATTTAAACAGATGAAAAATGATCTTACCCAGTTAAAGTCTTTACAGGTGGACGGTTTCGTATTCGGGATTTTAGACGAAAATGATGAGGTGAACAGTGAACAGAATAAAGAGCTGGTTGAACTGGCAAAACCTTATCCGTGTACGTTTCACCGGGCCTTTGACCGTGCTAAAGATTTAGAAAATTCTTTGGAAAAAGTCATTGAATGCGGCTTTACAACCATCCTTACCTCCGGACAGAAACCCAATGTTTCGGAAGGAAAAGAAAACCTGAAAAAGCTGGTCGAGCAATCCGATGGAAGAATAGAAATCCTGGTCGGCGGCGGCCTCCGTTCAACCAATATTGAAGAAATCAGAGATTTTACCAAAGCTGAATATTTCCATTCTTCGGCAATTACCGATGGCGGTGCTTTTGCGAATGCTGATGAGGTTGTTGCTTTGAAGAACAGATAGATTAATAATTTAAACGCAAAGTTTTAATTAAAGCTAATATAATTTAAGAAAGCAAAGAGCTGCGGCAAAGTCGCTTATTAAGCTTGAATCTAACACATGCTTAATCAAAATCAATTTATTGATTCATCTTTGCTCCCTAAAATACAACGATAATAAAAATAAACCTTTGCGTAAAAAAAATAGATATAAATACGACTGCAGATGGTGAAGATGTTTGAAGAGTAAATAGATTAATCTTAAGCGCAAAGTTTTAATTAAAGCTCACATAATTTAAGAAGGCAAAGAGCTGCGGCAAAGTCGCTGATTAAGCTTGAATCTAGCACACGCTTAATCAAATCAATTTATTGATTCATCTTTGCTCCCTAAAATATAACGATAACAAAAATAAACCTTTGCGTCAAAAAAATATATATAAATACGACTGCGGATGGTGAAGATGTTTGAAGAGTAAAAAGATTAATCTTAAACGCAAAGTTTTAATTAAAGCTCACATAATTTAAGAAGGCAAAGAGCTGCGGCAAAGTCGCTGATTAAGCTTGAATCTAGCACACGCTTAATCAAATCAATTTATTGATTCATCTTTGCTCCCTAAAATATAACGATAACAAAAATAAATCTTTGCGTCAAAAAAATAGATATTTGCTTCCTCAAAATATTAAGACAATAAAATTAAACCTAGGCTTTAAAATAAAAACAAACACACATGACAGAAAACGAATTATCCTATAAAATCATAGGATCAGCATTGGAAGTTCACAAAAATTTGGGAGTAGGGTTACTGGAAAATGCATATGAGCAGGCGTTGGCATACGAGTTGAAAAAATCAGGATTTGACATAAAACAACAATTATGTCTGCCATTAAAATATAAAGAAATATATATTGAAAACGCCTACAAAGTTGATTTAATCGTTGAGAATAAAATTATAGTTGAAATTAAGTCTGTTGTAGAAATACATCCTGTTTTTCATTCTCAATTATTAACTTACTTAAAGCTGACAAATTTAAAGCTTGGACTTCTTATTAATTTTAATATGCCTCTTATAAAAGATGGAATTCACAGAATCGTAAACCATTTGTAGATGAACAAAACTATATTTTTTGCTTTCCTTTTCATTCAGATATCAATCAATGCACAGTTTTCAGAACGAAGCCTGTCCTCTGAAAAATGGCATTTCAAAAATGCGGAAGAAAACTCCTGGCTCACCGCCACAGTTCCGGGAACGGTTCATTTGGATCTGATGAATAACAAACTCATTCCCGATCCTTACAAAGACGAAAATGAGAAAAAAATACAGTGGATAGAGAATGAAGACTGGGATTATCAGGCTTCATTTAAAATTTCACCGAAAGAACTGGGAAATCAAAATATCGATCTGGTTTTTAATGGCTTGGATACTTTTTCTGAAATTTACCTGAACGGAAAACGGTTGAAGAAAACGGATAATATGTTTAGGAAATGGGAAATTCCGGTTAAGCAGGATTTAAAACCTGGAGATAATGTAGTACAGATTAAATTCAGGTCTTCGGTAACTGTCGGAAAAGAGCTGGCGAAAAAAGTTCCGTTCACGATGCCGGAATCGCCACGAAGTTTTGTCAGGAAAGCACAGTACCAATTCGGATGGGATTGGGGACCGAGATTGGTGACAGCCGGAATCTGGAAAAATGTAAAGCTGAATTTCTGGAACCGCGCCAAAATAGAAAATGTAAGAATAGAGCAGAAGGCAGTAACCGGGAAACAGGCAGAATTAAGCATCCACACTGAAATTTTTACACAGGAAGCCGGAAAGTACAGTGTTGCAGTAAACGGCAATGTTCAGAATATTTCTTTAAAACAAGGAAAAAACAGGATTTCAATCCCTTATCAGATTAAGAACCCTAAACTCTGGCAGCCCAATGGCTGGGGTGAGCCGAATTTATACGACTTGAAAATTTCCTTGCGTAAAGATTCAGAAATTCTTGCAGATAAAGTGGAACGGATTGGCTTAAGAACCATCGAATTAATTCAGGAAAAAGATGCAAAAGGAAAATCTTTTTACTTTAAAGTCAATGGCAAACCTTTGTATGCAAAAGGAACCAACTGGATTCCGTCCGACAGTTTTACCCCAGGAATCACGAAAGAAAAATACCGTAAGCTTATTGAAGACTGTAAAGAAGCCAATATGAATATGATCCGTGTGTGGGGCGGCGGTATTTACGAAGATGAAGAATTTTACAGAGCCTGCGACGAAAACGGGATTCTCGTTTGGCAGGATTTCATGTTTGCAGGCAGTTTTTATCCGTCCGATGAAGACTTTCTCAACAATGTAAAAGCGGAAGTTAAAGACCAGGTAAACCGGCTTCAGAACCATGCATCCATCGCTTTGTGGTGCGGTAATAATGAAATTGATGAAGCCATTGTCAACTGGGGCTACCAGAAGCAGTTCAAATATTCCAGAGAAGATTCCTTACAGGTCTGGAAAGACTACAAAAAGCTTTTTCATGAAGTGATTCCCAATACCCTTGATGAAGCAGCCGGAAAAAATCAGGCAATTTACTGGCCGAGTTCACCGTCAATCGGCTGGGGTCATAAACAAAGCTTAACCGAAGGCGATTCTCATTATTGGGGCGTCTGGTGGGGCGAGCAGCCATTTGAAATTTACAATGAAAAAGTTCCGAGATTTGCTTCAGAATACGGTTTTCAGGGAATGCCCAGTCTGGAAGCTGTAAAATCTATGTTTTCTGGAAAACCGGACTTAAGTCTGGAAAATCCAACCATAAAAGCACATGAAAAAAATGCCCGTGGCTTTCATATTATTGATGAATACATGAAGCGCGATTATACCGTTCCGAAAGATTTTGTGAAATACAATTACGTGTCGCAGCTGCTCCAGGCCCGCGGAATGCGGATCGCGATTGAAGCGCACCGCCGTGCAAAACCCTACAATATGGGGACTTTGTACTGGCAGCTGAATGACTGCTGGCCGGTGATTTCGTGGTCTTCAATTGATTATCTGGGAAACTGGAAAGCATTGCATTATGAGATTAAAAGAAGTTTTGAAAATCAGGTGGTTTTAACCGAAGAGAAAGACGGGATGCTGAATTTTTACGGAATTAATGATGATTTCAGAAAGATTAATGATGTCTATGTACATTTCGATATTATTAAATTCAATGGAGAAAAGTTAGGTTCAGCAGGAACTTCAGACGGCAAAGATTTGAATGATAACGGGATCGTGAAGTTTGATCCGTTTTCACTCGAGAAGACCATCGGAGATTCAGACAGGAATGAAATTTTCCTCGATATTTCCTTTAAAGATAAAAATCAAAAAACCATTGCCCGGAATACCCATTTCTTTGCAAAACCAAAGGATTTAAAACTTACAAAACCCAATCTCAAAATAAAGGAAATCTCTTCCACGGAAATCGAAATTTCCACCGATGTCCTGGCGAAAGATGTTTATCTGATGGGAGATGTGCATTTCAGCGATAATTTTTTTGATTTGCTTCCGAAAACATCAAAAAGGCTTATCCTTTCAAAACCTCTGGAAAAAGTTGAGGTAATGAGTCTTTGGGACACGATGAATGAATAAATTCTGAGCTTGTTATCTTAACCAAACAAAGTAAAGCTAAGAGTCAGTTTCTATTAAAGCCCAGAAACTTAAAAACGCATATAAATATAAACACTTTAATATTCTTAAAATCTCAATAGATCTTAATGGTTCATCTAAGAATCTTCGTTTAGAATAATGACAAACTAACCTTGCATGAAAATCACATCAGTATTCAAATTAAAATAAATTTCCCTCCCCAAACTGAAAAATCAACCGTAAATTTGCACCAGATTTATAAAAGCAATGGTGAATTTTGTTCTGATCGCAGTATGCATTATCGCAGGAATGGTTTTCAAAGCAACAAAATCCATCCATCCCGATGCGCATAAAGGCATCAATACCTGGATTCTTTACCTGGCATTGCCTGCCGTTTCATTCAAATATTTACCTAAACTTCACTGGACGAATGAAATGCTTTTCCCGATCATTGCAACTTTTCTGACTTCGGTTTTCTGTTTTTTCTTCATGATGTTTTACAGCAGGAGCAGAGGCTATTCCAGGCGGTCGAGAAGCACCCTGGAGCTGGTAAGCGGTTACAGCAACACTTCATTCTTAGGGTTCCCGCTTATTTCCGCATTCTACGGGGAAAGCCTGTTGAGCATTGCGGTCATCTGTGACCAGACCATGTTTTTTTCCCTTTCCACATTAGGGATCATAGCAGCCATAAAGGGCGGAAGCAAATCAGGAAAAGTGAGCGCAAAGCTGATCTTAAAACGGCTGTTTACCTTTCCGCCATTGATGGGATGCATCGCCGCATTAACCTTATCCCAGTTCATAGATTTCACTTTGGCAGAACCTTTTTTCGATAAACTGGCAGCAACCGTCAGTCCGCTGGCCCTATTTTCGGTCGGTTTACAGTTGAAATTCAACGGCTGGAAAAAATTAATCCCGCAAATGTCCGTTTCCATGCTCTACAAACTGATTTTAGCGCCCGCAATTACTTTATTGCTTGCCCTGATTTTCGGCATAAAAGAAAATATCGCCAGAATCACCATTTTTGAATCGGCAATGCCGGCTGTTTTAACGTCAAGCATTATCGCAGAACAGTTCAGGCTAAACACCAAACTGGCCAATCTAACCATCGGGTTCAGCATTATTGCCGGACTGTTTACTTCCGCATGCTGGTATCAGATTATTGAATTCCTGTTCTGAAATAAATCATATTGAACAAAGCAGCATCCATGATCTTCCCATTACCCATTATTCATTACCCATTTCCAGGAGCTGTTTCCCGCTTTCCGTTACAATCTTTTTTTTCAAAAAAGGATTTTCTCTGCAATCGGGGCTAGGGCTTTTGTCTGATGTTTCATTGTGAGCCATTGATAGAGTAAGGTAGCAAGCAATGGCCTGACAAAAAATTGCAGTTCTCTGCAGAAAAATCTAATTTTACACTTTAAAATATTTCACTTGCTGTACGCACAGATTGTTTTGCCGTTAAATTTAAAAGGGTCTTTTACCTATAAAGTCCCGGAAGAGCTGCAGCCTGAAATCAGGATTGGAATGCGGGTACTTGTTCCGTTCGGGGGGAAGAAAATTTATACGGGAATTGTTTTTGAGCTTCACGGCAACGAACCGGTAAGCTTTATTGCCAAAGAAGTGATCAGTATCCTGGATGATAAACCTATTGTCCAACAGGAGCAGATCAGGTTCTGGAACTGGTTATCAGATTATTACCTGTGCAGCTTAGGCGAGATTTACCGTTTTGCCTTCCCTTCTTCCCTGAAGCTGGAAAGTGAAACCTACCTGAAATTAAAACCCAATGTAACGGTTGATTTTGAGAATCTGGACGTAAATGAAATATACCTGATCCAGGCTTTGGAAATCAGGCAGCTGATCAACTTAACGGATATTGAAGCATTTATCCCGAAAAAGGATATCATCAGAACCATCAATTCCCTGATTGATCTGCAGTACATTGAAATTGATGAGAAAATTGCCGAAAAATACAAAGCAAAAGAAATTGCTTATGTTAAAGTAAACCGTGAGGCTGTAAACAATCAGAACCTTACGGATATTCTGCTGAGCCTGAAAAGAGCACAGAAACAGAAGGAGCTTCTGCTTCATATCCTGGAAAAAGAGGCGGAACATCCTGAAGGGCATATCAAAAAATCAGAATTGTTTGAAGACGGATATTTCGCAAGCTCGCATTTTAAATCGCTGGCGGATAAAAACCTGGTTGAAGAATATTATATGCAGAAGGACCGGATTGAAAGCTATGAAGGGGAGATTGAAGCCCTGGAAGAACTTTCCGAAGCCCAGAAAGAAGCAAAGGCTGAGGTGGACGAAGCTTTCGCGGAAGGAAAAAATGTGCTGCTTCATGGCGTAACTTCATCCGGGAAAACCCATATTTATCTGGAGAAAATCGAAGAATGCATCAGTGAAGGGAAAAACGTCCTGTTTCTGCTTCCTGAAATATCCTTAACCAAACAGATTACCCAGAGGCTGGAAAAGAAATACGGGCGGCAGCTCGGGTTTTATCATCAGAAGCTTACCGATTTTGAACGGGTGGAAGTCTGGAGAAGAATCAGGCGAAATGATATTAAAATCCTGATCGGGACACGGAATGCATTGTTTCTGCCATTTGAAAACCTCGGACTGGTTGTAGTGGATGAAGAACATGATTCCGCGTACCGTCCCAGAGAAGTTTCCCCTTATTTCAATGCGAAAGATGCGGCGCTGGTAATGGGGAGTTTTTACGGGGCAAAAGTAATTTTAGGTTCCGCGACACCTTCCGTGGAAAGCTATTACAACGCCCGGAAAGATAAAATGAAATATGTGTTCCTGGACGAACGTTTCGGAAATGTCAGCCTGCCCGAATATGAACTGATCAATTTTAAGGAAGCACAGGATTCCAAAAAGGTTTCCGGGAACTTCTCTTTACATCTGATTGATGAGCTCAAAAAAACACTCGAAGATAAAAATCAGGCTATCGTCCTTCACAACCGCCGCGGCTATGCGAATGTAGTGGAATGTGAGACCTGCGGCTACGTAAACTACTGTTCCAACTGTGATGTGGTGATGACCTATCACAAAGCGGCCAATGAAATGAAATGCCATTACTGCGGCCAGCGGGCTTCCAAACCCAGAACCTGCCCGAAATGCCATTCGGAAAACCTCAATGAAAGAGGCGTGGGAGTAGAGCAGATTCACGAAGAAGTGTCCAAATTATTTCCCGATCATGAAGTGGACCGGATGGATGTGGACTCCATGCGTAAAAAATTTGCCTATGAAAAGCTGTACGAAAAAATTGAAGAGGGCGAAACGGATATCGTGGTCGGAACCCAGATGATTTCCAAAGGGCTGGATTTTGACCATATTGAACTCGTCGCCATTCCCAAGGCAGACTCCATGCTGTACGTTCAGGATTTCAGGGCAGAGGAAAGGGCATACCAGCTGATTACACAGGTTTCCGGGAGAGCGGGAAGGGTTTCCGGGAAAGGGAAGATCTTGATTCAGACTTTCAATCCCGAGCATTCTGTCTTCCAGCTGATTAAAATGAATAATCCGGCCAGGGTTTATAAATATATTTTAACGGAACGGAAAAAATTCCATTATCCGCCGTTTACAAAACTGATCATGATCGAACTGAAGCACCGGAAGGAAGATAAGGTCAACCGGGCTTCCCAGTTTCTGGGTTCGGTACTCAGGAAATACCTTCCCGAAGACTGTGTCCTGGGTCCTGAAAAAGCACAGATTGCAAAACTCAACAACCTCTATCAGTTCCAGATCATGCTGAAGCTTCCGCGCGGAAAAAAGTATGATGAATATAAAAAGTTAGTCCTGCTGAGTCTGAATGAATTTTCAGAAATTACAGCCTATCAAAGTATCAAAAAAGACATTTATGTAGACTTTTAACAGTTTTTAACAAACTTTATAGAGTTTTTATAAGACCCCTGCGAACCTAAGTACAGCAATATTTTCTACATTTGGCCGTTGATTATATGTTTGGACTTCTGTTATCGATTTAACCAATTGATTTTTAACCTATCCAAATTATAAGAAAATGAAAAAATAGATGGTAAATTTCAGAAAGTATATTTCAGGTGTTGCGGTGCTGGCTTCAGGCTTTTTCCTTGCACAGTCTACCGTTTCCACAGTTCTCTATTCTCAGGCTTACGACAACCAGAAAAGTAATTTAAACTTACCTTCTCCCATCACCGCGATGGCAGAGAAAGCTATTTTGTCGCCTAAGGAAATTGTTGACATTAATGTAAACACGATGATGACCGACCCGGTGCTGAAAAATGCAACCTGGGGATTCGTAGTGTATGACCCGAAAACGAAGAAAGTAATCTCTTCGTATAACGAAAATACACCTTTGGTTCCGGCTTCCACCACCAAACTTTTAACTACGGAAACGGCGATGAGCATGCTCGGTGAGAATTACCGCTGGAATACCCAGCTGGAATATTCAGGAAGTATTGATGAAAACGGCGTATTGAACGGAAATCTTTATATTGTAGGAAGCGGTGACCCTTCCCTGGGAACCAATAAGGCAGGTGCCTGGTCTTACAGCAATATTGTTTCAGACTTCAGAGACGGACTTTCACGTGAGGGGATCAAAAAGGTAAATGGTGATATTATCATTCAGACAGCGCTTTTCAAAGGCAGTATTTCAAAGCTTCCGGAAAATGTTGTCTGGCTGGAAAATAACAATTATTATCTGCCTGCAGGAACAACGCGCGAAATCAACCCGGCCAATGAAAAACTGATCGTAAAAAAGACCGGAAATTTCTCTACAGAAAAGAAGTTCTTCTATGTTTCTCCTTACAACAACCAGATGGTTTACGCGGATATTTATGAAGGAAACGGTACCTTAACTACAAAACTGCCGGACGCCCCGGCTTATCTGGCCAATTCTTTCAGGACAAACCTGGTAAAAAGCGGAATTGCCGTAACGGGAAAAGTAACTCCGAAGATGACGGATGCCAATCCTGAAAACAGGAAACTGCTTTCTGTGTATAAATCCCCGACTTTGAGTGATATTATTTATTATACCAATCAGCACAGCGACAACGGCCTTGCAGAAGCGCTGTTAAAAACCGTAGGATTCCAGAGTTTGGGAGACCAGACCACTGAATCCGGCAGAAAAGTAGTGACCCAGCATTTGAAAAACGAAGGTTTTGATATGATCGGGCTGAATTATATCGACGGAAGCGGATTGTCCAGAAGCAATAATGTAACCCCGATTGCACAGGCTAAGTTCTTAACTTCTTTAATGGATGAAAAATATTATAAAACTTATTTCAGTTCATTACCGGTTGGAGGACAGTCGGGAACCTTGAAGAGAATGTTCATCGGTACCGGGAACGGGCAGGTTTTTGCTAAAACCGGAACCCTGAATAAAGTGAAGACGCTGGCAGGATATATGAAAACAAACTCAGGAAAGACGCTTGTTTTTTCCCTGATGGTAAACAATTATGCAGGTTCGGTAGATATGGTGAAGAAAAGAATGGAAAAGATTCTGGAACCGGCTCTGGATTTATAAAATATTTTAGACAGATATTACAAAAACCTTTTAATCAATGATTAGAAGGTTTTTTTTATCTTTGACGTAATTTAATGAAATATGAAAAAAATAGGTCTTTTTATTTTGAGTGTTGCTGTCTTTCAGCAGTTGTATTCTCAAAATGACAATCTGGAAAAAAAAGGATTGATTGCAAAGGAAATGAAATCTTTTGCCCATAAAATGGCTGCAGGCAATACCAATCCCAATACCCTGAATTATGATCTTCAGTACCAGCGGATGGATGTCACCATTAATCCTTCCGTCTATAATATTTCGGGCTCGGTGACTTCGCATTTCAAACCGAACCAGGTCATGAACAGCATTTATTTTGACCTCAATAATCAGATGCCGGTTTCACAGGTTATGTACCATGGTCAGAATCTCAGCTTCCAGCAGCTTTCCACCAAAGAATTGAAAGTTAACTTTGCGGCATCGCTGGCTGCCAATGTACTGGATTCTCTTACGGTTTACTATTCCGGAGCCCCTTCAAACGCTAATAATGCTTTCTTTAACGGCACCCAGGGCGGAACAGCTGTTCTGTCAACGTTAAATGAACCGTACGGTGCGCAGGACTGGTTTCCGACCAAGCAGAGCTTAAATGATAAGATTGAAAGGTTTGATATTAAAGTGACTACGCCTTCCCAGTACAATGTCGCTTCCAACGGAAAGCTGATGTCTGAGACTATTGTAGGCAACGGACAGAAACGCACCTTCTGGAGGACGCAGTATCCAACGGCTGCCTATCTCATTGCGCTTTCCATTACCAATTTTGTAAAGCTTAATGATACCATGGGAAATCCTCCCTTTCCGTTTGTAAATTATGTATTCCCTTCAACCGCTTCCAATACTTCCAGCATGAGCAATATCGAATGGACCAAAACGGTAATGAATACTTTTGAAACCTATTTCGGGCCTTATCCGTTCAGGAATGAAAAATACGGGCACATGGAATTCCAGGCCGGAGGCGGTATGGAACACCAGACCATGTCTTCAATGGGTTCCTGGGGCAGAGGGCTGATTGCCCATGAACTTGCCCATCAGTGGTTCGGCGATAAGGTAACCTGTGGGGCATGGAATGATATCTGGCTGAATGAAGGTTTTGCAACCTTCGGCGAACACCTGGCCAATGAAAAACTGCTGATGTCCAATACGGAATTTTTAAACTACCTGTCCACCCAGAAAAATTATATCACCGGCGCGCCCGGAGGAAGTGTGTATGTTGATGATTCAAATCTTGGGAACACCGGGATTATTTTCAGCGGAAGACTTTCTTATTCAAAAGGAGGTTACGTACTGAGGATGCTGAAATGGATTTTAGGAGATGCTGCTTTTTATCAGGCGCTTCAACAGTACCATTCAAGGCCGGCCCTTGCTTATAATTATGTAAAAACCCAGGATTTCAATGCTTCTTTATTACAGTCTACAGGGCAGGATTTTACAGGATTTTTCAATGACTGGATCTATGGCGAAGGCTATCCTATGTATGATATCCGCTGGAAACAGGCAGGAAATACACTGACATTCAGGGCATCCCAGACCCAAAGCAGCCCTGCGGTAAGCTTCTTTGAAATGCCGTTACCGGTAAAAGTAAACGGAACCGGCGGTCAGGTGGCTTATTTTTCGCTGAACAATACCACCAATAACCAGTATTTCGTGCAGTCGATAACCTTTCCGGTAGCCAGTGTGGAGTTCAATTACGAGTATCAGATCCTGGAAAGGAATTCTACCGTAAGCATGGATACTAATTTAGGAACTGCCGAATTCAGTAAAGAAGAATTTGCTCTATACCCTAACCCTGCGAAGGATGAACTGTACATCAAAGGAATTAACAGGCCGGAAGATTTTATTATTTATGCTGCAGACGGAAAATTGGTGAGAAGCGGAAAATGCGAGCCTGAAAAAGCGGTTGATATTTCAGAGCTTGTTCCCGGAATGTATGTGTTTAAAATAAAAGACAAACCTGTTAAATTCATCAAAAAATAACAAAGCTTGCCGTCAGCAAATAACCCAGCCGTTTCATCATCGTGAAACGGCTTTTTTTTATTAAATTAGCACATCAAAAATTTATCAGAAAATGATCTCTACAAAGTATCTTGAAAACCTACAGAACGAACTGCAGAATATTGAAAATGACGGTCTTTACAAAAAAGAAAGGATTATTACTTCTCAGCAGAGTGCGGAAATAGAAGCCAACGGGAAAAAGCTTCTGAACTTCTGTGCCAACAATTACCTGGGATTATCCAACCATCCGGAAGTGATGAAAGCTTCCCAGGATATGATTGAATCCCACGGGTACGGAATGTCGTCTGTTCGTTTCATCTGCGGGACTCAGGATATCCACAAACAGCTGGAGCAGAAAATCGCTGAATTTTTAGGACTTGAAGATACGATCTTATATGCTGCATGCTTCGATGCCAACGGCGGGGTTTTCGAACCTCTCTTTACAGAAGAGGATGCCATTATTTCAGATGAACTGAACCACGCTTCGATCATTGACGGCGTACGTCTGTGTAAAGCCGCAAGATACCGTTACAAAAACAACAACATGGAAGATCTGGAAGCTCAGCTGATTGCCGCTTCCGAAAAAAGCCACCGTTTCAAAATTATTGTAACAGACGGCGTATTCTCTATGGACGGAATTGTTGCAGACCTGAAAGGTGTTTGTGATTTAGCGGATAAATACGATGCGCTGGTTATGGTGGATGATTCCCACGCGACAGGATTTATCGGAAAGACAGGCCGCGGAACCCACGAAGCCAGCGAAGTAATGGGCAGGGTAGACATCATTACCTCTACCTTAGGAAAAGCTTTGGGCGGTGCCCTGGGCGGATTTACTTCCGGTAAAAAAGAAATTATTGATATGCTGAGACAGCGTTCAAGACCCTATTTATTCTCCAATTCACTCGCACCCGGAATTGTTGGGGCAGCACTGAAAGTTCTGGATATGATTTCTGAAGACACTTCTCTCCGTGACCAGGTGATGGAAAATGCAGAATATTTCAGAAAGGAAATGAAAGCGAAAGGCTTTGATATCCCGGATGGTGATGCCGCAATTGTGCCTGTCATGCTTTATGATGCGCCTCTGGCCCAGAAAATGGCTGAAAAGTTAATGGATGAAGGCATTTACGTAATCGGGTTCTTCTATCCTGTAGTGCCGAAAGGAAAAGCGAGAATCAGGGTTCAGCTTTCTGCAGCACATACCAGAGAACATCTGGATAAAGCCATTGCTGCATTTGAAAAAGTGGGGAAAGAGCTTGATGTGATTTCTTAAAAGCAGACTTATGAAAAAAGTACTGCTGATCATCGGTTTCGTCTGTTTCCAAAGTTTTTCTGCGCAAAACATCATGGATTTTGATCTTAAAAATGTTGAGCTGCAGGGTATGCAGCCTGTAAAAGTAAATAAGGAAATGAAATCTGCAGGGATTGCCAAAATCCCTTTTGTAACGGATAATCCTGAGATAATTTCTAAAATTACAGATGCTGATATTGCCTCTAAAATTACCAAAGTCTACGGGTTTGTTTATGACAATCCCAAAGACGACCTGCATGACGGAGGTGTGTATGTTTATCAGTTCAAGACGAAAAAAGATCTGGATAATTATCTTGCCAAAAATTTTGAGCAGCCCAATTACCGGGTTTTAGTGAAAGATCTGTTTTATATCCGCATCTGGAGTGACTATGGCTACCAGATAGAGGGTAAGGAAACAAGCGATGACCACTTAAATAAACTGGAAAAATATTATACCGGTTTAGGAGCGAAAAAAATCCGGTTAAAGCAGGACAAATCCAATATTACGGTGGTGCAGTAGCTTATGAAAATAAAATTATTGTTTTTACTGTATTTTGTATTTTTTGTTTCATGTAAAACTAAAATCAACCAATATGTAAAAGATGATAACAGCACCAATAAAAGAAACGGAAAATGGGAAGAAGAATACGCTTCAGATGAAGGGACTCTGATTTCCATCGGGAAATATAAAAAAGGAGAGAAAATTGGTGTCTGGAAGACTTTTTTAAATCATCAACTGTTCCAGAAAGATAAAATCAGGAAAGATATTACAAAAACCAAAAGGTATTTTCCCGACGGAAAAATGATGGAACAAGGTCAGAGTAAATTCGATATTTCAAAAGAAGAACACCACTGGTTTTATTTCGGAGACTGGAAATTTTATAATGATCAGGGAGAACTTTTATACATTAAGAAATATTTTAACGGTAATAAAACCGATAGTATTTCTTTCAAAAAATAGGTAAAATGCTTTATACGATAATAAAAGCGCTTCATATAATTTTTATGGTCAGTTATTTTGCGGGGATTTTTTATCTCGTCAGAATTTTTGTGTACTATAAAGATACCGACGGATTCCCAGAGGAAAAGAAGAAGATTTTAAGGGAACAGTATATTTTTATGGCAGGAAGGCTATGGAACATCATCACCGTTCCGGCCGGAATTATCATGGCGGTCTGCGGGCTGGTCATGATTTTCTTAAACACCGGATTAATGAAAACACCTTGGTTCCATCTGAAGCTGACTTTCCTTGTCGGCCTGGCATTCTATCACTACTGGTGCTGGAAAAAAGTGCTGGAATTAAAGAAGCTTGGAGGAGCTACACTCGGAACGGCCAATATTAAACTAAGGCAGGCCAACGAGATCGCCACCTTTATCCTGTTCCTTGTGGTATTTACAGTGATCCTGAAAAATGGAGTTATTGAATACTGGTGGCAATTAATCACAGGATTTTTCGTTCTGGTATTTCTGATTATGACGACCGTAAAGTTGGTTAATAAGAATAGAAAAAGTAATAATTAAAATTAAGAGTTAAGAATGCCTGGCAGAGATTTATAACTCAACTTTCAATCTGCAGCCGGCAAGTGCAACTCGTAATTTACAACTCATAACTATAAAACATGTTTGCAATTTTAAAAAAAGAACTTTGGAGTTATTTCGGGAACTGGAGTGCATGGCTGATCATTGCAGCGTTCAGCCTGATTGCGACGCTGTTTCTGTTTTTTTTCGACAATGATTCCAATATTTTTGAAATCGGGACTGCTTCATTACAGAGCTACTTTGTGTTGGTGCCGTGGTTCCTGATGTTCATCATCCCCGCGCTTTCAATGAAAACTTTTGCTGAGGAACAGCAGACCGGTACCTTAAACTGGCTGTTTTCCCAACCGCTGAAAGTTTCAGACCTGGTATTCGGAAAATTTCTTTCCGTCTGGATCGTCGGGATTTTATGTCTGATTCCGTCACTGATTTATCTGTATACGGTATATGTCTTAGGCGTTCCTGCGGGAAATATTGACCTGGGGATGACCTTCGGAAGCTATATCGGGCTGATTATCCTGATTGCCGCATTTTCAGGAGTAGGGATCCTGGCCTCCTCTTTTTCACAGAACCAGATCATGGCGTACCTGCTGGGTGTTTTCATGTGCTTTATCATGTATTTCGGAATCGAACAGCTGGCCAGTTATAAATTATTGGGCGGTGCGGATTTTATTCTGCAGAATATCGGTTTTTACCAACATTTTCTCGGCTTTACGAGAGGGCTTATTGATTTTAAGGATGTCGCCTATTTCGTGTTGGTTATCGGTATAACCCTGGTGTTGTCCAATCATTTCATCAATAAAAAGAAGTAAAAGTATGAAGAAGATACAGTTCAGATCCCCGGCAGGAATTTTGCTTTTTGTAGTGCTGCCGCTGGTTATAATCCTGGCCGTTTCAGGAATCAGGTTGGATTTAACCCAGGAAAAAAGATATACCCTTTCCGATAATACCATCAAAGTTTTGGAGTCCGTAAAAAAGCCGATTATGGTTGAAGTTTACCTCGAAGGTGATTTCCCTGCGGATTTTAAACAGCTTCAGAGCGAAACGAAATTCATGCTCGAAAATTTCAGGAAAGTGAATTCAAAGGTGGATTTCAAATTTATAGATCCGATTGAAACAAAGATCCCGAAAGACAGTTTATTATCTCAGGGAATATACCCGTCTGTTCTGGACGACAGAAAAAGCGGGAAAACTTCACAGATCGAAATTTATCCGTATGCACTGATTAAGAACGGGAAAGTAAAAGTAACCGTACCGTTGGTAGTCGAACAGAATTATACGGATAATGCCGAGTTGCTTAACAAATCCATTGAAAACCTGGAGTATAATTTTATCTCCAGATTAAAAATAGCCACCAATGAAAGTTTCAAGAAAGTAGGCGTTCTGGTGAACCAGGATGAACTGAGTCCGGGCGAATTCCAGGGCTTTATGAATCTTGCGCTTGAAAATTATGATGCCGGACCGATTATCCCTAAAAACCAGACCGAACTTTCATTAGCGGATGTCCCGTTGCTGAAACAGATGAGTGCCCTGGTCATTGCAAAGCCCAGAAAGGCATTTACGGATGGCGAGAAAGTAATTCTTGACCAATACATCATGAACGGCGGAAAGACCCTTTGGATGATCGATGCCGTGAATGCGGAAATGGATACACTGATGCGTTCTGAAAAGCTGATGCCTTATCCGGTTGACCTTAATCTGACGGATTTCTTTTTCAATTACGGGATCAGGATCAATCCGGCTCTGGTAAAAGATGTAAAGAAGTTTGCCAAGCTGAAATTTGTGGCCGGGGAAGTAGCCGGAAATGCACAGTATTCTACACAGCCGTGGCCTTATTTTCCGTTGGGTATTGCTGAAAATGAAAATCCTGTTACTAAAAATATCAACCCCGTAAAATTCGAGTTTCCGACTTCAATTGATACATTGGGCGGAAGGAAAAATATCAGGACAGACGTTCTTTTTGAATCCAGTGAAAGAACATCACTGAAACAGGTCCCGAATTACGTAAGCTTGGAAGAAATCAACAGTGTAGACAGCTTAGGACAACTGGAAAAACCGAGTACACCTAAGATTTTTGCCGTAGCTTTACAGGGAAAATTCACTTCTGCGTACGCTTCAAGGATCGAAAGGAAATCGTATCCCGGTTTCAAAGCGTCAAGTCCTGAAAATAAAATGATCGTGATTGCCGACGGAGATATCGCCAGGAATAAAGTGGTGAACGGAAAACCGATGCCCCTTGGAATGGATGTCCTTACACAGGAACGTTTCGGAAACGAGCAGTTCCTTAAAAATGCATTGGACTACCTGCTTGATGACAGCAACCTGATGGAACTGAGAAACCGGAATATTGAAGAACGGCTTCTGGACCGTTACCTGATCAACGAAGAAAGAAATTACTGGCAGTGGTTTAACCTGCTGCTTCCTTTAGCAATTATTGCTGTTTTGGGAGGATTGTTTTTCTGGCTGAGAAAGAAGAAGTTTGGATAACCATAAATACAAAAAGAGAAGTGTAAGCTTCTCTTTTTTATTTTGAATATAATGAATCATTTCAGTTATTTCTTATCCCGATTCTCATCTGTCATTTTAATTGGATTCTGTCTTACATCGAAAACATCACTAATTTCAATTCGGTTCTTTTTTTCGTTAAACCAGTAAATGATTTTATAGTTTTTATAAATCAAATATCTGAAATTTTCTTTTCGTGCTAAAAGTAATTCTTCTTTTTGTCCGATTTCTTTTTGAAAATCAAGAGTATTTGTCTTTTCAGCAATTCCGGAAACTAAATTTCTTGCAATTTTAAGGCTTGCCTTTAATTTGTAATAATCAAAGATGTTTCTTAATTGTTGCTTTGCAAAATCTGTCCAGAATACTTTTACTGCCATTGTTTAATTTCAGAAAGTAAATCATCCGATTCAGTAACTTTGTTATTTTCAGAATCTTTTAATGACTGATCAATTCTGGCATTCAATTCTTCAATCGAAAATGAATTAAATTGATCTTCATTACCGATTAAAATCTTTTCTAGGCGAGAAATTAATTCCTCACTTTGAATTTTCAGAAACTCCTGAATAAATATTAATTTTCTCGTTTGAATATCCACGACTGATGTATTTAAATCAAAATTACAAATTAATTTTATATTGTGTTCATATATTACCAGTTCATAAATTCCCTAAATTTTGGATAAGTCAGGAGTTTATAGATAAAAATAAGCATTCCCAAAGATTCAAGGATTGAAGCTATTACGAAAAATAGATTGGCATTTGGATAGTGGGTAATTTTTAAAAAGGCACCGACTAGGTTTGATAAAAATCCCATCAGGAAAATAATAACAGCATATTTGGTTTTCATGAAATAAGTTTTGATTCCAAATATAGATAATCTTAAATGAAATAATATTTCTATTTGTTGAAAATTATTATTCAATTAAACAACCGCCTAAATTCCCCCGGCGACTGATGCGTCTTCTGTTTAAACAATTTACTGAAAGACTGCGGATGCTCAAACCCCAGTTCATAAGCAATCTCACTTACCGAAAGACTCGTAGTGCTCAGGCGTTCCTTTGCCGTGTCAATAATTTTATTCTGGATGTGCTGCTGTGTATTCTGTTGGGTATGGATACGCAGTAAAGTACTGAGGTAATTGGCGGAAATATTCATTTGTGCGGCAATGGTTTTCACGGAAGGAATACCTTTTTCGATGAGGTTTCCGCTTCTGAAATATCCGTCCAGGGCTTCTTCAAATTTCACCAGCAGTTCATGGCTGGATTTTTTCCGGGTAAGGAACTGGCGTTCGTAAAAACGTTCGGCATAAATCAGGAACAGTTCAAGCTGGGCCACAATCAGTTCCTGCGTGAATTTATCCATATTGTTCTGGTATTCCCTTTCAATGTTTTTAAAAAGGTCTACAATGATTTTTTCTTCCTTATCAGAAAGGAAAAGCGCTTCATTGATCTGGTAGCTGAAAAATTCATACGATTTTATTTTTTTGATCAGTGAAGTCCCCCAGAGAAAATCCGGGTGGATCAGCAATAGGTAACCGGTTGGTTTTACCTCAATATCAGGTTTCATTTCCAGGCTCAGGAACTGAAGCGGCGAAACAAAACAGAGTACACCGGAATCAAAATCATATTCCTGCTGTCCGTAATTGAACTTGGCATTGACGTTCCTCTTCAGTCCCATGGAATAAAAATTCTGGATCCATTTCAGCTCGGTATCATCGGTAGGATAATTCACCTGGCTGTAATCAATCAGGCTGATCAGCGGATGCTCAGGGTTCGGAAGGTTGCAGAACGCATGAAAATCAGATAGCGAATTAAAACGGAATGCCTGTTTCATAATGACTAAGTTAGATATTTTTATAAAAAGCACAATGCAGAAAGTGCTCATTATTTAAGCCCTATTGTAATCTCGGCTTAAGAAATTGCAGCGTTAAGAAAATGAACCCTGTTACGTTAAATAAATTCTACTGTATAAGTGCGGACAATATTCTACCGGAGCAAAAATATAAAATCCGCACGGGTTTTAGAACAGAGTTCATTTTTAGTGAAAACTTCCAGTCTTGACTTTTTGTTTTTTTGAGTGAATGCCAAAGAAAATGATCAGATCACGGTGGATAAGGTCAGGCTTTCCCATTTGTCAGCTTCGCCTTTCATCATCTCAAATTTTTTATCCAGTGCTTCAGCGGCACCGCTTCCCAATAGGAAATGCACAGGCGGATGTTGCTCTTCACTGATTTTGATGATGGCTTCTGCGCCTTTTTCAGGATCATTGGGCTGGTTTCCGTTGATTTCATCCAGGTGGGCCTGTTCAGAATTTCTTGCAGATTCATATTCTTCAATCACATTTTCAGGCGTCCTCACAGATTCTTTGCTTAAGAAATCAGTTCTGAAATATCCGGGATACACCACGGTAGCTTTCACTCCGAAATCTTTAATTTCTTCTGCCAGCGATTCCGTAAGTCCGGCAACCGCAAATTTTGTCGCACAGTAAATTCCCCAGCCCGGAAAGTTCCCGGAATATCCTCCGATCGAAGAAATGTTGAAAATGTGCCCTGATCTTTGTTTGCGAAGGTAAGGCATCGCATTTCTGATCACATTCAGCGTTCCGAAAACATTGATGTCGAAATTAGCCCTGGCTTCTTCGTCTGAAAGTTCTTCCAGCGTTCCGATCTGTCCGTACCCCGCATTGTTGACAATTACATCTAGCTGCCCGAAATGTACGATGCTTTTCGCGATGGCAGATTTTACATTCTCAGGATCCGTTAAACTGACTTCAAGAGGCAGGAAATGCTCCGATTGTTCTCCGATTTCAGAATGCAAAGACTGAATAGTTCTGCTTGTTGCCACCACACAGTAACCCTGTTCCAATAATTTTTTAGCCAGAGCCAATCCTAAACCTTTTGAAGCTCCTGTTACGAACCATACTTTTTTTGTTTCCATTTTTAAATATTTTTTTATTTTAATGATGGTACAAAGATGGGGAGAGGATCAGCGGGAAAAGTAGCCCGATCCGCGAATGATGTATCCGGATCGTGAATATTGATTACAGTGCAGGATCATATTGCAGATGAGTAATGATATCATCGTTTAGGGTAAGGCAGAAACTGTATCCGTTGTTGTAATAATCTGCCATAAGAATTTCAGTGTGGATGGTATTTTTATGGTCGATGTCAATAGTAACATCCCAGATTTCAAGACCGTTAAACCAATCAGGATCCATTTTTTCAGGCTTGTAATCCGTATCGGCAATCCTGTAGAAGTCTATCAGTTCTTTTTTTAGTGTGGCAAGCCATTCAAAATGGAAGATGAGTTTTATTATTAAAAGTTCATCAGGCTGTTTTTGTGAAAAGACGTTGAGCCATTGTATTTTTACATTTTTATTACATATAATAAGGTCTTTAACAGAATCTGAAAAAGTAATCTGATAACCGGGATTATCCCAGACTGTTGTAATATCATCCAAAGAAAGCAGACTTATTTTTTTGGGACTTGATGCTTCACGAAGATCACGGTATACTTTTGCTGTTCTGAACGGAAAAGAGTTCTCCTTTCTGATTCCCTGAAGGAGCTTTAAAGACCTTTCTTTTTCTTTTTTCTCATACGAATAGATAGGAGATGCATCAGATTCCAAAATTCTTTCAGCTTCATGATAGGAGCCTAAAAGATAGAGGGTTTTCGCAAGAATATAATTTTCCTGATCTGACTTTTCTTTTTTGCGTAATTCATACACGAGATCAAACAGCTTACTGATGCTTTCTGCAGAGGGGCCGGATTTTTTAAATTCCAGTATAAGTGTCGTGAAATAAGGAACCGGTTCTTTCATAGGGTTTTATTCAGTATAATGCAGTTACCGTCCCGTGCCCGATTAATTTATCACCTTCAAAAAAATCGAAATCCATGCCTTCATATATTTTTCCTGTAAGTTTTTCCGGATTGAGTAATGTGATCTCTGCATGTACGCTGTCACTGGGAAAAGCCAGATCCGTTCCTGCAAATTTCTGTATGCCTGTAAACAGGTTTTCATCAAATGGGAATTTGAACCCGGGTCTGTAACCTGACGATACAGGTGTGGGTCTTCCTCCTTCTTCTGTTGGGGTATAGGTCAGCAATGCTGAAAAATGGGATTTTGATTTCATATGGCCGTTGTTTTCAGTCTGTTCGCTTACAGTCTATGGGTTTTTAAGCAGTGAAGTTTTACGAACTGTACTTTAAAGATAATAAATTTAGCTTTTATAGACTTCATCACGGTATTATTTTACGGAGTTCATTTCATTTCACTTTACGATATAATACAGAACCATAATCTTTACGGGTAATGAATGCTGTTTTCATTTAAATCAACAGTAGGTTAAAGCAATAAAAGAGCTGATTACATTTAGTAGAAAAGATTTAAAAATGGTATTGAATTATTTACCGTATATTTTTCCTGATCCTGCTGAGTGACTGCTGCGTAATCCCGAGATAGGAAGCAATATAAGAAAGCGGAACGCGGTTGGCCAGGCCCGGATAGTTTTCCAGAAACTCCAGGTAACGGGTAGTGGCATCCTGGGAAACAAGCGGACTGATCCTTTCCACCTTCCTTACCAAAGCCCTGGAAATTATTTTCTGCATCAGGCTGTCCCAGATCATGACCGTCCCGGAAATTTCTTCCCAGTTCTTTTTCGGAAAGATAATAAGCCTGCAGTCTGTAACTGCCTGCAGATAAGAGGCGGCAGGAACTTCATTGTCGAAACTGGCTTTGCAGATCACCACATTGTTTTCCTCCACAAAATATTTGGTGATTTCTTCTCCTTTGCTGTTGTAATAATAGTTCCGGAGAATACCTTCAGTCATAAATCCGGTCTGCCTGACCACTTTTCCCGCTTCCGCAAAATAAGCGTCTTTTCTCAGTTCCGTTTCAACGGCATTTGCGGTAATACAACTGATCTGCTGTTCGTTCAGATCACCGAATTTCAGCAGATAATCAATAAACTCTTTCATTCCTGCAATATACTTTTTCTTAGTTTCCGGATCTTTACCATTTGGTAAAAAATAAAGAGAAACCCGGAAGTTTCTCTTTAATGATTAATTGAAATCAGTTCTTACCACGGGCTGATTCCGCTTTCATCCTCAATATCATTGCTGTAGAACTGTCCGGTTGGTGCATGTTCATCGGTTAAGGTGTGCTTAATGATAAACGATGCGGCACTTTCTACGGAACCCGGCCCGCTGTGGTGGTTGAAATCCGTTGCGGTATAACCAGGATCAATGACATTTACTTTAAAAGGCAGATCTCTCAGTTCATACGCCAGCACAATAGTGTAGGCATTCAAAGCTGATTTGGATGGCCCGTAAGCTGAATTTTTTACATGGTAATATTTCCAGTCCGGATCGCTGTGCAAAGTCAGTGAACCCAGTCCGGACGTGATGTTGCTGATTCTCGGGCTGTCCGACTTTTTAAGCAGGTCCAGAAAAGCCTGGGTAACGCTGATCACGCCGAAAAAATTGGTCTCAAAAACTTCTTTGATACCTTCTACAGGAGTTTCAGCAGCCGTTTGAGGCTGTGTTCCCAGAATTCCGGCATTGTTGATCAGGAGATCCAGTTTTCCCTGTTCTTTTTCAATGCAGTTTTTTGCGGCTGAAACCGATTCCGGACGGGTAACATCAATTTCAATGGCTTTGATATTTTGGAACCCTTTTTCATGTAATTCCTGTACGGCTTTTTCCCCGTTTTCAAGGCTGCGGCTTCCCAGGTACACGAACAGTCCCTGTTCTGAAAGTTGTTTTGCGGTTTCAAGGCCGATGCTTCTGTTGGCTCCTGTAATTAATGCTGTTTTCATATTTCTTTTAATTGATGATGTAAAATTCCGCCAATTAATCAGGATGGCATTTGCCATTTGGCAAAAAGCAATGAAAAGGTCTTAAATAATTAAGCCTGTTTAAATATAAGTCTGGAAACTCATGATCAGGATAACCGGCCCAATTAATCTGTGCCCGAAGAATCATTGGATATTTTGTCTGTCTAATTATTTTTTTCCAAAACCGGAATCAGGTGTTCCCAATTCAGCTGCCTGGCAAAATCCAGAGCTGTTTTTCCGTTGTTTGCCTTTAAGTTTCTGTCAGCTCCGTTTTCCAGCAGGACTTCTACAGAACTTAAATTCCCGGCAATCGTCTCTTTATGCAGGATGGTTAATCCGTTTTCATCTGCATTAGTCATTTCATCCGGATATTCTTTTAGAAACTTGACGAAATCTTCCTTCATATTCCTGCTCATGGGATGTTCAATCAGGTTTTCCGGCTTTTCTTTTTGTTCATAGACCACTTCAATATCGTTAACATCCCCGAAATCAAGCTGCCACGCGCTGTCGTGGTCTTTTCTTTCAGCTGGTGGCATATCAGAACGCATTTTCTGAATCGTAAACCCTCCATATACTTTCGGTAAAGGGTCAGCAGAAGATGAAAATAATTTTGAAAGCCCCGTGGATTTCTTTGTTGCCGGAGTGATGGCAAAGAGCCAGTCGCTGATTTCATTAAGCGGCACTTCTACGTAATCTCCTACTTGTATATTGGTTAATTCATTCGGTTCGTTAATAAGATAGCCTTTCACATAGTCACCGTCAAAATCAATATCATTGATCCACATATGTTCTATTATCGGACTTTCAGATGTTGGATCTTCCTGCGAAAAGGCGACTTTCACACAGGAAACTGCCAGTGCCGGGATAATTCTTCTGTATTCCCAGGATTGTTCCCTCCAGAAATATTTAAAGGTCTGCTGGGCTTTCTGGTAAGCCCCAATCATTTCAGAATCTGCACCGTCTGCAAAAAAGATGGGATTATTTTCCATTATTTTTAGATATTTTGTGATTTAATTGTCGGAAATTTGAAATTGAATGTGCTGAAACCATGATGAACAGACACCCGATACCACTTTCCTGATTACTAAAGTACGGAAAATATTTAAACGGTAGTTTGAATTAATATAAAAGCTTTCAGATGTTTTTTCCTGTATGATCACATTCTGGACACAGAATTCAGTTTCAAATCTGTATGATTTCTGTAATTCTCTATCAGCATTATACATTTAAAACTTTTCAAGTAAAGACAGGTTAAATTATGGATTTAAACAGAATTTAAGTCAACATAATTTTAAATCTGAAGTCTGAAATCTAAGATCTAAAATCTATCAATCTATTTAATATTCTTCCTGATTCTGCTCAAAGAAGACTGTGTTACTCCCAGATAAGAAGCAACATAGGAAAGCGGGATACGGTTGACCGCAGTAGGGTAGACCTCCAGGAATTTCAGGTATCTCGTGGTGGCATCTTCCGAAACAAGCGGGCTTCTTCTCTCTACTTTCTGCATCAGTGCCCTTGAGATAATTTTATGGACAATGGCATCAAAACCTACGATCGTCTGTAAGAGCTCCTGCCAGTCTTTCTTCTGAAAAACAATCATCCTGCAATCGGTAACCGCCTGGACATAGGCTGTGGAACAGATTCCGTTATCGAAGCTTTCCAAGTCTACCACCAGATTGTTTTCTTCAATAAAATATTTGGTGATCTCTTCACTTTTATTGTTGTAATAGCAGACACGAAGAATGCCGTCTATATTAAAGCCTACCTGGCGCGCAATTTTCCCGGCTTCAGAGAAATACGCTTCCTTTGGAAGATCAAGTATCGTGGCTTTGGCGGCAATAAAATCCATCTGCTGCGGGTTGAGGTTCCCGAATCTTAAAATGAAATCAAACAGTTCTTTCATGAACGCAAGATAAGTAAACCCGGCTTTTCATCATTTGCCATTTGGTAAATATTTTATTCTATTCAATAAATCTTTATAAAATGTTGTGTAACATATAGATCTGGTTCTTTTATTAATTGATAACCAAATGGTTAATTCTGTCTCCTGAAATCAATAATACCATCCGTAAGAATGGTATTATGATCAATTATTTTTTTGGATTATGTCTTTTAGTTCATAAAGTAGGAATTTAGCTTTGTTTTTTTATTTTACTGTAATGGTCATATTCGGAACAATAATATCCCCGGTAGAACCTGAATAACGCTGTGCGAATATCTCAATATAATCATTACTCAAAAGTTCCGTAGTTCCGTTGATAGGCAGTACAACAATATCATTGACAGCAGATCCACGGCCGTATACTTTATACTGGTTCAGGACGGTGCCGTTTTTAGCAATATAAATGATGTACGTTCCTGCAGCCGGAACCTGGAATGAAACGGATCCTGAGATCTGGAAAATTCTTTTCTTTTTACCCAGATATCTCAGCCTGTTAGGTACGCCGTCCGTTGAAAAACGGAATAAATTGGAAGATGTGGAAACCGAAGTCGCCGTCCCGATTTTTACAATATTACTCGGGTTGGCAGTATTGAAACTAACCCCGATTCCTGTTCCCACTGCATAGTCTACCGCAAAATCACCCACCGCATTAGCATCTGTTTCCGTTGGGATTCCGGCAGCCCTTACCGTCCAGCTGTTGTTAAAATTATATCCGGGATAAGTTCCTGTAGTGTAAGCTCTTACATAACCCGCAGTATTGGTTCCTGTAAAGACAACGGATTCCAGGACGGCATCCCCCGTAATGGTAAGGCCTGTAGCAGAAACATCAAGACCAATTGCCGAGCCGTTTACCTGACTGAAGCCTCCCTGTTTTTCAACCAGAGTAAAAGTTCCCGTTAATCTTTCATACGTCCCTGTGTTATTCCCAAACCAGCCCATGTTGCTCAGCAGCAACTGCGTGATATTGTTATAGGTAATACCGTTGGCGTTGCCTGAAAACTGGATAATGCTTGTGAATACCAGTCCGAATCCCGAAACAGTACCCACGGTATTGGAGTTGGAAACAATACAGTCTCTGAAAATCAGGTTTTGGGTGGAAGCACCGTTTAGATTAAAAACACTGCCGCCGGGAGCACTCAGCGATAAACTCCTTATGCTGCCGCCTGTAGACCCTTCAAAAATATTACCGGAAGCCCGGGTGATGATGTCATTTTCGGTATCCAGGCCATGGATGTAGGAATTATTGATGTCAATCGGGAAATCAAAACTGATCTGCCCGTTGATTTCATATAAAGTATTGGAGTTCATTACATATCTGGATCCGCCTCCGGCAGCAAGCTCAGCAGCCAATACCGTAGCCAGGACATCTGTAGACCGTATTCTCTTAAAATTCAGCCTTGCCGTTACACCGCTGGCTATGGGAGACCAGGATGCGGTGGTGCCAACATAATAGAAAAACTGTTTCAGTGTGGTATCATAGACCATCAGGCCGTCTGCCGGCGAAAGTATTGCGCTCCGCTGGGCTGTGCTCATTCTCGGGGTCAGCATCCCACGGGTTGTGGAAGTTATGTCAAGAACAGAACTTGGGTTCGGTGTTGTTGTTCCTATTCCCACCTGCGCGTTGGCAGTGAAGGCCAGCAACAGGAATACCAGAGATAACAATCTCCCGGGATTATAAATAGTAGAAGGATTCATCATAATACAAGAATTAAGTAATTGCTGATCTTACAGCTGTTAATAAATTAATCTGATTAAATTTATTTTAACCTGGATTTATATTTCGGCAAATATAATAACTCATTACAGTGTGGCTTATGATCGTAATCATAAGTGTTTGAATAACAATAATTTGATTGTTGTTTACGGAGTGTTGACTGATGTAAGTGTGAAAGCCGATCATCACTGTGATGAGCACTTTTTTAATGATCCTTAATCCCGGAAATGCGTAACATTTTACTGCATTGTTACCTTGTGTATGCTGAATTTAAATACGGTAAAGAGAAAAAGGGATATTACCGGAGAACCTGACTGAACTTCAGATTAAACGTCTTTTATAAAATCTTCATATTCATAATAAAACCTTTCAAAACCGTCCATTTTTTCCAGGAAGAATTCAAAGGTCTGCTGCCATGTATTTTTGTTGAAAATAGAAACACCGTATTGTTCCACCCAGATCCTGCTGATGGTTTTTCCGTTTTCCAGTGTAAAATGTTCATCTTTATGAAATTCCCCGATATAGTCTTTCAGGATGTCTTCCAGCGACCAGATTTTCTCGTAATACGCATTCCGGAAAACCTCGTCTTTCATTTCGATATCCAGGGATACCTCTGCTTTTTTATTATCCGCGTAAAATTTGAATGACATATCCTTGATTTTTGTGTCATACAGAATCCATTTCCTCGGGAAAGACTTTCCGAAAGCCGTCCAAAATTCTTTTTTTAACTGCTGTGCTTCCTGTTTACTGAACATAAAACAAATATAGTGATTTAGCTGAAAAAAAAAGAACTGATCCTCTCCATCCACAGCTTCAGCCCTGCATTTTTTATCTTATAATCAATCTGCTGTTATATCTCAAACAATTTTCTTATTTTTGTTGAAATGCTGTCTAAAAAATCCCAATACGCTTTTAAAGCGCTGTCATACCTTGTAGAAAAGAGAAATGACGGCCCTGTTCTTATTTCAGAAATTGCAGACCGCAAGAAAGTTCCTTTGAAGTTTTTAGAAAATATCCTGCTTGAACTTAAAAAAGCAGATATCCTGGATAGTAAAAAGGGAAAAGGCGGCGGCTATCTGTTAAAGCAAAACCCTGAAAATGTAACGCTGGCACGGATCATCCGGCTGGTGAACGGACCAATTGCCCTGCTTCCCTGTGTAAGCCTTAATTTTTACGAGAAATGCGAAGACTGCAATGAAGATCACTGCGGGCTGCATGACGTATTAATCGAGGTACGGGATGCGTCACTCGGTATCCTGGAAAGCAAAAATTTAATGGACCTGGTGGATTAGTTTTCCATATCGCTTAAATAGTAGTCTACTCATTTGGTAGGCTAATTATTTTGTCAGATATTTGCATCACTTCAAATGAATAAATTATGATTTCAAAAGAAGATGCAGTCATATTGGAACAGCTTCCTGCAGAGGAGGGGCTTAGATTTGTATCGTCAAAATTCCCGGAAGGCGCTGTTTTTTCCACTTCACTCGGTCAGGAAGATCAGGTAATTACCGATATGATTTTCAGGGCATCGCTGCCTGTAAAGGTCTTCACATTGGATACGGGAAGGCTCTTCAACGAGCATTATCAGTTACTCGCCCAGAACAACTCAAGATATAAAGTAAAAACAGAAGTTTATTTTCCTGATGCTTCAGATGTGGAAACCTATGTTAATGAAAAAGGCATCAACGCATTCTATCAATCTGTAGAAAACAGGAAGCACTGTTGTTTTATCCGGAAGGTTAAACCTTTAAACAGAGCACTTGCCCGCGCCGGTATATGGATCACAGGTCTGCGTTCTGAACAGTCGGAGAACCGTGAGCGTATGCCGGTGATTGAATGGGATGAAGAACGGCAGCTGTATAAATACAATCCTCTGCTGCACTGGAGCTATCAGGAGGTTCTGGATTACCTGAAACAGCACAATGTACAGGAATTGCCTCTGCATAAAGAAGGTTTCATCAGTGTAGGATGCCAGCCTTGTACCAGAGCGGTTACCGAAGGTGAAAATCCCCGTGCCGGACGCTGGTGGTGGGAGAACTCACATAAAGAATGCGGACTGCATACCCATTAATTCTAAAATTTCAAATAATGATTACCCATAAACTAGACTATCTGGATCAGCTGGAAGCAGAAAGTATTTATATGATGCGTGAGGTGGCGGCACAGTTTGAAAAGCCGGCCCTGCTCTTCAGCGGCGGAAAAGATTCCATTACCCTGGTCCATCTGGCCATCAAAGCCTTTGCACCCATGAAAATCCCGTTTCCTTTGGTACATATTGATACAGGACATAATTTTCCTGAAGCACTTGCCTTCAGGGATTATTTAGCAGAAAAAATCAATGCGGAACTGATTGTACGGAAAGTGGAAGATACCATCAAAGCCAGAAATCTGACAGAGCCTAAAGGGAAATTTCCGTCCAGGAACTGGCTGCAGACCCATACCCTGTTAGATACGATTGAAGAATTCAGGTTTGATGCCTGCATTGGCGGAGCGAGGAGGGATGAGGAAAAAGCAAGGGCCAAAGAACGTTTTTTCTCTGTCCGTGACGAATTCGGGCAGTGGGATCCGAAACTGCAGCGCCCTGAACTCTGGAATATCTACAACGGAAGAATCAGCAAAGGGGAAAATGTGCGGGTTTTCCCGATTTCCAACTGGACAGAGCTTGATGTGTGGAATTATATTAAAAAAGAAAATATTCAACTGCCTCCGATTTATTTTTCGCATGACCGTGATGTGATTGAATTTGAAGGCCAGCTGATTGCGGTTTCAGATTTTATCCGTATTGATGAGCATGATACCGTTATGAATAAAAAAGTCCGCTACAGAACGGTCGGAGACATGACCTGCACGGCTGCTGTAGAAAGTGCGGCGGAAACATTGGATGAGGTAATCGGCGAGATTACGGCGTCGAGGATTTCAGAAAGAGGGGAAACCCGGATTGATGATAAGGTAACGGAAGCTGCCATGGAAGACCGGAAAAAAGGAGGATATTTTTAAAGGAAATAAGTAATCGGCAATGGGTAATAAGTAATACGAAACTTACTGCATTTGCTCAAGATGAAAAATACAGGCGGTTTAAAAATACTCATTACCAATTATTCATTATTAATAAACAAACATGGACATATTAAGATTTATCACTGCGGGAAGTGTAGACGACGGAAAAAGTACCCTGATCGGAAGGCTTCTGTATGACAGTAAAAATATATTGATCGACCAGCTTGAAACCCTGGAGAAACAGTCTAAAAACAGGAATGAAAACGGGATAGACCTTGCCATTGTAACAGATGGGCTGCGGGCTGAGCGCGAGCAGGGGATTACCATTGATGTTGCCTACCGGTATTTTTCCACCCTGAAAAGGAAGTTTATTATTGCTGATGCGCCGGGGCATATCCAGTATACCCGGAATATGGTTACCGGAGCTTCCAACTCGCAGCTGATGGTTATCCTGATTGATGCAAGACAGGGCGTAATCGAGCAGACCCGGAGGCATTCAATTATCGCTTCTTTACTGCGGATTCCCCATATAGCGGTAGCGGTGAATAAAATGGATCTGGTAGACTATTCTGAGGAGATTTTTAACGATATAAAAGCCCAGTATGATCTGATAGCTAAGAAACTGGGGCTGGAACAGATCAGCTATTTCCCGATTTCGGCATTTCACGGTGACCATATTGTGGAAAGGTCGGGCAATATGCCGTGGTATAAGGGTGAGGTGTTGCTGGATTTTCTTGAAAATGTCAACATCCATGAAGGCCGTGATTTTGAAAGCCCGAGATTCCAGGTGCAGTATGTTATCCGTCCGCAGACTGATGAGCTGCATGATTACAGAGGCTATGCAGGAGAAGTAATCTCAGGGATTTACCGGAAAGGCGATACTATTGCGGTTCTTCCCCAAAATATCCGGACTAGGATTTCAAAGATTGAAACCGGAGGCCATGAAGTGGAATCTGTATTTGCCGGACAGCCCGCCGTTTTACACACCGAAGATGATATCGACATCAGCCGGGGCGATTTTTTAGTACAGTCCGGAAACCTTCCGAAGGTTGAAAATGAAATTGAAGCCGTGGTCTGCTGGCTGGATACCAAAAACCTGAATGAAGGAAATAAATATTTTATCCAGCATAAAAGCAGGGTCTTAAAAGCCATTGTGAAGCAGATAGAATATAAAATTGATGTCAATACACTGGAAAAGATTCCGGTTTCAGACAGTATCGGACTTAATGAAGTGGTGAAAATCCGTCTTAAAACAGCTTTTCCATTGGTTTTTGACCGTTTTGAAGACCATAAAAATACGGGGAATGCGGTTCTGATTGATGAGACCAGCCATTCCACTGTAGGAGCAGTCATGATTTTGTAATCCGGATCCATTATATACTTAAGAACTCCGGAAAGGATCTCAAAACTAATATTCATTTATAAGATCAGTATAATTTCATGCTGTTTTTAAAACCTCAAATAACATAAGACCGCAATGGTGATTTCTAAGAAAGTTCAGTTCAGGCTAAATCTGTTTTTTATTACGGCAGCGGTATTGCTGATTGTTGTTTTGTCCATGTATCAGCTCGGGTATCTGGATGAGCTGTTCACTGTTTTAGCAAAGGACAACCATATTTTCTACTGGATGCTGCTGGTAGGGGTACTGGCTGAAGTTGTAGCAGGTTCTATGGGGATGGGCTACGGAGTAATCTGCACCACAACGCTTTTATTCCTGAATATTCCGCCGCATGCCGTAAGCGCGAGCATCCATTCGGCAGAGAGTTTTACCACAGCTGCGGGGAGCCTGAGCCACATCAGATTAAAAAATGTAAGTAAGAGCCTGGTGAAAAGGCTGGCAATACCGGCCGTAATCGGCGCAGTGATCGGGGCGGTGTCTTTAACCTATCTCGGGGAATATTATTCCAAAATAACCAAAACGCTCATTTCCTTTTATACCTTATACTTAGGCATTCAGATTCTTTCCAATGCATTTAAGACGATGCAGGATAAAAAGCTGAAAAAGAAAACCAACCTCACGAGGTTGGGGGTAATCGGAGGTTTTATCGATTCTTTTGCCGGAGGCGGATGGGGTCCGCTGGTGACCGGAACATTGATTAAAAATTCCTTTACCCCGCGATTTGCCGTCGGCAGTTCTACGGTAGCCAAATTTATTTTAACTTTCACGGCCGCTGTTACCTTTATGTTTACGCTGGGGATCCAGCACTGGAATATCATCCTTGGACTGCTGCTCGGCGGCATTGTTACCGCACCGTTTTCTGCCATGCTCACGGCAAAGCTTCCCGTAAAGGGAATGTTTATATTAATCGGGACTCTTGTGATTGTAATGAGCTCGATAACCATTTATAAATCTGTACTTTAATATTTAATTTACGGTCCATTGTAAAAATACAGGGATGAAATAGATTTTTGGTTTTGAAAATATTCTACATTTACATCCTTAAAAAAATAATATGAACGTACATGTTGTCGCGCTTTTCAGGGTGAATGAAAATTATCTGATGGAAGCGGTGGAACTTTTTCAGCCTTTGGTAAGGGAAACCCGTAAAGAAGAAGGGTGCCTGCAATATGACCTGATTGAAGACAAAGTGACCAAAGGAACTTTTTTTATGGTGGAGCTGTGGGAAACCGAAGAGCACCTGAACCGCCACAACGGACAGGACCATCTGCTGGATTTCCGCAGGGATGTTTCCAAAATACTGGAAAGCTCCACACAGGTTTATAAAGGATCTAAAATTTTATAGCCTGAAACATCAGAAACTGATAAGCGGAAAGTTTCGTTTGCGGTTCCGGAGAAAAAGTAAAAAGGCTGCCCACCTTAGTGAACAGCCTTTATAGAAAAAATAGAAAGTATTAAAGTTCAGATTTTATTTCACGATCAGCTTTTTAGTCTCTGTCTGGCCGCCGAAAGTGATTTTCACCAGATAAGTTCCTGAAGTAAGATGGGATATATTGAGATCCTGTTTAAAGAAGCCGGCCTGATTGGTCAGTTCTTCAGCATATAATTTTTTCCCGGAAAGGTCATACACCTCTACATTGCCTTTGCTGTTCTGCTTTTCCTTACTGTCAAACAAAACCGTCACATTTTGACCGGCTGTTGCAGGATTAGGATAAAGCCCGAATGATGTTTTCTTGCCAGCTGCTACATCATAGGTGCCTAAGAAAGATGTTATATTTTTATACTTGAAGTACATATTTCCCGTACCGCTTCCTTCGTTGGAAATGAAATACATTCTGTAGTACTCAGAACCCTGCTTAATGTAATACACTACATCATTGTAGATGCCGGTTGTAGGTTTCCAGCTATGTCCCACAGCCGTAATATTATTTGAAAATGCCGAAGAAGCAGGAAGCGTTGAGGTGGCTGTTGCCTGTGTTTCGGGCTGTACTTTGGCTACCGTAATATTGGTATTCTGGATCACACCTGCCATTCTATACTTCATCGTTGCGGGCTGTCCTGTACCCGGATTAATGTACGAATAATCGGTCCAGTACCGGGTGAACATAAGGTCCCAGTTGGCTTTGGCAGGCTCTGCATTGGTTACTTTATCACCTGTTGCAAAAGAAAAATAATTGAAATATGCATCATCGCTTCCGTTGGCAATCGTTTTGAAAACCGTGGCATCCCATGAACTGTTGGCGGCATTCCATTTGGCATATTTGAAAGTATAGCCTCCGAAATAATCATCAATCATGAATTTATAGTAAGTTCCGGAAGCATATTTTAAAATGAAGATTACTTTTCCTTCCACATGGTGGTTTCCGGGATTGTATTCTCCCCATCCGTAAGCAGCGGTTCCCTGCTCAAAAGCACCTTGCTGAATCGTTGCTGTATTGTCAAGGTTATACAGTGGAGCTCCGTAGGCGGAAACACTGTTGGATGTAATGGCATTCCAGTCATTCGGGTTATTGGATGCCTGATATACCTCTATGTTCTGCGCGTCATTGATTCTCGTCCCGAAATTCATGGATGAATTCCTGTAGAAAGCAATATCCCAGCTGTTGGCAGGCTGAGAAACGGTATTGTTCGCACTTAAATCAAAAAACACACGGTTCTGATAATTGGCGCCCATCGTCATATTTACAGTGGTGTAGCCGTTTGCGTCAACCTGTGCCAAAGCAGTCTGTTGAATACCGACAGCAAACAGGGCTGCTAAAAGTAATTTTGTTCTCATAGGATATAATGTTGTTGTTATTTAGAATTATTCTACAAAACTATATAATTATTTTTAATTGTTCTAAATAAAAACATGATTTTTATCGTGTTTAATCTTTTTACTGATAAAAGGTAAATGATATTGTTGTCTTTCTTGATAAAAAAGCCGGCTTATGATTTTCATAAGCCGGCCAACAATATGTTTGCTGATCAATTATTTCTTAATGAATTTTGATTTTATTACCGAACCTTCAGCATTTTCGATAAGGATATAATAAACACCGGTGTGAAGCGCGCTGATATCAAAAGATCTTCCGGAAAGCTTACCTTCGGCCACTTTCTGACCTCCGGCTGCATAAACCTGAATATTCTTAGGATCTTTCTTGGCTATAAATTCTAAGGCTGTATTTTCAGCATTTATGGCAAACTGTATTTCTTCTTTAGATTTTACATTATCAGAAACAGCAAGATTGGAAGCTGTATTGTAAACTACATTATCAATTTGCACAGCAACATGGGTAGTGGTAGGAGTAAATCTGAATACAAGATACTGGGATGCGGAAGCCGGAACAGGTACACTGATATTCTGTACTGCACCTATTGTTGATATCGTAATCGCATTTCCTACAGGAACAAAAGTGGTCATATCTGCCGGGTTTGATGCAAGACCGATCTGGATGCTTCCTGGGCCGGGTGACGGAGCTACCAGAGTCGCCTGGAAAGAAAGGGTTTTGTCTCCTGCAGGTGCTATAATCTGAGGAGAAATCAGATAAGATGGTGAAGCACCGTTATTTCCTGCATAGGACTGGATTACCTTGTTGGTGTTGTCATTGGCATCAAATACCACAAGCATTCTCGGAGATACCGGAGGAGGTGTAGCAGTGGGAGCCGCTATTACAGCAGACCAGCCACCCTGAGGAAAAGTGGTATTTCCTGCCGTAAAGTTGTTAAAATTCTCATTAATTGTTGCTACTTGTGCATGCGCTGCAACAGCCGTAAGCATCAAAGTTCCTAAAAGTAGTCTTAATTTCATAACGTTATTTTTATTTAGAATTATTCTACAAAATTAATTAATTATTTTTAATTGTTCTAAATAAAACATTATATTTGTCGAAATTTTTTGCATCTATGAAGAAGAAAGCGCTCTCCATCCTGTCATTATCCGTTGTTTTATGGATAAATGCACAGGATAAAGATTCTCTTAATCAGAGTAAAATAGAAGAGGTTGTTCTTACCGGGCAATTTACACAGCAATCTATAAATAAATCCATTTATAAGGTTGAAGTCATAGATGCACAGCAGATTAAAAATATGGCCGTAACAAATGTTGCTGAAGTTTTAAATCAGAATCTCAACATCTTAATAGAGCCAAGCAAAGGATCGGGAAATTCCAACGCCAATATCATGGGCCTGAGCGGAGAGTATACCAAAGTTCTTATTGACAATATCCCGGTAGTGAGTGATGAAGGGATGGGAAATCTGGTAGACCTTACTAAAATCAACGTCAATAATATCGAAAGAATTGAGATTGTAAAAGGCTCCATGGGTGTAGAATATGGAAATAATGCGGTAGCCGGAGTTATTAACATTATCACTAAGAAAAATTACGGTAAAAAATTCACAGCTATTGCTTCCTTGCAGGAGGAAACGGTAGGAAAAGACTATGACTGGTTTAAAAAAGGAAACGGAAGGCATATCCAGTCCTTAAACCTGGGATACCGGATTAATGATTACTGGTCTGTTTCAGCAGATATCAACCATAATGATTTCCAGGGATATAAAGGGCGCCTGCAGGGCTATAAATATTTCAGTGAAAACAACGACGGATTCCGTGGATATGACTGGCAGCCGAAAGATCAGTTAACCACCAACGGAACCATCCGCTACAGCAAGAATAACACAAGCTTTTACTACAAATTAAACTTCCTTACAGAGCAGATCAATTATTATAATCCGTTATTAAGTGAAGAATATCTTGGCGGTGGAAACAGGACCTATACCTCACAGGATACAGATTATAATACAAAAAGATGGATCCATCAGTTTAATATTCAGACCAGGCTTGGCAGGATCAACTACAATGGTGATTTCTCATACCAGAGCCAGGAAAGAAAATCCCAGAAATATATCTATGATGTGCCTGCCAGACAGGAAATGTTAAGAAGCCCTGAAAGTACTTTCTTTAAATCGGATGTATTGTATTCAAGGGGGATGTTCAGTAACTTCCTTGATAGTGAAAAAATTAATTTTCAGATAGGATATGAACTGGACCGGACAAAAGGATATGCAGATGCCACAACTTTTGAAAGCAATAACAACGGAAGAAATATAGAAAGGTCAATCTTCAATTATGCCAATTTCCTGTCAGCTGAATGGAATATCAACGATTGGCTTTCATTACGCCCCGGTGTCAGGCTGACCCTGAGCGATACTTTCGATTCCCAATACAACTATTCTGCTACGGCAAGATTCAAAACGTCTCAAAAATCTGATCTTCGTGCTGTTTTCGGTTCTGCCAACAGATTTCCCATTTATGATGAGCTGTACACATTTGTAGTAGATAACAATCATGATATCAGAGGAAATGAAGACCTTGAGCCGGAAACCGGTTACTCGGCAAGCATACTCTGGGATTATGCAACGGTTACATCAAACAACTGGAAGTTTAATATCGGGCTTTCCGCGATGTACCTGGATGTAAAAAACAGGATTGAAGATGTAATCATCAATAACAGCCCTTTACAGATCACGTATCTAAATGTTAACAATTATAAATCCATGCTTTTTGGCGGCGGTTTTAATGCGAGAAAAGGCGATCTTTCTCTGAACGCAGGTGTTTCATTGGTAGGTATTTCACAGGTTCTGAATTCAGGGAATATTACTTCCCCGAATGATTTTAATTATTATGCCGAAGCCAATTTAGCCGCGAACTACACATTGTCCGGTACAAAGACGCTGTTTGCGCTTTACTACAAATATACCGGGATCCAGAGGCGGTATACCCTGCTGACGGATGCTCAGAATCCTAAAGATCCGGGACAGTATATCTTAGGAGAGATCGGAAGTTTTAACATGCTGAACTTTACCGTAAGCCAGCCGTTTTTTAATAACCGTCTGGAGTTAAGTGCGGGGGTTAAAAATATTTTTGATATTACCAATGTAAGGAATACCATACAGGGAGGAGACGGGCATAATGCAGCAAGCGATCAGCAGAATCTGTTTTACGGAAGAAGCTATTTTGCCAGGTTAAATTATAATTTTTAAATCAGTCATTTACAATGAAAAAAATAATATTCTGTTTATTGATAGGCGTATCTTTTATATCACAGTCCTGTATTAATGATAATGAAGATCCTGTGGCTGTGGCTCCTTCAGACGGTGCAAGAGTAGATCCCAATGTAGGCGGTGCTACCCAGCCGAACCAGGTATGGCTTGATTTAGGAACCAATACGGAAATCATTACCAAAAGAACCGACTGGGATCTGGCGCTCTATTCCGGCGGGCAGTTCAAGGTAGTGCTGAATTCATCGATTATGATGGGCGCAGGAAAAATCCCGAATGCCACCAATATCGACCAGGTTACCGAAGCCAGTGTTGCAGCGCTTAAAAATCAGGTTCAGGTAGCCAATTTCAATCCGTCCAATGAAGTTTATATAGATGATGTAAAAGGTAATTTCCCTGCAGGATATACTGCCATTGAAGAAATTAAGGCGGATGATGCACAGAATACCGTTTATCTGGTAAATATGGGTAAGGAAATTTACACCGGCCTTGTAGCAACCGGATCTGTGGCAACCGGCGGAGACAGCAGAGGCTGGATGAAAGTACAGATCGTACAGTCCGGCAGCGGATACAAAATAAAATATGCCGAACTGAATGCTACATCGCATGAAGAATTAACTGTCAATAAGAATACGGCGTATAATTACAATTTTGTAAGCCTGAAAAACAACAAAGAAGTTTTCATACAGCCTGAAAAGAAAAAATGGGATATCTGCTTTACAGTCTTCACCAATACCATTCCGGGGGCAGGAAGTTATGTATTTGCAGATTTCGTCACCATAAATAATGTCGGCGGTGCCGGTGCTTATGAGGTTGTGGTAGCCGCACCTGCATCCGGAGTGGAAGCATACAATAATTTTAAGACCTCGGATATTGACCAGTCCAAATTTGTTTATAATGACCAGCGTACCATCGGGTCAAACTGGAGAAATCCTGTAGGAGCAAACGGGTTGGAAGTATACGGAGACCGTTTTTATGTGGTTAAAGATGCAGAAGGTTATTATTTTAAATTAAGATTTACAAGAATTACCGATACTGCAGGAGAGCGGGGAAAGCCTCAGTTTGAATACAAACCCTTATAAATAAATCAAATAATAGTAGATCATGAAGAAAATAATTCTTGCCGTTTCTGTGCTGGCTGCCGTATACTCTTGTAAAAAAGAACAAAATGCCAAGACCGGAACCAATACGGAAATCAGTTCGGAAACCCCGAAATCGAGCAATAAAATCGTAACGCTTAACGGCGGGATTACGGAAATCGTAGCGGCCTTAGGCCATGAGAAGGAAATCGTGGGAACCGATGTTACCAGTACCTATCCGGGATCTCTGAAAGCAACGGCGAAAGACCTGGGGCATGTAAGATCAATGACCATTGAGCCGATCATGGCGGTGAGCCCGACGCTGATTTTAGCTTCTGATAAAGACATTAACCCTGAACTGATGGGGAAAATCAAATCTTCCGGCATCAAAACTGAAGTCTTCAAGCAGGAATTTACCGTTGACGGAACTAAAAAATTAATTGCTGACGTAGCTAAGGCAGTCGGGAATACAGAGTACCAGAAACTTAATGATAAAATTGATGCCGATTTAAAACAGGTTCAGCCGATTGCTAAAAAACCGAAAGTGCTGTTTATCTACGCCAGAGGGCCGATGCTGATGGTATCAGGTAAAAATACGCCGATGGCTTCATTAATTGAACTGGCCGGCGGTGAAAATGCCGTGAATGATTTTGAAGATTTCAAACCGTTAACCCCGGAAGCAGTCGTAAAAGCAAATCCGGATGTCCTGTTCTTCTTCACCAGCGGGCTTGAAGGAGCGGGCGGAAACGAGGGTGCACTGAAAATGCCGGGTGTTTCGCAAACCAATGCCGGTAAAAACAGGAAAATCATTGCTATGGACGGAGGCCTGGTTTCCGGTTTCGGACCAAGACTGGGAGAAGCTGCTGTAGGATTAAATAAGCTTTTAATTGAAAACACCAAGTAAATTATATTTTTATATGATCATAAGTGTCCTGCTGCTTGTCTTGCTGGCAGTATGGTCACTGAATACCGGGGTTTATGACTTCGGCGGGAAATCTGCTTTTGATGTATTGGGAAAACTGATACAGCAGGATCCGGACCTTTCATTAAGTGATAAATATGTAGTCTGGGATGTGCGGGCGGCCAGGATTATCATGGCGATCCTGATCGGGAGCATGCTTGCCGTTTCAGGGACCAGCCTGCAGGGGTTATTTAAAAATCCCCTGGCAACGGGAGACCTGATAGGGCTTACTTCGGGAGCCACACTGCTTGCAGCAATTGCCATTGTTTTAGGCGGTCATTTTCAGCAGTACCTTCCCGAAGCCGTACAGTTTTCACTGGTAGGGATTTCCGCATTTATCGGTTCCCTTTTATCCATGCTTCTGGTATACAGGATTTCCACAAGCGGCGGAAAAACCAATGTAGTGATGATGTTGCTGACAGGTGTTGCCATTACAGCCATCGGGTTTTCAATTACAGGATTTCTGATCTATATTTCAAAAGACGAACAGTTGAGAGACTTAACGTTCTGGAATTTAGGAAGCCTTGCAGGTGCAACCTGGACGAAAAACATCATCCTGGCCATTGTTGTGGTGATTTCATACAGCATGCTGCTGCCAAAAGGAAAAGCGCTGAATGCCATGATGCTGGGCGAAAAAGATGCACAGCATCTGGGGATTAATGTAGAAAAGTTAAAAAAGCAGATCATTATTATGACTGCCCTGATGATCGGGACGTGCGTTGCATTTTCAGGAACCATCGGTTTTGTGGGACTTATCGTACCGTACATTTTAAGGCTTCTGTTTAAATCAAACTATGCATTCATCCTGCCTCTGTCGGCAGTCTGCGGAAGCATTTTGCTGTTGACGGCAGATACATTCAGCAGAAGCATTGTACAGCCTTCAGAACTGCCGATCGGGATCCTGACGGCATTAATGGGAGGACCGATTTTTATCGCAATATTAGTTAAATCCAAAAAATCACTGGCATGATCAGGGCACATCAGATCAGTTACCGGCATAAAGAATTCCATATCCTGGACGGGATTGACGTTTCACTGGAATACGGTGAGTTTTTAGCCATTGTAGGACCGAACGGAGCCGGAAAATCCAGCCTGCTGAGCATTCTTGCCAATGAGGTAAAATCAGATCAGAAAATTCTGTTTAAAAATAAAAACATCAGCGACTGGGAAATTAGGGAACTGTCTAAACACAAGGCAAAATTTTCCCAGCACAACAGCAATGATATTCCGCTGGAAGTAAAAGATGTGGTGATGATGGGGCGTTACCCGTATTTTGAAGCCCAGCCGAGGCAGGAAGATCACGAAGCCATGAACAACATGATGTACGAAACAGATGTTTTTCATTTAAAAGAAAGGGAATACAACACGCTTTCGGGCGGAGAAAAACAGCGGGTACACCTGTCCAGGGTTCTGGCCCAGCTGCAGAACGGAATTGACCACAAACTTCTTTTTCTGGATGAACCCCTGAACAATCTGGATGTCAAACACCAGTACAAAGCACTGGAAATTATCAGGAAGTTTACCAAAAAAGCCAATTCTGCCATTGTGGTGCTTCATGACCTGAACTTAGCCGCACAGTACGCAGATAAAATTTTATTAATGAAATCAGGAAAAGTTGCCGCCTTCGGGACGCCGGAAGAAGTATTCACCGCTGAAAATATCAGCAGTGCCTATAATTTCCCATGCACCATCTGCGAGCACCCGATTACTCATAACCCGATGATTATTTTTGGATAAAATGGATAAAGAAGATTTAAAAAAACTGGCACAGCATTTAGCCGATCCACAGGGTGAAAAAGGAATTGAAGTCGCGGCGATGATGCACGAGACCAATATCGGGATGACCATTGAAAGTATTAACGCGCTTTTGATAGAAGACAACGAAGCAATTCTGGAAATTGGCCACGGTAATGCAGCGCATGTTAAACACATCATAAAGAAAGCCGCAAATTTAAGATATACAGGGATTGATATTTCCGAAACCATGCATCATGAAGCCGGAAGATTGAACAGGGAATATGATGATCAGGTGGATTTTGTATGGTATGAAGGCAGGAAGCTGCCTTTTACGGATAAGACTTTCGACAAAATATTTACGGTGAACACCGTGTATTTCTGGAGCGAACCCGTACAGTATCTGAACGAAGTGTACAGGGTGCTGAAAGACAACGGAACTTTTGTCCTGACTTTCGGGCAGCGAGAATTCATGGAAAAACTGCCTTTTACTCAGTTTGATTTTACCCTTTATACAACCTCGGAAATGGAGGAAACGGTATCGCAGAGCCAATTTAAAAGAATGAAAATCTCTGAAAAGGAAGAACAGGTGAAAAGCAAAACAGGAAACGAAACCATAACAAGAAATTATACAATTCTAACCATAAAAAAATAAAATAATGAGCACATTAGTAAATGAATTAAAAGAAAAATGGGAAGCTCTTAAAGCTGAAAACCCGCATATGAGAATCAGGAATGCAGCGGCAGAACTTGGCGTAAGCGAGGCAGAATTACTGGCCACAAGCATTGGCGAAGTCGTAACGGTACTCAGACCGGAATTTCAGGATATTTTAACGGAAGCAGAACAGTTGGGAAAAGTAATGGCGCTTACCCGTAATGACGAGTGTGTTCATGAAAGGAAAGGGATCTACCGGAACGGTGATTTCAGCAGCCCGCATGCACAGCTTTTCGTAGGGGAAGATATTGACCTGAGAATTTTCCTGAACCACTGGAAATTTGTTTTCGCCGTGGCAGAAGGTGATAAGAAAAGCCTTCAGTTCTTTGGGAAAGACGGACTGGCCCTGCACAAGATTTATCTCACAAAGGACAGTAATGAAGCGGCTTTCGATGCAGCTGTGGAGAAATTCAGGGCAGAAGACCAGAACCAAGCTTTCGAATTTGAAACGGTAGCTCCTAAAGCGCCTGAAAAAGCAGATGCTGAGATTGATGTTGAAGGATTCCAGCAGGCATGGACTTCTTTAAAAGATACCCACGACTTTTTCATGATGACCAGGAAATTCGGGGTGAGCAGAACACAGGCTTTAAGGCTTGCTCCTGAAGGTTTTGCTAAAAAGATTGACAACTCAAAAGTGGTGAACGTACTGGAAGATGCTTCTGAAAAAGAGCTTCCGATTATGATTTTTGTAGGAAACAGAGGGATTATCCAGATCCATACTGGAAATGTAAAGAAAACACTTTGGCATCAGCAGTGGTTCAACGTAATGGACCCGGATTTCAACTTACACCTGGATGTAACAAAAATTGCTGAAGCATGGATCGTGAAAAAACCGACTGAAGACGGAGAGGTAACCGCTATTGAAGTATTTAATAACGAAGGCGACTTCATCGTTCAGTTCTTCGGAAAAAGAAAACCGGGAATCCCTGAGCTGCAGGAATGGAAAGACCTGGTAGCCGGATTGGAAAAATAATAGTTAGATCGTTTTTTTATTAAGGCCGTTTTGTTTTTACAGGGCGGCTTTTTTATTTAATTTTGAGGCCGGGATCATCTTTATTGATTACTTGTGAAGTCATTTTGAATAAAAAAATGACGGTTAAACTAAAAGATAAAATAAAATGAAGAATATTTTAATAACAATACTGTTTGTTGCTTTCTGTTCATTACATGCGCAGGATTTCAAAGCCTACCGGTTTTATACCGGGAAAGGGAAGGAAATTAAAACGGATAAACTCATCAGCGAACTGGCAGATTATGATGTGGTCTTCTTTGGTGAAAACCACAACAGCTCCATCAACCACTGGCTTCAGCTGAAGATTACGGAAGGTCTGTATCAGAAGAAAAACGGACAGCTTATTTTAGGAGCCGAAATGTTCGAAAGGGACAACCAGCCTCAGTTAAACCAATACCTCAACGGGAATTTTGATGCCAAAAAGCTGAAGGATTCAGCACGTTTATGGAATAATTTTTCAACCGATTACAAGCCGTTGGTAGATTTCGCCAAAGCTAAAAAACTAAATTTTATCGCGACCAATGTCCCGAGAAGATATGCTTCCCAGACAGCAAAAGAAGGATTGCAATCCCTCAATAGCCTTCCTGAAAAAGACAAATCCTATATGGCTCAGCTGCCGGTACAAGTAACATTGGAAACCCCCGGTTATCCTGAAATGAAAGCCATGATGGGCGATCATGCCGATGGGACCAAAACAATGAATTTTATCGCTGCACAGGCAATCAAAGATGCTACTATGGCAGAATCTATTCTGAAAAATTTTCAGTCCGGCAAGACCTTTATCCACTACAACGGAAACTACCACAGCAAAGAATTCGGCGGCATTTACTGGTATATCAGGCAGAAAAACCCAACCCTGAAGATGGCGGTGATTTCTGTTTTCGAGTCGGAAGATCCTGAACTGAAAATCCCGGAAAAAGAGTATAAGCCAACCGATTTTAATCTGGTGATCCCGGCTGATATGACGAAGACATATTAAAACTTTTTCCATTGATAATTAGATTTAAAATCTCCCCAATCTGATTAACCGGACGAGAAAAATCTAAATAAAAATGTATCAACAGAAACGGGCTGCGGTCCGTTTTTTAATGGAAATAATTTAAATTGATTTAGCCAAAAACATAAAAACATCTTTTATCTTTGATTGAGATTTTAACAAATGAAAAAACTTTCCTTACTCTTCCTGTTTTTTATCGGTTTCATCAATGCCCAAAAACTGACTTCAGCTGAAATTTCTTTAATCAGTCAGGGTGATATAACATCGGCACTGCCGGTTTATCAGACCACCGAAGCACATCAGCATCAGACGTTGTTAAGTCTTTCACAGGATATTGATCCGCTTGATAAGCATACGGAGATACTGGTGAACAGAATGAAAGAATCCCTTCTTTCAACAGACGGCGGTGTGGGGATTGCCGCGCCACAGGTCGGGATCAACCGAAAAGTCATCTGGGTCCAGCGTTTTGATAAAGAAGGAGAGCCTTTGGAATATTTCATCAATCCGGTGATTATCTGGAAGTCTGAACTGCAGAACCTCGGTCCGGAAGGTGACCTGTCAATTCCCGATTTCAGAGACCTGTTTTACCGCAGCCAGGTGATCCAGCTCGAATATACTGATCTGAAAGGGCAGAAGCACGCTGAAATTGTGGAAGGGTTTACAGCCGTTATTTTCCAGCATGAAATTGACCATCTGTACGGTATTCTGATTTCAGATAAAAAAGAAAAGGAGGGAAGCAGTGAATATATTAAAGTGGATGCCTATAAGAGGAGTGATTCTCTGAAATGATAATAAACCTAAGATTTATTTTTATCGATATTCTCAATCATTTCAATAATTTTCAAAAAACTCCCTTCTTTTTTAAATTGCTTTATCATTTCGGTAATTTCAGGGTAATCCTTAAAAAGTATGTACAGGTTTTCTTTTGCTTTTTCATATTTCTTATCCTTCATTCTGACCAGATACGGATAAGCATATAGTTTCTTTTCAGGATCGGCAGAATCCTGGAATACAAAATTCAGGTAATCTTCTGCCGTTCTTGCTACTGCATTATATCCACGTATTGAAGTGAGATAAATATTGAATTTTCCTTCTGAAATCACCTGTCCGAACGTACTTTCGATTTTTGTAGGAGTGCCTATTAACGCGTAATTGTCTGCAAAGGCTGTAAAATGATGCAAAGGAACAAACTTCAGATCCTCAGAAGAAAAACCTGCGATCTCATCAGGCGTATATTTAACAGGTTTTTTGTTTTCATCAGTTCTGAAACTTAATTTATCATTCTGGCTCGGATACCATTTTATTTGTCCGTCCAGTTCAGATGAATCTTTAAGGATAACTTTTCCGCCGGCAAATGCTGTGGCAAAGGGATAGTTCTGCCCATATGAAAACAGGATGCTAAACAGTAAAATCAGGCTGAAGAGTTGTTTCATGATGCTTACATTTTAATTTTTCAGTATCAAAAATATGAAATTATACCTGTTAATTAATATTTTTTGATCTGTACACATGAAACATTTTATCTGTACTTTCGTATACGCTTTAAAAACTTCCGGTTAATAACAGCGTAAATCATACTTTATTTTAACAAAAAAATCTGCTTCTAAAGAAACAGATTCATATAATTTTAAGAAAAAAAAATCTTAGTTGTTCGTTACCGAAAGCTTCACTTCAATATTATTCCTCGTCGCATTGGAATACGGGCAGATCTGATGGGCTTTTTCTGTCAATTCCTGTGCGTTTTCGATGGAAACTCCCGGAATATTCACGTCCAGTTCTGCAGCCAGGCCAAAACCACCGTCTTCATTCTGCCCGATGCTTACTTTTGCAGCAACTGAAGTTTCTCCGGTTTTAATTTTAGATTTACTGATGACCAGGTTCAATGCACTGTCAAAGCAGGCAGAATATCCTGCTGCGAAGAGCATTTCCGGGTTGGTAAAATCATCATTGGCGCCGCCTAATCCTTTCGGCATTCTTACTTCAAGGTCTAAAACTCCGTTTTCACTTTTTACATGGCCGTTTCTGCCGCCTGTTGCTGTTACTTTGGTTGTATATAAGGTTTTCATTTATTTTCTATTTTGTTTAATATTTTCTGAACGGTTTCTTTAAGCTCTGCAAGGTCATTCTCTGTAAGGTTCAGTTTCTCCTGGATTTTCCGGGGAATTTCACACGCTTTCTGTTTCAGCAGGGTTCCGGCTTCGGACAGAAATACTTCAACCACCCTTTCATCTTCTTTTTTTCTCTGCCTTGTAATGAAATGCTTGCTTTCCAGCCTTTTCAGAAGGGGAGTGAGGGTACCGCTGTCGAGATACAGTTTTTCACCGATCTGGTTAACGGTCAGTCCGTCATTTTCCCATAACACCATCATCACCAGATACTGAGGATAGGTAATATCAAGTTCGTCAAGAAAAGGCCGGTAGAGTCCGGTCATTTCTTTTGAAATGACATACAGCGGGAAACAGAGCTGGTTTCCTAATCTGGGCGGTTTCTGATGTTCCATAATTCAAAAAATGAGGTGAAAATTATTTTCTGATGACAAATTCTTCCATTGGGATCCGTACTTTTTTCATGTGGGAAAGCCAGTCGTTTTCGGCATCTTTATATCCGATATACAACAGGGAAACACTTTTCAGTCCCAGTTCCCCTAATCCTAAAATTTCGTCAACCACTTCATTGCTGAAACCTTCTGCAGGCGTTGTATCAATTTTCAGTTCAGCTGCCTGAGCCATGGCAAGGCCTAATGCAATATACGTCTGTCTTGCAGTATGGGCAAAATGTTCTTCGGGCGTCTGTGCTCCATACAGTTCTTTGATCTTATCGGTATAACTTGAGAATCTTCCTCTCGGTAAATCTCTTACATCCGTATGAAGATCATATACTTTATCAATTTTCTCGTCAGAATAGCTGTCCCAGGCTGCAAAAACCAAAACATGTGAACAGTCTCTCATCACTTCAGGATTAAGTGCACCACGAACCATTTTTTCCTTTAATTCCTGGTTTTCAACCACAATAACACGGAATGGCTGTAACCCGGATGAAGTAGGGGCCAGTCTTGCCGATTCTAAAATTTTATTCAGATCTTCTTCAGATACTTTTTTCGTCGGGTCATATGCTTTTACGGCATGTCTCCAGTTCAGGTCTTCTATTAATGACATTTGATATAAATTTTAATTGAATTCTTAATTGCAAATATATTGCCAAATTAGATTGTGTACAATTTAATTGTGTTAAATTTATTTAAGTAATGTTAAGATCATTAATGTTGTCATGATGCAAAATGTTAAAACCCCGCTTAAAGCGAGGTTTAATATAATGATTATCGTTTGTAACATACTGAATTACTGCATTTAAATCAGACTGTTCTTATTTAAATTGTAAATCCGCCTCAAAAACTTCCGCAAAATTTTTCCTGATCTTCGCTTTGATATCTTCCATTTCTTCGGAAGTCAGTTCCCTTTCCAGCTCTCTTTTTAAAGAAGTTACCTGTTTGTCCTTAATCCCACACGGAATAATGTATTCAAAATAACGCATGTCGGTATTCACATTCAATGCAAAACCATGCAGAGTAACCCAGCGGGAAGCTTTTACGCCCATCGCACAGATTTTTCTGGCATACGGTTTTCCCACATCCAGCCAGACACCGGTTTCTCCTGGTGAACGCTCTCCCTTCAAACCGTAATCAGCAATGGTCCTGATGATGACTTCTTCCAGGTTCCTCATGTATTTGTGAATGTCCGTGAAAAAATTTTCAAGATCCAGGATAGGGTAGCCCACAATCTGTCCGTATCCGTGATAGGTAATATCACCGCCACGGTTGACCTTTACAAAAGTCGCATCAATTTCTTTGAGCTGTTCCATCCCGGCCAGCATATTTTCTTCATGCCCGCTTTTCCCCAGTGTATAGACGTGAGGATGCTCTACCAAAAGAAAATGATTGGGTGTGATGATATGCTCTTCTGCAGGTAAATCGCGGTTTTTGATTTTGGTATCGATGATATTTTTCATCAGCTGTTCCTGATAATCCCAGGCGGGCTGATATTCTTTTATCCCCAGATCTTCAAATGCTACGGCCTTATTTTGATGTGTGTTCATTCCATTGTTTAATGATACAAATTTAGTGATTTTTACGCTTTGATGGAATGGATGAAATCTATCGCCGTATTCCTCCAGTTTCTATCCTGCAGCAGAATATTTACAAAGGCAGTCCCGATGATGCCGCCGTCTGCTTTTTCCGTAACATTTTCAAAATCTTCTCTGGATTTGATTCCGAAACCGATCATCAGGGGATTTTTTAAGTGCAATGATGAAAGCCTGTTTAAGTAACCGTCATTTTTCAATACTGCGTTTGCATTTCCAGTGGTAGATGAGGAACTTACCGCGTACAGGAATCCTGAACTTAAAGAATCCAGGTACAGAATTCTTTCATCAGACGTTTCCGGAGTGACCAGGAAAGTGAAGTTCAGATTATAATGTTGCAGGATTGACTGATAATTTTTCTCAAATTCCACAGGCGGCAAATCCGGGATAATCAGTCCCGAAACACCGCTTTCAGAACATGCCCTGCAGAAATTCTCAAAACCGAAGCTTAAGACAGGATTGATATATCCCATTAAGATAACCGGGATCCTGATTTCGTCTTTCACAGATTTTAACTGGGAAAACAGCTTTTCGATGGTCATTCCATTGTTTAAGGCCTGTTCATGGGCTTTCTGAATGACCGGGCCGTCTGCCACAGGATCGGAATAAGGCATCCCGATTTCCATCATGTCCGCCCCTGAATTCTGGATGAGTTTTATAATATCTGCAGTGTCCTCCAATTCAGGAATCCCTGCGGTAAAATATATATTTAGTTTTTTCATATTTATTGTATTAATGTATGGTGCAAAATATATTTAAAATCATTTTACATCAATACTTTTTACATTTTACAAATTTTTTAAATACGTTTCCATATCCTTGTCGCCGCGGCCGCTCAGGCAGATGACTACAATATCATCTTCACTGAATTTTTTCCTGTTTAAAACGGCCAGTGCATGGGCACTTTCCAGTGCAGGAATAATTCCTTCCAGCCGGGTCAGTTCAAAAGCAGATGCCAGGGCCTCTTCATCAGTAATGCTGAAAAATTCAGCGCGTTTTTCCTGAAACAGATGCGCATGAAAAGGTCCGATTCCAGGATAATCCAGTCCTGCGGAAATGGAGTGGGGCTCAATTACCTGGCCGTCTCCGGTCTGCATAACAAGGCTTTTGCTTCCGTGCAGAACCCCTAAAGTCCCCAGGAAAGTTGTCGCTGCCGACTTTCCGGAAGCTACGCCCAAACCTCCTGCCTCCGCAGCAATAAGCTTTACGTTTTCTTCCTCAACAAAATGATAAAAAGTTCCTGCTGCATTACTTCCGCCGCCTACGCAGGCCATGACGTAATCCGGATTTTCCTTTCCTGTCTGTTCATACAGCTGTTCTTTGATCTCCTTTGAAATAACACTCTGAAACCTTGCGACCAGGTCTGGGAAAGGATGCGGCCCGACCACACTCCCGATGACGTAATGGGTGGTTGTTGAGTTGTTAATCCAGTCTCTCAAAGCTTCGTTTACGGCATCTTTCAGGGTTTTTGAACCTGACGTTGCAGGAATGACTTCCGCTCCCAGCATTTTCATTCGTCCTACATTCGGAGCCTGCCTTGCAATATCGACTTCACCCATGTAAACGATACATTCCAGTCCTAATAACGCACAGGCCGTTGCGGTGGCAACGCCATGCTGCCCGGCGCCTGTTTCGGCTATAATCCGGTGTTTCCCAAGACGTTTAGCCAGCAAAACCTGCCCTAAAGCATTGTTGATTTTGTGGGCTCCTGTATGATTCAGGTCTTCACGTTTCAAATACACCTTGGTCTTATATTTTTCGCTTATATTTTTCGCAAAATAGAGCGGCGTGGCGCGGCCTACATAATTTTTCAGCAAATCCTGATATTCAGCCTGAAAATCTTCGGATTCTATGATCTGTAAATACTTATTTTGAAGTTCTTCCACATTCGGGTAGAGCATTTCGGGGACAAAGGCCCCTCCGAATTCTCCGTAATATCCGTTTTGATCCGGGTTTTTATAGTTCATTTTGTAATTTTTTATTATTAATTGGTTATATATTGTATTGAAAAGTCCCGAAGGAACGGCCTGACAAAGAAGAGGAATTTATTCCTATTCAGTTAATCCCAAATATATTTTTCGTTATAATCTATTTTGTATTTTATGTAATAGCTGATCATTTCTTTTTTAAAATCAAACGCTTTATGATGTGCTCTTTGATTTTTTTATATACTCTCTGACCGCAAAAACAGCGTTTGGACTTACAGAAAAAGCACCGTATCCATCCTGCCAGAAGAAATTCTCATATTTTGTACCTTCGTTTTTATCCATTTCGATGAAACCAATTTAATTTCCTGAATCAGTTTCATCAGGGCAATTTTTCTTGATAGCAGGCACAAAATGTGAATGTGATGATCAGTTCCACCAATTTGCAATGCAGGACTCTCTGATTTTTTACAAAGAGAAGAAATATAGGCATACAATCCTCCTTCAATGTTTTCATCAATAAAATCATTTCTGTACTTCGTGCTGAAAATAATATGGACATAATTTTTTACCAATGATTGTGGCATTTTTGTGTTTTTATTAATTTTAAATATACTTTATGGACAGGACTTTATCCTGTTCTTTAATCGGTCGTCCCTTCGGGACTTAGAATTGCCATTTTTCTTTAAGTACACGTATCCTGTTAACATCCTTAATTCCCGGCCCGGTTTCAAATTTTGAATTGATATCTGCGGCAAAAGGTTTCTGGTTCAGTGTTTCCATATTTTTAATATTTTCTTCCGAAATGCCGCCGCTTAAAAAATAGGGAATTGGGATCTTAATTTCATTCAATAGAGTCCAGTCGAACGTTTTCCCGGTCCCTCCGAAAGCTTTTGAATCCGTGTCAAAAAGAAAATAGTCAACATCATGTAGCAGATTATTAATACGCTGTTGTATACGGCTTTCATTTTCCGCATTCCGGTTTCCCATCCTGATAACTTTGATGATCCCGGTTTCCGGATGTAACTTTTTTTTCAGTTCAGCAACGAAAGTTTCATCTTCATCGCCGTGAAGCTGGATAAAATGAAGGCCCGCCCTTTCTGCTATCTCAATTACCGTATCTATATTTTCATTGACAAAAACACCTACTTTTCCGTGATGCTGAACCGCTGAGATTTCACTCAGGCTCAAATGGTTCAAAACATACCTCGGCGATTTTTCATAGAAAATAAATCCCAGAAAATCTGTCTCCATGGAAATCAATTCATGAATCTGATGAAGTTGTGTCAAACCACAGACTTTGAGTTTTAATTGCTGGTTTTCATTCATTGTTAAACGGGTAAATTCTTATATTGATATCTTGGAAACAAATTCGGCAAATTTTTCTCCCGGATTTTCATTCTTCATAAAATATTCACCCATCAGGAAGCCGTCAAATCCCTGTTCTTTCAGATAATTAAAATCTTCCACACTGTAAATTCCGCTTTCTGCAATGGATAAAACATTTTCCGGTAACTGATTTTTGAGTTTCACAGAATGCTGTAAATCAACTTTAAAATCTTTTAAATTCCGGTTGTTGATCCCGGCTAAATCAATATCCGGATTAAGATGTTCCAGTTCTTCTTCCGTATGGATTTCCAGCAAAACTTCCATGCCCAGTTCATGTGCCAAGCCCGTAAAATCCTTTACCTGAAAAGGAGAAAGACAGGCGGCGATCAGTAAAATAACATCGGCTCCGATGCTTTTGGCTTCATACAGCTGGTATTCATCAATCATAAAATCCTTTCGCAGGATCGGGATTCCAATATGTTTTCTTACACTGATGATATCCTCCGAAGCTCCTCCGAAAAAGTCACGGTCCGTTAAAATCGAAATTCCACCGGCTCCTGATTTTTCATACGCTGAAACAACTTCCAACGGAGAAATTATATCATTGATTATCCCTTTTGAAGGCGATTTTCTTTTGAACTCCGCAATGATTCTGCTTCCTGTGATGATGTTTTTTTTCAGAGAAACGCTTTTCCGTCCGAACAGCTCAGCATCTTTCAGCTGCTGAATGGAAACCATTGATTTTGAAACTGAAACTTCTTCTTTTTTTCGCTGTATGATGGTATCGAGTATATTCATTGTGTATTTTTAATGGGATTATGACAATTAATGGAACGTTATTTCAGCAGCAGTTCCAGGCTTTTCAACGCGTTTCCTTCATATAAGCTGTCCTTTGCCATAGCCAGGCAATTGCTGTAACTCCCGAATTTACCGGTATGAGAAAGTGCAACTGCTGCATTGGCCAGTACCACGGAATTCTGCTGTTCCGTACCTTTTCCGAGCAGGATATTTTTGAAAATGGCTGCTGTCTCATGGGTTGTTTTACCGCCCTGTATGCTTTCCTGTGTCACGGAAACAAATCCTAAATCTTCTGCCGAATACATCTCTTCACCGTTTTTGGTGATGATCTTGCTGTCCTGTGTAAGGCTGATCTCATCATAGCCATCCATGCCGTGCACCAGGGTGAAATGGCGTTCTTCTTTTTGCAGCAGGTACTGGTACAGCCGGGCAATTTCCAAATTATACACCCCGATCATCGAAAACTGCGGTTTTGCAGGATTGACAAGCGGGCCGAGCAGGTTGAAAAATGTCCTCAGGCCTAAAGATTTCCTCAGGGCACCGACGGATTGCAGCGCAGGGTGAAAATAAGGCGCATGCAGGAAGCAGATATTGGCTTTTTCCAGGTCTTCCTGAAGCCGGTCTGAACTGTTTTTAAATTCATAGCCCAATTCTTCCAGAACATTTGAGGATCCCGTAACCGTTGAAGCCCCGTAATTACCGTGTTTGGTGACTTTCTGCCCGGCTCCTGCCACCACAAAGCTGGCTAAGGTAGAAATATTGATCGTATTTTTTCCGTCACCACCCGTTCCTACGATATCAATGGCATCAGTGGCATCAATATGCACGGGGACAGCCATTTTAAGAAGGGCTTCCCGGAACCCTTCAAGCTCCTTTAGCGTGATATTCCGCATCAGGAAAATACTGATGAATGCGGCAACCTCGGTATCATTGAATTTATTTTGGGCAATTTCAATCATAATTGCCTTGGCCTCAGACTTTGACAGGGTATGATGATTAAATAAGTATTGCAGGATGTCTTTCATATCTAAAGGTTTATAGGTTCAATGGTACAGCTTACCAGATGATGATCAGAAATTTTCCGGTCAATCGGGATCATGTGCTGTGTTACCGTTTTATCTTTTAAAAAGTTGTTGTTCATAACAATATGGATGACGCTGTTCTCATTTTTTTCTGTCAGGATCTCCAGATTGTGGTGAGTGAAAAATGTTTTTGTTTCATCAATTATTTTTTTACCCGGATATTTCCATCCTGAAAATGAGATATTGAAGTCGCCGGAATAACAGATATTTCCTTTCATATTTTTTATTTCTTCTTTCTGGCAGTGCAGATCGTGGGTAAAATAGGAATCTCTGCCCCCGAAACTTCCTATGATACTCAGATACATGGTGAGCGGACCAAAATCTGTAGTAATTTTTCCGCAGATACTGGTATACGGATCATAGGTAGCGTACTGTTCTTCAATAGCATACTTGCTGAAAAAACTTACCCGGTTTTCTTTTTCTTCGTAAATTTGATTTTCATGAAGAGCGGGCAGTGTTTCAGAGTACAGTTCATGGTATGCTTTCCCGAAGTCAAGGCAGCGGCTGGTTTCCGTAAGGACGATAAGATCAGGTTTCTCAGATTCAATGATGTTTTTAATAAAAGAAATCTTTGAATGCTGATTCACTTTTGGCCTTGCAATATTCCAGCTGATGATTTTCATGATAAATGATATTGATTAATTCAGCAGGAAATTTTCAATGATCACAGCACCCTGCGGAGTCAAAATACTTTCCGGATGAAACTGAACGCCATGTACGTCATAAGTTTTATGCTGTAAAGCCATGATCATCCCGTCTTTATCCACGGCTGTCACTTCAAGTTCTTCCGGAAAACCGACCGGATTTACTACCCAGCTGTGATAGCGTCCCACTTCAAGTCCGGTTGACAGGTTCCTGAAAATTTTAGTGTCTTCTTTTACCAGTTCGGCAGGCGTGGCTACTCCGTGAAAAATCTCTGAAAGGTTGATCAGGCTTCCGCCAAAGGCTTCTGCGATGGCCTGCTGACCCAAGCAAACCCCCAAGATACTTTTTTCAGGCGCGTATTTTTTAATGACGTCCAGTAAAATCCCTGCTTCTTCAGGAATCCCGGGGCCCGGTGAAAGAACGATTTTATCATATCTTCCGATATCTTCCAAGCTGATTTCATCATTTTTCACGACATCAACTTTGGTTTCCAGAACCCGTTCAATAATCTGGACCAGGTTATAGGTAAAACTGTCGTAATTATCAAAGACCAGTACGTTCATCTGTTTTATATTGCTGTTCATTTTTTTTCTGTTTTTTAATAATTGTCAACCAGCTTTTCTGCTTTTTCCACGGCTCTTTTCAGGGCATTCAGTTTATTGTTTACTTCCTGCAGTTCACTTTCAGGATCTGATTTTGCAACCAGGCCGGCGCCGGCCTGATAATACAGCGTGTTGTTTTTACTCAGGAAAGTCCGGATCATGATGGCCTGGTTGCAGCTGCCGTTCAGCCCGATCATTCCGATGCAGCCGCCGTAATACCCGCGGGAATCTTTTTCATATTGATTGATTAACTGGAGTGCCCTATGCTTAGGTGCCCCGCTTAATGTTCCCTGCGGGAAAGTAGTGGCTACCATTTCGAACGGTTTTGTATTTTCCGGTAAATCGGCAGTAACTTCGCTCACCATATGGATAACATGGGAAAAGAGCTGGATTTCCTTAAGTTTGGTAACGGTTACATTCTTTCCCATTTTTCCCAGGTCATTTCTGGCCAGGTCTACCAGCATCGTATGTTCTGCATTTTCTTTCGGATCATTTTTAAGGGATTCGATGGATTCAAGATCGGTGTCAAAGTCTCCGGTCCTTTTGAAGGTTCCTGCAATAGGGTGGATAACCGCTTTGTTATCTTTAATGATTAACTGGCTTTCAGGGCTGGATCCGAACAGTTTATAGTTGCCGTAGTCAAAGAAGAAAAGGTAGGGCGAAGGGTTGATATTCCGTAAAGCGCGGTACACGTTAAACTCGTCACCGGTAAATTTCTGCTGGAATCTCCTGCTTAGCACCAGCTGGAAAACATCGCCCCTCATGCAGTGCTTCTGTGCCGTTTGTACCAGTCCGATATATTCTTCATCCGTAAGATTGGAAGTCTCTGTTCCGTTTTTTTCGAAAGGATAAATAACGGCATTCTGGTTTTTCATAAGGCTTTCCAGTAAATACCGTTCAGATTTCACGCCTTCAATTTGATTTTCAATAAGATGCATCTCATCGTTATAGTGATTGATAGCAATAACGTACTGGTACAGCCTGTAGCGGAGAATAGGGATTTCAACTTCCCGGCTCTGAGGCTTAAAGGTAAGTTTCTCAAAAAACTGTACGGCTTCAAAACTGGTATATCCGAAAAGGCTCTGCGCGGTTTCTTCTATGGAATCATGGGTCTTTTCGCATTCAAAACTGTTGGAGAACTGTTCAAAAACGTCTGCAATAGTCTGGCTGCCGATCTGTTGTTTTACAGGTTCCTGTTGGGGGAATTTTATCTCATACTCAGCGAGGTTTTTTATTTCAATCCCGGCAATTGCATTAATGGCAATAAATGAAAAATTATTGTCCATATTTTTGGCATCCGAGCTTTCCAGAAGAATTGTGTCCCTGAACCGGTCCCGCATCTGCAGGTAAATACTCATCGGAGTCTGCAGATCACCGAGTGTTTTTTTTGAGACGGTTTTAATTTTAATTTTTTTACTGAACATCATAGGTATTTTTTTAATGGGTATAAATAAAAAAGACTTCAACGGGATCCGTCAAAGTCTTTTATTATATTGCTTTATTATTTTCTTGTGTAAGATGAATTAACAGCACGACAATAGCTTCAGACCCGACGAGGAGTTTGAAAGCCACCACCAAATATTATTGCTGTTAGTAAACATAGGACAAATGTAAATAAAATTTCAATACAAAAAACAAAAACGTGAAAATAAATTCCGGCCTTTTATCTGTTCACTTATGACTGCTGTTACAGGTAAATATCTCCTAAAATACACCGGAGTCATCATCTTTAACGTTTATTTTTTATATTTTTGCGTAATAATTTTATAGAGAAAAAAATGAAAAAAGTATTAGCAATCGCATTTATCGGAGGTTTACTGGCGGTAAGCTGCTCAAAAAAAACTGAAAATAATTTACAGGACAGCAACACGATGTTGCCTGAACCGGATGCCCCTACCGTAGTGGATTCCAATGCAACCACCCGTGAAACTCCTGAGGCTGACGTAAATGCTGCCATGTCGGTTCCTCCTAACGAGGCTAAAGCAGATACCCTAACAAAATAATGAAAAAACTGTTTTTGGCAGGAAGCCTGGCGCTGCTTGTTTTCTCCTGTTCTAAAAAAGACAATACGCCGGCTGAAGGTACACCGTCTGAAACGGCAGGAATGACGGAATCCGCAAGTAAAAGCCTTTCTGGGGATCAGATCATTGAGACCCTGGACTGTTCCGGCTGCCATTCTGTTAATGAGAAAATGGTGGGGCCTTCTTACCAGGAAATCGCAGACAAGTATTCTGACCAGGATACTGAAATGCTGGCTTCCAAGATTATTGAGGGCGGAAGCGGAGTCTGGGGAAATGTCCCGATGGCTGCCCATCCGCAGGTTTCAAAAGAAGATGCTAAAAAAATGGTGGGATATATTTTGTCTTTGAAGAAAAAATAAATATGCCTGCCGAAAAATCCAGTCTGCACACAAGAAACCTGCATCGTGATCCTTATGATTTTGATCGGCTTATTTCTTGTGTGCCAGAGCTGAAACCGTATGTTTTCATTAATTCCTATCAGACGGCAACCATCAATTTCAGCCTTCCGAAAGCTGTAAAGTTACTTAACAAAGCATTATTGCTGTCTTTTTACCAGGTTCAGGATTGGGATATCCCGGAGGCTAATCTTTGTCCGCCCATTCCCGGCCGGGCAGATTATGTACATTATATTGCAGATTTACTCGCCGGGAATCAGCAGGAGATTCCTCAAGGAACGTCTGTGAAAGGTCTGGATATCGGGGTAGGAGCCAATCTTATCTATCCTTTAATTGCCCACAGGTCGTACGGCTGGAATATGACCGGAGCTGACAGTAACAAAGATTCGTTGGAAAATGCCAGGAAGATCCTGGATCACAATCCTGATTTTATACCTGCAGTTACATTAAAATACCAGCCCGAACCCAAACATATCTTTAAAAATATTATTGATGCTGAAGACCGGTTTGCATTTTCCATGTGCAATCCTCCTTTTCATGATTCTGAAGCCACTGCTTTAAAGGGAAACCTCAGAAAAACAAATAATCTTAATAAAAAACACATCCGTAAACCTTTGCTTAATTTCGGGGGGCAGGCCTCTGAACTGTGGTGTGAAGGCGGCGAACTGGCTTTTATTACAACCATGATCAGTGAAAGTGTTTTATATTCTTCACAGATGCTCTGGTTTACCTGTCTGGTCTCAAAAAAAGACAATTTATTTAAGCTGACTTCACTTTTAAAAAAGCACAAAGCTGTAGAATTCAAAATTATAGATATGGCCCAGGGCCAGAAAATAAGCAGGATACTGGCCTGGACTTTTATTTCCCCAAGCCATCGTAAAGACTGGTTCCTCTAACTGCAGTTAAATCATTCCGCTTTAATTTTATATGAAATAAATTATATTTCTGGGAAAAGGCATTGACCATCAATTCAAAAATCGTTAATTTTGCACGTTATTTTAAATAAATACAATGCAATTATCAGAACAGGAAATAATCCGGAGAGAAAAGCTGAACAAGCTTGTTGAAATGGGGATCAATGCATTCCCGGCAGAGGAATATGTAATTACAGATACTACAGAATCTATAAAACAGGATTTCGCTGAAAGTAAACAGGTGAAGATTGCAGGGAGACTGATGTCCAGAAGGATTCAGGGCAAAGCTTCTTTTGCTGAGTTACAGGATTCTACGGGCAAAATCCAGGTGTATTTTAACAGGGACGAGATCTGCACGGGAGATGACAAGACTTTATATAATGAAGTATACAAGCATCTTCTGGATATCGGTGATATCATTGGTGTGGAAGGGGAACTGTTTACTACACAGGTAGGGGAAAAAACGGTTCTGGTAAAAAACTTTACCCTTTTAACCAAATCTCTGCGTCCGCTTCCGCAGGCAAAAACAGATGATAACGGCGTAGTGCATGATGCATTCAACGATCCGGAATTAAGATACAGACAGCGTTATGTAGATTTAACGGTGAACCCTCATGTGAAAGAAGTTTTCGTGAAAAGGACAAAACTGTTCAATGCGATGAGGACGTTCTTCAATGATGCAGGATACTTTGAAGTGGAAACTCCGATCTTACAGTCTATTCCCGGCGGTGCAGCGGCCAGACCGTTTATTACGCACCATAATGCCCTGGACATCCCTTTGTATTTAAGGATTGCCAATGAATTATATTTAAAGAGACTGATCGTTGGAGGTTTTGACGGAGTATATGAATTCTCAAAAAACTTCAGGAATGAAGGGATGGACAGAACTCACAACCCGGAATTTACCGCTATGGAAATCTATGTAGCCTATAAAGATTACAACTGGATGATGGATTTCACGGAGAAGCTGTTGGAATTCTGTGCCGTTCAGGTAAACGGAACCACAAAAGCTACTTTTGGTGAATATGAGGTTGATTTCAAAGCACCGTACGAAAGAATTTCCATGACGGATGCGATCCTGAAATTCACAGGTTTCGATATTACAGGAAAAACCGAGCAGGAATTATTTGATTTTGCAAAATCCATCGGGATTGACGTCAACGGAACAATGGGCAAAGGAAAACTGATTGATGAAATCTTCGGTGAAAAATGTGAAGGAAACTTTATCCAGCCGACTTTCATTACGGATTACCCGATTGAGATGTCGCCTTTAACCAAAAAACACAGAACCAAAGAAGGTCTTACGGAGCGTTTTGAACTCATGGTCTGCGGTAAAGAAATTGCCAATGCCTATTCTGAGCTGAATGACCCGATTGACCAGAGGGAACGTTTTGAAGAGCAGCTGAAACTAGCCGAGAAAGGGGATGATGAAGCAGGGCAGTTTATTGATGAGGATTTCCTGAGAGCACTGGAATACGGAATGCCGCCAACATCAGGATTGGGAATCGGAATGGACAGGCTGATCATGTTCTTAACGAATAACGCATCCATCCAGGAAGTACTGTTCTTCCCTCAGATGAAACCTGAGAAAACAGTTCCGCAAATTGAACTGGGCGAAGATGAAAAAGTAATCCTTGAAATCCTGAATTCTCAGGAAGAGCCGTTTTCATTGGCCGAGGTGAAAGAAAGAAGCCAGCTATCCGGTAAAAAGTGGGATAAAGCTTCTAAAACTTTAACGAAGAATAATCTGGTAAAAGTGGAGAAGATAGATGAAAATGTATTGATGAAATTGGTTTAATACCTATCATAGATAATAAAAAAATCCTCTGCAGTTCATTCTGCAGAGGATTTTCGTTTACTAAACAGGTTTAATTTTTACTTAATCGGTGTTTCAGGTTTCGCTGTTTCCTTTAACTGTCTCCGCTGCTTGCTGAAAGAAAACATCAGATAAAATAAAAACGGCAGAATGAAGACGGAACCTAATATCAGTGCCCATCCCAATGCTGAAATTGTTTTCGGAGCGGCAATATGTTCCAGTAAAGAGAGGTGCTGCCCGTTGGAAAACAGGATGATGTTGGGATTATGCTGATAGGTAGCCGCAATCAGGATCATGATCACCTGAAATCCAGCCAGAGCCCGTACGGGAAGCAGTTTCCGGATGTGCATTGCTCTGAGGATCAGTCCTAAAGAAATGGTGGCAAAAAAGGTGGCCATAATTCCCAGAGGCTTGGAAAAAACCCACATAACCAGAGGAATGTCAGAAATATAAGCCGTGAAAAAAACCAGAATCCCGGTAATGACTACAAAAATCATGGTTTGTTTTGATTTTTTAATCATCAGGCTCAATTCCATACGGTCTATGGTTTCCCTTAATGCAAATATTGAGGCAAGATAAGCGCAGATAGAGGCGGTAAATAATCCTACGGCAACCCCAAACCAGTTCAGCCAGCTGAAAATATACAGGTCTAAAAAATTGTCAGCATTCGGGTTGATAGACCTTGAAATGGTTGCTGCTGCAATCAGTCCTAAAAAGAAAGGTGTCAGCAGGCTTGAAAAATAGAAAATCTGGGTGTAAACAGACTGCCACTCGTCCTTTACCGCATCATAATGCCTGAATGTGAATGCCGTTCCCCTGGCAATAATCCCGATAAGCATCAGAACCAAAGGGATATGAAGATAGGTGGAAAGGGTAGTGTATACTTCCGGAAAACCCACAAAAAGAATAACAATCGCGATAATCAGCCACATGTGATTGGCTTCCCAGACCGGAGCAATAGATTCATACATGATGGTCTGTGTTTTTGGACGGTTTTTATCTTTGGTAAAAAGCTCCACGATTCCGGCCCCGAAATCGGCCCCGCCTAAAATAACATACAAGCAGATAGACAGCCAGAGAAAACCTATAACAACGTAAATCATGATTTTTTGTTTTTAGCATTAGGATTAAACTGAGGATCGTTAGGGTCATACAATCTCGGAACCATTTTGATCTGCCTTGTTAAAAGGAAAGCAATTACTAAAGACAATGAGAAGAAAACGGCCGTGAAAAAATAGAAAGAATACTGTATTCCCGGCATTGGCGTTACTGCGTCAACAGTTCTCATAATTCCGTATATAATCCAGGGCTGCCTGCCGACTTCTGTTACGGTCCAGCCTGCTTCCAGGGCGATGTACCCGAAAGGCATGGCAATTAAAAATGTTTTCAGCAGCCATCTTCTGTCCAGCCATTCCTTTTTGAAGAACAGGGAGTACAGATAAATCGTTCCGATGATAATCATCACCACACCGAAGAAAATCATGGTCTGGAACGCATAGTGCACCACAGCAACAGGCGGCCATTCATCCTTGGGGAAATCATTCAGGCCCTTTACTTCATGGTTGAAATCATTGGAAACCAAAAAGCTCAGTACCTTCGGAATCTTTATGGCGTATTTCACTTCACCTTTTTCCTCATCAGGAATTCCGCCGATAATAAAAGCGGCTCCTTTTTCTGTTTCAAAATGCGCTTCCATGGCAGCCAGTTTAATGGGCTGCCTTTCCGCTACCGATTTTGCGGCGGTATCTCCGGTTAAAGGCGCTCCGAAAGCTCCGATCAATGCAAAACCTGCTGCAATCCTGAATGCTTTGGTATGGAATTCAACATTTTTCTTTTTCAGTATCAAATAAGCATGGACACCTGCAACGGCAAATCCTGTAGCACAAAAAGCGGCAACGGTCATGTGGAGGGCCTGCGAAAACCAGGCATCATTAAACATAGCTTTTATCGGGTCTATATTTAAATACTGTCCGTTAACATAATCAAATCCTGCGGGGGAATTCATCCATGCATTGGCGGCAACCACCAGGATCCCCGACGCCAGTCCGCTCACGCCCACTAGGAATCCGCAGAACCAATGGAACCATTTATTGAAGCGGTCCCAGCCATACAGGAAAAACCCGATGGCAATGGCTTCAATAAAAAAAGCCGTTCCTTCAAGCGAGAAAGGCATCCCGAAAATCGGGCCTGCATGTTTCATAAAGCTGGGCCAGAGCAGCCCCAGCTCAAAGGAAAGCATGGTTCCGGATACCGCTCCTGTGGCAAAAAGAATGGCTACCCCTTTGCTCCAGGCTTTGGTAAGCCCTTTATACACTTCATTTTTTGTTTTTAAATATTTCCAGTGTGCAAAGGCCATCAGGAAAGGCATCACCATACCGACACATGAGAAAATGATATGAAAACCGAGGGACATGGCCATCTGCGCACGGGCTGCAAGAAAATCATCCATACTATCAACTTTTAAGCAAATAAATGTAAGCATAAATTAAAGATATCCCGTATGATTTACAACAGTACCCGTTTAGAGAATAGGTTTTAACTTTGTTTTCTTTCCCAATAAATCACTTCTGATTTCTATGCAGAAGCCTTGTTTTTTTGACATATTTTAACTTTCATATCCCGAAAAAAATCACGATATTTGTGGGTCTTTGCATTAAGCAGAAACATTATTTTTTATATGAGTCAAAAACAATATACAGCTAGCAGTATCCAGGCCTTAGAAGGTATGGAGCACGTTCGATTAAGACCATCTATGTACATTGGTGATGTAGGCGTAAGAGGTCTTCATCATTTGGTTTATGAGGTAGTAGATAACTCTATTGATGAAGCTTTAGCAGGATACTGTGATACTATTTTAGTAACAATTCATAAAGGGGAAAGTATCTCTGTAAAAGATAACGGAAGAGGGATCCCGGTTGACCTTCACGAGAAGGAACAGAAATCTGCTCTTGAGGTGGTAATGACCAAAATCGGGGCCGGAGGGAAATTTGATAAAGATTCTTACAAAGTTTCCGGAGGGCTTCACGGGGTAGGGGTTTCGTGTGTAAACGCACTTTCAACTTTACTGGTTGCTACAGTAAGCCGTGAAGGCAAAAAATACCAGCAGAAATATTCAGAAGGAAAAGCACTTACGCAGGTTGATGAGATAGGAACTACCGATGAGAGAGGGACAGAAGTTTTCTTTCAGCCGGACAATACTATTTTCCAGGAAACGGTGTATAATTATGATACGCTTGCCACAAGATTAAGAGAGCTGGCCTTCCTGAACAGAGGAATTACCATCACTCTTGTGGATGAAAGAGACATGAATGAAGACGGTTCCTACCAGATGGAAGTTTTCCATTCAGAAGGAGGGCTGAAGGAATTTGTGGAATATATCGACGGAAACCGTGAATCTATTATGGAGAACGTGATTTTCATGGAAGGGGAAAGAGACGATATTCCGGTGGAAGTAGCCATGCGTTACAACACTTCATTTAATGAGAACCTTCATTCATACGTCAATAACATCAATACCCATGAAGGAGGTACTCACTTAGCCGGTTTCAGACGGGCACTGACGAGGACGTTAAAGAAATATGCTGATGATCTGGGTATTCCCCAAAAAGAAAAAGTAGAAATTACCGGAGACGATTTCCGTGAAGGACTGACCGCCGTGATTTCTGTAAAAGTAATGGAACCTCAGTTTGAAGGGCAGACCAAAACGAAATTAGGAAATTCCGAAGTTTCCGGGGCTGTAGATAAAATTGTAGGGGAAATGCTGACTAATTTCTTAGAAGAAAATCCTACTGAAGCAAAAATTATCGTTCAGAAAGTGGTTTTAGCGGCAAAAGCCAGACAGGCTGCCAAAAAAGCCCGTGAAATGGTGCAGAGAAAATCACCGATGGGCGGTTCCGGACTTCCGGGGAAACTGTCTGACTGTTCATCCAAAGATCCGGCTGAATCTGAGCTCTTCCTTGTAGAGGGAGATTCCGCAGGGGGAACGGCAAAACAGGGCCGCGACCGTTTTTTCCAGGCTATTCTTCCGTTGAGAGGTAAAATTCTTAACGTTGAGAAATCAATGCTTCACAAAGTATATGACAACGAGGAAATTAAGAATATTTATACCGCTCTTGGGGTTTCTGTAGGAACCGAAGAAGACAGCAAAGCATTGAATATGGCTAAGTTAAGATACCATAAAGTGGTGATTATGACCGATGCCGATATTGACGGATCCCACATTTCAACATTGATCCTGACTTTCTTCTTCAGGTATATGAAAGAACTGATTGAAAACGGATATATTTATATTGCCCAGCCGCCTTTGTATCTTTTAAAAAGAGGAAACAAGAAAATTTATGCTTATAACGAGAAAGAGCGTGAAGAATTTACCTTAGAAATGTCTCCGGACGGAAAAGGCGTTGAAGTTCAGCGTTATAAAGGTCTTGGGGAAATGAACCCGGAACAGCTTTGGGAAACAACACTTAACCCTGAGCACAGGATCCTAAAGCAGGTAACCATTGATAATGCAGTGGAGGCAGACAGTGTCTTCTCTATGCTGATGGGAGATGAGGTTCCGCCAAGAAGGGAGTTCATTGAGAAAAATGCCAAATATGCAAAAATTGACGCATAAGTAAATCTTTCAGACATACATTATAAAGACTTCAGAAATGGAGTCTTTTTTAATATAATAATTTCACTGTGAGCCTTGAAAACTGAATTCATTGTGCGAATGTTAAAAATCAAACCGTTTAATCAAATTTTCAAACTATTTTTTTTAAAATTAAGAGTTTATTTATCAGTTCTTTCCGGATTTTATATAGTGTTCATTTAAAATTAATTTCAGCAATCCTTTAGATTTCGTTATTTTTGCTAAATTTTAATAACCATGATGAAAATATTCTGTATTGGGGCACTTTCGATAGCTTCCTTTTACCACTCGCAGAACTTCCCGGTTTCTGCCATTCCGGACCATTTAAAGAAGAATGCCAGTGTTGTAATAAGAAAAGAAAATACTGCAGTTGAAATTAATAAAATAGATGATATAATCTTCAAAAAGTCTTCTGTAATTACAATTCTTAATAAAGATGCAATCTCTTATTCAATACCAAGAATTTCCTATGAAAAAGGGGATCGTATATCTAATGTAAAAGTAACGGTCTACGATGAAACAGGCAATAAAATAAAAAGTTACTCAAAAAGTGATTTCATAGATATTGCAGCAAATCCGCAAGGATCCTTTTATTCGGACAGCAGAATGCTGATTCTTCCTTTTACTTCTTCCAGTTTTCCGTATACAGTGGAATTCAGCTATGAACTTAATGATGAAAATACTGTTTTTATTCCTGATTTTATTCCATTTTATGAGTATAATGTTGCTTTGGAAGAAAGTAATTATACTATTGTGAATAAGTCTGGAATTAATCTTCGTTCAAAAATATATGAATCACCTTTTAATTATTCTGCTGTAAAAGTAAATGGTGATGGAGAAAATAAATCATATCAATATGAAAATATTTCTGCAATAGACAATGGACAATTGGTTCCCAACCCTCAGAGAATTTTACCTAAAGTAAGTTTTTCTTTAGATAAATTTAACCTTGAAGGAAAACAGGGAAGTATTGCATCATGGAAGGATTTCGGCATTTGGTACTATCAGAATCTTCTTACTCCTGTTTCCGCTTCTACTCCGCAGATCAAAGCTGAAATAGCATCACTTCATTTATCCGGTACTACTGAGGAAAAAGTGAAAAAAATATATCAGTACATGCAGGATAAAACAAGATATATTTTTGTTGCCTTAGGAATTGGCGGCTGGCAGCCCATGCTTCCGGATGAAGTACAGAAAAAAGGGTATGGAGACTGTAAAGGTCTTACAAATTATATGAAAACATTATTGGATGAAGCAGGAATTAAGTCTTACTATGCTATTATTAATTCTAATTCTTCACCAATCAGCTTTGATAAAGATTTTCCTAAAATGGCAGGCAACCATGTTATTCTTACTGTACCGACTGAAAAAGGAAATATCTGGCTTGAAAATACTTCCCAACAGATAGCTTTTAATCATTTAAGCTATAGCACCACGGATAGAAATGTTCTTACTGTAAAGCCTGATGGAATTGACATTATGCAAACACCGACTTACTCTGCCGAAGAAAGTAAAGAAAAACAGATTTTAAATATTAAGATAAATCCTGATAAAACCATTACAGGAAGCGGTAAATTCTCTTACACAGGAACTCAGTATGATTTTAATCTTATGTATTTATTACTTCCTGAAAAAGAGAAAATGGATGTTATAAAAAAAGTGTATTCTACCTTAGATTTCGAAAATGTTGAAATTAAAGATTTTAATAATAATAAAAATATAGCATCAATAAATTTTGATTTAAATTTTAAAGCAACAAATTATTCAAAACCTGTCGGTAGCAGCTATATCTTTAGAGCTGTACCTATTTATAAAGAAGCTGCTTTTCATGAAGATTCTGCAAGAGAGTTGCCTTTTGAAAGCCGTTTTTCTTATCAGGACGAATATGAAATTGTTTATGAGTTGCCACAGGATTACTATATAGAAGAATTGCCAAAAAATGGAACTGTTAATTCAGAATTTGGTTCTTATACAATGACGTTTGAGAAGCATGACGATAAATTAATTGTAAAGCGTTCTATACAGATTAATAAAGGTATTTTCCCTAAAGAAAAATATAAAGAATACATAAGTTTCAGAAAAAAAATTCTGAATGCAGATAATTCTAAAATTTTAATGTCAAAAAAATCTTAAGCAGTTTCGATCAAATATGAAAACTTTAAATAAATTAAGTGTGCTTTTTTTGCTGATTACGAATCTGTGTTTTTCACAGGAACATAAATTTCTTGCTTATCCTAAATTTGATGAAGGAGATTTGAAAAAACCACATTCGTTGATTGAAGCAAGCGCTCCTGCAGAAATACTTTATAACAGTGTAAGGTATAATATTAAGGATATTTCTTGCGAAAAAACCATTTATTCTAAAATTAAAATATATGATAAAAAGAGATCTGATGAGTGGTTAAATATCGAAATTCCGGTTATGAGCGGCGAGATGATGTCAGATTTTGAAGTTAATGTGTATAATTATCAAGATAATAAAATAAACAAAATAACCATTAATAAAAAGGATCAGCTTAAAGAAAATGTTGTAAAAGGATTAAAATTTTACAAATTGGCTATTCCTAATATTTCAGACGGATCAGTAATAGAATATTCTTATAAGTTGACTATAGGAATCTTTAATTTAAATTATTATTTAGAGTATAGTATTCCTGTTGTTTATCAGGAATATAGTCTTGAAGCTCCTGATAAAATTGATTATTCTTTTAACAGTGTGGGTAATCTGATAAGGCCACAATACCGTATCTCTACAATGGAAAACCGTTTAGCGGTTGGGTACAATATTTACAGATTCGGATTTGATAATATGAAATCTATCCAAAAAGAAAATCATCTGAAAAATAATGATAGATACAGGGCATATATTAGACCTGAATTAAAAAAATATTCTGTTGGATATTTTACATATGAATCTTCGGGCAGTTGGAACAAAATTGCAGAAAGGCTTAAAGAAAATGAAAATTTTGGGGGCTATTTAAAAAGCAATATTAAGGATGTTATACCTGAAAATATAAGAACATATTATCTACCTTTAGAAAGAGCCAATAAAATTTTTGATTTTGTTAAAAATAACTACAAATGGAATAAGCAGTTTGGGATAATCTCAAGTCAGAATTTAAAACAATTTATCAAATTAAAATCCGGCAATTCTGCTGATGTTAATCTTACATTGGTTGCGCTGTTAAGACACGCAGGTTTGGAAGCTCATCCTTTTTTGATATCTACTGTTGATAATGGTATTCTTAATATTTTTTCACCTAATCTGAATAACCTGAATCATGTTTTAGCATCTGTTAAGATCAATAACCAATTATATTTCTATGATGCTACATCATTTAATTCCAAAGTAAATATAATGCCGGAAAGAGACTGGAATGACTTCGGGATTTTAATTGAAAATGACAAAGCTACTGACGTTTCTTTTTCAAATACAAACATCAGTAAAAAAAATCTGACTGTTAAAGCTGATATTGATATAAACAATACCGAAATTAAAGGTACTTTCATTAAAAATGAAAATGGATTGTATGCTATCGAAGCCTATGATGAATATGATATAAACAGAGATAAATATAATCAGAATTTTAAATCAGAATTCTCAGCTGATATAAAAGAAATTGAATCTAAGTTACTTGATAATGGAGAGTTCGAATCTCAAATGAAATTTTCAAGCAGTACTTTGATGGATGTTGTCGGAGATAAAATTATTTTAAATCCATTATTATTTCTTAATGTGGGTAACGAAGTATTTGATCAGAAAGAAGAAAGAAAAAATCAGATAGATTTTATTTCTGCATTCACCAGAGAAAAAAGAGTGGAAATAACAATTCCTGATGGTTACAAAGTTTCAAGCCTGCCAAAACCAAAAAAAATTGTAACTGATGATAAAGAAATATCTTACACTTATAAAGTAGAATTCGTGGATCATAAGATTTCTGTACTTTCAAAGGTAGATGTTTTAAGCCAGAATTATCCTAAAGAATATTATACTTCTTTTAAACACATTTGGAAAGTTATATCCGAAAGTGAAAGTCAGGTCGTAAGTTTGATTAAAGAATAATACCATTTAAATCTAAGCATGAAAAAAATCCTCTTTCTGGCATTCTGTTCAGTGAATTTTATATTTGTTGAAGCGCAGAAACACCAATTCCTTGAACCTCCTAAATTCAGTGATGCCGATTTATCAAAACAGAAATCGGCGCTGGATGAAAATGCTCCGGCAGAAATTTTATACAAATCCCTGCATTTCAGTATCGACAACAATACGGGCAACCTTGTTAAAAAAGCATTTTACAGGGTAAAGATCTATGACAAGGATAAAGCAGAAGACTGGCTGAATCTTGAGGTGCCTCTTTATCAGAACGGAAGCAATCAGGAAACACTTTCCAAAATGAAGGCTTTTACGTATAACCTTGAAAACGGGGTTTCAGTGGCCACAAAAGTTGATAAAAGTTCAAAATACAAAAGTAAAGAAAGCAAGTATGTATCAATCAGTAAATTTGCTTTTCCGAATGTGAAAAACGGATCGGTTATCGAATACCAGTATGAAGTGAACTCTCCGTTCCTGTTTATCGTACCGGAAATCGTAATTGAAACCGACACGCCTTCCTTATACACCGAATATGTTCTGGACAGCCCTTCCAACATTGCTTACAATGTGAACTATACCGGCTTTCTGAGCCCTAAGCACCGGGAAGTGGAGGAGAAGACGATGTATGGCGCAAATTACAGGACATACCGGTTCGGCTATGAAAATGTAAAAGGCTTTAAAAGTGAGAAGTTTGTTAATAATGATATGAATTACCGGACAAAAATCAGTGCCGAACTGCATTCCACCAATTTCCGGGAACTGAAGCTGTATTCTTCATCCTGGGAACAGATCAAAGAAAGGCTGTATGAAAATGAAGACTTTGGTGGAGAATTAAAGAAGACAAAACTGGCTAAAGAGCATATGCCGGCCGGAATATCCGGAATGACAGATGAAACAGCAAAAGCAAATGCTATTTTTAACTATGTGAAAAACACCTTCACCTGGAATAAAGACCGCGGAATTTATACAGAAGACGGCATTAAAAAAATGCTGGAAACAAAGACCGGGAATGCTGCCGAAATCAATCTTTTTCTGGTGATGATGATGCGCGAAGCAGGAATCAAAGCAGATCCGCTTACCATTTCCACAGTAAGCAACGGGCTGATTAACATTGCCTCGCCCAATGTTTCCAACATGAATTTTGTGATTGCGGCGATCAGGACGAAAGACGGTTTCCATTTATATGACGCTACGGCAAAACAGTCTTCAATGGACCAGCTGCCTCCGAGGGACTGGAACCAGTTTGGGGTTTTAATGGCCAAAGACAAAGTACAGCAGCTGTCCATGATCAATGCCAAAACAAGCTTTACCTATCTTACGGCAGAGGCAAAAATTAATGATGACGGAAGCATTTCAGGGACCTATTCGGACCGCGATACGGGAACCTATGCGATGTTTGCCAAAGAAAATTATGATGACAATGCCGATAAGTATAAGAAACAGTACAAAGATAATTTTGCCACAGATTTCAATGATATAGATTCTAAGGTGTTGGAAAGCGGAGATTTTGAAAGCACCATGAAGTTCTCTTCAGAAAACCTGATTGATAAAATCGGAAAGAAAATGATCATCAACCCGATGCTGTTCCTGAGTAAAAGCTCCAATGAATTTGACCAGACAGACGCACGGAAATACCTGATTGATTTCACGTCTCCCTTTACCCGGGTAAAAAAGATTGTCCTCGAAATTCCGGAAGGCTATACCGTTGAGGAAATGCCTAAAAACAAAAAAATCGTTACCGATGACAAGGAGATTGAGTACAGCTATATTGCAGAGCAGAAGGGCAGAACCGTAGAAGTTATTTCTACCACAAAGATTCTGAGCCCTAATTATCCCAAAGAATATTATCCTGCATTTAAGCAGATCTGGGGCGTTGCCTCCAAGCAGGAAAACCAGGTAATAAGCCTGGTGAAAAAATAGAAAACCAATAAATTTAAAACATCACAGTAAAACCATTCATTTTTTGAATGGTTTTTGCATATAAGAAAGAAATTGCAATTATGAAAAATACCTTCGCCGTTCTCGCTTTATCTTCTTTCTTTATTTTTTCTGCATGTAAAAAGTCTGAAATCCATACAGATCGTACCGGTAAAGCTGAAGTAAATCAACCGAAGGCATTTACGGTGGATTCCGTACAGGTAAAAGATTCTGTTCAGGTGAGTGATTCCCTTAAAATAAGATATTATTCCAGGCTGCTGGTTTTTCCAACAATTAAAGATAAAAACCTGTTGGACAGCATTTACTTTGACAATAAAAATATTCAGGATTTTTCTGAAAACGGACTTCAGGCCCTGCTTGAAAAAAACAAAAATGAATATTTCGCCAGTGTTAAAAAAGATTCAAAAGACTTTCTTTCAGACCTTACATTTTCGCAGGAATGGTATTCCGATACGGGGATGAACATGAAATCAAATAAAAACGGGTATCTCCACATCGAATATGTCTGGGGTTCATACGAAGGCGGTGCGCATGACAATTACGGCTTCTCAGAAAGGGTATTCGACCTGAAAAGCAATAAAAAAGTTGTGCTGAAAGACATTACCTCTATGCCCAAAAGCAAGCTGGAAGCACTCCTCATGAAGAACATCAATAAAATAAACAGCGGGACTACCGACAGCAACGGGAAAGTCAATAATTCTGAAATGCTCCTGGTGGATATAATCCCGGCTACGGAAAATTTTTATTTTGATGAAAAGAACCTGTACTTCCATTACAGCCCATATGAAATTGCAGCATTTGCCGCAGGCGATATCACCATCCCGGTTTCATGGCAGGAACTGGAAGATACGGTAAACCCTGCATTTAAAGAAAGAATGAAAATTAACTGATATAAATGCTTCCCATCCGGAAGCATTTTTTAATTTTGCACCAATGGAAAAAGTTGCCTTCATCATCAATCCCTTTTCGGCAAAGAAAAATTATCAGCCGTTTCTCAATGAATTGAAAGCGAAGGTAAAAGACCCTTTGTATTATATTTCGGAATCCATTCCCGGAACGGATGAATTTATTCAGGCGCATTTCAATGATGTGGACGTTTTCGTGGCTATCGGAGGGGACGGAACCATTTCAACCGTAGCACGGAATATTATTCACACCGAAAAGGTTCTGGCTATTTTCCCCGCCGGCTCCGGCAACGGCTTCTCCAACGAAAACAGATTCAGCAAAAACCTGGACGAACTGCTGGAAAAGCTTAAAGTAAGAAATTCCAGAAAAATTGATACGTTTACCGTTAACGGACTGCTCTCCATCAACGTATCAGGAACCGGATTTGACGGAAAAGTAGTGAAGGAGTTTGAAAAAACAACCCGCGGATTTAAAAATTACATCAAAGTTTCCCTGAAAACATTTTTCAGCTATAAACCGATCAAGCTTAAATTTCTGAATGAAGAATATAAGCAGTACAACGGGAAATACCTGATGGTGAACATCGCCAACACCCGGCAGTTTGGCAACCATGCCTATATCGCGCCGCAGGCAAGCAAAAGCGATGGCCTGGTGGATATGGTGCTGGTGAAAAAATTCCCCTTAACCTATTCTGCGCTTTTTGCCTTCAGGATGTTTACCAAAAAACTGAAAGAAGATGATTACATCACCTACCTGCCTGTCTCGGAAGCAGAATTTAAAGTAAATACCAAAAACTGGCACCTGGACGGGGAATTCAATAAAATAAAATCACCCGTTCATATCAAAGTCCAGCCTTCAAGCCTGTGTATTCTAGTGTAGGTTGTAATAGTAATATATTACTCATTACCAATTGTTTATCGCTTATTTTTTTTTGGAGCTGTTTCCTGCTTTCCGCTGCAATCTTTTTCTTCAAAAAAGGATTTTCGCTGCAATCAGGGCTAGGGTTCTGTCTGTAAAAGACCATCTGTTTTCAGATTACACTTCCAGCTTTTTCTCTATTTCATTCGGATGGTCCAGACAATACCGGAGCTGATTTTTATCCAGCTGTTTTTCCCAGTTGGCAACCACCACGGTAGCTACAGAATTCCCGATGACATTGGTTAGAGCCCTGCATTCACTCATGAATTTATCAATCCCTAAAATAAGGGTCATCCCCGCAATAGGAATTTCCGGCACTACGGCTAAGGTGGCTGCCAGTGTTATAAACCCGGCACCCGTAACTCCTGCTGCCCCTTTGGAGCTCAGCATGGCCACCAGCAGCAGTATAATCTGCTTTTCAATAGGAAGGTGGATATCCATGGCCTGGGCAATAAACAGGGAAGCCAGCGTCATGTAAATGTTGGTGCCGTCAAGGTTGAAAGAATAGCCGGTGGGTACTACCAGCCCGACAATTGCTCTGGAACAGCCTGCCCTTTCCAGCTTCTCCATGATTCCCGGAAGCGCAGATTCAGAAGAGCTTGTTCCCAGAACCAGTAGCAGCTCTTCCTTCAGGTAATACATTAATTTGAATATATTAAAGCCATTGTACCAGGCAACTGCGCCAAGCACCACCACCACAAATAAGGCAGAAGTAATGTAAAAAGTACCGACCAGGAAAATAAGGTTCAGTACAGACTGAAGGCCGTATTTCCCAATCGTGAAGGCCATGGCTCCGAAAGCCCCGATAGGCGCTGCTTTCATCAGCATGTGTACAATTTTAAAAACCGGCGCCGAAAGGTCCTGTAAAAAGTCGGTTACTTTATGGCTCTTTTCTTTCGTCAATACCAGGGCGACACCCATTAAAACAGATACAAGCAGTACCTGCAGGATATTTTCCCCAACCAACGGACTGAATAAGGTTTCAGGAATGATATTCATAATGAAGCCGGTGAGGGTAGACTCATGGGCTTTTTGCTGATACTGTGAAACATCTCCTGAAAGACTCGCCGGGTCAATATGAAGGCCGTGTCCCGGCTGCAGGACATTCCCTACAATCAAACCGATAATCAGTGCCAGCGTAGAGAATGTGAAAAAATAAATCATGGCCTTAACCGCAATTCTTCCTACTTTTTTAAGGTCGGTCATGTGTGCGATCCCCAAAGTAAGGGTGATGAAAATCACAGGCGCAATGATCATTTTTACCAGTTTGATAAATCCGTCACCCAAAGGCCTCATCTTTTCACCCAGTTCGGGATAGAAATTTCCTAAAAGGACCCCTGCAATAATAGCAATGATGACCTGGAAATAAAGCTGCTGATAAATTTTTTTCGTTTTCAATGAGTCTGTTTTAATTCTGAAAAATAAGAAAATTACCTGAGACTATAACAGAAAGTTTCGGCGGGGCTTCCAGCCCCGCCGAAACTGACGGATTACATATCCGTTACCGGAATTCTTAAATTCTTTAGATTTTATTTTGCTGAAAAATCAAACCTGAATTAGTTCAAATAGGTATAAAAAGCCTTGATTAATCACACTCATTCCACCGCTACGGAATCGTCGCCACGGCCGTCGGCAACCGCATGAACCATCCCGTTATCATCAGCCAGAATCATTTCTGTTCTGCCGATCTGATTCCGGTTTTCAGCTTTATAACCAAGTTTTTCCAGATCCACGACGGTTGTCTCGGGAAAATTATTTTCAAGAGCCACCGTGTCGGGAAGCCACTGGTGATGGAACTTTGGAGCATTTACGGAAGTATTGGCATCCAATTTAAAATCAATTACATTAACAATAGACTGGTAAACAGACGTTGGAATTGTGGTTCCGCCCGGTGTTCCTACCACCATATATGGCTTTCCGTTTTTCAGGACAATCGTCGGGGTCATGGATGAAAGCATCCTTTTATTCGGACGGATAGCATTTGCCTCACCGCCAACCGCTCCGAACATGTTCGGGACCCCAGGTTTTATAGAGAAATCATCCATTTCATTGTTTAAAAAGAATCCGGCCCCCGAAACCACAACTTTACTTCCGTATAGGCCGTTCAGCGTTGTGGTAACCGCAGCTGCATTTCCTTCCTTGTCAAGCACAGAGATATGCGTGGTTTCCGTGGATTCACCCGGCTGTTTTATAATTTTCCCGACTTCAGAACTTGGCGTGGCTTTACTGAAACTGAAGCTTTTCCATCTGCTTTTAAGATAACGGTCAGAAATTAAATACGCGGTCTGGTCATCAATGAAATCCGGGTCGCCCATATATTCAGCTCTGTCGGCATACGCCCGCCGTTCTGCTTCCACCATAATCTGGACAGCTTTCGTGGAATTCTGCCTGTATTTTTCCAGATTTTCATAGCCTGCCATGGTAAGCATCTGTGCCAGTAAAATTCCGCCGCTTGAAGGCAGCGGCATCGAAACTACCGTATGTCCTTTATAATTAAATTCCAGCGCTTTTCTTTCTACGGCTTTGTAGTTTTTAAGATCTTGCAGCGAAATGATGCCGTTTCCTTTTGTCATTTCAGCAGCCAGAAGTTCTGCAGTTCTGCCCTCATAAAAACCTTTGATGCCCTGTTTCCGGATTAATTTCAGAGTCTCTGCCAATTCTTTCTGAACCAGGATGTCACCTGCTTTCCATGGCGTATTCTTCACAAAGGCTATGGGAGAGGTATTATGCTTTTGAAAATAGGTTTTACCCATATTTAATAAACCGGCTTCCTGTTCGGTAATCGCAAATCCCTTTTCCGCGAGATCAATAGCAGGGCGGATAAGCTGGTCCATCGGCAGCCTGCAGTATTTTAACGTTGCAAAAAAGCCGGCGACACTTCCCGGAACTCCAGCAGCCAGTCTGCCGTTTTGGGAAAGGTCTGTATCAGCTTTACCATTTTTATCAACATACATATCATGAAAAGCTTTCTGAGGTGCCGTTTCACGGTAATCAATAGTAAATTTCTCACCGTTGTTTTTTACACCGACCAAAAATCCGCCGCCGCCGATATTTCCTGCCTGCGGGTAAACCACAGCCAAGGCATATTGTGTCGCAACAATGGCATCATAGGCGTTCCCACCCATTTTAAGAATCCGGGCACCTGCTTCACTGGCCAGAGGGTGTGCCGAAACAACGACCCCTTTGTTTTTTACCTTGACTTCCTTTACAATGCTGATGTCCGTGTATTGTGCTGAAAATGTGCAGGAAAGCAATATGAACAGCATGAATGTTTTTTTCATGGGCAGATTTTGTAACCGAATTTACAATTTTGTTTTAAGATAGGCTTGAAAATATTTACTTTTGCTCAAGATCAATAATAATATAGAAAAATGGAATCCCACACGGAAAGAATCTTGATTACCGGCGCGTTAGGGCAGATAGGTACCGAACTTACAAACAGGCTGGTTGAAATTCACGGAGCTGAAAATGTTGTTGCTTCAGGATTGGACAGATGGCAGAAAGGCATTACTTCTGCAGGCTATTATGAAAGAATGGATGTTACCAATACCCAATTGGTAAAACAGGTGATTAAAGACTATGATATCACCACTGTATACCATTTGGCTTCACTGCTGTCCGGAACTTCAGAAAAGCAGCCGCTGTTTGCATGGAAACTGAACCTTGAACCGCTTATTCATTTTTGTGAGCTGGCAAAAGAAGGTCTTGTTCAGAAGATTTTCTGGCCGAGTTCAATTGCCGTTTTCGGGAAAGGAATTCCGAAGGAAAACGTAGGCCAGGATGTTGTCCTGAACCCGACTACCGTATACGGGATTTCAAAGATGGCCGGTGAAAAATGGTGTGAGTATTATTTTGACAAGCATGGAGTAGATGTAAGAAGCATACGCTACCCGGGGCTGATTTCCTGGAAAACACCTGCAGGCGGCGGAACAACGGATTATGCAGTTGAAATTTTTTATGAAGCGATTGAAGAAGGAAAATATACCAGTTTTATTTCTGAGAATACAGGCATGCCGATGCTGTATATGGATGATGCCATCAATGCCACCTTAAAATTAATGGAAGCTCCGAAAGAAAGCCTGACTGTCCGTTCGTCTTACAATCTTGGCGGAATGTCATTCACACCTAAAAAACTTGCAGAAGAAATCAAAAAAGAAATTCCGGAATTTGAAATTGATTACAAGCCAGATTTCAGACAGCAGATCGCAGATTCATGGCCGGCTTCTATAAATGATTCCGTAGCAAAAAATGACTGGGGATTATCTTATGATTTCGGGATTTCTGAAATGACCAAGGATATGATTAAAAATCTCAAAGTAAAACTGAACAAAGATTCACAAGGTCAATCTTAACTTTAATATAAATTATATTAGTATTTGATAATGTATAGATTATATGATTTATCTAAAATTTAATTTAAATGGTATTATTAACTTTTAACATCGTAAATATTGAAGCTGAGTCAAAAAGCAGTATGCATATTTCAGATGAAGAACGATTACAGATTACCGTTGATAATACAAAAGCGATCCTGAGGATTTTAGATATTCATGATGTTAAAGCTACTTTTTTTGTAGAAGTTTCATTGGTATGCAGCCTTCAGAATTTAATAAAAGCAATTTCATCCCAAGGGCATGAAATTGCTTTTTATCATAAAAACGCCACGCTTCAGGAAATTGAAGACGCGAAGAAATCAGCGCAGGAATTTTTAGGAAAACAGATCAGAGGCATTCGCAGAAAAGATCACCAGCTTCCTTTGGAAAGCCTGAAAATGATGGAATTTAATTACATTTCCGATATCGATAATGCCAATATTCTTTTCCCTTTCAAACGGCTGAAAAGAGATACGGAAATCCACGAAGAAAATGGGTTGAGCAGGGTGCCGGAAAGTATTTCCCCATACAGCCAGCTGCCGTATAATGATTTGTGTTCCAGGTGCTTCCGATGAAATATTATCGGAATATGGTTTTCGAAACATTAAAAAATGATGAATTTGTGCTGATCTATCTTAGTACCTGGCAATTTACCGATTTTAATAAACATAAGTTTAAAATCCCTTTCTACAGGAAGCTGAATTCAGGAAAGAAAATGGAGGACAAACTGGATGCCCTCCTCAACTGGATCAATGAAAAAGAAATGGCTACTTCCCGGATGAAAGATTATATTTTTTAGTTCTGAATTATTAATTATTTTTACTGATTACCAGTAAATCTGTTGAGTATTCTAATTCTTCTTTAAATAAGATATCTTCATAAGTATATTCAGACATAAAAGTATTACGAGATAAACCAGTAACCTCAGTTTTCTTTGAACCTGACTTGATTCTTTTTAACGATTCAAATAAAATTCTTTGTATTTTCAGCATAGAAACCCGAAAAAAATCTGGATAAAAAAATAACGTGGCAGGCAAAGCAATATTCCTTTGTTTTTTTGTTCTTGCTATTTCCTCAAAAATCAAATCACAATTTGAACCTATTTTTAAGATTTCAACTGTTCTAAAATGATTATCAAAAAGGTTTTTCAGACTTTTATAAGAATATTCCTTTATATGAAATATATTCCATGGCTTCTGGATATGACTGAAAAGGCGGTTTTTTCTGTCTGGTGTGGAAATAATTAAAATGCCATTCGGAGCCAACATTTTTTTTAAATTAATAATGTATTCAGAATTATTTTTAACATGCTCTATCACTTGAAAAGAAGTGATTACATCAAATTTTTCATTTTCCGCCAACTCAGTATATGTCATAAAATCCAGATTAGGGGATACATATTCTTTTTTGGCAAAATCTATAGCTTCCTCGCTTATATCAACACCAACTGCATATGCTGCGGTTTCAGATAATATTTTAGCACCATAACCCGAGCCACAACCGAAATCCAGGACTTTTTTACCTGCTGTAAAATTCTTAGCATATTCGTATGTTGCAATATGTATCAGGTGAAGGTATAATTCTGATTTATTTTTAAAATTTTCATTTAAAATATGTCTCTCGCCCGTATCTTTCATAACAATATTCTTTAAAACAAAATTAACAAATTAAGCCAGTTCAAAAAGCGTAATTTCCGGCAAAACGCCAACCCTTCCCGGATACCCTAATACCCCGAAGCCACGGTTTACATACAGCATTTTCCCTTCGCTTTCATAGAGATCGGCCCACTTGGAATACCGGTACTGAACCGGAGACCATTTTATATTTTTAAGGTCCAGGCCAAACTGCATTCCATGTGTATGTCCGGAAAGGGTAAGGTGTACATTTCCGGGGTGCATTTTTACGACATAATCAAAATGGGTAGGGTCGTGGCTCATCAAGATCTTGGCTGCAGATTCCGGTACGCCTTTTAAGGCATCATCAAGTCTGCCGAATTGCGGAAAGGGTTTTAAACCCCAGTTTTCAACGCCCAGGATATATAATTTTTCACCGTTCTTTTCGATGATTCTATGTTCATTCCGAAGCATATCGAAGCCGGCCTGCTTTTCATACGCAATCAGCGTATCAAGGTTCTTTTTCTTGTCACCAAGGGAATCCCATTTTACATAATCGCCGTAATCATGGTTGCCAAGAACTGCAAGCTTGCCGTCTTGCGCTGTAATCTGGGAAAACAGCGGGATAAACGGTTTGAATTCATCAGCCACATTATTCACCATATCTCCGGTAAACAGCACCAGATCAGCTTTCTGTTCGTTGATCAGGTCAATGGCATGCTGCAGTTTGGACGGATCTGAAAAGCTGCCGCTGTGGACATCTGAAATCTGAATGATTTTATATCCTTTGAAGCTTTTCGGAAGATTGGCCAGCTTTACTTTTACCTTTCTCACTTTATGACGGTAACGTCCGAAGGTAATCCCGTCAATAAACAGGGCAGAAAGCACGCCTCCCAGTCCCAAACCCACAAGGCTTAAAAACTTCCTTCTTTCCGGAAAAAAATGTTCCGTCGGTTTTGAAAGCCCGATAAGGTAACTGCCGGTTCTGAAAATATCATCAATCAGCAAAAATAAAACCACGAAAACTTTAGGCAGGATAAAAACAAGAAAAAGCGAGATCATGATCTGTGCTCTTACCATGCTTCTGTCTGCCCTGCTGAAATGGGTTACTTCGTATGCGAAAAACCCGTAAACAGCCAGCGAGAAAACCCAGTAGCCTGTCCTCAGCCAGAAGTTGTCTGTAAGCGTTCTGATGGCCTGATAAATATAGACTTCCAGAAAAAGGAAGATCACCGCAATGATAAAAAAATTTCTTTGCATAACTGGTTTTAAAAAAGCACAAAGAATGATTCCCTGTGCTTTTATTTATTTTGTTAGATTAAAATAGATTAAGGAAATCTGTATACGATCGCATTGATGTTCATTCCGGCACCTACCGAAGTCATCACAATGTTACCTTTTTCTTTAAACGTATGACCTTCCATTTTTCCTTTAATAATTAAATCATACATCGTAGGAATGGTAGCAACGGAAGAGTTCCCGAATTCCTGGATCGTCATCGGAGAAACCGAATGGTCATATTCTCTGATGTTATAAAGCTTGTGAAGCCTCTCGATCATCGCATAATCCATTTTGGCATTGGCCTGGTGGATCAGGATCTTGTTGATATCTTCAATGGAAAGGCCTGCATCGTCAATCGTTTCTTTGATTGCAGCAGGAACATTTTTAAGAGCGTACTCGTAAATTTTTCTTCCCTGCATCCTTACATAAAGGCGGCTCTGGTCAGATTCTTTGTTGATGGAAGGTCCGTTAGCCAGATAATCCAGCTCCAGGCCGTTGTCACATATTGTGTTATGGGCAATAATCCCTACATTTTCTTCGTCGGTGGCCTTTACCACTACCGCTCCGGCTCCGTCTGCAAAAATCATCCTGTTTCTGTCGTGCGGGTCTGTTACCCTGCTCAGTGTTTCTGAACCAATGATCAGAATGGTTTTTGCAACTTTGGCTTTAATCAGGTTATCAGCGAGGATCATGCCTTCCACCCACCCCGGGCATCCGAAAAGCATGTCATAGGTAATGCATTTCCTGTTTTTAATCCCTAATTTATTTTTTACCCTGGCAGCCATAGTCGGCATGAAATCAGCGTATCCGTGTATGGTCACTTCTCCGAAATTACTGGCATAGATAATGTAATCCAGTTCTTCCTGATTTATTTTTGCATCTGCAATCGCTAATTTTGCAGCCTCATACCCGATTTGTGAATTGGAAAGACCTTCATCAATGAATCTTCTGTTTTCTATTTCTGTAATTTCAACAAATTTAGCAATCGTTTCTTCTGCGGGTTTATCAATCTTTATTCCGTCATCTGAATAAAACTCTGAATCTAAGAAATAGTCTCTCCCGATAATTTTGCTGGGAAGATAAGATCCAGAACCAATAATGATCGTATTCGGCATTCGTTTATATGATTTTTTAAAGAGGCAAAGTTAATAATTAATATTAACAACAAAGAATTAAAAATATTATTAAATTTGCAAAAATTGTACTTTACAGTCTTATGAAAAATAATGCGTCTTTAAAAGGCTTAGTTATTGCAGTTGTGGCGTTTATCGTTGCATTCGGAGTTTACTTCCTGTTTTTAGCCAAGAAGAATTATTATGTGGTGGATAACCCTACGCCGGATACCTATTATTACAAGATCAATAACGGTTCAGAAGGTACTATTGCAGGAGGTCAGACTGTTCCCGTTGACCTTAAGAAGGGGAAAAATTCAATTAAAGTTTTTGACCGTAACAAGAAAATGCTCTTTGATTCTGCTTTTGAAGTAAACAAAGTCCGCGGGCTGATTAATATCGCCCATCAGGATTATTACATCAATGATCAGTATTACGGATACAATCTTAAAAAAGATTCATTACTTTTGGCACTGGATAAAACCGTGATTGACGGAAAACCATATTTTGGGGGAGCCCGGCGCTTCAGCAAAATATTTACGGATGATTTTTATTACAATGTGGATGAAGATTATGACAGAGTAGTCAAAAACATCCAGCAGGTGGAATCCAGATCAAAGATCTTCAGGAAGCAGGATTACCTTAATTATTATAAAGAATATTACAAGTTTTAAGTTTTGACAAAAGATATTACCAAAATTACGCCCTACAACTCTGAAGCAACGAAGAAGAGCCAGGTAGAAGATATGTTTGACAACATAGCACCGAAATATGATCTTCTGAATCATGTACTGTCCATGAAAATTGACGTTTTGTGGAGGAATACGCTGGTGAAGTGGATGAAAAATGATAACCCGCAGGAAGTGCTGGATGTGGCTACGGGAACGGGCGATCTTGCCATCACCATTGAAAAGGGAACAGGCTCCAAAGTGATTGGTTTGGATTTATCGCAACAAATGTTAAATGTTGGCGTTATTAAAATAAAAAAACTTAAATTAGACGGCAAAATTTCCATGCAAAAAGGAGATGCGGAGAACTTACCTTACGAGGATAACAGGTTCGATGCAGTATCCGTTGCATTCGGAGTGAGGAATTTTGAAAACCTTACCAAAGGTTTGGCAGAATTAAGAAGAGTGGTTAAAGATAACAAGAGTGTTTATATACTGGAGTTTTCAAAGGTTGAGGGTTTCTTAGCACCATTTTATATGTTTTACTTTAAAAATATATTGCCTGCCATCGGCAGACTGGTCTCTAAGGATAATAGGGCATACACATACCTTCCGGATTCTGTAAACGCTTTTCCTTTCGGGGAGAAGATGAGACAAATTCTTTTAGATACAGGATTTAAAAAAGTTGAATATAAAAAACTAAGTTTAGGTATAGCCACAATTTATAAAGCAACAAAGTAACCTATGAGTAAATTTTTATTAAAAGCACTGGTTTTAGCCTCAGTAAATGTTGCCGTGTTATCAAACGCGCAATTCAGAACCCGAAACAGAATGGATAAGCTGGAAGACTTTGACGAGCAGAAATTCAGCTGGGGGTTTTACCTGAACGGAAACAGGCTTGGCTACCGTATCGTTCTCGATCCGAGATACGGTATGAATAATAACCAGAATCTTATTACATCCAAAGCGAGCTACAGCTTCGGTGCCGGACTGATTGCCAAATGGAGGCTGAATGACTATCTGGATGTAAGACTGGAACCGGGGTTACAATTTGGGCAGAGACAGCTTACCTTCAACACACAGTCAAACGACCAGTATGCTGAGGGAACTTTGACGAATGATCCGTTTATTCCTATCCCTTTAACGGAAAGAGACCGCGTAAGGGAGATTAAAACTACTTTGGTAGATGTTCCTGTACTGTTGGAGTTTCACGGAATGAGATGGTACAACTCCAGGCCGTATGTGGCAGCAGGGGTGAACTACATTGTCAACCTTCAGTCCAACTCAGATTCTACGGATGATAACTTTCAGCAGGTATTCAGGTCTACCACGCATAACTTTGCTTGGTCTGCGGAAATGGGGATCCAGTTCTACTTTAATAAATTTAAGCTGACACCGGCTATCAGAGGTACCTTCATCATGAATAACGAGATTGTTGCAGATAATGCTACCACGCCGCCGTACTGGACATCAGCGATGTCTACATTACAGACAAGAGCGATATTTTTCGTGCTGAAATTTGAATAAAAAATATTTTTAAGATAAAAAAAGGAGATGCATTTTGTGTCTCCTTTTTGTTTTGAATCAAAATATAGCGCGTTTTATTTTTGTTAGTATTAATATTTTGTTATTTTTGCTAACAGTTAGAATATACAAAACCTGAATGCTTCAAGATTTAGAAAACCATTTTTCAGAATTAGAGAAAAAGATTTTGCTGTTACAAAAGAATTACAAAAATCTTGCTGAAAAATTTTCTGAACTGAACCAGGAGCATGAAGAACTGAAGAAGAAATATGATGAGGAGAGAAAAAAAAGTCAGGTATTAGCAGAAGAACAAAAAAATATAAAGCTTTATTCAGCAATATCAGGAAACCCTGAACATAACCGGTTGATGAAGAACCACATCAACAGGCTGGTAAAAGAAGTGGATTTCTGTATTGCACAGCTTCAAAACAGCGGATTATAATGGAGGTAAGAAGAATAACCATCAACATTGCAGGAAGGGTGTATCCGCTAAACGTACCGGCAGCAGAAGAAGAAACACTGCGTAAGGTAGGGAAGCAGATTGAGAATATGATTAAAGATTTTGAACAGAATTTCGATGTAAGAGACAAACAGGATGCTTTGGCTATGTGTGCCCTTAAACTGGGAACCAATGCCGAGGTGGTGTCTGCAAACTACGAGAAAACAATACATTCTGCCGGAGACAGATTGATGCAGATCAGCAAGTCTATGGGTGAAGTGAATGAAATGAAATAAACAGGGAAATAGATTTTTTTTCCCGCAAAAACTGCCTACAATAATTCTAACACATTAAAGGTAAACTCAACGCTAAACAATTACCGAACAAATGTCCATCGAATGGCGTGCCGGTCCGTCCGGATTACAGACAGTGGAAATCAGTTCAAATCGTGTTGATTAGGAGTTTACTCTATATCACTGAATTGTTGTAGGCTTTTTTTATTTAATATGAAGACAATTAAAACTTAATATAAATTATGATAGAAATTATAATTGGCATTATTTGCCTGGTAATCGGTGCAGCAGTAGGGATGTTTTTCTCCAGGAGCTCACTCAATACCAAAGCAAAATTTATTATAGATGATGCACAGAAAAATGCTGAAAATCTTATAGAAAAAGCTAACGTACAGGCCGAATCCATAAAAAAAGAAAAGAACCTTCAGGCGAAGGAAAAGTTTTTGGAGCTGAAATCCCAGCATGATGCCGATATCCAGGCACGCGAAAAGAGAATGCAGGAGGTTGAAAAAAGAACCAAAGACAAAGAACACAAGCTGAATGACGAGCTCAGCAAGACCGGAAAGCTTGAAAAAGATCTTGACAGGCAGATTGCAGATTACGCCAAGAAAACAGAGATCCTGGAAAGAAAACAGCAGGAACTGGATTCTGCAACCGCTAAGAAAGTAGAGGTCCTTGAAAAAATAGCCAATTATACCGCAGAAGAAGCCAAAGCAGAATTGGTGGAAACCATGAAGGCAGAAGCGAAAACCAGAGCTCAGGCACACGTTCAGAGCATTATGGAAGAAGCCCAGCTTAATGCGAAAAGCGAAGCAAGAAAAATCATTATCCAGACCATCCAGAGAATCGGGACGGAACAGGCCATTGAGAATTCCGTATCGGTTTTCAACATTGAGTCGGACGAGGTAAAAGGAAGGATTATCGGTAGGGAAGGACGTAATATCCGTGCTCTGGAATCCGTTACAGGCGTTGAAATCATTGTTGATGATACCCCTGAAGCCATTCTTCTTTCATGTTTTGACCCGGTAAGGAGAGAAATCGCAAGACTTTCCCTTCACAGACTGGTAACGGACGGAAGGATCCACCCGGCAAGAATTGAAGAAGTGGTGGAAAAAACAAGAAAGCAGATCGAAGAGGAAATTATTGAAGTAGGAAAAAGAACGATCATCGATTTGGGAATCCACGGATTACATCCTGAACTGATCAAGATTGTAGGAAGAATGAAATACCGTTCTTCATACGGACAGAACCTTTTACAGCACTCCAGAGAAGTGGCAAACATCGCCGCAACCATGGCTGCCGAACTGGGACTGAATGTAAAACTGGCGAAAAGAGCAGGATTACTGCATGACATCGGTAAAGTGCCGGAGCAGGAATCAGAGCTTCCTCACGCTTTATTAGGAATGCAGTGGGCAGAGAAATACGGTGAAAATGCAGAAGTGGTGAATGCCATCGGAGCTCACCATGACGAAGTGGAAATGACTTCATTGTTATCCCCGATCATCCAGGTAGCTGATGCTATTTCAGGAGCAAGGCCGGGAGCAAGAAGACAGGTGCTGGAATCTTACATCCAGAGACTGAAAGACCTTGAGGCGGCAGCATTAAGCTTTGACGGTGTTTCATCGGCTTACGCTATCCAGGCAGGCCGGGAACTGAGGGTAATGGTAGAAAGCGGAAAAGTAAATGACGAAGTGGCTTCCCAGCTGTCTTATGATATTTCAGAAAAAATCCAGAATGAATTAACCTATCCTGGACAGGTGAGAGTAACGGTAATCAGGGAAACCAGAGCCGTGAATATTGCAAGATAATCAATCACTGAAAAAACATATTTTAAAAGACCTTTCAAGAAATTGAAAGGTCTTTTTATTTGGCCATAGTGAGCAGAACAGATAACAAACTGCAGACAGGAACAGCCTAAAATGAGAACCTTATGGAAGGAATCCACCACTGCATAGGACGGTTGAGGCTGCAAACCATCAGTAAACTAAAATAAGCACCGTATCAGGATGCTTATTGTAATTGCAGAAGTTAGTTTACAACAGTTAAATTTTAAGGATACCGGACAGCACCGGCTAATTCTATCGGGTTGTTATGCTTTTTGATATACTGCTGTTCGTTTTTCGTCAGCTCTTTATAATCCGGTACAAATTCCTTTCCGTCTTTATCCTGCCAGCGGACTTTTACATTTCCTGTTTTCATTTCCCTGTACGGATCATTATAGTGGTCTTTCTGAACTTTTACCCATTGTTTTGCCGTAATATCCAGAGGCTTGGCAGACAGATAACGGATATCGGTGGTTTCATCCTGTTTTATTCCGGTAAATGAAAATTCATAGTTGTTTCCACTGTCTTTCATATATACGATTAATCCGGGCAGCCCGTCAAAAACATAGGGTCCGTTCTGTAAAGCAATATCGTTGGTGAACCATGCTTCCCAGGTACGGCCGGAATAGGTAAGCATTGCCTTCTGGCAGTTGTAATCACCTATTTTTTTGGTGACTTTACTTATTTCCCATTTAAAAAGAGGGCTTGCCCCTGAAATTTTATAAAGATCCCTGAGCAAAACAGTAAATCTGTTGGTTTTTTTCTCTCGGTTATCTTTGATCACCATAAAATGGTAATCGTATTTTTTATGAACGTTCGCTCCGGCTTTTTCTTTTTCAATCACGATAGAATCATTCAGATACTGATCTTTAGAATAAAATTTTGATTGGTTATTCTTAATCAACAGAATCATATCCTTAGTCTGAATCTCTTCAGACAATGAGTCCGGTTTATAATTCATCCGGTAAGAAATCTTATAACTCTGTGCATAGGTTATATTAGAAAACATGCTTACGAAGATGAGGATTCTAAATAAATTTTTCCATTCCATAATATTGAATTGCTTTTTGTTTTAAAGGGTTTGTGCTCCATTCTTCCCATTCGCCTGTATATGGGTTGTAGCCGCATTTTAAAGGCTTTGAAATGTCAAGTCCTTCTCTATTTGTATAAGAACGTTCGGTATAAGCTCTGCAGTCGGTACATATATATCTGAATTCGCAATCTTTACAGCCGTCGATATCATCTTTGGTAAGATTCCAGTATCGTTTGAAATCTTTGTGCTGAAGACTTTCTTCTAAAGTAGTATCTTCAATATTTCCAAAGCTTTCTGCCATAGAAGGGCAATTTTTTATATTCCCGGTGCTGTCAATAGACAGTTTGCAGTTGAGGCAGGAATTATGATGGATTGATTCTGAAATAATTTCCAGGTTGATCGAATCAATATTTCCATGTATGATCCCGCAGTTTTCCGGACCTTCTACTGATTGTCGGATATACTGGATCTTATGGTCTTCCGCCGGATCGCTTAATAATTCTTCATTTAAAGTATACACAGTAACCGTACTGATCATGGGAAGCTTTGAAATTTCCCTTAAGCAGGCAGTTGTTTTTTTTGAATTTGATTTTTCCGGGATGCTGATTTCAAGCTGAATGTCACGTAATCTGTTGTGCGGATCATCACTTAGGTAAACAATATATTTTTTCAACTCCTGCAGCTTTTTTTCGCTGAAGCAGCGGAATAATATAGCCTCAACACCTAATGTTCCTATTTCACGGTTTATTTTTGGGAGTGAAGTGAGCGAGGTTTCAGCATCAACATCAATAATCATGTTTGTGATCCTGCTCGGGCTGTACCATTGCATACTGATGGAGGGAAAAGCATTTATTTCATCGGGGGATACCTGAAAAATGAGATCGTTTTTCTCTAAGAATTTTTTATATGACTTCAACAGGTCAGCGTTATCAGGGTATAAATCCTGTAATTTTTCAAAATCAATTTCTTTGGTAAGAATCCCGTACAGTTCACTGGAAATATACCAGTAATTATTTTTTGTCAGATCAAACAACAGAGAGCGCGTATATCCTTTTACAGGAATAATATCGGCATACAGCTTATAAACCATTTTTAATTTTAAAATTTGGATATTCTTTTATAAAATTTTTTGCTGAGGTATATTCCTGATCCATTCCGGAAAGAAGATTTTATATTTAAATTCCGGTAATCAGGAAGCTTCTCATTCGGGCTGAATAACGGGTCCAGATCTCTCAGAATATAAGACCCTTTATTTCTTTTGATTATGTTTTTTAAATGATCAGGCATACTCTTTTTTCTGTATTAAAAATTCTGCAACCTTTTTTTCCAGATGGTAATTGCACGGCAGGGAAACCATCCCGAATTGACCTACTGTGTTGACTTCTAAAAAAACATATCTTCCGTTTATATCTTTAATCATATCTATTGAGCCGGAGGAAAGATTCAGATCCTTCATCAGGCTGGTCAGGCTTTCTTTTATGATCTGCGGCAGGTGATAAGGCACACACCGGTTAGGATTAAAAATATCGTAATTCCTGAAATCTGTTTTTGTTTTACTGCTTTTAGAAGAAAAGATGGCCATCGGATAGAACTCGTTATTCAGATAAAAAATCCTCAACTCAAACTTCTTCTCAATATTTTCCTGGAATAAAGAAGGGGTAAATTCTTTGGTCATCCGGTTTTTGACTTTTTGTGTATGGGTACCGTACATACCCTTAGTGTCAGAGAACGCAACGCCCTCGAAAATCGGCTTCGTAATAAGATTTTTATGCAGATTTGTTATTCTTAACAGTGATTTTTTACTGTTGGCAATATACGTCTCAGGAATATTCAGGTTATGTATTTTTGCCAGCCTTAAAACCTCTATTTTATCAATTTTCAGGGAGTCTTTGTAATAGTCGAACCATTTCCATTCCGGATAAAAATCATACAGTATTCTTAAGAACCTGTTCCTTTCAGCGGCGTGGAACTTGGCAAATTTTATTAAGTTCTGGTCAATCTTATGTTCCTGTTTAATAATTTCATCATATACCATGTCTGTAAATCTCCTGCACCATACGACCTTTATATTTTCCAGATCGATCTTTCTTTTATTGACTTTATCGAAAATTTCCAGTTGATGATCATTAATATTGACAAACACATCATAACAGGCAGGATCGGTGATCTGATCCACATTTATTCTGATAAAAGGAACCTCATAATAATTCAGCCAGTCGCAGACGCTGTTGGTTGTCAGTTCCAGATCTGCTTTTGAGATAATTAAAATTTCTGTCATAATTCCAATCCTTCCATTTCCTGGGACATGTGATATTCATAAATCGCAGGTTTATCTTTATAAAATCTTTTATACTCCCCGATAAACAGGTAGTTTGTATTCCCGGAAGTAAAATACCTTTTGTATATTTTTCTCTTTCCTTTTCGGTAGTTTTCACCGAAGCAGGTGACTTCCTTATTATAGAGCTTCACCGTTACCGTATCCTTTTTCCGAAGAATCTTTTCCGGAATATCTTTTACGATAAAAAAGCTGTAATACACGTCATTGCCTTTTTCCTTTTTAACCTGTCTTAACCGGTCATAGTAGGTGAAAACCAGCTCTCCATACTTGCGGTAAAACATACGGTGGCATAAACGCCTTCCGCCATAGCTGTGAAATTTAATGTCATAATCTGTATTGTGGAACACATACCTGTACCTTTCGTCATCCTTATTTGAATCAGAAACGGTTGCGTGATAACCGGAGCACGAGATCAGCAAGGCTAAAGAAACGAAAGCCAATAAGAATTGGCTTTCTGCTGTTTTTTTCAAAAACATATTTTATAAATCTGAACCGGTTGCCCAGTCTGAATCATCAGTATTGCCATCATCAGAAGTATGTCCGCCACTATTGGTCATTACCATCGTCTTCACAGGTTCCTGACGCTTTTTTCCTCCTTTCAGAGAAATCATATCGTTGCTATTTAACTTTTTGTCCTGTAGGGACTTTAACTGTTTTTTCATTTTTGCTAATGTTTATAATTAATATACAGATCAGAGTTTAAACACATCAGATCTCTGTTTGGTGCTGCTTGCAAGCGTATTTATTCATCTTTCATTTGTATTACGTACTACAAAATACTCCATGATTAAATCTTTTTGATTCCTGGCCAATCAGTATTCCGGGATAAAATGCAGAACCTAATTTATAGTTCCACTAAATGATAACCCAACCTGAACAGGAAATTCCTCATTGTAATAAAAACAATCATTCATTGTTTTTACAATTTTAAATATATTTTTTGGTTTAAAAAAGGGGATTGTAAATATTTTTGAAAATATTCGGGTAGCATTAACCTTATCGTATATAAAGCAGTAAAAAACATTTTAAAATATTGATATACAGATCAAAATATCAAATGGAATAGTCATTTTCGGTTAAATTAATTTAATGGGAATGAAAATACGGCAGGATTAAAATTAATTTTTACTTTTAGCCAAACTTAAAATCAAGATGCAAGAGCCTTCATTAGCTTCTAAAGCAAAGCTTATCTTTTCCATTCCCGTTATTATTTCCGCTCTGGGATACTTTGTAGACATTTATGACCTTCTGCTGTTCGGTATTGTAAGAATCCCGAGCCTTAAAGCATTAGGCCTGAATCCGGATACCGACGGGACGTTTATTCTCAACTGCCAGATGGTCGGCCTGCTTATCGGCGGTGTATTCTGGGGGATTTTCGGCGATAAGAAGGGAAGGCTTTCCGTGCTTTTCGGGTCTATCCTGGTGTATTCTTTAGCCAACATTGCCTGCGGTTTCCTGCCGTATTTTCCGGAGGAGCATCTGGTGTATCAGTATGCCGGATTACGGTTCATTGCAGGCATTGGCCTTGCCGGGGAGCTCGGGGCCGGAATAACGCTTGTTTCCGAAAGCCTGCCGAAGAATCTGCGGGCCATCGGGACTTCCGTAGTCGCCGGTTTCGGACTGATGGGTGCCGTGGTTGCCCAGCTTACCGTAGAATTAGCCGGCGGCTGGAATATTTCATACATCATCGGCGGAATTTTAGGGATTATGCTTCTGTTCTTAAGGATCAGCGTTTCAGAATCGGGGATTTATAAAAATATAGAGCACAGATCAGTTTCCAAAGGGAACTTTCTTTCCTTCTTTACCAATAAAGACCGCCTCGTCCGGTACTTAAAATGCATTGCCGTTGGGCTGCCGACGTGGTTCTGCATCGGGATCCTGGCCGTTCTTGCCAATCAGTTTGCTCCCGAACTGGGAATCAGAGACCTTAATCCCGGCAAAGCCATCATGTGGGCCTATGTAGGGATTTCAGTAGGCGATTTGCTGAGCGGGTTCATTTCCCATGCTTTAAAATCCCGTAAAATGGCTATTTTCTATATGCTGGTTTTTACCATCGTAGGAGCAGGCGTAATGCTTTTCGGCAATACCGGTACGGAAACCAGATATTACTTTTTCTGCGTATGGCTGGGCCTGGGAACCGGATATTGGGCGATGTTTGTTACCCTGGCCGCAGAACAGTTCGGGACCAATATCAGGAACACGGCAACCACTACCGTTCCCAATATGGTACGCGGCCTGGTTCCGGTCATGATCTTCGCATTTGATTTTTTTAAGCATAATTTTTCAGTAGTGGTAAGTGCGGCCATTGTAGGCGCTGTTGTCTTCGGACTGGCCTTTTACGCTTCGCTCACCATCTCCGAAACCCATGACAAAGACCTTGAATTTACAGAATAATTTCAGGTGTTTAAGAAATAAATAAGCCGATGCTGCGTTTAATAAATGAATAAGTTCAACAGAATAAATAAATTATAAAAATTACATTAAATTATGCTTTGAATAATTAATATTTGTTTAACTTTGAAATAACCAAATTATAATATTAATCAAAAAACAAGTCACAATGCAGAACAACATTTTAAAGAACGCCAAGAAACTTAGAAAAGAAGATCTGAAAAATATTGTAGGAGGTGTAGGAAAAGGAGGTTCATTAGGTACGCCGGATCTTTCACTTTGCGGATGCAGCTGTACAGGGGCCGTTACCGGACCTAAGTACTGCTCAACGTACATCGCCTGTCCACAGGTTATTACCTGCTAACAGAATATTCAGAATTATTTCAACAAGAAATAAACATTTCCACATTTAATACGCAAAAGCCTTTCGGATCTTCCGGGAGGTTTTTGTAATTTCTGTCAGGGCAGTTGACCGCTTTACAGATTTGTTTTTCAGGAGCGATTTCCCGCTTTCCATTGCAATCTTTTTTTTCAAAAAAAGATTTTCATTGCAATCGGGCTAGGCGTAGGGTGGGATCAAAACCATTCTGAACGATACTTCTTTCAGGAAGACAGGATCACACATCCGAAAAGCTTTGATCACGGTCAGCATCATATCGGCTGTTTTTCGCCTCACCGATTTTCTGCCCGGAATAAATGCTGTTGCGCCCGGAAAAAAGATAAGAAACCACGCAGGCAACCGCCACATACACGCCGCATTCTGCCCCGAATAACTCAATGCCCATCAGCAGGCAGGCGAGCGGCGTATTGGTAGCCCCGGCAAAAACAGCAACAAATCCCATTCCGGCCAATAAACCGAACGGAAGCGGAATAAACAATGAAAGCGCACTGCCTAAAGTAGCCCCGATAAAGAACAGCGGGGTTACTTCTCCGCCCTTAAAGCCCGCAGAAAGGGTAACGACGGTAAACATCATTTTTAAAGCAAAATCCCAGAGCGGAAGCTGTTTTTCAAAGGATTCTGATATCACCGGGATCCCCAGACCTATATACCGGGTCGTTCCCATGGCAAATACCAGCACGGCTACAATAATTCCGCCTGTAAGCGGACGGAACGGAGGATAGCTGATCTTCGATCTGAAAAAGGCACTCATCCTGTGAAGGGATTGACTGAAAGCTGCCGCACAGATCCCGAAAATAATCCCTGCCAGAATACTGTATACAACAGGAAAAAATCCAAGGTCAGGAATCCGGTCAATGTGATAATGCGTGTGCCGGGCACCCCAGAAATCAGTGGTGATGTCGGCGAGCACTGCCGATGCAAAAGCCGGGAAAATAGCCCGGTAGCGGATCTTTCCCGCAAGAAACACTTCAAGCCCGAAGACCGCTCCGGCCAGCGGAGTCCCGAATACAGAACCGAAACCGGCAGCAACAGCAGCGATAATCAGGGTTCTTCTTTCATCCCGCATTAGCCTTAAAGGCCTGCTGATTTGAAAGGCAATGGCTCCGGCCATCTGGAGTGCCGTACCTTCACGGCCGGCTGAGCCCCCGAAAAAATGGGTGGCCATTGTTCCCAGGTAAACAAAAGGTGCCATTTTAAACGGAATTGTTTTTTCCGGATGATGGATGGTGTCGAGCAGCAGGTTATTTCCGGCCTCCACCTCTTTTCCAAAATAATGATACAGAAGCCCGGTCAGCAGACCTGCAACCGGTAAGAGAGCAATCAGCCAGAGATGATGTTCCCTGAAATCCGTTGCCCATTGCAGTGACAGCAGGAAACCTGCAGACGCTGATCCTACGGACAGCCCAATCATAAGGCTGATAAAGAGCCATTTAATGACATAAGGCAGCGCCGGGTATTTCCTGAAGAAAAAACGGATATGGAATTTTACCGTGTGGCTGAATGTTCGCTGATGTTGAGACATAATTTTCCTGATCAATTACTGTTGATAATTTATTAATCAGGCGTCATCAGTCCCGTTGAAACGGGGCGGTTGGGTAAGGAAGAACACCATTTCCCTGTGTTGCAAAGATAATCTTTTTACAATAATTATTTTTATTCCGGTACATGTTAACGGTTTATTACCCTCCAGATAAAATCTTCCTGTTCAGGACTTGCATTTTTAAACAGGGTAAATATCCTAACTGGTTCAGAATGCCCGGTCTCATTTTTTTCACCGGGTAGTGCAACACCTGCTGTTTTGGTATAATTCTTCTCTATGATGAAAATTAAATCTTTGTTCTTCATTCCGAAAAAATGTAATATCCGGGTTTTATTATCATCCGTTTCATGCTCATACTTTTTAGAATAATCCTTAATAAAATGGTCGATATCACTCTGCTTTACCTCATCATTAAAGAGCTCATAGCCAATGAGATTATTCTTAAGGTTAGAAAAAAGTGTAAAGCGTTTAAAATGCAGGTCTTCAAAAGTATACACCTCATCAGAATAAAGTTCCAACGCATAGGCTTTCCCGATAACCGGTCTGTTTTCTTCGTCCGGTTGTCCGGAATGTATATCAAATTCAGAACCGTATCTTGTTGTTTTATTTTTGTCAAAATTCTGTAGTGAAGTCAGTATAGTATTGTCCTGCTGTTTATATTGAGCATTATCATTGTTAATTATTGTACGGATAAATAATTCTCTTGCGTTGCTCTCTTCATCAAGAAGATCAAATTTAATTGAATCCGGCGGTTGCGAGTAAAACTGTAGAGAAATAAGAAGGAACAGTATGATTTTAATTTTCAGCATAAAGGTTTATTTATAGAAAAAGCTGTTTTCTGTAATGTAGTCACGGCTTATTTTGATACTCTCGAAAATATCCTTATCACTGGAATCCTGTTCCAGGAACCAGTAATCCAGGCCTGCCTTTCCCCCGGCTTCAAAGATCCTTTTAAAATTAATGGTTCCTTTCCCGATTTCGTCAAAATCCTTCGACCCGGCTTTCATATCCTTAACATGCCATAAGGGGAATCTTTTCGGATATTTTTCAAAATAAGCCAGCGGATCGAATCCTGCTTTTGAAATCCAGTAGAGGTCAAGCTCCATTTTTACCAGCTCAGGGGATGAACTGTCCAGAATATAGTCATACACAACCTGCCGGTCATCAAACTTTTCAAATTCAAAATCATGGTTGTGGTAAGCCATCTGGATTCCTGCCTGTTTGGTGATTTCGCCGGACCGGTTGAGCAGTTCAGGGAGTTTCCGGTAATTATTTACTGTCCGCTCTTCAGGAAAAAGATAAGAGCAGACCATATATTTTGCCCCGATTGCCTGCAGATCCTCCACCGACTGTTCCCAGCTGTTTAAAAGCGTTCCCTTTTCGGAATGGAGAATCCCGCTCGTGTGGTGCGAACTGACTACCTTCAGTCCTGTATTTTTTAAAATGGCCTGAAATTCATTTTTGGTTTTTCCGAAGAAGGTTCCGTTGTATCCGTAGATTTCAAGCGTTGTAAAGCCCGAACCTGCCAATCTTTCCAGTGTTTTTTCCAGATCTTCCGAAATTGCATCCCGGACGGTGTATAACTGTATTCCCAATGTTTTTTTTCTGTTTTTGAAATTTGTGATCCCGCAGGAATACAGGCCCAAGAATCCCAGCGAGGACAGCTGTATAAAATCTCTTCTGTGCATTTATTTATAAAAAAGGTTTCATTTCATCTTCAATCTGCGTTCTGAGCTCCATCAGGCGGATGGCATAATGCTCGTTCTGCCGGTCTTCTTCAGTTTCGGGGATCCATTTCGGTACCGGAAGCTTTTTGCCGTTTTCATCCACCGCTACAAAAACAATAATGCAGTGGGTTTTCTTATCAAAAGTCGGCTGTTTCAGGTTTCGGGAAAAAACATTGATGGAAATATGCATGCTCGAAGAGCCGGTATAAATAACCTGGGCTTCCACTTTTACAATTTCCCCGATCTTAATGGGCTCATAAAAACGGATGCCACCGACATATACCGTAACCGAATAATTGCCGCTCCAGGTGGTTGCACAGGCATATCCGGCCTGGTCAATCCATTTCATTACACTGCCACCATGAACATTCCCTCCGTAGTTCACATCAGAAGGTTCGGAAATAAACTGGAAGGTAATCGGTTTGTTGTCCATTTTTTAAATTTCAATAAAGATATTTAATAATTTTCAAAATCCTATATTTAAGCTTAATTTTGGAAATTAAATCATTATCAATGAAAAAAGTATTTTATCTCAATACATGCGATACCTGCAGAAAGATTCTTGGGCAGTTCAATTTAACGGGCTGGGAGCTTCGCGAAATTAAAAAAGAACCGATTACCAAAGAGGAACTGGAGGCCATGCACAGCATTACGCAGTCTTATGAAGCACTGATCAATAAAAAATCAACACAGATTAAATTAAGGGAACTTGATCTGAAGACTTTGGAGGAAAATGATTTTAAAGAAATGCTTCTGGACCATTACACCTTTTTAAAGCGTCCTGTATTTCTTACGGATGACCATATTTTTATCGGCAACGACAAAAAAAACCTGGAAGCCCTGAAAGCTTTTTTCTAAAGGAACTGCAGAGTATAAGGAAACAGTAAACCGGTTATTTGTTGTATGCAGATGTGTTACAGCTGAGGTTACAATGAAGCACGGCCGCAGATGAATCGGTTTCCTACTGATACATGTGAATATTCTGCCTGAAAGATAATATGTACATACCGTACTCTACTTTATCTGATCAAGTGCCGGCATAAATAAAGTGGACTGTAAAAAGTCCACTATCTTTTTTGTACACCGTTGCCCACTCCCGTAATGGAAACAGCAGGTTTTCCTGTTTTAGTAGGTGCTGTGTTATAAAATACCTTATTATCTGTTCCTTTAATTATGATACGGGATACCTTATCAGTATATACCTTATTGCCGGAACCGGATACTGTAAGCCGGGCTACCTGGCCGTTAATCGTAATTGCATTTTCAACGCCTGCAATCACGGCATTTCCGCCATCTGAAGAATAGGTCTTTCTGTTTCCTACACCGTTAACTTCAATACTTTTCCCGTTCTGGCTGCTTGTTCCGGTTTGGGCACCTGCCCAATGTAAACCGATGAAAAAAACCGAAACTGCCAATGCTTTTTTTATGGTGTTCATACGTATTTATTTAAAATGTGGTACTACAATTAAAATGCCACTGCATGTGGTTATAATAAATTTAAAGGAGACTTAACAGATTATGAAACAGCTTCTTGACCATTTTTCTGTGGTAATACCTTTGCTTTACGCGTTTCTCTTCAGTTATGTAGACTGTAAAGATTTTATCTGCATCGGTAAAAGTAAATTGTTGAGAATCAGTTTTTGAGATATTATTTAGAAAGTTTAAATAAGACTTAGTTTTTGTGGTACCTTTATTTCGTTAAATTAATAACAGGAAACCGGTAACTGTAAATTAACATCGAAAAGAGTGCCTGTAGTATTCAATTATTGGTTTCCGCAAAAAAATAAAATATGAAAAAACTTTTATTCATCTTAATACCTTT
>Ga0265798_10000193_pt1 | contig 112820 bp, 90 predicted proteins | sample P3T30metagenome_FD_192430 | JGI IMG/M metagenome (GOLD analysis project Ga0265798, IMG submission 192430) | Plant litter microbial communities from East Loma Ridge, Irvine, California - P3 T30 | ecosystem: Environmental > Terrestrial > Plant litter > Unclassified | place: USA: California... | reverse complement strand
GAGTGCGAGAATCTGAACAGCAAACGGGGCGGTGAGAATGATGGCGAAAGTGGAGATCAATATTGTTACCTCAAATGCTCGGTTGATTGACACACTTAGTCAGCCAAGAGAGTAGATACAAGGAGACTTCCGCAGATAAATCTAACAGACATGGTCGCACATCGGGTTACAAAATGATACGAATCAATCTTCCCCGTCAAAACCAATGTCGGACGCCTTCAAATCATCAGCTAAACGTCACATGAACTATGAAACCAAGATATCGCCATTGAGAACTTTGAGTTATCTCGAATTTTCTGAAACTAGAGATTGCTAATTCTCAACTTGCTGCATCCTCACACCAAACATTTGCGAAGTTGACGGCACCTCATCCGATTCACCACGATCTGACGGGTTCTAGACATACGCTTATGAATCAATACCCAGTAATGATGCCGTCGGATAAACTAACCAATATCAGTCTAGAACCCACAACCCTTGCGGCAAGATCTACCCTTTTGGGATGGTCTAAGAGAAACGGTCTGCGACTATCGTGTCCGCGGGACATCATGCGCGGCTGATATCTCACTACATCTATGTGTCGATTTCCATCCTCCATCTGGAAGCTTGTTATAAGCATCAAGCAAAGAACTGTTGCAACGCAGTCATGCCCGTCGACTATCAGTCTCCCACAGAACGCTTCAAGATCCCCGCGGCCGTTGGAGACCATGTCTACTTCCGTGAGTCCCATGCATACCTGCTCAAACCCCGATCTTCACAACAGGAATTGAGCTGACTTCAGGGGACCTCAGGCGATGTCGCTGCCACGAGATCGGACGTGACATCCAACCCTTTGGTCGGGATCTGGTTTCGAATTGAGAAAGGGCCTGAAGCTGGCCCTGGCGTGCACGCCTACGACGAGTGCGGTGTCGTCTGGGAAGGTGAGTCTGATTGTTGATGTCGGTGGGACAGTCGGCTAACAGGAGTGTAGGAACCGTGACTCTGCGCGATGAGACTGGAGAGGCGCGGACCCTGGGCCGCGGCGACACCTTTTTCATTCACAGAGGGAGCACGGTCAAGTTCTCGTCGACCGACTACGGGGTATGCTACAAAGCCGCGGCCAGGACCATGGCGATGCTGTGACGAAGTTTATTCCGAAGTTTACTCGAAGTAGATGATGCTAGAGAAGCCATTAGTACATCTGCACATCGATCCCAAGTCCAGTCAACCGAATAGTGTCTCGAGCTTTTCCGCAGTCATGATGTCCATCCATTTCACCGTAGACCCAGGACAATTTGCGCTGGCACTAGCCTGGTCTGCTCTGCGCCAGACCTCTTGCACTAACTGGCTGGCCCTCTGCAAAGGCGCCAGTCCGACAAGATCATGGAGATACTCTAACCGCGACACCACCTGATCGCGCCAAGTCTGAAGCGTATCTCGTTGATGCATAACGTCAGATATCAGGTGACGGGCCGCCTGAGTTGTGCTCAAAGTGTGAGGCCCTCTTGCGGGCGCCGGCGGAGTCTGGAGCGCGCTGCCCGCGGCTATAAGGGGGATGGAAAGCATGATGTTCGCTCCGGATTTCTCGGGGAGACGAGCGACGGTGCTCAGAATCGCAATGGCAAAGTCCACGACAACCCTTTGAGCCTCGAGGAGCTTATGTGAAGTTTCGCCGGTCTCATTGTCATCGCCTTCCCAGACTAATTCGGGAAACGCCTGGACTAGCTCCATTAGAATCACCAGTCGGTAGACCTTATCAACTTCAACCAGATGATCAATCGGGGTGGTTGCATCCTTCGTATCGTGCATAGTCGTGATGGCAGGCTGAGCGTAGACCAGGGTTCTTCGGTAGAGCAGTCTGGCGGTCTTGGCGATATCTCTGCACGGATTCGTGTTTGCCTGGGAAAGAGAGGCGACAAGAATCCTCTTGTACCTCATGATGATCGCTGTCTCTGCCAAATGAACGAAAAGCGGAGTGCTAACTCCAGTCCAAGGGTTCGGATAGACAATTTGGCCTTCCGCCAAGTGACCAAACCTGCGTATGTAGGCGAGAGCGTCGAATGTTTGATCGTGTATGAACGACGCGAGGCATTCCAGGTAGACCATTGCGCCTACAACGAAACTTTGTTGGCGGTCGAGTAAAATAGGCTCGTCGTTGCTGGTGAGCAGAGCCTCGTCGAGCAGCCATGCTTGAAACAGCGAACGTGCGCCAAAGAGGTGCGCAAGACTTGCTTCGGAGGAGGCGGCGTCGTACCATGCCTGTTCGTCGATCAGTGACTGACCACATAGATCAGAAAGACCCTGTTTACTTACCGAGCTGATTCCCAACAGCATGGCAGCCAACAGTGCTTGGTATCGGGCCGATCGAGAGCTCAGATAACGAGTGTTCGCGGCAACGCTACCCGCAATGTTGGAAATCTGCATCGTCTGGATCACATTCGACAGACCAGCCATTGCCCGAGCTTGGTGCTTCATTGCGACACTCTTCATCCCAACCCGCGAGTTCGCTAGATGTGCGGCTGACATTCCAATCACGCAATCATGGACGTAGTCGCAAGTGAGCATCACACTGGGTATGTCCGATCGGAACGGATTTTCGTGAGAGTCGAAGCAGGACAATATCTGGCAGACGAACTCGAAGTAGTACATGATCAGGTCGCTGCCCGATCGCAAGTCTAGTCGCGTATTGCCGAGCGGTGTGATGCTGAGATCACAGTCGACCCGTCCGATCCGGTTCAGCGTGAGGTGTGGCCTCTGAAGGGGTGTTTGGACGAGTGCCATCGTGTTTTCCATGTCTGCATCGTATTCGTCTCCAGGCAAATCGATGGTGTAGACTCGCCCTTGCGGTGTGAGATGTTCAAGATCTCCTTGGGATATCCAGGGATCTATAATGGTCTGTTCGTGTTGAGCAACATCGGCAAAGGCTGAGTCGAGAGCTACGACCGATTCAAGCCAGTCGGGCTGTAGAGACACATCCTGGAGATAATCGAAGTTCTGGAGATAATCGAAGTTGAGGTTATCTAGGCCAGGTGTTGATATACCGTCAATCCCTCGGGCGATGTGCGGGTTGAAGGTGGCGCAAGGCTGAGAGTTGTCCGGAAGCGCGGGAAGCTGGGACTGAAGCGAAGCAAAGGTCGATGTAGCACGTTCACGCGAAGGTGGGCTCTCGCCACTCCATATCTGTTGTGTGTCCGAGTCCTGGGTGGCCTCCGGTGGTGTGTCTTCCAGGTCAGCTGGTCCGTTGTCACTGATTCGCCGAAGGCCTTCCTGAGAATCAGCAGGCAAAGACTCGTGCCCGACCTTTGTCTTCCAGATCAAGGATTTGGCGTAGCCAGGACAAACGAGATGCTTGCTTGTGCAATTAATGCACTGTGGCCGAGCTTCGTCACACTTTACGTGCTGGCGAGTTCATGCAAATCAGGTCGTGCTCTAGCGCTTGAGCGGCGAGGGGAGCTCGTATCACTCACTTTTCTTTTGCACGTCAAGCAACCCCCTAGGTACCGTCAGCTTCTTTTCTACACCATATGGCCGCATCAGATGATAGGTAGTTCACCTCGACTACGCGTACGCGTCATCGTCGCTGAGCTTATCGGTTGTGGCTTGCTACGTATAAAGAGTGTGAACGTCTGTGGTTCTTAGCAACATATCGATTTGTAGCATCTGATTGTCGGCGTTCACGTGCATGGTAGACAAGGTAAGTCCTGAGGTGTCCTTAGCTACGTTGAACCAGTACATATCTAATGTTGTCCTTGTGTGAAGTGGGTTCGGCTATCAGGAGAGAGATAGCGGGCAGAGATAGCGGTTAGAAGATGCCTTGGCACTCTGACTGTTTGATGTGTTTTTATTGAAACATCGAACATATCGAACACCTACGACCATAAGTCAGTGGAAACAAAAAAAAAGATGAAGAGCATGGATGGTTGAGAAGCTGGTGCTGATGACAGCTCTGAGATTACAAAAGAAAAGGTTCGTATTCGGGTATATGGGAGCACACTGTGTGGCTCAGCTCTCGATCTATGATACTTTGTGCAGTTCCAAAATGATGCAAAGCGCACCAAGGGGGTGATTCGCCTCTCTCTCAGTTTGTGCTATGCGCGGTCGGCCTCTCAAAGGACCGCCGAAGAATGATTCCGCCGGTCTTCCAACAATAGGAAAGCCAAGGAATGATGATAGCAAAACGCCGTGCCTGACCATGCTCGCCAAAAAAAAAAAATAACAAACAAAACTCCGAATCATACGCGCTGCAGATTCACGCGGTTTTTTCACTGCCTGCCATCCCCGAATGTTGCTGCTTCAATTCATGAACCAATCAGTGTCTTTACCAGTGCCCGGGACCAACGCCCAATTCTGGAGCACCATAGGTTCCAGAGAGGAGCTGCTGCCTAATGGCTGCACGCTGGTCCATGGCGCTGGCGTTGCTGGGAGACTGGGAGGTGACCGGCGCGCCGCTTTGCATATAGCCCGTCGCGGCTTGCAATTCGTTCACAGCTTCGCCCATCCTCCCTCCACTTCTTTGGTTGTGCTCGACCAGCTTCTGATCCCAGTTTCCAAGCTGCAGTCTGAAACCTCCTGCGGTCTTGGCAGCTTCTCTGATGACCAATGCCCAGGCCCTTCCAATCTCGTCGTATGCGTCGTTCTTGTGTCGTTGATTCTGGTATGTGTCCCAATCGGGGAGTCTGTGGATCATGTTCGTGACGGCGTCGAGGTAGGTGAGGGAGAGGCCGGTTTGAGTTTCTTGTGGTGGGAGATAGTAAGGTGTGTAGTCGCGGAGGGCCTCGATGAGCTCGAGCAGATTCTGGCGTACACGGTTGTATGCGTAGTCGGATGTCGGGCGGTTGCCAAGAGGGAAAGCCTCGCGAAGATCATGTTCGTACTTCTCAAGGACGGTGAGGGTGGACTCGACAGAGGGACGGGGTGCCTTTGTCACAATGGCCTCCCGGATGTCGGAGCGCTCGTTGCAGATATTCTGGACCAGGTTGCGGAGCTCGTCCGCGGAGAGTGTTTGTAGGAGACGTGGGAGAGGCAGAGGACGGCCTGCAGATGTGTGTGTGCGGGTGCGCTTGATGGTGCGGTGTTGATGAGGGAGGCCGCGGTTCTGCAAAGATGGTGACGGCGAGGTGGACATGCGCTCGTTGTCCAGTTCCTCGTCGGCCTTTCTCTTCCGGCCGGACATGTTTTGCTGCTGGTAGGCGTCTGTCACATGGATATTAACTTGGTGTAGAGCGGAAATGTTTTGGATGGTGGTGTTGTTGTGGGAGTGGGAGTGGGTGTGGGTGTGGGTGTGGGCGGGGAGCTGTGTCGCTGACGTACCGGAGCGCAGACGAGGATCTTGGAAGAGATGCGGAGCGGCCAACGGGTTGCTGGGAATCACTGTGCTCATGACGAAGGGTCACTCCGCGGCGAGGTATGGCAAGTGAAGGAGGTGGTGAAGTGTCGTATGGTGAGGTGAGGGAGGAAGTCGGATTGGTGAAAGCAAGGGCTGCGTGGGTGAAGATGTTGTGGCGGCGCTTGAGCTAGGCGAGAGTGTGAGAGAGTCAGTCAGGCTGGAAGGTCACGCAGAGCAGAGCGGCGGGCGGGCTAAGCTAAGCTTTTACCGCACGGCCCTGGCCGAAAGGCAATGGAAGTCAATGGCCGAAAACAATCGAAGCCGCTGCATTCTACTAGCCGGTCACTGCAAGATACATGTAGGTACCATACGAGAACTACTACTGTGTCTCATATCATGTAAGGTGCAGTGTGTATATTCTCATGGCAAGGCTCATGTAGGTACAGCATCAGTCTTTCTTATCATCCCTTCCGCCGGCCTACGTCGCCTCAGCATAACTCCTTGGCTGGTCGGTCCCACTTCACCATTGCTGCGCGGTGAACAAAGCGCTCAGCTTCCTCCGACTGCTGCCTCTGCCCAAACACGCCACGCATCCACACTTCACTTCCATCACCTAGCTGTGGACCAGCATTCCCGGGTTACTCTCCCATCATTTACCATGTACCACCGGGAGACGCCTTCTTCTGAGCATCAAAACCCGCTGCTGGACAGCGCCCGCTCGAGCCAGGAATTCGAGCTTTCTCACCTGCATCACAGCAATGAACGGCCCTCGTTGCTTCTCGAATCTGGCGGAGTCGCGCAGAAGGGTGCTCCGAAGCTCTTTATCGCCGGAGCCCTGGTGGTTGCCATTGCAGGTCTTGTCATTCAGACTGAGGCGGCTGCGTATTATGAGGACGTCTTGGGCTGGAAGAAGCCCTTCTGCAGCCTGTATATCATGCACAGCTCGCTGGCGCTCCCCTGGTTCTTGCACCTGGCCTATCTTCGCTTCAAGGAACTCGACAAGCCTTACACTCTCTGGGTTAGAGATTACAACAACGAGCTACGAGCTTGTGTATCAACTGTCGAAGCATTCGCCGTTAGCGGTCCTTCTATCGTGATTAAACGCGCCGGCTCTCTGGGAGGGCCTCTCGATTACCTAGCAACCACCATGGGCATCGTCACTCTCGTCTTGACCGTCAGCGGCTGTTCCTGGTTCTTGTCCCTGGCATTTACCACGCCTAGTGATCTTACTGCGATTTACAACTGCTCTACCTTCTTCGCCGCTGCCTTCAGCGTCCCGATTCTGCGCCAGAAAGTAGGCCGAGTCGGTCTTATTGCCGTTGCCCTCTCTATCATGGGCACTTTCACCATTGCTTACGGTGACACCACCGCACATGCCTCGGATGACGCCAATAATCCTCCCGCAGTAGGAGCCTCCCGCTTGTTTGGCAATGTCATTGCCCTTATCGGTGCGGTCGCATTTGGTCTCTACGAAGTTCTCTTCAAGAAATGGGCGTGTCCATCCCACACCGTCCGCCCATCGTCAAGTCTGAACCTCACGCTTGCGGCTTCGGCCTTGACGGGCATTTATACATTCTCATTCTTCTGGGTCGTGCTTGTAATCATGCATTTCATTGGTGTTGAGCCATTCGTTGTGCCTAGTCTCCACGTACTGTCGTACGTTATTCTCTCCGTAACTGCAGGTTCGAGTAAGTCCACTCCACGCAACATAGACTCTTCCATCCTCAAAAGAATGGCCGACGTTGACAATACTCCTCTAGTCTCCATCACCGCATTACTCGTGCTTGTCACTTGGACAAATCCTGTTTTCGCTTCCGTCGCTTCAGTGTAAGTCAACAGTCCAACACCTCTCACCATCGTTCTCGTACTGACAACCACTCAGATTGAGCGTATTTTTCGTCGCCGTTGCAGACTGGCTGCTCTTCGGCCTCGACCCTTCGATAGCAACTTATGCCGGCGGCAGCTTGATCATCGTAGCCTTCGCTTTGCTGGCCAAAGAGGAGCTGGGTCACGGGAAACACTGAGTCCACCCACCGTCGATTATCATCGACCACAGCCTTGAATGATGTTCCTTGGCACCCGCACATCCGCGACGAGAGGCCTTCTCGTAACCGCATTCCTTGTTCTTAGCCGGATTTTAGCATACGTGAGAGAACTCCTTGCACACCTGCATTCCCATACACATAGCAACGTGGTAGCAACTCGACCTCGCAGCTGTTTCGGCCCTTGTCTAGCCATCCATCCACGTCCAACTTTTCAAGCAGCCGCAGGCGAAGAGTAGTAAATCGGACTCCCAAGTTCCCGCCGAGTTTCATCGTTTGACTTTTGTCCGCCGTGGTCACTGCCGATATCGTCGCGGCCGATTCCCCCGGTTCTGAAAATTTTGCCGAAAGCAGTGTAGAAGTATGTCACGAGAGCGATGAGCACGAGGCTTGAGATGGCGTTTTCGGCTTCTTGTAGGCGCAGGGCGTAGAGCTTCTGACCAATATCTTTGAGCCCTGGACCGTGGGCAGACGAGGCGAAGATGGGAAGAGACATATTTTGTGGTGGTTTGGAAAGAGGCGGGTCGGCAAGAGTTGTGAGAGTCTTTCTAGCAAAATTGTGCGGTTGCCCCCTTTACACCTGTACTCTTCTGTCCCCTCTACTTTGGGCATGCAGGTAAGTGTGTAATCGCGGGCTTCTTGTTGTCTTTTCGTTGAAGAAAGGTTTCATTATCTTCTTCGCTTAGGGGGGTGCTGAGGAGATGGAGACCTTATACCCTACGCCTGCTACGCTCAGAGCACACTTACCTTGGAAGATCTAAATAATGCACCTATTCTGTGACGTAGGTTGCAGTTAGCTGCTTCACGATCATACTCTGACTCGTCGTCCGGCCACGGCTCGTCCGGAAACAGCCATTGCAAAGCGGGCAGACTTGAAGCGCGGCCGAAGGAGCCACGGGTGTTTGGCTTTTGCTGTGTGTGAACGCGGACAGAAGGGTCAGAGGGGAGAGAGAGAAAGAGAGAGGAGACTGGTGAATTGAGTGTGTTGGTAGTTCTGCAGATCTATGAGGAATGCTACCTTGGACGTGATGCTTCGGACTGGGTTGCATTGGGGGTGGAATGGTGCTTGTGTTTGAAAGCATCGTGTATGGGTGGAAGAGGAAGCAAGTTCTGTCCCGGGATGTGGACATGTTTACCTATCTGTGCTTGGAAGACTTCAAACACACGCAGAGACAGCGTTCATGTGCTCTCTTGCTGACGTGGAGTCTCAGACGAAATACTGCAGGGCTACTTCGGCGTGCATAGTTGGTCGGACGACTGCGGAACATGTCAAGAAGCCAAACGTGTGCTCGAGCAAGCGGAGTAAAGGCAATGGACAAACCCTCTCATACGAATCAGCATGGCGAAGCAGTCAACGAACACAACAATGTATGTTATCTTCTGCACCGCGGTACTGGGCGTTGTGGGTTATATGAAGAGCAGCGCCCGACAGAGAGATGCAAATCAGGATGTTGCGCGTTTCCCACGTGGCATTCCGGCGGAGATTAGTAGCGCTAACCTTAACTTGCACCGTTGCGTACAAAACTAAAGACATCGACGTTAGGTACCGAGTTGTGCGGAGAGTGGATTGGAATATTGCAGAATCAGGGGGGAAATGTTGTTGATATTGTTGTTGTTGGCGGTGTTTGTGTTCTTTGGGCCAGATGGTCGATCGCTGATGTTGAGCTGGCTGGAGTGTTCACAAGTCAATAGGTAGGCAGGAACGAAGCAGCTTTTGTGAATTGGTACTGTTGATGATTTTGTGCATTATTTGACATTAGATGATTAGATGGCCGTCCACCGGCCATGGACACATGGGTATGCTCCATGCATCGGGGTATAATTCCTCCTCCAAACCCACTCCCAAGACTGATAGTCATTGCACGGATCGTTTCCCTTCTGCTTCCCTCGGCGCGAAGCTGCGCGGCTCCCTCCCCTCTCATGAGATGTGACCATTGCCACTGTCTGTTGCCTTCTCGATGATGAAATATTGGGACGATGTCCCGGCGTGGTAGGATGCATTCGGTGACTGGCGATGCAGTCACTTCGATGTCCATATGGTAGCGTCGGCATTGCCATACGCTCCAAGTGTGGGGTATATTAATATTAAGATCTCAGTCGTGAAATTGAAATGTAATGAATGTGGTCGTGCTCGGCATTGATTACCGGCTCGATGTAGTTGCTCAGTTGCTGCCAAGTCTGGTGTGTCCGGAGGTGGTGCGAGAGTGCATGCTGGGACGGTTCCTCTGGTGCTTCTGAATGTATGCAGGAGGCATGATGAAGTCACCGATTTGCCTGGAGCGGCTGCGTGAGTGCATGGCGCGAGACTGGTTCCTTCTGTGCTGAGGAGTCCAGCCAGAGTGGTTCCTGTAGTGGGTGCGTGCAGGAGTTGTCACACTGTTGGCGGCCGAGTCTTCGGGAATGGCACCCGCAGCCATGTGCTCAGGAATGGTGAATTGCGAGAACCTCTTGGGCAAAGAGAGACGGCTAGGCATGGAGAGACGGCTGGTCCAGACAGGACGAGAGAAGTTGAATTGGATGGCGGTGCCAGTGATTGGTGTGTCAGGCACTGTAGGCGCTGTTGCTGGGCGAGGAAGAGACAAGTGTTTCTCGTTGAGCTCTTCGATCTCCTCAGCCGGTCGGATGAAGCGGTTGTAGCAGTAGGCAATTGCGAAGGCAACTGCGATGGAGCATGCCAATACGGCGAAGATCAAACCAAGAAGAAGACCCCAGTTGGTAGCCATGGCGATTATGGTAAGTGTAAAAAAGAGTGTCTGAGTGAGTGAAGATGGGAAATTGAAAGAATGTCTGAGTGAGTTGACAACAAGAGTAGTGAGTGTCTGAAAGAGTGAAGACACAAGTGAACAAGCAGATGAGAGTTATTAGAGAGTGAGTTGGTTGTGATGAGAGAGAGAGACAGCAATGAAACAGCGAGGAAATGGCATATTTGAAGTCGAAGATTCCTACCTCTGGCATACCTCAGGATGTACAGCAGTACAACGCAGCGTAATCTTCCACCGCAATGTTGGGCGGGCGGTTTGCGTTGTCGAATGAGATGTCTAATGAGCGGCAAACGCTGTCTTGCTGAATGTCTTGCTGCGTGCCTTGCGGGAACGGTGAAGAGTGAACACACCAGAAATGTGAGCGTTGATGAGTGACGACGATGCAGGCTTGAAGAGAGACAGTAGGCCTTAGTTGGGGGTATATTCATTTGACATGGGGCAGTTGAAGAGTGGAGGTCCTCAGCGTAGAGATTTGGAGATTGCCGACGTTCACCTGTCAAGTCGCCATCGCTCGATCGCGCCTGTGCTTCCGCCTTCGGTCCGATCGTCTGGGTGCGGCCGGGACTGTCCGCGCAGCCGCCTGCCGGGGCCGGGACGTTTCGCTCGATCTTTCCAATACTTGTAGAATTTATAGCAACGCCCTCATCTTCGCCAACGCCTTCGCAATCTGGCCGATCGCAAATCTCGCAGGCGCACACCGGAGCGCCTAACCGACAACAACAAACACACCCCGCCGGTCACCTGATCATGGAGGACGAACTATTCGACGTCTTCAACGAGACCGGCGCTAAGCCCGGCAGGAAAGAGAAGAGGGCCAAGAAGCGCTCGCTGAACGGGGATATCAAGTCGCCCGAGCCAGCGCAGAATGGCGGTGCTCAAACGGTCGAAGACCACCCGATGAGCGGCGTGCCAGAGGCAGAAGATGACAACGCGCGCGACCAGAAGCGCCAGCGCAAAGACGATGAGCCTGAGCCGTTGGTGACGGATGAATTCGAGACGCAGCAGTCACGAGAAATTGCCGCCTCAGCAGGCCTTCAAGCTCAAAAGGACGACGCCGCAGTCGTGCTCAAACATCAAGTCCGCCATCAGGTCTCTCTGCCGCCAGACTACGATTACGTGCCCATCTCGCAGCACAAGCGCCCGGAGAAACCTGCGCGCACATGGCCCTTCACCCTCGACCCTTTCCAGGAAGTGTCCATTGTCTCAATCGAGCGTAATGAGAGTGTATTGGTTTCCGCGCATACCAGTGCGGGTAAGACTGTTGTTGCTGAATATGCGGTTGCACAATGTCTGAAGAACAACCAAAGAGTCATCTACACCAGTCCCATCAAGGCACTGAGTAACCAGAAGTATCGTGAGTTCCAAGCCGAATTCGGTGACGTTGGATTGATGACCGGAGATGTCACAATCAACCCGACCGCCACCTGTTTGGTCATGACCACCGAGATTCTGCGTTCTATGCTTTACCGCGGTTCTGAGATTATGCGCGAAGTTGCGTGGGTCGTATTCGATGAGGTCCACTACATGCGCGACAAGTCTCGAGGTGTCGTCTGGGAAGAGACTATTATCTTGCTGCCCGACAAGGTCCGATACGTCTTCTTGTCAGCTACCATTCCAAACGCCATGCAGTTCGCCGAATGGATCACAAAAACCCACAATCAGCCCTGTCACGTCGTCTACACCGATTTTCGACCAACTCCGCTTCAACACTACCTATTCCCGGCCGGTGCCGATGGCATCCACTTGGTAGTCGACGAGAAGGGTGTGTTCAGAGATGAGAACTTCGACAAGGCTATGTCTGCCGTCAGCGCCAAGGCTGGTGACGACGGCACAGATCCCATGGCGAAACGTAAGGGCAAGGGCAAGGACAAGAAGACAAACAAGGGAGGCAAGCAAGACGGTCCTTCCGACATTTACAAGATCGTGAAGATGATCATGATGAAAAACTACAATCCCGTCATCGTCTTCTCCTTCTCAAAGCGTGAGTGTGAGACGAACGCCCTACAGATGAGCCAGCTGGCATTCAACGACGAGTCGGAGAAAGCCATGGTTTCAAAGGTCTTCAGCTCTGCGATTGAAATGTTGTCAGACGAGGACAAGGAGCTGCCCCAAATCCAGCACGTTCTACCGCTTCTTCGCAGAGGTATTGGTATTCACCACTCCGGACTTCTCCCCATCCTCAAGGAGACGATCGAGATTCTGTTCCAGGAGGGACTGATCAAGGTCCTCTTTGCGACAGAGACCTTCTCCATTGGCTTGAACATGCCTGCCAAGACCGTTGTCTTCACATCCGTCCGCAAATTCGACGGAACAGCAATGAGATGGGTTACGCCATCCGAGTTCATTCAGATGTCTGGTCGCGCTGGTCGTCGCGGTCTGGATGAACGTGGTATCGTGATCATGATGATTGACGAAGCCATGGAACCTGGTGCCGCCAAAGAGATTGTGCGCGGAGAGCAGGACAAGCTCAACAGTGCTTTCTACCTCGGCTACAACATGATTCTCAACTTGATGCGTGTCGAGGCCATCAGCCCCGAATTTATGCTCGAGCGTTGTTTCTTCCAATTCCAGAACGCCGCTTCGGTCTCTGGTCTTGAGAGGCAGCTGGTTGACAAGGAGCAGCAGCGTGCATCCATGCACATCGAAAACGAGAGTGAGATCAAGGAGTACTACGAGCTTCGCCAGAATATCACTGGCTACACACAGGACATGAGGGCCGTCATCACACACCCGCAGTATCTGCTCAGATTCTTGCAGGGCGGCCGACTTGTCAAGGTCAAATACCAGGATCACGACTTTGGTTGGTGCGTTGTGGTCAACTACCTCGAAGAGAGGCCACAGAAGGGCCAGAAGAAGGAGGACATCCCTGCTGGTCAACAGTACAGAATTGATGTTCTGATGCTGGTGGCGAGCGATTCGATCGCACCACCCAAGGGCTCGAAACCAACAGACACATTACCTCCAGGCGTCCGCCCACCTGTCAGTGGCGAGAAGGGCAAGATGGAGGTTGTGCCGATCTTGAACGGCACCATCGAGTCCATCGGACACTTGCGTCTCCATCTACCCAAGGATCTCCGAACAGCAGACCAGAGGAATGCTGTTCGCAAGCAGATGGAAGAGGTGAAAGTCCGTTTCCCCGACGGCATTGCAGTCCTGGACCCCATCGAAAACATGCACATCGAGGACGAAAGTTTCAAGAAACTGCTGCGCAAGATTGAAGTGCTCGAGCACAGGCTGCTCAACCACCCGATGCATGAGTCCGAACAGCTGCCGGCCCTCTACGATCAGTATGCCGCCAAGGTAGAGCTCGGTAACGAGATCAAAGGTCTCAAGAAGCAAATCCAAGACGCTCTCTCCGTCCTCCAACTTGACGAGCTCAAGAACCGCAAGCGTGTGCTCCGCCGTCTGGACTTTGTCAACGAGTCCGATGTCGTGCAGCTCAAGGCCCGTGTTGCTTGCGAGATCAGCACTGGTGATGAGCTCGTGCTGAGTGAATTGCTCTTCAACCGCTTCTTCAACGAGCTCACTCCCGAGCTCTGCGCCGCAGCACTTTCTTGCTTCATCTTCGAAGAGAAGACCAAGGAGGAAGTGTCGTTGAAGCCTGAGCTCGCCAAGCCTTTCAAGGACATTCAGCAGCAGGCGAGGAAGATCGCCAAGATCAGCATGGAGAGCAAGGTTCCCTTGAACGAGGAGGAGTACGTGCAGACGTTCAAGAAGGAGCTGATGGAAGTCGTGTTCGCCTGGACAAACGGTGCCAGCTTTGCGACTATCTGGTGAGTTTTCCTTCTCCGATTCTAATGATCTTGATGGATCATCCGCTAACTTCTACTTTTCTCTAGCAAAATGACCGACGTCTACGAAGGCAGCTTGATCCGTCTTTTCCGCCGCTTAGAAGAGCTTCTGCGTCAAATCGCACAGGCGGCTAAGGTTATGGGCAGCGAGGAGCTCGAGCAGAAATTCGAGACCGCTCTGGGTAAAGTGAGACGCGACATCGTTGCCGCGCAGTCGCTTTACCTCTAGGACAGTTGAGTGTGTGCGCAGTAATAACAGATCGTCCAGCCTAGTAGAGTAGAGCCTTGAATAGGATAACGCGCGTAGACCACATGCATGTATGAACAAAAGAACAGCTTTTTAGAGAAGGTCCTCTCTCTCTTCCAAGTCACAAGACATACTCTCTCCAAGTCACTCAGATCGAACATTCTTCCAAGAACAGTCGGAGACTGTTATTCACTCTCCCGCTTCGCCTATAACTCGCACTACATGTATTGGCTCCGTTGCCAGTGGTCTAGCGCACATCACGTGCTATGGCGTGACTGCACCCGTACATGTTCAGTACATAAGCGCCATGCAAGACCCGTCTTCTATCTGCGGAGAGAGCTCGTAACACCCACTTGCCTTTCACCAACTCTCGTTCATACCTACAGATCTTTCATCTTCCGTTGACAGGGCAGGGCAGCACGTCAACTTCCGGAAAGCGATTTGCTCCTCTGAGAGCTCACTCCTAGATCGTTTTTTTTTCGTCGTATCGTCATAATTGAGCCCCTCCCCGTAGAAACTGTCGAGGCTTATTATGCCATGCCTTTGGGGATATTAGAAAAATCAAAGGCAAAGGGGCTCGCTTTCTTTCTCTCCTTTTGGCCGAAACAAACAATTCCCACGCTCTGCTGTAACTACTGTATGCTCTTCCTTGTCAGGTTGGTTTTCGCGCGGAAGCAGACGAGCTGGGTTCTTTTTTCGCTCTGAGGGAAGGGAAAAAAAAACACATAGTGCACTTGCCAGCTACAGTATCCAGCCAGCCCTTGCGGAAATCCGAAATACATACAATACTACACCAGTGGAGTCTCATGGTAGTGGTAGGAATGGCAATCACAGCACGGAAGCCCTAACTACAGTTGATGAGTCCGTCCGTCCGCGCCCCCCACGTCGTCCCTCACACACGCACTCCCAGCAGCGAGACTGCTCAGCAGTTTAGTGTGGGTTTGGATGTGCCGTGGTGCAGCAGGTGTCAAAGAGTAGCAAGTAGCAGCCGCAGCAAAACGTCGAGCATGCAAGACATGCGTGGATGGAGTAGTGAGTGGTGAGTAAGTGAGTGGGTGCTGGGTGCCCGGGCGATGGTGCTGAAGTAGTGGCGATGGCGCCATCGACGCCAGGACCAGGGACGTGGGAGGACTTTTTTTCTTTTTCACCAAATGGCTGCGTTGCGCTGGCGGTGGTGGTGTTGGGATTGACAGGTGCCTATACATTATATGAGTGGGCACTAGGCGAGGTCGTAGTGAGTGGGCAAGCAGGGCTATATTGGCCAAGGTGGCGGTCTTCGTTGTTGCTAATACCTTACCTTGAAGACCTACAGCAGCGAGGGTCAGGGTGGGACGAATGGACGACGGTGCGTGGAGAGGTGTGCTGGCTGGCTGGTCCCACTGCGGGTTTCTTCGGTCCTTTCTGTTCGGGGATGGCTGGCGAGATGTCGTGTCGTGGGTGTTCGGGGGAGCCGGTTCGTTGAGAGCTGAGTGGAGTTCCTTTGCCTATTTCTGTCTGCGACTGAGCGAGCAGAGGGTATGACACTGCCTTTCCTGGGTGAGAGTATGCGTAGTGGGATCTGGAAGTGAAAGAGTTTTGTTCGCGGTGCTCCAGGATCGCCGTGGTTTGTGTCAAGTTCGTGTGTGTTGCAAGGCGTGTGCATCACATCTAAGTACGTACTCAAGCACCGAGTCGAATCTGTCGTGTCAATGTGTTAGTATGCGAGCAAGTTTAGAGTGGCGTCCAATATGTGAGGGTGATTATTGCTGTAGAACATTTTCATCTGTATGTTTCTCTGTCTGGTGGTTTAAGAGGTATCGCAAATCAAAACGGACTGTGGACAGTGCCACTATATTTTTTCTCCTCTCCAATCGTGATGACTGGGTGGAGCAACAAGAAATCAGAACTCGAAACATGGCATCAGAATGGCCAACCACCATATGAAAGTCAATACACAATCAAGCCGCAACCTCTTCAGCCGAAGGCGACTCGGTACCAACACCGTCAGTCCTGAGCTCACTACTCCGGTGAGCCTCTTTCTCTTGTGTCTTGCTCTCGGCTTCGAACTTCTTGAACTGCTCCTCCATGCCCTTTACATCGCTCTTCTCGGTGATCAATCCCTTGAGCCATTTGTTCTCCATCTCGAGCTGGTTGATTCTGTTCTCCAGCGATGTGACCTTGTCGGTCATCTCCTTGGACTGCTTCTCCAGGGCGGCCTCACGCTGCTTCTTCTTGACACGGAAGCGTGCTGAGGCAGCGGTGTTGCGGCGGCGCTTGTCCTCCTCGGCGGCGAAGCGCGACTGCTCTTCGAGGTCGGCTACGGGTGCAATGTTGGCGGCCGAGGCTTTGCGCTTGTCGCCAGGTTGACTGAAGTGGTTCGGTTGCGGCGGGTAGGGTCCTTGGAGGGCGTTGGACGGGCTGGGTGCGATGGTGGCGGGTGACTCGGCAAGCGAAGGTGGGAAGGTCTGGAACTCGGAGAACTGGAAGTCGAGGCCTGAAGTGTGTGTGAGTAAGTGTGTTCAGTTGCAGGACAGCACAGAAGTGTAGCCTTACCATTCATGCCGACATTGGTTTGCGGCTGCTGCTGCTCTTGAGGCTGCGGGGCATGCTGAGTGAAATCGATAGGCGCGGGCGCGCTGAGATCGAAGTCGAAGAACTCAGCGCCGGTGAGGAACTCGAGGTTTCCGTCGTCGAGGCCGAAGTCGTTCTGAGCGGCTTGCTCTTCGTGCGACGGGATGGTGTTGAGGTTGGCCAGGTAGGCCGACACGTTCGGGGCGCGGCGGGCTGTGAAGTTGGACATGGCTTATATGGTTGGGCGCGATGCGCTGTCGATTACGGGGTGCGCAGACGCAGGACAATCTGCGCCTACAGCGTGGTGGTGCGGGTGGTGGACGAGTGAAATGAGCGGGGTGAAAGGCTTTGTTTCGTTGTTCCGCGTGGCGTGGCGAGTCGGGACCGTGTTATAGACGGGAGTGGCCGGCGAACAGAGAGAGAGAGAGTCGAGAGTCGTTGATGAGGATATGAGGATAGGCCGGGGGTGTCGAGCAGTAGGGTATGGAGGAATCTGGTGGGTGAGTGGGTGTGGATACGGGCGGGAGTAGTAGTGGTGGTGTCTGCGGAGTCTGGAGGAGACGACTTTCCTGTGCGCCCTTGCCGGTCGGTCGGTTGAATGCGGGCGGGCGCTTGCTTAGGAATCTGAATGCGCGGCCGGACCTCGAACCGTGTGCACACTGAGGGCAAGAGGGCAAGAGAGGTGGGGGCGCGCGCTACGGAAACAACTTCCAACCTGAGACCAGTGACTCGTCGCTATGTGTAATGCAATCCTGAAGCCAGACCCTGCCACTACTATATTATTATCCATCTCCCATTATTGTCCATGAATACTTGGATTCTATCTTCCTTGCTGTGGTTGTCTTCGTATGCGTCTACTATGACATGTCTCTACCGTCTAGTTTATGTCCCTCCGCCACATACCTACACGACATGCACCTTATCGTCTGCCTGCCTTAGGTACAGTATCTTGCTCGGCCGGCCAAACGGACCTCCACATATTCAACGCATCATAGCGACGCACCGTGCTGTGCCCTTCCGAGGCATCCAGAGCTTGCAGATTGACTTTGGCCTCGATCGATCAGTAATACTATAAGATACATACATAGATGATGCAGGGCTACCAGCCTACTAGAAGTATCATAGTGACGGTACTAGTAAGCTGTGTGCCTGTGTGCGTTTCTGTATGGTGTATGCTGATTTATAGCTTGCATTGTCGGAGTCCAGCGGAGATGTTGAACCCGACTGAAAGAACACCTCAGCTCTGCTTACATGTATGATTAACACGGTTCCAGTAAGCTTATGTAGGATGATGCTGATAGTGTCAACAGCGAAGATACGATCTCCAAATTTCTTGTCCGTGTGGTCGATGAAGCATGTTCTAACGGTTCGTAAGTCGTGTAGACACTATGTCGCTCAAAGCAAGCAGTTGACTTTGAGAGGTGGAACATCGACAATCAATCTCCATTCCCAGCCCGGAACTCAGCGCAGGACTGACAATACTGTCACTATGATCGTATCAACAGCATATACATACATGAAAGGCACTCAGTGATTCAAAGACCTTCGACGAACAATCACGCATAGCTCGAGTAAACAATTACCCCAACCCTAACCCTCAAGTTCGGAGATCATGGATGCATGTTCGTAAGAAGCTGACTGTGTTACACGATAGTATCATGTAGATGTCGTGGCAGTCATGTGATGCAGTGTGAGTAGGTATTGATCCCATGAAAGTCCATCTATATAAATTTCTCGATTGTAGTCGATCAGGGATGGCCTAGATTTCGAAAACTCTCTTTTTTATCGCACTGCGGGACGGATGTGGGCCACGTCCCGGGGGCATGGAATTCAAACATGTGCATCCGAAGGGTAACACGCCAAGTATCAGGTCGAGCACGAGTAGGAGACGATACTCACGTGCTATCCTACTTTCAAGCAGGAAAGGAATAGCACTGGCATAAGGTATCCATGAAGGTGTCGGCGTTGTTTGTCGACGAAATGCCGCTCGGTTGTAGCCGACAGCGACCCCGCCTCCAACATGGACTTTATCTTTTGCGGGCTACAATCAGCTCATCAAGCTTTGTAACCGTGGCCAGTAGCGGATGAGTGTGGATGCAGTAGTCGAGGAGCGACTTGACTACAATAGTAGTCTCGAAGGCGTGAGAATGGTGGACATACCTGTAGTCTTCATGTTAGATGTTCGAGACAAAGATTAGGTAAAGTGAGGTGTGTCTGTATAGAGTATCTCTTGTCCTGCCCGCGTTCAAAATACGTCAGAGTCACAGCAAGAATCCGCAGGATCGATTTGCTGTCTGGCCAGACCAGAGCACGAGACACGCGCACTCTCACACTGCCTACCTAACTAACCTACCTACCTTACACAAACTTTGAAGTGAATCGCACATCCTGCACCGCTCCAACACCACATACCCAGCAAACTCCTCTCCTCAACCGTACATCTAGCTGCTGCAGCATCGCCAACAACAACATCCGCTGTCGCCACCAATACGCGCGCTAGGCCGCTCCTCAGCAAGCCCCACTCTACCACCACATTTCAACTTTGCCCATCACTCCCATACAACCTTCCTACACTACACTATACCAAACTCGCAAACATGGGTCAAACGCTTTCAGAGCCTGTGACCGAAAAGGTATGACTCGCCAACCACCCAACCCAACACCACCGGCTGCGTCGTCGCCCACGCACAACAGCTGAACTCCAATATTGGTGAAACGCTTCCACACCCACAAGACACACACTGACCACGTGATTTCTCACAGCACTCAGACAAGGGACAAGATGACCGTGTCGCATTCGGTATCAGCGCCATGCAAGGCTGGCGGATAAGCATGGAGGACGCGCACGCCTGCGTGCTCGACCTGCAGCCGCTCGAGGAGGGCGACGACGAACTCAAGCCCGCCGCTTCAGACGTGCGCATATCCTTCTTCGGTGTATACGACGGACACGGAGGCGACAAGGTTGCCATCTACACAGGCGAGAACTTGCACAAAATCATCGCAAAACAAGAGGCGTTCAAGAACAAGAACTTCGAGCAGGCGCTCAAGGATGGCTTTTTGGCTATCGACCGTGCCATCCTCTCCGGTACGTGGTAGTATAGGCTGTGTGAAACTGTCGGTTGGACATGTGCTGACAGTTCGTCTGCGCAGACCCCAAATACGAGGACGAGGTGTCTGGATGCACAGCGTCTGTGGGAATCATCACAAAGGACAAGATCTACGTCGTAAGTACACGTGATTACGTGACATGTGTGCACAACGGGCAGCAACTGAGTATTCTAGGGCAACTCCGGCGATTCACGATCAGTCCTCGGCATCAAGGGCCGCGCAAAGCCGCTTTCTTTCGACCACAAGCCCCAGAATGAGGGCGAGAAGGCCCGCATCTGCGCAGCCGGTGGATTCGTCGACTTTGGCAGAGTTAACGGCAACCTTGCCCTTAGCAGAGCCATCGGCGACTTTGAGTTCAAGAAGAGCGCAGACCTCCCACCTGAGCAGCAGATTGTCACTGCTTTCCCCGACGTGACCATTCACGAGATGGGCGAGGACGATGAGTTCCTGGTCATTGCCTGTGACGGTTAGTCCTCCATGCCATCCAATGTACACGAGTAACGACTAACAAGGTTTAGGTATCTGGGATTGCCAGTCCTCGCAAGCGGTTGTCGAATTCGTCCGAAGAGGCATTGCCGCAAAGCAGGACCTGCCCGCCATCTGCGAGAACATGATGGACAACTGTCTTGCATCCAACAGCGAGACCGGCGGTGTCGGCTGCGACAACATGACTATGAGCGTGATCGCACTCCTCAATGGCAAGACCCAGGAGGAATGGTACAACATGATCGCCGAGCGGGTCGCGAACGGAGACGGGCCTTGCGCGCCACCAGAGTACGGCAAGTCTTGATCCATCCGCGCACTTGCTTTTGTGCGTGCCAATCCGTCGCTCGCTTCGATGTGCCCGTACAGGAGTTGAGTTGGAGCGGAAGGCCAGAGCCTCGTGCTGACTTTCTCTGAAGCGGAATTTAGGGGACCCGGCGCACACAACCGCTTTGATCCGTCGGACGAGGACGAGTACATGGACATGGACCAACGCACGCGCTTACTTGGGGGTCGCGGCGGCCGTGTTATTCTCCTTGGTGACGGTACAGAGATTGTTACTGGCTCTGGCGACGACGACGACGTGGACATGGGCGAGGCAGAGGAGGTTGACGACAGCGATCTCGAGGAGCAAATCAAGAAGGGTCAGGCTGAGAGCAACAACGGCGAGACCAACACCTCAAGGGTGCAACGGGAAGGAACGCCTGGACCGAAGACCGAGGAGCCCAAACAGGACTCTTCGTCGACGACCGGAACTTCGTCTACGCCTGCTGAACCCAAGATGACCGCCCCTACCGACGGCCCTGCAACCGAGTAGCTTTTTGGCAGACCACCTTTTCCTCTTTAGCCTTGCTATCTGCAAACCCCCAAACTCGAGTTTTACTCTTCGAACAGAAGCATGGAAATGAAGCATGAATGATACCCGTCTTGTCTTGCGAAATACTATCTTTCTGCGTTCAATTTTATCCAGATGTCATGCTGCATGCGTGCCAGCGCCGTGCGGCCATCGCTTACGATACCACCACCATGCGAGGTTGGATTGAGCTGAGGTTAAGCTAAGGTTGCATGGCCTACATGCACCGTCTCACTTCCAAACCGGCTCGAGCTGCCCTGATAGTTGCGCCGAGTGACGTCGTGCCGCGGACTGCCAGGTGTTTGTTGCATATCTACGTAAAGGCACATGTAACTTTTGACGCGTCTTCACGGCTTTGTCTGCAGAAAGACTCTCGGTAAGAGCGTCATATGCGAGTGTGAATCCATGTTTTTGTCGGCTCGATTCACTGTTACGCGGTGCATGATAGGTAGGCAGTACAGTAGTGGGCAAGCGACGTGGGCAGAAGAGGCGTAAAAGCAAAGGCCACCCCTTGTAAATAAATCGGCCGCTAAAGAACAGGGTGGCCCAACTGCCTTGCACATTGCCTTGCTTCGCCTGCCTCTCAAGCTTCTCTCCACACACCGCGACACGGCGTGGAGGCTCGAGCTGTCCCCATTCTTGTTGATTTCACCCATCGCCACGGCCCATTCTCTCCTCCATTCGCCATACATTATTGATTCTCCGCTACATCACTCCTCCTCCTCCTCCTCCTGCTCCTGAGATCCTCCCATCTGCTTCACCGCGACCCACTACTTTACTGTACTGTGATCCCAGCTTAGCACCAAGCCACGCCCCGTCGTGTCCTCCGCAATAAACTCTCTCTCCGCAAGCCTATCGAGCTAGGCCTCCGCTGCTCTCAACAACAACTACAACACCACACATCTGCCAGCCATGGCTCCCAAACGCAAGCGCGCCGGCACCCTCACAAAGGAAGACGTGCCTGAGATTGCCGTCGCTGCACCACCCAATCCCTCCGAGGCCGACGAGGCTGCTGCAGAGGCCGCGACTGAGAGCGCTAAGCCCGCGAAGCGCACGCGTTCCAGCACGCTCACCGACCGAAATGGCGATGCAGATGGCGTTAGCTTGAACGGCACAGTGAACGAAGCCGGCGAGCATGGCGAGGCTGGAAAGATGAGAATGGAGCCACCTCCCAAGGCTGGTGCGGTGGATCCGCAGGGTGGTTACAAGACGAACAAGCCGCCTACCGGAAGGCCGGTCAGAGTCTACGCAGACGGCGTGTTCGATCTGTTTCATCTCGGGTAAGTTTTACGCGTCCAAAGAAGTGGGCATTGGATCTGCGGCTGACATTGGACTTTACAGGCACATGCGCCAGCTTCAGCAGGCAAAGGAGGCTTTCCCTGGAACATACCTGATTGTCGGTGTCACTGGTGACGAAGAGACGCACAAGCGCAAGGGTCTCACCGTGCTATCTGCCAAGGAGCGCGCCGAATCAGTTAGACACTGCAAATGGGTCGATGAGGTGGTCGAGGACTGTCCGTGGGTGATTGACGTGGACTTCTTGGCCAAGCACAACATCGACTACGTCGCGCACGACGACATCCCATACGGCGCCAGCGAGGGCGACGACATTTACAAGCCGATCAAGGAGCAGGGCAAATTCCTTGTCACGCAGCGCACAGAAGGTGTCAGCACAACTGGCATCATCACCAAGGTCGTCCGCGACTACGAAAAGTACATTTCGCGCCAGTTCAAGCGCGGTACATCCAGACAGGAACTCAACGTCTCTTGGTTGAAGAAGAACGAGCTCGACATCAAGCGTCACGTCGGCGAGCTCCGCGATAATATCCGCCAAAACTGGACCACCACCGGCCAAGAGCTAAGCCGCGAACTCAAGCAGTTCTGGCAGCCTAGCAGGCAGAGCAGCCCCGCGCCCTCCCTCCGTAGCATGACTCCGGGTCGCGCCAGCACCTCGGGTGCTAAGAGCCCGCTCGCCATCGAACGTTTGAACCCCATGGATGCAGGTGCCACCACCCCCGGCGGCACCAACAAGAGCAACAAGGACTTCGCCGCTGGCTACGCGATGGGCTTGATTGGTGGCGTCAAGGGCTGGATGCAAGGCAGCAACCGTCGCAACCTGTCTGACAGCCGCGCTCCCAGTCCTTCTAACAGCGGCGAGGACGACTCTCCTGAGGCTAAGAGCCCCGTCGAGCAATCTGCGAGAGGCAGGAGAGGACGTCCTGCAGCCGCAGACCTCGACGTCGAGATGAGCAGCTCTACGGGCAGGGACGCGCCGAGCGAGCAGCTGGCTGCTGAGACCAAGGAAGCTTCTGTCAGCCGGTTGTAATGGTATGAACTGGACAGGTCTGGTCTGGAATGATGGTTTGGAGTCCCTCTTTTAATAGTTGGCGGCGGCGGCTTCGAAACTGCGAAACTGCGAATAACAGGTGGCGTGGCGTACTTGCACTCTATTGTTAGACAGGGAGAAAGACTGTATGTAAGCTTAGGAAAAATAGGGAACTTGGGCGCTGCTATGCTTTTCGATTGTGTCTTGCTTTTCGTACGTCGCTTCTTTGGCGATGCATTATCCTTGACTTTCTCCGGCAAAAGCTGCTAGATCGATAGATTGTCTTATTGATAACCACGGTAAAGAACAAGACAACATACCGAGATTCATAGAACAGATAACTTCAAAAGAAGTGCTCGCTTGACGAAAAGCCAATGCTGATTCATTGGAACCTACATACATTCCCTCCCTTACTTCCCCCGCGCCGCCTTCTTCGCCGCCAACTCCTGACAAAACTTGCTGTTCTTCCGAATCGTTGCTCCGTACCTGAGAAACATAAACGGAATCACCCCAAGCAGCAAGCCAATGAACCCCAGCGTACTACACGCCCAAGCAATCCCCAGCCGCTCATACATGGGCGCCGCAGCAAACGGCAGCGCCACCGCCAGCACGCTGCGCGAGCACGACGCCGCCGCCATGGCGCTCGCGGAAAAGACCTCGTACGCGTCGACGATGTAGTTCAGCAGCGCCATGAAGATCAGCAGGTACGCGACCCCGAAGGGCACGCCGGCGGCCATGGGGACGAGCCAGTGGATTGTGGGGCGTGCGGTCCAGCCGAGCCAGAACATGCTTAGCACGAGCAGGGGAGCCGCGAGGCAGGCTAGCGGCACGCGGCGGAATTCTTCTTGGTGGTACCAGGCGGGGGGTGGTGGGGTTTGGCGGGCCCCGACGCGCGCGAGGTAGGAGTCCCAGGCGAGGTAGATTGCGAAGGCGATGAGGCTGCCTATGCCGATTCCGAGGAAGGCGAGGCCGCGTTCGCCGGCGGTGAAGCCATAGACGCCCGTGTAGATTATGGGGTAGGCTTGGAGGAACACTAGAGAGTGGGTTGTCAGTTGGATGTTTTGGTGTAGTGATTAGAAGTTTTTGGGGACTTACTGTAGAAGATGGCGTAGATGAGCGCGGTGTACAGGCAGCTGAACAGGACGATCGACTCGAAGAGGAACATGCGTACAGGCCGCGTCAAGATCACGACTACCATCTGGTAGACGTCCGGCGGGTCGAGCTCGATTGGCGCCAGGATGTTTTGGCCTTGGTTGCGCAGGGCTTGGGCTTGCTTCTTGAGCACGACGGGCCCGTATGTCTCGGGCATGAGGAGCAGAGGTGGCCAGGTCACTCCGGCGAGGATCAACATGAGCCAGTACGCCCATCTCCAAGAGATTACGCTCAGGTATCCGCTGGCGATGGGTCCGATCAAGGGGCCAAATGTGGTGAATGCCATGTAGAGTGCAATGACGCGGCCTCGCTCGCGCGGTGACGAGAAGATGTCTGCATAGATGCCTCCGACGACGCTGTTGGGCGTGCTGGCACCGATTCCGGCTAGCAGTCTCATCACGATGAGTCCGGCCCAGGTGGGAGCGAGAGCGCATCCTAGGGTGAAGGCTGTGTAGACGACGAAAGTCGAGATGGTCACTATCTTCCTACCAAAGGTTTCTGACAAGGGCGAGAAGACAAGAGGACCCAGCACGTATCCAACAATGTATATGGAAGTCGGCAGGACGAGCTGGGTCTGGCTGGTGATGCCGAAGTAGTCGGTCATCTGCGCTGAAATACCGCTGGCGACTGATGAGCCCATTGCGGAGTTGACGACGATCAACATGCCGGTCAGGACGATGGCTGTCTTGCGGAGGGTTGAGAAACAGTAGGGGTTCGTGGGATCGTTGTGGCTGAAGTGCAGCACATTCTTGCCGGGGCTGTCGTCGTTATCGGTGTCTCCGCTGCAGTTGTCATCGCCCGTGAGGGTCGGAGAGGATCTTCCAGAAATGTCGTGAGAGTGATCGGCCGCCTCCAAGTCCAGCTGTCTCTCGATGTCCGCTCGATTGGCCGCGTCTCTTGTAGTGGATCGCGAGAGTGTTTTGATCAAGTCGAGAGGAATCTGAGCAGAGGTTGTCCTGCGGAGGGATTTGTCCTTTGTGTTATATCTTGTTCCTCTTGAGATGGTTGTCATCAGGTCGAGAGGGATGTGAGATTGTTCTCTAGGCTTCGAGGTCGTTTCCGAGAGTTCATTGTCAAGGTCGGCCATGGTGATCGACTTTTCAAGGCCGGTAGTCGAAGTCGAAGTATTCGCGCCACGATGCGAGTGACAGCATCGTGGAAGTAGGACTCACATCCCGTAGCATAGTAATATAGAAGAATCCAACGGAAGTCTAGCCGTGGAGTGGAAAAGTCTTACTTCATCTTTTGCCTCTTTTGTGTATTTTGTGACGCGTTTCTGCAAGAAGTCTGCGCACGTTGGGTCGCTACTAGACCCTTGCGAAGTTACATGTTACATGTTGAGCCGATACACCGCTGTTAGTCAACTACCTACATGTACATTGCGACGGCAGGCATTGATTGATCAGAAGACGGGCTTCGTGGCTGAGCAGCCGAAATAGCTGTTGCACAATTAGGGAGTGTGAACGGTCGTTGTAAGGAGATTGAACGTACACAGAAATACAACGTGGTTGACGAAAGAGGCAAGCCGAACCGATCAATACGCCCTACGGCATCCGGTCCGAGAGTGGATGAGGTTGGAAGGCGGCATCTAGATATAATTGCCATCGCTTTTGATGATGCAGAAACCTGAGCTCTTCTCGGGCAGCCAGAGCGTCGGCCTTCATTTTGGTCACCTGGCTGATCCACCCGACAGGATGCAGAATCATCCAGACCAGCCAACATTGAATCTCTGGCTCACATACCATGAGGGTTATTATGTACATGACATTACAAAGCGTATCTTACAGATCTTAAGTGGCTGAAACCACATCTGCCACTGTCGTGTCGCCCTGTTCCAGGATCCCCAACCCATAAATTACACATAATCCTTCTGCAAGTCGAGTAGTGGTGCCAGCGCTCGGCCGTATATCCCAAAGCCCACAGATTTGACTCAAATATCGTCCTTCTCCCTCTTGCCAAAAGCGTATGCCAAACCACCACCCACAATATTCGCAAGACACAACCCAACCGTAGCGCCGCGCACCAGCCCTCTCGCGCCAAACTTGCTGCCGAAAGTCTGCTTCCTCCTGCCCGCGAGGACCAAGTACGCCGCGCTCCAAGCGGACGTCAGGCCCGCGCTGTCGGTCTTGAAGCCGTTGATGTTGAGGTAGGTGCTGAAGAGGAGGATGGGCGGGAAGAGCATGGGCATCGTCTGGAAAGGGCGGGCATGCTGGGCGACGACGAGGGTTGCGAGCAGGGTCGCAGGGAGTGGGTTCTCTGGAGGGCATGGTTAGCCCGGTAGAACAATATGAGATTCGAAGATTGGTCTGGTGGTAGTTACTTACCTCCCCAGGCTTTCGCGTACTGCAGTACGCCCTGCTTGGCTTGCTCTTCGGGGCTCTTTCCAGGCATTGGCATTTTGGCTGAGTGAGGGAGTGTAGAGCTTTAAGTTGGTGGTAGGCGTGGTGTGGTTTGTTGGGAGGATCGAGGCTGGCGAGGGCAGATGGGAATCTTGTATTCAGTATGCTTTCAATGGTCCAGTCGCGTGCTGCAGATGACGTGCATGTCTCTGTGAATACCTAGGTGGTGGAGGTGTGTCTAGGGTTAGGGTCCATGTCCGGACGCTGAAGCAGAACAGAGTGAGTGTGATGAGATGAGCTCATGCGAACCACGGACATCTTGGAATGCTTCAGACTTTGAATCAATCGACCGCTTCTCACTGACCCTCGTGCTTCCTTCTTCTTCGACACTGTCAATCACTCACGAACGTCAATGGCAATGCTCTGGGTAGGGCCCGTTTCGAGCAAAAATGTGCCAAGAGAGGATTGACATCGTCGTTTCTATGCTAGGAGTCGCTCATGTCAATGGTACACACTCCTGTGTGTCATTAGAGATGCTGTCGACTGCTTCTGATGTTGACTAAATATACGCTTCGCAGCTGTTACCCTTTCTCGACGGTTGGTCGAGAAATTGACGAGAATCCCAATCAATCAGGTTTTCAACGAGGCAGAACTTCGTCCATCCGCCCTTAGTCATCATCGGTGAGCCCTGATTATCCGAAGGTTCTGATCAATTTGGTTTGAAGCTAACGTCAGGTACTCAGTGCTGTTTTCGAAAGATGGAATGCGAAGGCATAACTATAACTCCAACCCAACCCTAACCCTCGATATTCGAGCAATAGAGACAAATCAAATACGAAACTAGAGCAGCAGCCAGTCGAGTAGGCCCCAGATCTGATCAGATTTTGGATATCGATCAGGCAAGTTGATCGATACAGGATATCCTCACTGATGAAGGATAATCCCGTCAATCACCTAAAGTTGATTGTTGCACAGCATGGTCGTAATCGTTCTTCCATGATGAGGTTGGCTAGCAGCGTTACTCTCTTCGGCAGTCAGACCCGGCATACATACGACCCACTTGGTTGCAGGCGTTCTGGTTGTTTCTTTGGCGTGTAGTTAGTCAGGTAGAGTGAGAGTATCTAGTATCTCTATTCCTCGTTCCGATTAAACATAGGTAGCTCGCAGAGGTTCCCGAGGAGCCGATCGCCAACGTCAATCACTTCAATTGCCGACGAAACAGTCGCCGACGTCTTGATTTCGTCTACCACCCAGCCACCTCTTGGTTCGTCCGTCATCGTGCGTTTTTGGGGAAGCAGAAGCCATATGTGTAGGTATTGCTCAAGATACTTACAGAACTGGTGCACTTTACCCATACGCAAGATCGAAGGTATTTTTTCAAAAGGGAAGGAAGACTCCGGCCGCCCCCGGAAACCCCAAACCTTTACTCCATTCTCCAGCACATGGTCCACAATCAGTGGTGGGGCGTCGGGCAACTCTGACCCTCCCTCAATTCATGCTCAAGTATGTTGATGGTACGGTGGTATCAGCGACCTTCGTACGTCGAATCGCGCTCTATTCCAGTGAGAAAACATTGATCAGATGAAACTGTCTCAGTGGACTAAAGTACGGTACGTGGTCGTATCAGCAGCCCTCGTAGGCCATAAAGGTATTAGTGCCGGTGACATTGTCTATTCCACAAAAATTGGCATGCACTGAGGTCTGATCGTCAGAGCGGAGACCGTTGTAGTATCGGCACGAAAACAGAGCACACGCACGGATTGGACTCCTCCATCGTGATGCAATGGCAAAAGATCGGGTGGGATTCCTTGCTCACTTGACAACCCAGACTCGAGTACAAGAAGCTTGTCCACCCACCGAGAGTGGGATTCTTGCTTGGTTCTGTCAAGCCACGTCCAACAAGCATACCCAGGATGTACAAGCAACTCTTCGCCGGGCTAAGCCTTCCGGCCTTGGTCTTCTCAAGCTACATCCCTCCAAGCAGCTACGATTCCGACTGCACCAAGACCTGCATAGTCGATTCTAATGCCAACGACACCTCTTACGCCATTGAAGAGGCCTTCCGTACTTGTGGTCATGAGACCGGCGAGAACCGCGGCAGAGTCATCTTCAAGAAGAACGAGACATACAATGTTCGCCGTGTCATGAACACCACCGGCTTGACCAATGTAGACGTCGACATCTACGGCACCCTCCTGTGGGACACCAACATCCCATACTGGCTCGACAACTCTCTGCCCATTGGCTTCCAAAACCAGTCCACCGCTTGGATCTTCGGTGGTGAGAACGTCCATTGGTCTGGCCATGATGTCGGTACGCTCGACGGAAATGGCCAAGTCTGGTATGATTTTATCAACGGCACCAACAACTACCCTGGCCGTCCGCATCAGATCTCTTTCGAGGGCATGAAGGACAGCGTTATCGAGAGAACCCGCTTCGTGCAGAGTCAAATGTGGACCATGACTGTCATTCATTCCGAAAATGTCCTGCTGGAGAACATGTATGTGAACAGCACGGATGCGAAGCAAGAGGTTGGATTCGACTTCTCCTCGTTGAATACCGATGGCGCCGATGTTATCTACTCCAACAACATCACCTTCCGCAACTGGGTGGTTGACTGCGGCGACGATAACATCTCTACCAAAGCCAACAGCACCAACATTCTCATCGAGAACCAGGACTGGTACACCGGCCTCGGTTTTGCGATGGGCAGCATTGGGCAGTACGATGGCGAATTCGAGAGGGTTGAGAACGTCACCGTCCGCAATGTCACAGTTCACGATCGTATGAGATACGCAGCTTACTTCAAGACCTGGACCGGTGTCAGCCGTGGCTACCCACCAAATGGAGGCGGCGGAGGTCTCGGTTACGCTGCAAATATCACCATGTCTGACTTCAAGCTCGACAACACCTCGGGCATCTTCGCCATCACTCAGTGCACCAGCTACAACGAAGCCACCGGCGAGTGCAACACGAGCGAGTTCAACATCCGCGACATCACAGTCGCGAATTGGGTCGGCACTTCCACCAGTGCGGTCCTTGCCGAGCTTCAGTGCAGTGGTGCTAGCCCATGCACTGGCATCAAGTACGAGAACGTCTCGATTGAGGTCCCGAGCAACAACACGATGGCAAATCACTACTTGTGTGGCAACGTCACGGACCCTATCGGCTTTGAGTGTACTGACGGGCTTTGGGAAGAGAACAACAGGTAGAACTAGGGTCATTCTAGCCAAGTAGGCTTCTTTTGTTGTTATCAATGCAATGCAACTTCAGGCCTAACAATATCGCGGCGATCCAATTTGATGTTCGGCTTCAGCTCTCCAACGATGTACTTGTCTCATTCCAATTCATCCAAAAGAGCTCGCTCAAGTATCGAGTTCAATCCATCAATCCGTCATCTTTCTCTTCTCCAATTCATTGAGTAGAAGTCTCTCAGTGCGCGACTTCCAACCAACATACCATCGTCGTAGAAGCACAATGTCACGAAAACTGCCACCGCCGCTGTTGCTGCCGTCGCCGCCGCCAAAGTTCAAGTCTCGAGGGAAGAGGGAGGGGACGGGGAAGGGCTGCCGAAGCTCGCATCAGACGTACCATGGGTTGCGCGGAATTCCAGAATCGCCTGCTTCCAAGCGTTCTTCTTTCTTTGCTTCTCGATCGAAGCTCTCCTCACACGAGGGGGAGTGATGTCGAGGCCAGCCGAGTAGCCACGGACAGGGCTCATGTGCTGAGATTCGGCGTCGCCCACCTTCCACTCGTTGGTGTCGGGGACGAACTCCAGGAATGTGTTTTCGGTGTGCTCCCTGTCCATGGCTCTCTTCAAGCCAGGGCGAGCGGGACCGAGAGTAACAGGATGACCGTGGATATGGCCCATGTGCTCGGAATCTTCGCTGCTTACCTTCCATGCGTTGGTGCTGGGGAAGAACTCCAGGGTCGTGGTCTTGAGGCGCTGGTGTGGCTTGTCAGTCTCTTGGATCGTTCCCGATTTGGTGTGAGTGTGAGGGGATCGCTTACATCTTCGCCGCCGTAGTCATCTTCAGGTGTCGAGTGAGCCATCCCTACGATCTCCTTCGTCCTCGCAACGAGGTGGTGGTTGAACGTGTCCATGATCTCGGTCAATTCATTCAGGACGGCAAACTTGCGGCTCACGAAATCGGAGAGTGATTCTTCCTGGACGAACGAGGTGCTTGGGAGCTGCTGTAAGTCCGGATCGGATGCGCCCTCGACCGCGTGTTCGTTGGCGTGCGTGGCCCTGTTGAGTGTCAGCTCCGATCCTTCGTTACAAACCTCACTCGTGGTAGTTCACTGACATCGACGGAGCGCCGGTGGCGTCTTGCTGGTCTTGCTGTGCGGTTCTGGTATATACGGAGTTGTCTTGCTGTCTGTCTTCGGTCTTTGCTGCGGTGGTGGAAGACATGGCTTTTCGAGAGCGGTGCTGGTTGATGGTAGAAGAGAAGAAGGGCAGAGAGTGGATGTCGATGAACTGCAAGAAGTATCTGCACCCTCACCTAGGTATCTATACCTATTTATGTGCGGCTCGTGACAATGGCCTGCTGTTTGCCGTTTGCCATGTGTATATGTGACTTCCACATGCGCTGCCTGCGTTGCTTGTGAGACATCTGACAGCACTGTCAGCACAATCATGTGACGTTCGCCGTCGTTGCTAAAGTGAGGTCGGCAAACGACAAGATATTACATGCAGTTTGCCTCTTGACATGTGATTTACAGTGAAGTCCCTACAACCGGTGTATGATGACAGCGAGTCAATTGGTGGTTTAGGCACCGGCAACCAAACTTCCTTGTTGGGCATGTAACGGTGTGTATCTCTCTCGAAGACTTCTGTTTGTTATCCATCAGTCTCTAGTTTGACTTTCTAGCCCGAAGAGCGAATGCGACAACAATGGCGTTTGATAATACACTCCTAGAATGCCGTGATGGTTGGTGAGGCTACAATAGTATCTCAAAATAAACTTTGAAGCAATTGGTGAAACACATTTCACGAAAGCATGTGAAACGGGCTTACTCAGTGACCAATGTTTGACAATGGCCCTTTATAGTTCTGGAATATCGATTGTTGACATCGCTGTATCCATTGTCAATACTAAAATCACACGCACAAACGGAGGTCGGAGCTCTCATTGCAGTGCGACCACGCGATCTCTGTAACTCACGTGACCACTCGACAAATACCTATTTCCATCGTCGCCTTCAGTCAGAACCTCCGGTCATCCTCAACAGCTTTCAAACGCTTCAAATCAACGTACTCGCAGACGGTGACTACACCAGCCAAAATGTGAGGCACGAGATCTCTCACTGGTTCACTCGTTATCACTGACATGTACGTCCCACAGGCCAATGTAGCTCAGGAACTCTCTCTTCAGGTTGGCGGAGAAGCGACAGTACGGCGTAGTTCGGGTGACTCTCTGGAGATAGTCTTCCTGGCTCTCCCCATCAGCCCTAGAGTTCTCCGGAACTGGAAACGGAAATGCGATCTTGAAGAGGGCCACAAGACTCTCCCAGTCTTGCGCTCTAAGGAAGACCTTCGCCCTCTGCTGCAAAGCCTTCTCGAATCGATGCGGGCCGACTGGCGTCTAAAATTGACGTTACTCTAGCAGTCCCGCCTTGCTCTGATGATCATCCTTAGATCCACAGAGCAGCAATATGGCGGGTTTCCTTGAGCCGTGAGCGTAATGACGGGTTTGGTCGTGGAAACCTCTTGCCGGAGAGACGCTGTCTCAAGAACGAACGCAGCGATGTGTCAACTGAACTTCCAGATGCAAAAAGATTCGTGTCCATGCACCTTTTGCAAGTCGATACCACAACCTCACTGGGCTGGAGTTCTTTGGCTCTCATCTGGGCCTTTGTCGCTTAGGCGAATTCCGAAGACTTTTCCAGAGACCCATCTCGTGGTATGTCCTCGTCTCCGGTCAAATTGGCGGTATCGCGAGCGATGTTGTAGCCCATGAGTACGATGAAGTTGAGCCCGATGGTAATGAGAATCCGCAGCGTATCTTGATGATACCAGAAGATGTATACGTCCATGAAGGCCACGAACAGAATGACAGCGATGAAGCTAGTGATCTCTTGAGTCATAGTCAACATTTTCGAAGGCGTTCCGGGTCTGAGATTTTTGGTGGTTTCTTGGGTGTTTCTGTGTGGTGATGGCGACGCGTGAGGTGGCTTGAAGTAGACTACCTAGAGAATGGTGCGGATTGAAGGATTGATGGCATCAAACGGCGTCACAACTTGTTATCTCGAAGGATAGACTGAAAACTGGACCGAGGTGCCACCGTGCGAGGCTGTGCACTACATACTCCTCGGATGGTATGGACATATTGTGATGTAAATCGTAACAGACACATAGGTACACACAGATGTGTCGAAGCATGCGGCTCTGAATTCTTCCCGCCGCTTTCAGCGATCACGCAATTCAGCAAGAAACCAAGACGCGCCGGTCGCGCCAAGATGGCATAAGAGGCGTGTTATCCTACACATCACTAGTATTGTATCCTGACATTCAATCCCAACGCGATGATAAAAGCGAGAAATAGCACCCTTCGTTGACCTGACGATCTCTGGTCAGACAGGCTCTCCACTGGCGCCCTTCGAAATGCGATCAACATGGTCCTCTCTCAGCCGGATGGAAACCAATGCTCGCAAGCGAGTCCTTCCATCATCAGAAACAGCATTCACGAATCCAATCCTGGACATGCTCGCACACAACTGGAACATAGCCCTCACAGCCTTTGGTGGCCCAGCCGTACACTTCCAGATCTTTCGCCGAATATTCGTAGATGAATACAAATGGATAGACGAGACTACCTACACCGAGATGTTCGCCCTCTGCCAGGCGCTCAGCGGGCCTGCAAGTACGAAAATGATCTATCACATCAATGTGATCCACTATGGATTCTGGACAGGCCTCCTTTCGTTCTTCGTGTGGAGTCTTCCAACGGCGCTTGCTGGCTTTGGTTTGGCTATGGGTGTCGGGCAAGTAGGCGAGCAACTTCCGCCTCTGGCGTATGCGCTTCTTAGTGGTCTCAACTCTGCGACGGTCGGGATTATTGCTCTTGCGGCTGTACAGTTGAGTAACAAGGCAGCTACGGATACTCTGACGTCCATTCTGGTTTTCTTGGGTGCCACGGCTGGCATGCTCTATAACGCTCTTTGGTACTTCCCAGTCTTGATGATGTTGGGCGCACTAGCAGCAGTTGTGTGGGACCTGAAGCTGCTACAGCGAGGCTGGAAGAGGCTTCGTTGTGGTTCACAGCAACGAGACTTGCGCCGCGAAGAAGGCCCGGAGCCTGTGCAGATGCGTGATCTATCTCGAGGGTCTGCAACTGGCAACGACACCGGGAACTTGACTACTTCTGGATTGGTATCTCATGACCAGCAAACTCATATCCCAGAATCTACTTTCCAGGCCAAGCAGAGTCTCCCCGCGTCATGGCAGTTCGGAGCAATCATCATCGCGGCCTTCTTCGCCTCCTTCATCATAGTAATGGTCTGTAGAGCTCTCTACAGCGGAACTAACAGGGCCTTCGATCTCTTCGCCAACCTTTCCCTCGCTGGCACCATTATATTCGGGGGTGGACCCGTAGTGATTCCTCTTCTCCGCGAATACGTTGTGGCGCCAGGTTGGGTGTCCTCTCGCGACTTCCTACTCGGTTTGGCAGTCATGCAAGCATTCCCCGGGCCCAACTTCAACTTCGCAGTCTATCTGGGAGCGTTGGCAGTACAAGGCACCGGCATCCCACCATTTGCAGGTGCAATTATTGGCTTCTTCGCCATCTTCTCGCCTGGGATCTGGTTGTACACCGGCTTCATAGGTCTGTGGGAGAAAGTCCGTAAGATCCAAGCTGTCAGGGCTGCTCTGCGTGGGGTTCATGCTGCGGCTGTTGGGCTGGTTTTTACCGCTGTCTACCGACTGTTTGAGATCGGGTATCTGGATGAAAATGTGCAGAGCGGAGGCAGTCTCAGCAGAGATCCTTGGTGGATTGTCATTGTGGCCACAAGCTTCGTTGGAGGCTTGAACTTTAAGATATCACCGCCGTTGGCTATCATCATCGGAGCGCTGATGGGTCTTATCTGGTATGGAGTTGCTCGCTCATGAGTGAAATTGTCTGCGATAAGTTATGCAAGTCAATTCTCCTCCAAGAGGTCTGGTTCAGCGTCACAATATTCGGGCAGTCTCTTTTGTTCTGTCCAACTTGCATGGAGTGTAGGTACCGCACGTCTGCTGTTACCGTTGCCATCACGACTGCATTCCGTAGTCTCACGCGGTTCTCAAATGTCTGCGGAGTGGTGTGACAAATGTGTCTGCCCCGAGCACGAGATCCGCCTAGATCGCGAGATGACATTTGAACCTTCTCGGTCATTTTGTAAGTGGCTGTACTAGCCTGGTAGACGACGTGAAGTCCCTCAAATAATCAATTCATCTTATCAAGTCCGTGACTCAAGCAATTGGAAATGCAATCACCTCATCGGTACTATACGAGATAAGGCCACTTACCAAGCATTCTTTAGCGCCCGCTCCTTCCCGCTGAGGGTCCGATCTGGAGAGCCTATCCACAAGGGTCTTGAAATAAATCTAGACCAAGCACGCCAGGGAGGCACGTGGGAGGACAAAGTGAAAACAAACGCCCCTCGTGGAAAACGCCGTGATAATCAGAAACAACAACTCCCGCACAACATGTCAGCCCAAGCAACCTCACCGCCCAGCTCGCCCGAGAAGGATTTCTTCGCTTTCGGAGAAGACTACATCAAATCGCCCGAGCACATCCCTGCCACGATAGAGGCGGTAGATTTCGACCGCCTGCTCGACGAGCCACTGCTGCTGCACCAAGACCTGGCATCAGGATGCGGCGGCATGCTATGGCCTGCGGGCATGCGACTGGCCAAGTACCTGCTCAAGATGAAGCGAGAGGAGATGAGAAATGCCGAGTCGATGTGTGTATAGCTATATCGAACAATCCTCTATGATTACGTCCGACTTTCCACAAGGGAGACACCGCCAGATTTTATTAACGTGTGTTTTTCTGTCCTGCAGCATTGAAATTGGTGCCGGTGGCGGTCTGGTAGGGTAAGTTCTCCAGCAGCAGCAGCAGCAGCAATATCCAATCCCAACGCGACAAACATGAACAAGCATCAACAAGCAAAATGCTTCTGCAATGCTTGATCACCTGAGACCTGCATTCACACGCACCTCGCACACCCACGGCCACACCACGCAGAACCGCCTACCCAATAGAATCGAGAGAGCTAACTTAGTTTCCCTTCGCGCCCCAAACAGCCTCGCAATAGCCAAAGGCTGCGCTCCCAAAAGCACCCTCCACCTAACGGACCAAGCCGTGATGCTGCCACTGATGCAGCGCAACACCGCCCTGAACGAGCTACAAAACGTCGTCAACCCGTGTGTCTACGACTGGGGCCAACCTACACCGCCAGGCTTGCCCACGCAACCCGAAGTCATCTTGGCGGCCGACTGCATTTACTTCGAACCGGCTTTCCCGCTGCTGTTGCAGACGCTGCAGGATCTGATCGGACCGCGGACGATTTGTTACTTTGCGTGCGTCAAGCGGCGGAAGGCGGATGCGCATTTCATGAAAGCCGCGCGCAAGCTGTTTGAGATCGAGGTTGTGGGCGATGATCCGTTTGAGGAGGAGTATCGGGGGAAGAATTGTTCGTTGTGAGTACTTGAACTATGGTCTTGTTGGAGTGGGGTCTTGTTGTGAACTGGCTAACATGGTGTGCAGTTACACGTTCAAGAAAAAGGAATGTCGGTAGCGAGGAGTGGTAGTTTGGTACGCGATGTGATTCGCCCAAGGTGGAAGGGGGACATCTTCGCCGGAACCTTGCTTACCGAACAGGTCATCTGGTGCAGAGCAAGTGTAGCTGAGGTATGCTACGGGGTGACGTGCCTAAGGAGCTGTCCTCGAGACATTGCCATCCTTCGTTATTATTCCCCATAACAGTATTATGCGTCAACGACCAACCTCGTATGCTCTACTGCCTCGGTGTTTCTTCCTTTCTTTTTATTCAAGCAGAGAGGAGTACTCCATACGCGCGTAGATGACGTTCTTCCAAGTCCACGTACCAACCCAACTGTCTCACTCTCGCATCCCTTCCCGGCGTCGGCCACCCATCCGCCGCGTGGACGGACGGACTCTCGGTATATCAGATCCCGAAGGTATACAGTAAGGGAACAACAGTAAAGCTTGCTTGCGGAAACAGACCTACCGTACGTATAGTCGGAGAAGGAAAGAAGTGGCACGCATAACCGCACCCCTCCTCCATCCTCCTCCTCCACCTCTTCCCCCGGTCTCGGCGCTGCAAAGAAGAACCTACGAACCGACCATCTCACCCAACCAAACACGCAAGCGTGCACGTCAACCGCAAGCTTTACAAAGTGCAACGGTACGCAGGTACAAGGGAAGCACCAGGCAGGCGAGCAGGCGTCCTTGAGGCCAAGGTCCAGGCTCGCCAGGCCACAGGCGCGCGAGCTAGGCGGGCAACATAACCGCGCGATGCCACGCTCGCGCAGATGCAAGTCAAATACGAACGAACAAGACACTGCCTGGTATCGCTACTGCACTTGGTGAGAAGTCGTCCATCCCACTCCACGCCCAATTTCAAGGGAGACAAAAAAGAGTGGCCCAGGCGCGGGGAACATCCTGGGGATTTCGTGATCAGACGAGCCTACCGGTGGGAACTCTGCAGCGATGTGTGCAGTAGTGCAGAGTAGCTACATTAGTGATGCAGGAGTCGCAGCAGGCCGAGAAGAAGCACGAATGAACGGTGCACTTGGCTTTTGGCAGCCACTGGCGTCGGCCAAGCAAGCGAGTTCACTGCTCTCGCGCAACTGCTATGCATAAAAGTTACCTCGTTTGTGGGTGAGAGAGATGGATGCTTGAAAGGTACACTAGCAGCAGGCCAGCCTTTCCCGTGAGGTAACGTTAACGGTGCGCGGCTAGCGGGTAAATGGCAAATGCTGATGGCTGGCAGGTGAGAAGTAACTTAGGTAGAAGGTGAGGTGAAGAGAAAGCAAGACAGGACTGCATCATCGCTACTCTGTGCCGAGTCTCCGTATTCGTGATTGTTGCAGAGGGATTGTAAGACATGTGATTAGACACGGGGATTGTGTTGCAGCAGAAGAGCGTCATACGGCGCTGGTTGAACAAAGCAACGATGGTGGATGGAGAGATCAGCAGGGCACCACATACGCAATCAATCCCTATTTCCTAGCGCCGGGCCTTTGTCGTTGACAATGACAGGAAATCGCAGTGACAAAGAAGAAGAGTCGGTAAAGAAACAGCAGTGCGTGCGGGCGACGATTACTAGGCCTTCCCAGTAGTCACAGCCATCGAATCATCAGCCCGATCCTCACGAAAGGCGTCAAGAGAAGAGTGGTGTCAAGATCAAAGAGTCCTCACGGTCCCTTGCGACGACGGAGATGCCGCACAGCCGAAATACCGTTAAATGCTTGATCTGCGACAAATCACAAGCCTCCGCCGCCCACTTGCCTGACCTGTGCGTCCGATTGCGCGCCGATTGTTAGTGCCGCCGCCGACGCCGTCGTGAGTTGCCAGCCAGATGTACCCAAGTACCTGACCATTCGCACGCACACCTCTCTCTCTCATCCCACTACTGCTAGCCTTCGCCGTCAGTGCCGTGGGCTGCCTTTCTCTCTCTTCCTATTGCTCCTGCGCAAACACCCCACCCCACTACCTACCTCGAGCGACCCGGTAGCTTTATAATCTTCCTTTGCCCGTCTCAACCGATTTCATGTCTCCAACATAGCACACCCAGACCCAGCCATGGCCATCTTCGCCAACACATCAACAGCAACCAACACTCTTTTCCGCGCGGAGCAAACACATCCCGAATCGCAGTAACTGCAGTCAGCATTCATATACGACCCGATCAGCGCTGCTGCCGTCCCGAGACCCCGATATCAGGCGCGATCTCGACACCAGCAATCCTCAAGCGAGTGCCGATCAGCAATCAACGATCGACCTAATTAAGAACGACACTCGTCTGCAGTCGGATACACACAGCACCACTGCACATCCCATTACACACATACACCATGCCGTTCAGCTGCTTCCGCCCTTCAAAGGCTGATTCTCCCGTCGAGGCCTCCCCACGACCTGTCTTGCACTCGACTCCTACATCTCCGCGACACGCCAGATTCTCCAGCTTCCAATTCCGTCGTCAAAACAGCAACAACAGCGCGACAGACAGCGACCGCACTTCCTCATGCACTTCCTCCAACACTAGCATCGCTCTTCTCCCGCCTTGTCGGCGCGACTCCGACGAAGAATGCAAGATCCAAGCAATGATGATGCCCAGCCCACCCGACACCAGGTCTCCCCAACGATGCCTGCGGATGAGCCATCCTCGACTGTACGCAAGCATTGTCAAGGATATGAAGATCGAGAAGGGCTGCAGGGATTGGAGGAGTTTCGCCGTGTTCCCCGAAGACGACGTGGACGAGCGATACACTGCAGAGGAGCTCGCCCGTAAAAAGTCGGAGGAGTATCAGAAGAAGATGAAGATGCTTGACAGTTTCACTCTGGAGGGAGGTGCCCTGCAGAGAGCCCGAGCCTTGATTCCATGAGGCATGAACTTGCTTCCAAGTGAAATCATACATGCGACTGACGGTAGTGGCATTTGACTTACGAACCGCGATGTCTTGCGGGAAGTCAACCACGTTTGACTCCGTTGAGTCGCACTGCTTCGAGTCGCACAGAATGTCCCGGCTTCGGCATTTGCGACTGCTAGCAGATTTTTCGGCAACGATCGCAACATGTCGTGCGACTCAATGCACAGTTTGCGGTTTCGCCATTGCCGGGCATGCACCTAACGCCGCCAAGCAGTTCCCAAGACTCTCGGCGGCGATAAGGTCGCATGCAAACCTGAAGACGGCGTCTCGGGCAACACCTTATTCATCAAAGGACGAATTACTCCAACGGCACTTTACTACTATCTCGCCGTTGTGACTATGGAACGTCTAGATAAACGCATTTCATCTTTTACTCTTGTCAATTCGCGGCATTCAACGAATTTTAGCGATTGGATTTGTGGGCGGGTTGGAGGATATCACGAGTATACCCATTGCTACATAACATACATACGACGAACAGAAATTAATACCACTCATGATTACTATGATACTTGACTGTCCATCTCTTCAGAGCCATCCTTGGAACTATCGTCGCCACAACCTGCCGGATCACTTCGAATCACGTGACCTCTCCGGGGCCGCAACTGCTTCCTTCCCAATCGGGCGTCATCAATGCCAGTGTCCCGCCTCGACTTTGTCAAGAAGTGCCTAACCAAATCCCAAACCCGACGAATATACCCAACACCGCACGCAATCTACCACAACTATGTTCACTCGCTCGCGCCTCCGGGCGCCTCTTCTCCGCAACATCCTCAGTAGAACCCAACCTCTCCAACGCCGCACCCTCATCGCCGCCCCCAAACCCGACTCAGGCCCTTTAATGGAGCGCCGCTCCGATCGCGCCCTCCCTCCTCTCGTCTCGCCGCACCGCTGGCTGCGCACCCTCCCCGTCTTTGCCGCTATAATGGTGGCCTGCACGCTCGCCATCTTCAACTACCAGAAATCCAACTCGAGCGTCGTCAGTAGCGCCCTGTACAGTCTGCGGACGAACGATGAGGCGCGCGCGCTGTTGGGAGACGAGATCTACTTCGCGCAGCAGTTGCCGTGGATTTGGGGCAGCATTGATCAGGTACATGGGAATATTGATGTTAGTTTCATGGTCAAGGGGACGAAGGGGAAGGCTATGATGCGGTTCAAGAGTGTGAGGAGGACGAGGATGGGATTTGTGAGTTTGATTTGATTTTGTTCTTCTTGTTCCCTGCTCGAGGGTTTGGAAGGAGTGACACTTTTGGATACACGGTTGCTAACGATTCTGTGCAGTTCGAGACCACCGAGTGGAGTTTGACGCCTGATGGCGGAGAGACTATTTCGCTTCTGGAAGGCGACACTGATCCTTTGCAGTTGGAGAAAGCGTGAGAATAGATGTCCTGGGGATAGGACTTTCCCTGGATATCGGGAGATGCCATGGACAAGGCTTTGTTGCGCTCACGTGGCTTCAAAGACGAGATTCTTTCTCGGCGATCCCAGCGGATGGATTTGCCGTCCATCTACAGCATAGCGATCTCTACTCTCGCTCGGTGCGCCAATCAGGTGGTCTCTACTGGACCATTGAACAGAGGACAGAGGAGAGGGATACACCGCCACTGGTCTACTTCAGTGGATTGTAGGAAGGAACCGAGCTGCCCGCGGAATGGCACCGTGGCTGAACATACGAACAATGCTGCGAGCCGAGCCTGCGCTATCATATGAACATGTAAGATAGGAGTATTGCAATCCGAGATATGTACTACCACCGTGTGTCTGCAGTCGAAATCTTGGCGAAATCCTCCCTTGCAGAAACGCCGTCTCCAACCACTTCCCCATTCTTCACAGCCACCTTGGCGCAAGGGCATGAACGAGAATGCCTTAACGCGAACGAGCGCGTCGCGGTGGAACGTTCTGGGTGCTTGTCTCAAATGGATTGCATGACCGAGCATGCAGCGACTGTAGATGTTCGCTTACGGCAAAGGAAGACTTCCAATTCATGCGACCTCCGACACCAGACGAACAGTTTAGAGGCCGGAGATCGTCGGACGCACGATGATTGGGATGATACTACTACTCTTGACTGGTCTGCTATTTGCAAGAACACTGGCGACACCGGCAGCCGTCTTTCCATTCAACTCACAGGTGCCCACGGCAGCGCGCGTTGGCCAATTGTACGGCTTCCAGTTCTCTGCTTCGACATTCGCGCCAGGAGATGCAAGCTTCATCTACAGCTTGTCCGGCCAGCCAGCATGGCTTACTCTCGACAGCGCATCGAGGACTTTAACTGGCACTCCTGGACAATCAGACGCAGGCAGCAGTACTTTCACGCTGACAGCAGCCGACAGCACTGGCGCCGCCCACATGCAATGCACGCTCGTAGTCGTCACCGATCCTATACCAAGTCTGCAAGGCAACCTGGGCGAACAGCTAGCGGAGTCCACGAACCTGTCCAGCAGCGACCCACCGGTTATGACTCTCCTCCCGAACAGCGCCTTCGACTTCCACTTTCGCCAGAATTCCTTCATCGACATCGTCCAGCGTAACCTGTACTACTACGCAACACTGTCCGATCACACACCGCTGCCTTCATGGCTCCATTTCGACGGCGCAAGTCTCGCTTTCTCGGGCGTGGCGCCGCAATTAAGCGCATTTCCGCAGTCATTCCAAGTCATGCTGATAGCATCCGATGTGCAGGGTTTTGCTGGCTCGAGCTCGACGTTCACCATTCGGATTGGAGAAAGACAATTGGTGTTCGTGCCAGAAGAGAGGGATGTGAAGTTTGAGCCTGGGAAGACCTTGGATGAGCAAGATTTGGGAGATACGCTGCTTTCGAACGGCGTGAAAGTGGATGTGACGAAATTGAGAGACGTGGAAATGAAGGGCTTACCGGATTGGATGACTTTTGACAGCAAGGCATTGAAGCTGCAGGGCGACGCTCCGGACCTTGCCCGGGCGGCAAATGCGACTTTGACGGTAAAGGACGAGAACGGTGATACTGCGACGCTGGTTGTTCGTCTGACGCTTGACGGCGAGAGTCCTTCGCTTTTCACCGGCGAAATTGGCACCCTGGACGCAACGTCCGGCGAGTCTTTCGAATATACGATTCCGACGTCTGTCATTACAAACACGGATGCGACTCTCATGCTTATTCTTCCCACAGATGCAACGTGGCTGCAATTTGATTCTGGCAAGCGTGAGTTGAAGGGTGAAGCGCCAACGCAGACATCTTCTATCATCACAGCCACCCTCAGTGCCAGAGCGCCGAATTCAGCGGAGCTCGAGGCACTGGTATTCAAAATCGACATCAAGGCGGCAGTGTCGTCGTCGAGCATCACTGCTACCACTACTTTGGTCACTTCGCGGGCTGCTCCGACCGAAACTTCGACTTCTACGGCGGCCGCTGTTCTCGCGACGGACACTGAATCACGCGGCGGACTACCAGGCAGGACCATTGCCGGGATCGTGATCGGTGTAATATTGGCTGTAGCGATCCTCTTTGGACTACTGTTCATATGTTGTCGCAGAAGACGCAAGCGGGAGGGTTACGAAAGACACAACAGCACGTCGAAACAAACGATATCGCGACCCATACCTGTTCCAGAAGCCAACTCCATAGCGGTCATGACGACAATGCAGAGGGATGTCGAGAAGGCCGAGTCCATGGAAGAGGAACGAGCGCCTCAAATCGCACTTAACCTGCCACCATATTCTGCCAGGAACTCCAAGTGGACGGGTCGTTTTTCGCGCGTCAGTTTGGTCTCCTCGCTGGGGAACGGCGAGGACATGATCAGAGCCGACGCCAACATTCCCGAATGGGGACACGAGTCTGCCGTGCTTCAGACTCCGCACGAGAGCTTCTCTGTTCCTGCGCAATTGGCAAGAGTATCGAGACAATTGTCGGATATATCTCCTAGCAAAGGTGCTTTGCGGAGACTGCGGGCCAAACATGGGAGGCCTCAATCAGAGGACGACGTTGGTCTGGGTATAGGTATGAGGGGCGCGAATCTCAGTCCCCATCGCGCGGAAAGCCGTCGGAAAGCCAGCAGTATGGGATTCGAAGCTACGATGGACAGGAGCAGCTGTGGCTCGTTCACAACGCGAGGTACAAGCATGCTGAGTACTCGGCCTTCAGATTTCCCGCGGCCACCGACACAAGAGTCGTTCGTGGAGTCCAGATCGTTCCTCGTGGGCGCTGATAACAGACGAAAGAGTGTGCGCCTGGTCCCTCGCAGCGACAGTACCAGCAACAACGACCGCACGATAGACGACAACACCAACGACGAGCGCAGCATGCAAGAGAAGCGGCAGTCATTCATCCGCAAGCGTGCCAGCACAACACTGAGCAGCCCACTATGGTCCGCCACTATAGGAACCCATCGAGGCAATGGACAAAGCTCAACATCCGACATCGACGTCGTATCTGGCGCCAACTCACGAAAATCCAAACGCATCAAATCACAACTCACCTCCTACTCGGAATCATCTTCCATTCAACCGTCCCGCTCGTCAAACCGCATAAGCCGCCGCTTCAGATCCTCTTTCGCCCCCAATTTCCCCAGAGCAATCACCCGCTCCACTCTAGCCGCAGAAGACGACAACGAAGATAACTGGACAACATCCTCCGAAAGTAGCTCCTCCGAAGACAACGATCACCGGGACGCAGAAACAGAAATGGAGCTCGCCGACGAAATGGCTCTCCCACGCCACGAACGCTCCTGGGTGCTCCCCAACGAGGCCTCGCCCACCCCTCCGCCGCCTTCAAACCCCCCGCCATCTTCGTACCGCCGCCAGAGACCACCCATACACCGCGCCAGCACTCCCAATTCGGCCATCAGGAAATCCAAACCCTGGAACACCGCCAGTAACTCCACTTCTTCTCGCTCCATCTCTCCACTAGCCATCCAAGCTCTCGACAACAACTACAGCAGAAGCAACAGCGGCCTCTCCTCCCCGTCCAAATTCCCTCGCTCTCGCCTCCGTCGCAGCAGACTCTCTGAACCCATGGCTCTCACGGCCGCGGATAGTTCGAGCAGAGTCAAGCCCAAACCCAAGCCCAAAGAGAGTGAAAACGACACCGACAATGCCAGCGATTGCGTCACTGATCCCGGGCCTACCCAGCCTGGCATGCTCTCCGGCCCACGCCTGGCTTTCACAATTTCCTCAAGACCCATCAGTGTTGATGAGGATGCGAAGCGGATGAGTAGTTTGAGGGCTGAGAGAGTTGTAGAAGAGGCTGAGGAAGAGGACGACGTGCGTGGTGGGGCGACGAGGGAGGATAGCATTGGGATGGAGAGGAGTAGGGTGTTTACTGATGCGAGTGGGAAGGTTTTCATCTGATGAGTATGGGCCGATGGTAGGCTTGTTAGCACTGAGTATGGGTATCGATTTTGTCTGTCTGTCCATTGATGCTGAGTTTCCAATGGTGTTTCCACTTTCCTCCTCTGATCAACTGCATGGGACATATAAGCCGACAGGCTTCATCGCCGAGGATGGGTAAGATCAAGTGTCGGATTGGCATGTTGCTTTCCAATTCACTCTGGATCTTCATAGCTCTGACTGGCCGAAGGATATCTGGCGCTAAGGACTTGTCATGGGTTAACGAGGGCCATTGATCCTTTTGAAGGACTAAACTACAACGCGCGTTAGAAAACGAATTCATCCAAGCCATCTCACCGCTCATTCATAAAAGAAAACAGGATACTACTGAGTCGCTAAAACAGCCCAATTGACAAGTAGACGAGTGAGTGGCGAAACAACCAACGACCAACGTCTCAAGCCGTAGTCTGCTTCACGACTCGAATAGTGGTGGTAGTGGTACGGTCGGCGGTAAGCCGCAAGTCCAAGTTCCAAGTCCAAGTCCGCCACGCCACGCCACGCCACGCCAGTACGCCAGTAATACGCCACAGTACATCAACACAAACCTCGCCGAACACTTCCATTCCTGTTCATTTTCGCGGGCGCGGGAGAAAGTGATGTGCTGCGCTTAGCCCACACGATGGTCGAAGACGAACCACAATTGACATTTGCAAGGGTTGGCAATTTGTTTGGTGATGGAAATTACGACACCGCACCACACAAGCCATGTGCAGCCCTACGGCGCGCGGACGGACCGCCGAGAGAGAGGAAAAGGAAATTAATAGAAGCCACGAATCAGAGAATCGACGTCCTCGAAGAACATAACAGCGGTAATTCCACCAAAGATATACAGTATCTTCAGTCGTTCCGAACGCATGCAACGACTATCCAGCCGGCCGCTCGGCGAGCAAGCTTTCTTCGTGTCCGAGATTCTATTCAAAGAAACAACAAACAAACAAGTCAGTCGATTTTTTTTCCCCTCTTCCGACCAACGACAAGTCCTCACCGTCGCTTAGCGCGGCTAGCGGCTAAAGTACGCCAGCAAGCGCGCGAAGTGAGTGGAGATGTGGAGGGTGACGGCTAACGGGTCTGGGCGGATGTGGATGAAAAATCGATTAGGAAACCTTGGTAGAACGCCGCCGCGGCGTGGATACGAAAGGGACTGGACTTGGCTTCTTGGTTGGGGGTTGAGTGTTATTGTTGTTGCTGCTGCTGTGTTGTTGTTGTTGTTGAGTGCTGAATGTCTCAGTTGCTCTGCCGGTTGTTGGGAACGATCAACAATGCACTTGTGTACATGTAGGTATGTCTCAGATGTCGTGCAGCACCAGCAAACGATTCAAGTGTCGTGCGACCTTGACTGGTGGCTACTGGAGGTCTTGACATCATGTCCATGTTCCTGCATGAAACTCGGGCGTGCCACCGACCCTCCACCGTCGGAAAGCCACACACATTCAAAGTGGTGCTACTTGAGATGTGCCCTACACTCACGGGGTATCCCGGTCAATGGCGGAACTAACGGTAATACGAGCTATTTAAGAAAGCTCATAGGCCAACATCGGCGGATGTGGCGCAGAAAAGCGGCAGGCAAAGTGTTTGTATACGGCTCTCTCTTGCGAGCCAAAACGAAATGTCTGTATGTGTGTATATCTATCACTGCTCGTGTCCTCGAGTCTTATGGTCGCGCTGGAAAAGCGGCCATATATGAAAGGTGGTCATCCAAGTGTAACCATCGTCGTCGCTATGCAAATGCAATGCAAGAAGAGAACAAGAAGATAAATGCGGACATCATGGAGATGCCGTAGTCGTACAACAGGACCAGAAACCCCGCCACAGAAAGCCGGCCGGCTAAAGAAGGAAGAAGAGTAAAGAAACAGAACAGGCGCTCGCGTACGACAGACTTTTTGTGTAACGCCTGAGCGTGCAAGATCAGAAACGCTTGAACAATGCTTTCGAAAAACAGCGAATGTGAGGAATTGGAAGAATGGAAAGAAGAGTTGCGGGTTAGTGAGAAAGATAGTGTCAAGCCACACCTTCGGGGTGCAGGTGTAGATCGATGTGAGTGGGTTGTCGGACGCGTCGGGTTCGCGGGTAAGGTGGTCGTATAGGTTGGCACGGATATAGGCGAATCCCTGTTCTTTTTTGTGTGGCGGGATCTTCAAGCCATGTCCTTGGTGGTGTCTTACCACTAACAACAGGCCGGTTCACGCGCCCGCTCTTCGCGGTCGGGATGAACCCTCTTTACCTGAGCCTCGCGTGGGAGCCGTCGTGGTGGCCGTGGTGGTGGTGGTGCTCGTGGCGCTTGTTGTTCTTGTGCTTCTGTTTATGGAGAAAATCGAGGCGTCAGCATCTGGCCATGGCGCTTATACACACTTGAGTGCAGTAATAGTAAGGTAGGTGGTGCAATAATGTGCGTGTGCGGGGGGTTTTTAATATATTTAGGTTTGCACATTGTAGATGCTTTGTGATTCGTGTTCATCGTATCTCATCAAAATGCTCTATGATGGCTTTGTGAAGATTTTTGTGCAAAAGAAGAAGAAGGAAGAAGACATTATGCGCGCTCGAAAAACAATGAACCCTCGGCCAGGTCCTCAACGGAGAAACCGGTCCAGACTTATGGCTAAACTGCTGGAGAGGATCAAGGCCGGGATTATCGCCAGCGATAATAACAGACTGAGGGATTGGGGTTGTGTTGCACTTACACCACCTGTGGAGGTAGCCTGGGCGGCACCTGCTGTGCTGGTCGCAGATGTGATCGATGCCGGGGCGTCCTTCCATGGGACGGTCGTTGCGGAGTGGAAGACACTTGGTGAGCCACCGACCATGGAAGTCCAGGTTGTCGAGATGATGGCCTGTTCTTCGAGCACGACCTTGCTGTCGCCAGGAACGCCACAGAGCGTGGAGCCTTCGAGAGCGGACTTCTTAGCCATGACGACGGGCTCGCCGTCTGTGACCCAGACGGTAAGGCAGCCGTTGTCTCCGACAGTAGTGGACTTGCAGGCAACGACATCGAGAAGCTCATCCCCGGCAGAGTAGCCGTGGCCGTCGCAAAGCTCGATGGAGTAATCGCTCGCATCCTGGCCCTTGTTGCTCAGGACTGTGATAACCTTGGGGTCGGCATCGGCACCCTTTGCCCACGCGATCGTGTTGGCATCGATGCCGATATCCTTGCTGAGTGTCGTGAGATAGTCCGGGTATTGACGGCCCATGAAACGACGGAACAGGTTCAGGTCCGCGAAGAGCTTGTAGATGGATGCCTCTGTGTCATATCCAAACTCCCAAAGGGCTCCGCGGTTGAAATAAGGCTCGACGTTTCCACCGAGGTGCTGCTCGATTCCATAGTACACGACGGGAATGCCGTCTGCGGTGAGGAGGTAGGTCGCAACATTGCGGGCGCGCGCGAGGTCGGCGGTGTGATTCCTGAAACGGGCAACATCGTGGTTCTGTGATAAAGTCAGCTGGTTGAGTCTTTGCGGGTTTTCCAGAAAATAGTAGCATACCTCGCTGAAGGTACCCATGACCGTGGGATCTTTGCAAGTCGCCGCAATGGATGAAACCATATCGGCCAGATTCTGCATGCTGCCCTCCTCGGCTTGGAAAGCCTCGGTCAATGGCCAATAGAGAGGGTAGTTGAGAATGCTGCCGATAGTCTCCGTCCACTCGCAAGCAAGCTTCTCCTGCCTGGTGTAGACCTCAGAGGTTGCGAAAATACCAGCGTCCTTCATGAAGCCAGTGAAAAACTCGGCAGGCACGTTGATAGCAGCGTCGATGCGGAGACCGTCGACACCGTACTTCCACACCTGATTCTTGATCCATAGTCCAAGCATATCCCGAACCTCCTGACTCTCCGTCTTCAAATCGGCTAGAGGTGCTTGCTCACTACCCAGCCAGCAGTTTTGCAAGTTTTCAATGTCGACATCGCTGTAGCCCGAGGGGCAGTAAGGGTGGTAGTATTTCTCCTCGTTGAAGGGGCGCATCATGGAGTAATCGAATTGGCCGTCGACCATAGCGGGGCCGACCATGTGGTTCACGACGATGTCGAGCATGAAAAGCATGCCGCGCTTGTGGATGCTATCGATGAGAGTCATCAGGTCCTCCTCAGAACCGTATGATGGGTTGAGCTCGTAAAGGTTTTGTTGCCAGTATCCAGGGTATGCCTCGCCGTCGCCAGTCCAGTTGGGCATCTGTGCGACGATGGGAGAGATCCAGATCGCGTCGAAGTTCATGCCTTGAATGTAATCCAACTTCTCGTAAATGCCGCGCCATGATCCACCGCAGTGAACACCCAATGATGGATCGCATGGTTTAGGGTCGACACCTTCTGCGACTGCAAAGCGGTCGGTCAGAACCTGGTAGATGGAGCGCGAGCGCCATCCGTCAGCGTCGACGGCGGAGACGGCAGATGCCAGCAAAGAAACGAAGGCCAGAGAACGCGAAAGAGAGAAAGACACCATGTTTGCTGTAACGACTGGTATACAGCGGTGACAGCTGCAAGGACGGGAGGAGAGAAGGCGAAGTGGTGTTAGACTCGGCCGTTGTGGGAGAGAACGGGGCGGGATGGTATTTTGTTCGGACGTCCCTTTGCGGCACAGGAGACAGACTGTGGACGGCTAGGAGATAGCCGGCGTGTGGGCTATAGTTATCACGGGAGCGAGCATCTAAGTGGCCACGCCAGGCCACTGCTACCGGGCTGGTGCTGGGCTGGGCTGGCACTGGCTCCGCGATGGGTTAATCTCCGGCCCACTTGGTGTTGATGGGCGGCAGGCCAGAGGTCCATCAACGGCCATGCTTTGCCTTGGGCCCTGCCCTGCCTCCGCATGGTCTGTCCAGGGTTGAGGGCATCGGGCGTGGCAACGGCGTGCTGGGGGTTGGACAAGTAGTGAGAGGACTATGCCGTAGCTTGTACCACAGTTGTCATTGCAGGACATGGCGTGAGTTTGATGCACCGCTCGGGCGTACGTAGTCGCTCGTGGCTACGACGCACGCTGGTGCGGTACGCCCGACAACGACCTCGACAAGCTGATACCTGCCTGTCAGATGAACTCTGTAGCAGCGTGAAGCACTCGCCGAAACACATGCAGCGGTCCCGTCAGCATGCAGACGCCGGGTTCAGGGGGGGAGCCTTGTCAGGGGAATTGATCCTCGGAGGATGGTCCAAGGTCGCGAGCAAAGAAGGCCAAGGACGCCGAGTTTCGAGCCGTCCCTCGTGCCGGCCCGGTAATCCGTCTTTTCTCGAAGATATCTATTTCAAGATCAAGTGATAATTGACCGAAGGGCGTTGAGTCTGAGTGAGCGGAAGGCGAAAGAACAATCGCAATTGTAGCCAGGAGGAACAGTCGACGTTGACACAAGCCACGCTGCCGAGCATGCACCGCACTGCCCTCGACTGACGGTATAGTATACTGATTGGAGTGCGGCCAGGCATACTACTCTATTCTGTACAACTCGTCTCCACAGCGCGTACCACCGCCCTACTCCACTGCACCGCCTGCCGCGAGCTTGTTGAGGAGACTTGGCTCTTCGTCCGTAACTATAGAGGAGTCTCTACCAAACAACACGCGAATCCTCCCCCCCGTCAAGAGGCTTTTTGAGTAGACGACGCGTCCGGCTTGCCGAGCACATTGGCAGAATGCAGATCTCAGTAGTCCGGTAGTCGAACACGCCACAAGGCCCGACGGCCGCTCTGTCCCGAAGTCTCTCATGAGCATGATCCCATTTACCGTACATAGTCACGGACTTGGCCTCCGTTGTCGACGTTGAAAGACACGGCGCCCGTGCCAACAGAGACAATATACGCACTTGTCAACCCTTTCCCCTGCCTTCTCTCAACATCAACGCCATTTGGAAGCCTTGTCATGGTCGCCAGTACGACTGTTGCCCAGGTCTTTGACGACTTGGCGAGACGTCTTGCAAGTTGCATACCATCATCGACACGTTGCTACCATGCGGTGCTATTCTTCGCTATCGGTCGGTGGACAGACCGAGATGATTTTCTGACTACCTACGAACATGCCACCCTGCAACCATATCTGACGCAAATCGCATCGGATTTGGAGACTGCTTCTGACAACAGTGGGCGCCGAGCAGCAACATAGTTGCGCCTTCTTGGCTAGCAGTGCTGACGTCCTGGCTTGGTCCAAGCCCAGATCTGTACAGTAATGCCTTCACGCTTGATGGACTTTTAGCAAATTGCCATCCTGCCGGGCGGGACTTGGTCGCCGCCACCGCCTTACGGGTTGACTCGTGCAGTCGAATCCGTGCTCCCCTTAATTGCCCGGCACGTGCGGTGTTTCCACACCTAGCTTGACAAGGCGGTATCTTCAGTCAAACGATGAGATCAGTGCAACAGTCTCCATATTCATGATTTGGAGGATGTTTTGAGCAACGCTTAGTCCATCAAGATTTGGCGAAACTCAATCTATATTGATTGTGATGGCCTCACGCATCTGCATAAACGTCGCCATCGTGCCGACAGAAGTATCGACGATGCAAGACTGTCATTTCGCTTCCAGCAACTCGCCGAATCCTAGTCCACAGCGGCAACCCTGTCATTCTGAGACGACTCCGACTACAGAACATGTCCGGTGGAAGACTAGAAGGTCACGACTTCTATTCCATCTCCCTTACAATTACAATGCCGTCATCCTGGAGATGAATGATTGACCGCTCATCTTCAGAATCTGAAACCCGAATTTAGTCGGCTTCAGCGGGTCAATAACAGCCTGGAGAATGGAAACGTTGTTCATTTCCTCTACACACACGGACACACCACCTTACATCTTCATGGTCGGCCTGGAGAGAGGCTGAGCTCGATGATGGTTGCATGTGCACTCCCGCTTGGTTACTAATGTTTGGGAGATCCATATGCATGAGATTCCTGGCCACGACGACCTGTGTCAAAAAGCACACTATGTCGCTATGTTCTCAACGCATTCGGCACACGTTCACCTGCTGTCATTGATCAGTATGTATCAATGGCTATCATTATGATACAGTCACCTAAAAAGTACCAGAAGAAGGTGGAAGCGGCTTGGGTTGGAGCAACCTTGCCTTCGCGTCCTCCTGCTGGACTACAGTACAACAGCTAAGCGTGGATCGTTCGGTGAACAATACCGACGAATGTTGAAATCTACAAGAACATACAGAACGGAGATGGATCTATCCATGTCTCATCGACGACAAACTCCACTTGCCTGGTAGACTACTGCAGGACCCAAACCTAATGCACAAGTCTAAGGCTCCCCGCAATATTACTCATCGTGAGTGTAGATGTATGGTCACTACACTCGAACCCTTTGGTACAAAAACTATCGTGGCGATCTTCTCAAAAGGTAGGTATACGCACGTCTCTCGGTTTGGTCTTCATTGTTGCGTACAATCCTCTATACTTTTTGTTCACGAATTCTTTTCACACCACATTCGACTCACTCATAAAATTAGCCGCACCGACCACTCACAATGCCAGATCCCTCAAGCTCAATACAGGTCTCTTGCCAGCAGACGAGGTTTCACATTGCTGAAGGTGCAGAAAACAGAGAAGTACACTTTGTCATTTTGTCTCCAAATAACGAAAACGCTGAGACCGCAAGTCCAGATCGACGTACATGACCTGAGCATCTCCATAGTGAGTCGTGAAGCACCGCCTGCGAAAGGCGCGACCGCATCAAAAACGAAGAGTTCGAAACCCCGCACTGCCGGACTGGAGATCTTGAGTGGCGCGCATCTGCGCATCAAAGGCGGTGGACGATATGGCTTTATTGGACGAAACGGGAGCGGCAAATCGAGTTTGTGATCCCCTGATATTGGCAACTAGCAAGCAAGAAGCTGACGACGATAAGCCCTGCTTCTGTCGATCACTGAGAAATTGATCCCTGCGCTGCCTTTCAACTTCAGGGTTGCCGCCATGCAGCAGACTTTGGCAGACGAAGGCGAGGGACGCAAAGAGCCTATGCAACCCACGTCCGACGTTACGGTTTTGGAGTATGTCACACAAAGTGATGCCTACCGCAACAGACTGCTCCGAGAGCATGCAGGTTCGTTAACAATTTGTGCCTCTCGAGTAGGCCGACAGCATCGCTAATATTTTATAGCCCTCGCCGCTGCCCTCAACGACTCAGACGGCCTAGCCGTAGTCAGCACCTTGAGAAAGATCAAGTATGATCGCGCCCAAGATGAGCTATTCACGGCGGACAAAATCGCAAGACTGCGTAGCGGAGCGCGAGGGTTTGATGCTCGCAAGTTCTTGCTTGTGCAAGAAAAGGCGACCGAGGATGCCAGACTCCAACTAGAGGCCCTAGACGTGAGCTCAAATCCCGAGTGCAACAGCGCTGCAGACGATGCACAAACTGCCCTCGAAATGCAGTCAGCTCTGCAAGCCGAACTAGATGTACTACCAGTGCGAGACATCGAGGCCAAAGCGAGGGGCATTCTTGCCGGTCTTGGTTTCACTGACATGAGACTAAAAACCAAAATCTCCACCCTCTCCGGTGGATGGCGAATGCGCTGCCAACTCGCTGCAGCACTACTGCAGACCGCGGATGTGCTTATTCTCGACGAGCCGACCAACTTCCTCGACATGCTGGGGATGCTCTGGCTTCAAAAATTCCTGGAAGACCTGCAAGATTCGGCACCCGACACAGCTGTGATCATCGTCTCCCACGATCGAGATTTCGTCAACGCCACATGCGACGAGCTGATGATCCTGCGGGAGAAGCAATTGGTTTACTTTCAGGGCAACCTTGATTCGTACGAAAAGTCAACGCGACACGAAATTCTGCGTATGAGCCGCATGAAAGAGGCTCAGGACAAGCAAATCGCTCACATGAGCAAGACTGTCGCCAACAGCATCCAACAAGGCAAGAAGACGGGCGATGACAACAAGCTTCGTCAGGCGAAGAGCCGGCAGAAGAAGCTGGACGAGCGCATGGGCATGGAAGTGAACGCAAAGGGAGGCCGATTCAAGCTAAATCGTGACAGGGCAGGTTGGCACGAGAACTCACGCAGTGCGATCGAAGTGCCAAAAGAGGACGAGATTGTGTCGCTGCGCTTTCCCTCAGCACCTGAGATGCGGTTCCGGAGCTCCCTAATCTCCTTGGAGAACGTCTCGTACCGCTACCCACAAGCTGCGAAGCCGGCGCTCCAAGACGTCAACCTCATCGTCCACCCCGGCGATCGAATCGGTCTACTCGGCCTCAACGGCGCCGGCAAGACTACGCTAGTACAACTCTTAACTAGCACACTCAGACCCGCCTCTGGCAACTTACAGACCTACCCCCGACTGAAAGTCGGCTTCTACTCTCAATACATCGTCGACGACCTCGCCAAAAAAGGCTCAGCAGATCCGAACTTGACAGCACTTTCCATGGTCATCCAACAATCCACAGACCTATCCATCTCCCTCGAAGAACAAGACGCGCGTAAATTACTCGCAGGTACCGGCTTGGTCGGTCGTACAGTCTCCGACACGCCAGTAGCCAAACTCTCCGGAGGCCAACTTGTTCGTCTGGCTCTATGTTTACTCTTCCTGGACCCTCCGCACGTCTTCATCCTGGATGAGCCAAGCACGCATCTAGATCTCGCGACTGTTAGTGCTCTGGCACGTGCGCTGCAGGAGTACGATGGGGCTGTTGTGTTGGTTTCGCACGATCGGTTTATGATTCGGACGATTGTTGAGGGCGAGCCGGTGGATGTGGATGATAGCGAGGACGAAGAGGGTGAGCGCCGTGACGACGGGGAGGAGGATCAGCGCCGAAGGATCGTCTATGAGGTCAAGGCTGGGAAAGTTAAGCAGCTTGGCGGTGGTGTGGCTGCTTGGGAGACAAGTCTGGAGAAGAGGTTGGCTAAGGCCGGCCTGATCTGAACGTTTGCAGTGGAACGAGGTCTTGAGCTGGCCGGTTGGTGGGATAACCCAAACGCCGTGGTATCTTGCATGACAGCTAAGTCAAGACCACAATGCTCTGCCTCGAGACCGACATCGTCCAATGCCGCACGGCTCGCAAAAAACACTGGCGCAACGTGACTGAGCTGCTGACGACAGAAGTCTGCCGCCATGTCCCCACCGACTTAGGCAAGGGCTCAGAGGGCACAGAGGCTCTGCAACCATTTGCTCTGCGACCGAAGGGAAATACTGGATCTGTCATTCAAATACCAGCCTGTCAATTTGTGTAGGCCTCACTCATCCGCCAACCCCCGAGCTTTCCCGCAGCCTGGTGAACAGTCCAAGAAAAGTACAAGAAAGACTCATGAGATTACGCCTGACCAGACGGGAAGAACGTCTGCGAGATCGGGGCAACAGGACTGGCCATGCGACTCTGGTGACCGTACGTTGTCCTCGAGAAAAGAGCACATCGAAGGAGCCGGACCCTGACGATGTTCCGACTACCGCCATCACCTATCCAGGCCCACCGCACGATACTTCGACATCGCTATTACAGCATCCAGCGACGAGAACACCCAGCACTGTATAGATCAACACTCAGCTCCTAGCTCATCACAGATAAGCATCATCCTCGCTTATGTCGTAGTAACAGCGGGCTGAGCAACCACTCAGGCCTTCTTTCCCCACTATTGCGAAACTTCCATCCAACGACAGCCTTTTCGCTTCCACGAACGCGGCCGTCCGACTCAGTCACTCTTCGTCGAGAGCGATGAAACTGCGATCTTTAGGAGTATCAAGCAACAGGTCAACGAGCAACAGTGCGCGTTGACAGGTGCATGGAAAGCCAGTGTATTCCAAAGGATCGAGGAACTCCAGAATCCGAAAGATCAGTTTGGGTGGGAGGGTTCCGAGTGGGCTTGACTCTATACTCGGGACCGGGACGGTGATTTCTTGCCAATGAGATTGTATGTTTTCGAGATCGCTGATGATAGACGTACTGGGCAGTTTGCCGATGCTGGGGATCGAAGAGTTGATGGTGTTGTCGTGATGGTCGACAAAGTGTCTCGCATAGAGGCTGGAGCTGGTTGCGCTACTTTTGAGTATGCAGAGGCTGAGTCGACGGAGACCGTTTTAATTTACCACCAGTCACACTTCTTTTAACCGCCGTAGCCGATTTCCTTCATTCATACCTTGCGCATACTCATGCGAGTCACCGCAACGCTCCATAAACTCTTATGACCACGTCGTCATTTTACGGATGGATAGACACCCCTGCTCGTATTACATTCGAGGTAAGAGTGTTGTCTATATACACTCTCACGGACTTCTTCGAGAGTCCCCACACATATACAGTATTGACGCTAAGGTCACCCATTCTGATCCCTGATACACCGCATGATATTCCGGCCCCCAACTTTGTTCATTGAGCCTTAATATTGACAGATCATGCATCCTCCGTATCGCTTTACCACTCAACTGCGGGCGTCCCTCAGTCACGCAATTCATAGACTCTACTGCCGTGGACAAACACCACTCGCAGATCAGGATCATTATCAAAGTCATCTACACCCACGCAACAATCACTCCGCACTTCCCTCTCCTCAGCCAGCATCCACCGACGCACCTCTGATTCCATCTCGCGCCTCCTTTTCTCGTTTTCGACGTATTTCGCGGTCTGACTCTTCCAGTATGGAATACGATCCTATATTGCCTGACTGCTGTTGAGGTCCAAACCAGACCAGAGTTCCTCTTGATCCATAGGCTTGTCGAGTTTCCGGCTGACGGGCGTGACGGCGCATTGGCATGTGCACGGAAACCCGGAATATTCGTGCGGCTCCAGACAGTCGGACATCCCGAAAATGAGCTCTATTGGAAGAGAGTGTCGAGGACTGAAGTCCATTCGGAATGAGCATCGAGCAGATCACAGATCAGGATCGTCCTCTTCGATCGGCCAAGGGATGTTCGCCGTGGGAGACTCGGTCGCTCTTGCATGCTCCCACTCCAATATTCTCAACTGCCAGATTCTCTTCTTCTCCTTATCGACGTATCGAGCCGTACGGCTCTTCCAAGGCGGTAGTAGCTGCTGTAGGGGTCGAAGATCGGCGAGGAGGTAGAATCCGGACCAAAGTTCCTGCTGGTCCTTGGGATTGTCGAGTTTCTTGTTGACGAGTGTCACGGCGTGGCGGCATGTGCATGAGAACCCGGAATACTCGCGCGGTTCCAGGAGGTCTAAGATCCGGAATATTAACTCGATGGGCAGAGTCGCGAGAAGGCTTGAATCCATAGATTGATTGTGCCTCGATTGGATCACACAGCTGCTATAGCCGTTAGCCGACTTACGGACCGTTGATAATTTTTGGTGTTGGAGAAGACAGCGGGCAGCAAGAATGGAAGCTGGATGCGTTAAGTTGTGGGTGGGAGAAAGATGGGTTCGGTTCTCAAGATGTAACCACTGTATCCCCTCATCAGCCGGATCTTGCTGCAATCTCGCTTATGCTGCGCCTTGTCAAGCGATGGAACAGGCAACCATCCGGGAATTACGCCTGTTGTGACTTCTTCGATATCCGCGGCACGACTTGGCTTGTCTTCGATTTGCTTGGTGACAGACAAGCTCTGACGCTAGACGTTGTCCTCACTTCATGCCATACTCATGCCGTCGGGAGTGATCACTCATACTGGTCCACAGGACGATACCCCGACCTCTTTGACAAAGAGTCCACCCCGTTCTCGCTCTTGACAAGCTGTACATCGGTTGTCTTCGCGGTAACTTGCATGCCGCTCAGCCGTTCAGTGTTGAGGTCTTCCTGACCGCGCAGCTCGTCGACTCCGTGATAGATCAGAGCCAGAATGGAAGATTTCCAGAGTGGCACGTGTTGGCGTCGACTGTGGATGATAGTTGAAACCAACAACAGCAAGCTCGCCAGCTCAAGGAACGCAGGCAAGATGATCCACTGCCAGCGAACGCGGACATATGACTCTTCCGCGATCGCTTCTCCGCGCACCGTATCGTTGGTGGTCTGGAGTCCGTAGTTGGTCAACGCAACTGCGACGCTCTCAACCCTTTGGCTGAGATTTCGGGTCGATTGTGGTCCGACGGTATTGAACCTCCCACCCTCGTACCCGAAGACATCTGTATAGACATTCTCGCCGAAGTCTGAAGAATTGAAGATAGCCACATCGCCGTTCATCAGATATGTATCAAATTCCAGATTGTACCGGCCCGAAAGTGCTTTTTGTATGTTGTAGGCGTAATCGTCCAGTGGACAGAAAGCTCTTCTGCGTCTATCCACGGCATAGCTTTCTTCGTCGAAGTATTCAAGGTCTAGGTCGCCGTCTTCGGCCTGCCAACATAACATTGTCGAATAATTACTATAACCAGTCCTCGACGCATACTTGAAGGCCGGGACAGTGCCGAGAGATAGGTTTCTTGCAACAAGGCTGCCGTAGTTGGGAAGGCCATCGGTCCACGTGGTCGTGCCATTTACTTTGGTCAAGGACAAGGTCTTCTCGCACGGGTGGAGAACGCACTGGTTCGCGTTGGCGATGCTGAGCATATCGAAGTCGAGGCTGCCTTCCAAAGAGCCAGCTCCTGTTTCCACGATTGCCTGACCTATCACTACCAGAGGGTTATTGATGCCCATGATCTTGGCAGGTGGTGAGGAAAGGTCTGTTATATCGAGGATACTCAGGTTGCCGCCAGAGTTGCCATAGCTCAAGGGCCAGATGACTTCCGAAGTATAGTTCCCGTCGATTCTGGTGGAGTTTTTGTCAGCCCGTCCGATTTCTTTAACCAAAAACGTTAGCACGTTCAGATTTTTGATCAGTGAGACTTTAGCGCCGTGTCCAAGATCGAGTATGCAGTACTCGGAGGCGTCTTTCTCATGCTGAAGAATGGCGTCGAGCTTGCAGTTGCTGAGACTAGCCGAAAGTGTGCGGTTCTCGCACTTACTGCACCATCCGACAGACTGGAACTTGGGCCAGGAACAATGTCCTGTGGAACACGTCGGCTCTTGATCGAAGGCTTTGGGATCCGACCAGACTCCAGCTCCGAGCGCATTGAGGAATTCCACATTTTCATCCTTAGGCGATGGGGAATGGTGCGTATAGGCGAAATTTTGTGGAGCTAGCGCAAACGCGTCCGACAGAGTCGTGTTACGCGATGGGTACTCGACGATCTGCTGCAAAAAGGGGCCGAAGGCGATCGTCAGCAATGTAATGATGCTGCCCAGAGCAGCAAGACTGCCTCCAGTCCAAGTGGCGAGTACACCAATTGCGCCCAACGGCCCTCTACTGGCATCGTCTATAGCTTGGATGTCGTGGATCTGGCGAGCTGACTTTCTGAACCAACACCATTTCAACTGGCCCATGGAGGCGCCGACGACGAAGATGAGGCTAGCTCGTGATGCCGTAGATAGCACCGAGATGATCGCGTTGAGCGTGAGACCGGAAACGAGCTCTGGTATCTTTTCCCCGTCGAATGTCTGTACGACGAAGACAATGGCTAGTAGGCAAGCGATGCTGAAGCATATTGCGATAGACTCGCACGGCCATGAGTCTAAAAGGAATCTTCTGATTGTAGACGATTTGTCGTTCTGTAGGAACTGAGGCCGAGGGTGGGAAGAGGATGTGTCTCCGTACTGGGTTGTCTGGACAGTTACCGGATAGGCTGTGCTGGATCTGGTGCCATCTGTGGTGGTGCTTTGTTCTGCTTTCTCTGGTATTGGGCTGTCGACAGCCGGGACAAGAGACACCAGCTCGATGTCGCTCACTAAAGATGATCGCTCATGGGCTGTGGAAGCTGCCCGATCGCAGGAGATGAGGGAGGGTGATGGCCGTTCGGTTGCCATTACTATGACTGGTCGACTTCGTGTTCAGGTCACAGGGTCGCAAATGTCGAAGTCTGAAAGTTGACGTCTTGGACAAAACATGAGATGGGAGAAGCTAGGGAAGAAGAGTAAGGTGAGGACATTCAGCCTCGTGTCCCGTGCTTAGGCTCTGTCGTACGAAAGGGCAAGGCTGAGGAGCTGTCAGATTCGGCGCACCCATCAACACTCACACAACATGTGACGCTCGCAAAGCTTCACCAGTGGACTGCTGTCATCTCGACGGCATGCGTTCAAGCAAAGTCTCCGAGTCGTGCTGGTTGTGACGGACTTGTGAGGGATAGTAGGTAGAGATCTTAGTTGACGTTCTCACTCAGACAAGCCGATGACTTTGTCTGTTGGGTGTTCACACGCGCGTCCCATCATGGCGATAGATGCGGCCTGCAGGCGGGGCACACTGCGTCTACCTCGCGTTGACATCGATGCAGAACTTTGTCACGCGGAGCGAGACATAGACACATAGCAGTGCAGCTCTAGTCAGCATGGCTGTATTTTGTGATGAGCTGTCGTACCTACTAAGTGGCTTCCAGCTCCGGCCTCTGATGCAAATTGAGTGGCGAGCCGGGCCTAGTTGTTGTGTCCCCTTCGTCGAAACACTCAGCCTCGCGAACAGAAATGTTGGGCTGTTTTATGCGTGATATAGCAGTAGATACATTATAAATCGAGCCTTGAGTGATGCATTCTCGCCTCCGTCAGAAGAGAGACGTGAAGTATTGGCGGATCGTCGTTCAGAACGTTTTGTTTCAATCCTCGCGTAACATTGATCATGCGACTTCTGCTCTTAGTGGCTCCACTCTGTTGATACCTGGCCTATCATACATGAGCATTGGACTGGACGACTGGCGTGCCGTTGAGTCTACATTTAGAAGTCTCGCTTTTGACATTTTTTGTCCTGTACCTGGTGACTCTGTAACTCTGAACTGGAATTGATGACAGAAGTACACACCTGGCCTTAGTCGAACAGCCGCCATTTACTCTCTGATCCAATCGAACAACCACCGCCCAAACCACTTCGATGGCAGCTCGACCAGCCAATACATTCCTTCGGCCGCCAGCACAGTGATGAGCAAAGAGACGACGAAAGCCACCCCAGTCGCTCGCGAGTAGCCAGACAAGTCCGTGCCGGCCATACTGGTGACGATCTTGATGCCAAGACCGTAGATGACAATGGACTGGAGGAGAAAGTAGCCTGTGGCACGGTCAGCAATTAATACAAGCAAGAAGTGGAGGAGATTCGCATACTCAACGATCTCTTGCCCAACAAGACGAGGAAACTGCTGCGGAAGACGGACTGCAGGAGGCTGGAAGTCTCGAGGATCAGCGAGAAGCCGAGTATGATCAGGTAGCAATCTGCGCGGAGTTGCGGCGCCGCTGAGTCGACCCATTCCGTCAAACCGCCGGTGCTGTAGATCCCTGTGTGGTAGTGGAGCTCGGCGCTCTGCAGGTCGGGACGAGCGGCGGTCCAGACGAATTGCATGATGAAGCCGGCGGCCATGAAGAGAGCGCCAAGCGACCAGAACGGTATGCGAATCTTCCAGATCGTGAAACTTAACCCGGAGCCACTGGGTCCGAGGCCCATGTTCACGACAGCGTCGGCGACAAGGAGGCCAGAGATCGAATACCAGGCCCAAGAGTACACCCACCAAGCCGTGAGGATGAAGGCGAAGGCGCCCATGACGCGCCAGCGAGCGCGGGTGTACGGGATGATGACCATCGTCATGTAGACTGTATAGCTCTGCTGGAAGACAGCAGTGATCACCCACAGCATCTGAGAGGGAAAAGCCCAGTTTGCTGCTTGAGCCTGGAAATTGTGCGTTATCCAGAAAGTCATGTAGATGGCGTTGAAGTTGGAAAGCGAAGTTGGTAGGACGTAAAGGTTGAAGTCGGGAGCCTCGTTGCCGGTCAGTGCGGCGAAATCCGTGATGCGAGTGACCATGTCTTGAGAGAATGTGAAGCGTACGACGATAAGCGTGACAGCGACCGGGAACCACAGTCGAATACCACGTCGGAAGACGGTACTGGCTAGGACCGATTTGCTGGACTCGAGCAAGAATGGTAGGCAAATGGTTCGCGCTGAAAGAAACATTATGCTGCCGTAGATGAGCGTGTCGTTCCAGAAGAGGACTGATAGTGATTTTCGGAGAGCCAGTTGGTATCCGGGACCTTCATCGTTGGCAGAGCCCTTCACTGCCGCTGGAACAAAGACGTGTAGGAAGGTCCAGAGGAATGCCATGGGCACCAGTATGCCTCTGACGCCGAGCAGGTAGTCCTGGTTCTTGTCGTGTGGCCATTGCGCTGTAACGTCGCGTTGTTGTTGCGGCCATCTTGACTTCAAGGCGGGCGGGATCCTCGACGAAAGCCATGATGGAGCGCGTTCATGCTCGTCCACTGGTTGGCTGTGTACCGCAGGCGGAACATGCTGGTGATCGTCTTTGCTGGCCATGGCGAGCGAGTGGATATCGTGATGGCACCACTGACTGACTGTCGGTTGATGCAAGTGTATAGCTTCGGATAGGCCACTTCCTTCCGTTATTCGTCGACTGACATGTGTCCCTTCTAACTCTTCCTCAAGCGAATGTCTTTACAGCCAAAAATGCTTATCAGCAACCTACCTGACCATTCCCAAAAACAGAGATGTCTGAGAAGTCGCGTTTAGACCTTGCAAAGCTCCATGCAGACAGTGACGCGACGAGACACCGGCCTCCGTAGCCTTAGCCGTGCATACATGTACGCCTTTCTTTAGTGCGCCGCAGCCGCACATGCAGCAATGGAAGACAGATGCTGTCGGGGCTGTCACGCAAAATCAAGGATGAGTGGCACTGTTGCCGGCTTGGCGTGCAAGCCTCCAGCCTTTTTCTTGTTTGACCTCGCGGCCCCTCAGAAGTCAACGCGTGCAAGCTCAAACGCGCCCGCGGTTGAGGCTTGGTATATGCCGATGAACCAGTCAAGATGGAGTGAGACCGGCCCAGTCTAATATTGGGGTCTCCATGGGCCTAGCGCATAGGTCACGTCTCTCGCCTTGAGTGTGTAAAGAGCACACCACCGGACCAGCAATCTAATCATCCACATCTTACCTCAACGACCGTCACGATAGACTGCAGGTATGCAAGAGTAGGGCTCGAGGCAGGCAAGACCCGGGACGTGTCACGTCCAAACCCGACAGTCGCTTCTTTGTGCTAACAGTAACACCATGCATCGCGAAGATCCAACCAAGGCCCCAGCAATGGACGCAGACCGCAAAGGTGTGTACGATCCGGTGGTGGGCGTACATCCTCTGGACGCTGACAAAGTGGGACAAACAGACGACACCTCCCAGCAACCTCAACATAAGACTGCAAACCCTCAATCACGCGGCATGCTGACAACACTATGGCGCTGGTCGCCTGCGATATTCATGGCCTCGTACTTTGTATTCTCAATATCCATCTACACGCTTTCGCCACGGGCTGCCGCAAAGGTTCTCTGGTTTCTATATCTCTCCATCGGCACGATCCTCGCCGGCACCACTTTACTGGAAGCATACGACGGATTATCGCTCTTGAGAGCAGCTCGCAAGACCGTCGAAAAGTCCTCTTCTACCGGTTGGAAGGTAGACGACACCGATTTACCTCATGTCGAACTCATCGTGGACGATGCACAAGGCGATGGCTACGAGCGAGTTTGCGCATTGCGTGCGAGCATTGTCTACCCTCAAGATAAAATGCGCATCACAGTCCTCTCAGACCGCGGCGACGATGCAGCCCTTGTGCACCATCTCTGCAACATACAAGACCGTCAGTCTGGACCTCTTCCGGTATTCACTGCCATCTTCCGCGCTTGGGACTCGCCACACCCGCACGCTCTCAGGTATGCCGTCGAGCGGCTCTTGGCTGACAAGAAAATCGACATGGTCCAGAGCAGAAGTGTTCTGACGTGGCCGTCTGGTGTTTCAGTCTTCCGAGCCATCTACTCGTCTCTGGCCGCCTTACAACACGACGCTACACATGGACTGACACTCCCTGGGCGTACGATCACTTGGGGTCTTCCCATATCACACGGAAGTGCGATCTATAGCCGCACTTCAGCTTTACAAAATGCCGTCAGAACTCTGAAAGACCCAGCGAGCAGGCACAACGCTCCCGCCATCGCCTTCTCCGCGTACTCCCAGAACTCAAGGGCTGCATACGACATGAGCGTGATCACATACACCCAGTGTCCTACAACACTCCTCGGCTGCTCGCGCCTGCAGACCCAGATGGCCACGGAATGGGTCGCGAGCCTGCTGTATGTCAGCCTGGCTTTAACCAAGTCCAAGCCTACCGCGAGTGAAAAGTCCGGCGCAACAGCGACCCCTCGCGCGCTCAAGCAGCGCATCAGCATCCTCTTCACGCTTCTCCTAGCCCGCCTCGGATCACATGCTATCTTGCAGTACTTCAGTCTCGCGCTTGCTCTCCTCTTCAGCGAAACACCTCAGTCGATTGCCGAGTTCTCGAGATTGATTTTCTTCCCGTACCAAATTTCTATCTGGCTGATAGTGTCCGGGTTGATATGTCTAGTCGGCACAGTTGCTATGATCCACAAGGCAGCGTCGGAGTATGCACCGCCTGGATGGGCGTTTCCGTTACTTGTAGTCGCGTATCCGCTGATGGTCTTGGGCCAGGCGATCGTTGATGTTTATGCGCAGGCCGGAGTCTTTTTGGGGGCATTGTAGGAAACGGATCGGAGTCCAAGGACAGCAAAAATTCATCGTTTCGGCACTAGATATATAATGATAATACACCTTTTCCATATTCTCGACCCGTGCCGTGTGGTTAAAGAAGTCGTCCTTTACTAATCGTTGATATTGCTCACATCCGCTCAATACACCAAACAGTAGCAGAGCCGCAATGCAGAACTGTTTCCGCAGACTGACACATGATTCTGCATAACAAGACCTTGGTCTTCGGAGGCCACGTCACCCTTTCCGACAGACGGACAAGGCACGGGTTGGCTGCATGAGCTTGCATGGAAGCGACAACGCCACAAGTCCTCTCTAGGCGATTGGTGATGGAAGGAAATGCTCAACAGATACATAGCCAGCCGGTCAATAGGAGATTCTCACAGTGAGTTGTAAGAAAAGGTCAGCAGAGACTTCAACGTTCTCTTGCGTGATCATTGGAATCGTTGGTGATATGCTTGTCGATGGCTAGGTATAGAGCGTTCAAGCCGCAAGAGCAAGTGCTTGGGAAAAGAAACGGTCTTGGGCTTGATTTGAATTGAGCGCCGCGGCAATGCAAGGGCCACCCAGCCCGAACGCCACCCAATTACCTACTTCTCACTTCCCTGTTGACCTCAGCCTTGTCTTGTCTTGTCCCGTTTGTATTTCCTCCACACTACCAAACGGCCGCATGTAGAGCTCTGGCCGGTAGAACGATGACCGGGCTGCTCCATAGCATGGCTATCTGTGGTCACGCTGCACCGCAGAGACACGGATGAGATGGGAAGGAAAGCTGGGCGTGCGAGCCGTTCCATTAGCTGCATCGTCACTGGCTCGCGGTCAGCACTGCTTGTCTCGCCTTTCCAGCTTGCAGCGGGAGGTGCAGATAGGCAGGCCGATCTCCGTACATGTAAGTCTTGGCAGGTAGGACCTTTCCCTTGCTCACTTCCTTACATCTTGTGGACATATCGCAGAGGAGAAGTCGGCACACGAGTGGTCGGTGATGTACGGGCTGCAATAACACCAGGTTTAGCCATGCATTCGTCCTGGCTGCCGAGCGCATTTCTGGCGTATGCGTTGCTGTCGGGTCCGGTGCTTGGGCAGAATGATACCAATGTGGAGGACGTGAGTAACCCGGACGAGGATACTGGCGACAACGAAGACTGGAAAAATGGCGACACGGAGAACTCGGACCTCGACACCGATGCACCCAGCGTCATTCCAGAGGACTGCCACTGTGGATTTCTGGACCCGCTGAATGGACGCTCATATACGGATTCTCTCATCGTCTACTTCAATGAGACGGGCGAACTCGGCGATGCTTTCAACGTCTCGAGCTACGAGCATGCCTACGAACAAGGATGGGGCAAATTTTACCGCGAAGGAGCCCTCGCGTCCAATGTGTACTACGAAAATGGCTCGACTTGGAACATCTCTCCCGGCTGGCTGAACCTGAACGTGTCCGCCAAAACAAACAAACATCTCGTGAATGGCGCAGAGATCGAGACGAAGCGACAAGACATGCTATATGGCAGTTTCCGAACTTTGATGCGTTCTGCGGCTCCTTATGCGGGCGGCGGAAGTGCTCTCACCATGAGGCTCATACACAATGAGAGTATCTCAGCTGAGCTGGAGCTACTCAGCATGGATGACTCTGGCGTCAACGCCAAGTATGCTACTTCCACGAACGGCGAAGCTCCGCTGCCAGGGAACAGTGTTAATTACACTACTCTTCTGGACAGCGAGTACAACCAAAGCCCGTGGGATTTCTGGGAGTACCGCATGGACTGGGATTCGGAGAACATTGAGTGGTTTGCAGGAGTGAACAAGACTCGAACCATGCCGGCGTCAAATTGGACTTTACCTGTCAGCTTGTCCTTGAAGCACTGGTCGCTGGGTTTGCCAGGCTGGACTGAAGGACCACCAGGGAACGACAGTGGTGCTGCGGTTGGCTGGATGAGACTCTTCTTCAATTCCTCCGTGACAGCACCGGAGGACAGGCCTTCAGACTGTACTGCAGAGCACTATTGTTCAACAGAAGATGAGACTCTTAGACTCAGCACACCGTTCACGCCCGAAATGGAACGCCTTCCCGCAGACCTCATCATCAAGGGCAAAAAGCCCAAAGAGACGCCTAGCACTGCCGCTATCGCACTGGCTATTGCCAGCGTTGTTGTCACTTCGGTTCTCATCATCTTGGGTCTGTCGCAGAAGGCGACCTCCAAGAAGCCAGCTGCGCGACCGCCTCTCAAATCGCACCAGTCCGACGTGGAGCTTAGCCAACTCAAGTCATCAGGCTATCCTCAAAGAAGCCAAACCAGCAGCGACGAACGTATGGCTGGTCGTCCGGTCATGGTCATGCATCAGTCTACGATCAGCCAGACTCCCCTACTTGGCCAATACGATTCATTTGCTGGGAGTACTGCCACTCTGGGCGCGACACCGACTCCATCTGGGTCGACAGACGGGCTTCAATACTCAAATCACATCCCCGGGGAGCCAACGTCAGGTCGAAACGATACAGATGACATATCGCCAGCGCAGAACAACAACGTGTACTCATCGGATCTGCATCTCGGAGCTGGAGCTTCCGGTGCGCATCTAGGTACTGGAGCCTCAATGTATCCTGGCGACTCAAGAGTACCTGGCGTCGAGGTCAGTGGCAGTGCCACAGCGATGCAGAGCAATGCTGGTCTCGCTGGTGCTATACCTGGCGCACGGGATACTGTCAAAGCCCCAACGGCACCGGCAAGCCCAGCTCAAGTGCCGCAACAACGGACGCGCGTGGACTACCTCGCCGGACTTGTAGCTCTCTGTTCGATATTAGTAGCATGCACCCACTTCGTTCTCACCTTCGCCCCATCGACAGTCATGGAGTATCTAGACCAACACTACAAGAGCGAGTACTGGGCGCGCCGCACCATCGAGCCCTTTTTCTTCAATAACATCTGGACTGGCTTGTTCTTCACCACCTCAACTCGCTTCTTGACGACAGGCTATCTACGCAAAGCCGATTTGAAAATCATCGCCGAGAAGACCGTCTGCCGCACGCCCCGGTTCATGATCCCGATCGTGGCTGTCATTCTGTTCGAATACTTCATGATGGACGTCGGCGCCACTACGTATTTGGAGTACCTTCCAAGCATCACCTGGTCTCCCTGGCCATCGACATCGGTGTACCCAAACTTCGGATGGTTCATCAACGAGACACTACAGCTCATCTATCTAATCCCCAATGCCGCTCCACAGTTGACTTGGAATTACTGCACAGGTAAGCAAAACACATGATCAATTTACTGCTTTCACTAACACCCCTCTCTCAGGCGTCCTCTGGACCATCCCCGTCCAACTTCAAAACTCCTGGCTCGTGCTCCTCGGCGTCGTGATCATCACCGAAATCAAAACCCCCTGGAAGCGCTTCAGCTACTACGCCTTCTGCATCATCACGCACTGGTACGCCCTGTCCTGGGGCTCATACTTCTGGTCCGGCCTGCTGCTCGCCGACCTAGACATCACCTACAAATACCGTAAAACGATTCAATCACGCGCCTGCCTACTCTACCCCCTCATAACCCTCGCCTCACTGGTAATCTTCTGCTCCTTAGGGAATGATCTCCTGTCAGTCTGGACGGGCTACTCGTTCTCTACGGCTGAGAGGGGACTGCACCCTGACCCATACACCGGATTGCGGATCCTGAAGACCGAGTCTCACGGCTACCCGCAATACACGGAGCCGAAACTCAACGGCCTGCTTGGGTGCGTGGGAGCGCAATTTCTCGTCGAAATCTCCGTGTGGGCGCAAAAGTTCTTCAGCACGAAACCCTTCCTCTTGCTTTTCCCGCACGTCTTCACGATATACTTGATCCACGGCTTGGTGTGGTGGTCGATCGGCAGTCTGGCCTGTGTTTATTTCGCGAGCATCGGGCTGGAGTACTGGGTTAATATCTTGCTCGTGGCGCTGATAAGTTTCTCGACGCTGTTTGCGATTCTGCCGGTCATCACGCCTGTGATTGATATGCTGGGCAAGGAGCTGACGAGGAATGTTTGGTTGAGTGCGAGCGAGGAGCCTGTGGCTTGGAAACCGACGGCATGGCCTTTGGAGAAAGAGGTTGTTGAATCGCATTTGGAGAGGAGTGGTCAAGGTGGGCAGAGTCGGGGCGGCGTTGGGTTGGATTGATTCAATCGGTGTTTTGTCATTTTGCCGATGGGGCTTGTAGCTACATGTAATAGTAATGCTAAACAATTGGCCGAACAACGATGATTCATGAAATAGCCTTTGGAATAGATTTGCGTCTTCAAAAATGTGTTCATGGCAGCAAGAAAGGATGATTTAGCACTGCGTCCCTGTTCCTGGCGGTTTTTGTTCTTGCTTTTTACACGCAAAATACCGTCGATCCGAGGGATTCTCGTTATTTTTTTCAACTGACATGCAATGGACTGGAGCCTAATGGTACTCACAGTAGTAATGGAAGTGGCTCAAGAGCTTAAATAGGCTGTGTTGAATTGGGGATCTCTAGCTGCCAATATACCTACTTTACCTAAGCTGAGGGAGAGATATGCTTAACGGAGAAATAAGGTAGAAAAGAGAACAACTTTACCTGATGCCTCGCAGTAATGTGTGAAGACCCTCGTTGTGCGGCCACGTAACCCGCGGAAAGAGCAATAAGTGTCAAACTAAATGTTTCTTTTCCTGCCCAAATAGATGCAGACAGTACCATCCAAATCTCGAATGCTCATTACCTGACTGGATATCTCACTCTAGGATTTTGTTGTCTTCCACTGTATCTGCACCTTTCGCAACACCTCGCTAGATGAGATCGACTGCAGATCGAGAGTCGAGGGCCGAAGGCGAAGGAGAAGGGAGAACAAGTGGGAGGGAGAACGTCAGGTGAGTATAGAATGTCGATGTGAGTCGTGGTCATGTCTCTGTCCCTGTCTCTCATTTTCTTGCCAGCATAGACCAGATCGTATGCAAAGTGTCAAGTCTGACCTCCATTGCAATGCAGCTATCCCGTCCATCGAAAGCCACCTAGAACAAATCCTCCGCACGCTTTCTCGCGCGCCCCTTGATGCGGCCGTCGAACAAGTCCCTGCCTCCGTTCGGCGCCTCAGACCTGCCATTGCCGTTGCCGCCTCCGGCTCTGTGAGGGAAAAGCTCCTTAGCCAAGTTCGCGCCGCGTTCTCTGTTGTTGTTGTTGTTGTTACTTTCGCTTGCACCGAGAATAGAAAAGCCGGGCTCTGCCTTGCCTGCTCCGGCGCCCTTGAAGCTGAAGCCTTGATCCTTGTTGCTCGATGACTGATGGTCGCTTTCGCGCAAGCGGCCGTTGCTACTGCTGTTCTTGCCGCTGCTCTGTGGACCACCGGAGACACGCGCGAAGAGGTCGCGACCTGCGTTAGCTCCAGCAGCATCGGTGGTTTTGGGTTTGCGTCCAGCTCTGCTGGGTCCTGGGTATGTATAAGTGTCAAATTCGTAAGCGCCGTCTAAATTGTACTGACCGATAGCTGTGGCGACCTCGTCCACGTTGATGTCTCTTGCCTCCTGTCGGCGATGCTGCGCCTTGTCTGGGAAAAGCTCTCTGCTGCCATTGGTGGTGCGGTCGGGGAAGAGGTCGGTTTCGTTGCCGTTGGCGGGTGCATGTTGCTTCCGAGGTGCCTCTGGGGCGCGACCGTCAGCTTTGAGGCTTGAGGTTGTGCCGCGGGCCGGGAAGAGTTCTTTGCTGCGCTCGATGCGGGCGTCTTGGTTTTCGCGATTGAGGCGGAGGCGCGGTGGGGTGGCGGACCGGTGTCTGGCGGTGCGACGGTAGGGTTGCTCTTCGGAGAAGCCGTAGCGACCGTCTCCGTCACGGTCGGGAGAGGCGCTTCTGTCTCTGATGTGATCGCTGCGTAGCCTACCGTTGTCTCTATTGGCGAACAGATCCCCGCCCTGTCTGGTTTTCTTCTTCTGGTCGTAGCTGCTGGCCGAAGAGTGGCTGACTGGACGAGCTGCTGTCTGTGGTACGGACGGTGCGTCGTCGTATAAGTCGACGTTGAAGGGTACCGACTGCTCTGAGCCGCGCCTGTGAGAGAGCTCGTCCTCGGACAGTCGACGGGTTCTCTTGAATCGCGGACCGTGTTCTCTGATATTCTTCCTCTTTCGCGGTCTGCTGTCTGGGTCGTAGTCGGGGTTCATGAGGTAGAACCTGCTCCTGTCCTTTGCTCCAGGCGCCTTGACATCTGCCTCAATAGCCATGCGCGCCTGCAATTGCACTCCTCCAAGCGCCTCCAGAGGCTTCACGGCGCGCAGTCTCAGCGGCTCATTCTCATCTTCCGCCGAAAGCGCAGCCAGCGCATCCGCCGCAGCATCTTCTGTGTCGTAGATCAAATTCGCGCTCGTGTCGTCGATCCATTGTAGTCTCCGGTAGAAGTCACTGTTGTAGACTTCGCGCACGCCCTCCTCGATCTTCCTGGTTGTCAGGTCGTCGAGCCCGCGCAGGTGCACTTTGACGGGCACAATCGCGTTCGGATCCACCTCTCCCTCTTCAGGCGCCTGCTCGACTCCATTCATGGCATCGTACTGCGCTGCCTCTTGCGCCTGTTGCTGTGCGCGCGCGTTGATCGCCTCGGCTTCGGCTTGCATGCGTGCGACTTCTGGGTCGATCTCCATATCGATGTTCATGTCGATGTCCATATCGGCGTCGGTCGCCATGCTGGCGGTTCGTGTCGATTGACTGGAGGGAGAATGGAGGTGGTAACCAAGACAAAGGTGGGCAGAGGTCGGTGTTGTAGACTGTGAGGTCACTAACACTTTGTAACTAGTGAGAGCGGCTAGAGGTTGGCAAACATATGAGACTATGCCGTAAAGCAATCACGCGCAAGAGAAACCGTGCTATAGCACATGCGAAAGGGAACAAGTTGTGACAATTGGTAACAATGAGGGTGTGATGGTGATGTCGGCTTCTCATAAGTTCAGCTGCTAGACAGTTAGGCCGCCCGCATGCAACCCTGAAAGTGACTCGAGACAGAAACGGACATGCGACAATCCTGGAATAATCACATGATTACACCTTGGATTGAAACTCGTTGCTGTTCATGTATCTATTCATCCGACTTGACTTTTACTATGGTATCTCTAGTACGACCTCGCAGTAGTATCAATTCATCGCAATGCGTAGTTCCGACAGCTATCCGATGTGTGACGCAAGCCGGCGGGCTGCCATTGGGATCCGACGCTTGCTATAACTAGTAAGATCATTGAACTCGCTGCGTTCATGGAGGCAAATCATTCAAGCCCATGCGTATCACATGAAAGGGCTTCACGTTCCGCTGGCTTCTCTGTAGAAGCTTAGAGACTTGTTGGCACCCGCAGTCACGAAGAGCTCGTTCCTGTCAATCGCATTAGCACATGTGGCCCATATCTTATGCGCCTGGATTTGTATCATACCTCGCGCTGGCGGCTTTCGGAAGCCACTTGACAGCCCAGAGACACTTCTCACTCTCTGTCTGTGTTGCCACGCACTCTCGTCTTTCGAACGACCAGATTTTCGCTTTGCCGTCGTATGATCTGGCTCGAAAGTTAGTGGGATTGTCTCTTCAAAAGCCACTCTCTCCAAAGGACACGAACCCGCTCAGCAGATACTCTCCACTCCAGTTCCAGCTCAAGCTCATGATCCAGCTCGAATGCCCAGTCAAGTTCTCGACTTGCTCTCCCGACGTCGTGTCGTAGATGGCGATGATCTGTGCATCACCGGCGGCCGCGAGGTACTTATTGGCAGGGCTGAAGGCGACAGCTCGTACGGGCTTGACCAGTCCACTGAGGGAGTGTGCCATCTTGCGTGTAGTGTTGTTGAAGATGTAGATGCTGCCGTTCTGGTGGCCTGAAGCAGTCATTTCACCATTGGGAGACTGTTGAGCATGATCAGTATTGTGGTGCATGGTCTAAATTCGCAGGCAACGTACAATGTCAACACAGGTGCCAAAGCTGCCTTTCGTCTCGAATTGGGCAAGCGTTTGTGCCGCTTTCACTTCCTCGTTGATCTTCGTCGTGTCGTAGACATTGACCCTTCCATCGTGGGTTGTGGTAGCCAGAAACTTGCCCTCCGGACTGATAGCCAACGCCCAGTGTTCGCCTGCTTTTTCGCCTGGGAACAGTGTCAGAGATCCGGACTTTTCAATGATTGACGTATAACAAAAATCAGGCACGTACCTTTGATGCAGCCCTTCTCAGCCCACGTTCCATCCTCACTCGCGGCCCAGAGCTTCACATCACCTTCAAAGCCTACGCTTGCAAGGACGCCACCCTCGCTGGCAGCGCAGACATGGTGGCAGCCAAGGGAGTGCGCCTTTTCGAGAACCTGTACCTCCGGGAAAGGATTCTCTTCAGTGGCATTTTCTGGATTAAAGTTGCTTCCAGATGCTGTTGAGTGGATTCTGATCGACGACGAGCCAGACGCGGAGATGAGTTGTGTGGGAGTGGCCGCGAGAGAAAAGATGTCTGTCGGATGTGCCTGGGCGATCGTGTGTGTTTGGAGATATTGTTTTGACATGGTTGCGGTAGCTTTCCAGCTTTGATTTTCTCCCTTTCCGTTTGGAAATGTTTTGATGTCAGGCGTTTGGATTCAATCGTGTGGTGACGTTTTGGACATGCGGACTTTTTGGAGCTTTCGCGGGGAGACTTTGGACTTTTGATGAATCCATATTCACGTCCAGATCGCGGTGTCACATGAATACCTCTAATAGCTACAGATAAATACAGGGTTTTGTACAGTAATTCAACACAAGCTGCTCTGCTGAGATGCAGAACAAATGCCCTTTCCGAAAACGCCATCGCTATGCCCAAACAAATCCAGCCACGTCTTCCGCCTCTACTTCTTCTCCTGCTCGGTCTTGTCCTTCATCGTCTGCTTGCTCATGGGCTCCTTGCCGTTCGCCCTGAGCTGCTCGTTGATCTCCTCGAGCTTGTCGAGCCTTTGCTCCTCAAGAGAGGCCTTGGTCTGGAAGTTTGTACCGAACCAACGCTTAATGCTCTGCACACAATACGGGCACAGCACGTGAGCGCGCTTCAACTGGCCGCAAGCGCTGCACTTGTTGAGCGCAGTGACATCTTTCAGACCTTTACCGGCCATCTGCCTGTGTCTCTTCTTCCTGTATGCTGTGTCAGTAGCTGTCTTCCTTGGATTGTCCGCTATTGGGGAGCGCTACATGTGACTGGTCTTCTTTTTAGGCACGGCCTTGAGGATTCCCTCCCATAGTGTGTCGAGGATTCCAGGGATCGGAAGGAAGGCGGCAGGCAGGATGGCAGTTCGCAATTGCGAAAAGGTCGGGATGCGGTTGACGATAGTTCCAGTGGTCTGCTGAGGGAACAGCGATGCGCGGGCGACGGGCAGGAAAGCGGCGAGAAATGAGCGCGAGGGCGCAGCTGAGAGGGCGGCCATGATGAGTGGTATGCGGAGTGCTGAGTCGAGGTGTCGCGATCAATGGTAACAATCACTTTCCTGCACCAAGCTTCCAGTCGCGCGGACATCCAAAGACGAAGAGAGGCTTGTTCGGGGATGGCGGCGGACGGCTTGCCGAGAACTAGCGCCTGCCCCCTTTCAGTGGAGAGAGAGAGCGCGAGCCAGGAGCCAGCCTGAACCCTTCCTGGGGGCTCTAACTAAGCTACACCACTACTCCGACGACCACTCCAACTCCCTCGTCTCAACCCATTGCAACCCTCACTCGCCCAGTGCATTTCCCGTGACTCGCCGCGCACACCGACCCATTGACACCACCACCTCCCACCGACCGCCACTCTCGTTAATCCATACCGCCGCCCATATCGAGGCAGCCAACGCCGAGCCGAAACCCCCCAGATCCAGATACCCCATTGAAACATCCTCACATACCGCCAACATGTCCCACGCCACTCCCCAGCAGCAGCAGCAGCCTGCGCAGAGTGTCTTCCCTAAGAGCCACGTCGGTTTCGACAGCATCACCACCCAGATCGAGAAGAAGCTCCTGAAGCGCGGTTTCCAGTTCAATGTTATTTGCGTTGGTAAGTCGGACAAAATATTTGAGGCAATGCCATTTTGTGGACAACGAACAGCGCGTGCTGAATGGAGAGTGGATATCGTGCATGCGCCGCATTCTTGATCCTGCTCAGAACCAATTCAAAGAAAGATCAATTGCACAATCCACTACCGAAAGACAAGCGCATGCTGCGCACACAAGGAAACATCGCCTCTACACACATGACAGCACGCTGACAACCCTCCCACAGGCCAGACCGGTCTCGGCAAGTCTACTCTGATCAACACCATCTTCGCCTCCAACCTCGTCAAGTCTAAGGGTCGCCTGTCACCAACCGAGCCTATCAGGCAGACCAGCGAGATCCAGGCTGTCACCCACGTCGTTGAGGAGAATGGCGTGAGACTGCGCTTGAACATTGTTGACACTCCCGGTTACGGCGACCTCGTTAACAACGACCGTTGCTGGGATCCCATTGTCAAGTACATCAAGGACCAACACTCGGCCTACCTGAGGAAGGAACTGACCGCCCAGCGTGAGCGGTATGTATTGTTCGGCTCAAGTAATATCCGCGCCAGTCACTGACATCTGCGTAGCTACATCCAGGACACCCGCATCCACTGCTGTCTCTACTTCATCTCACCGTCAGGCCACGGCCTCAAGCCTATTGACATTGTTGTTCTCAAGAAGCTGAGCGAGACTGTCAACGTTGTTCCAGTCATCGCCAAGGCCGATTCTCTGACGCTTGAGGAGCGCCAGCAGTTCAAGGACCGCATCAAGGAGGAGTTCGCCTTCCACAACATCAGGATGTACCCGTACGAGAACGAAGAGAACGACTCGGAGGAGGCTGCTATGAACGCTCAGATCAAGTCCATCATTCCCTTCGCTGTCGTCGGCTCTGAGAACACCATCAACATTGACGGGTGAGTGGTGTTGAGATTGCGTCCAAAGAACTCTGAAGGACACCAGCTAACCCGAGGTCAGCCGCAACGTTCCCGCCCGCCAGAACCGCTGGGGCACCATCAATGTCGAGGATGAGAGGCACTGCGAATTCGTGTACCTGCGTGACTTCCTTACACGTACCCACCTTCAGGACCTCATCGAAACCACAAGCCAGATCCACTACGAGGGTGAGCTCCACTTCCCACTTCCAATTCTTGACACAGCAACTGACAAATAATCCCAGGCTTCCGCGCCAAGCAGCTCCTCGCCCTCAAGGAGTCGTCCGCACAGATGGGCGGCTCTCGTCCCATCTCTCCCTCCGCCGAGCGCGAGCTCTCGCGAGGCAGCGGCATCCCCGGTAGTGCCGGCGGCAACCGCATGACCATGAACGGGTACTAGAAAACAAACAATTCTCTGCTCATCCCCCATAACAGTCTTATAATCGAGCAGAGACTTTAATTCTTCTACCTTCACCCAAACCAAATTCTACAATCTTAATCAGCCCGAAAGCTTACACTTTGATAACCCGAAGTGACTGAAAGACTGACATTTCTTCTGCTTGATTGCTTTTAGCGCCTCGACTGCCCCTTTGATGAAATTCGGCATTCCGGGCCACTCGCGCGGGTTCGCTAGCCAGGGCTGAGAGCTGTCTCCTTGTCACACGGTCGGCGATACTGACAGGCGTCATGAAAAGGGCGAGCCTGCGCGTGCGGAACGAGAGGTCTGATCGGTCTGCGCTGAGTGTCTTCCGGGGCCCCTTTGCTTAAGAATCGGTTTCTCTTTTTCTTTTCTTCTTTTTCGAGCGATGGGATTGCACACAGGGTGAGAGTGGAAGTTGCGAGGAGGGATTGGAAGCGATTGTGATACCATTGGCTTTTCTTCCAAGGAGTTGCCTTTTTCTCCTTTTTTGCTTTGGAAGTTCGAGATCGTTCGAGCTTTGGGGTTTCCATGTTTCAATAAGTTTGCTGTTGCTTAGTACTACTACTGCTGAATACTTGGCTCTCTCTTTGCCGCCTTACCCTCTACTGTGTATACTACCATAGTTCAAATCGTGGAAGACATCTGACATCGGAACCCTTGCCTTTCCCTCCGGCCCGTCCCATCATCTGTCGAAAACATCCTCGATGCTCGACACTTGGGGATGGACAGCGATTGTGCCATGTCGGGTACCTATTGACAACCTTTGCAACACATTGACTAATTAAGCGAGAACCGGGTTCGAAGTTTCAACGGTCTCAGTCATGACATTGTCGTAGTACCAGCGACATTGATAGGTTGAGAGACCTCCGTTGCCAGTGAGAGAGCAGTGTTCATTCTCCGGCGCCTCAATGGGAGTCATGTAAGTTCAGGACGGTGCCAGCGGCATTGGTAGATTAGAAAAGGTTCTGCGCCAGAGAGAGAGTGGCCTTCAGAATCTGGTATCTCGAAGGAGGTTCTGTGAATCCATGGTGGTATCAGCGACTTTGGTCGATCGAAAAAAAGTCCTATGCCAGTGAGAGATAGCAATCTTCGAACTCCGGTGTCCCAGAGGGGATTTTGCGGTTTTGTGGTGGTATCGGCGACTTTGTTGTATTGGATTTAAGACCATTCCAGGGAGAGAGCAGTCCGGAGGAACAAGTTTGCTCACAACATCACGAGGCTACCCAAACGGATTGCTGATACCTGCAGTTGGTTCGCTACCCTGAAGTTTGCCAGCTGGGAGTTCGCTACATCCACCCGTGCGTACTGCTAGCACCTTTCGCACGCATAAAGGGAAATCTTTCCTCGCCTTTAAACGAACAGAACCAAACAAGACATCACCCCCCTTCTATAAAGACCGGTGAGGTGCGCTTCAGTTGCAGTAGCAGTAGTGTTTCGAGGAGTAATGTCGAGGCCTACCATTATCCATAACCCGCAGGAGTTTATGAGGATTGCGTTAGGATAGAGTTGTATGTTTGGTTCTCTAGGTGTTTCTTTTGTTAAGGCGGGCGTCTTAGGCCGTATCCTAAGTAGGTAGCGATAATGAGATGTTTTTATGCTTTTATTGATATCATAATACCGTACGGCGAAGTGAGGTTTGCGGTAGAACATAAGTTCGGGTAGCCTAAAGTTATAATAGATGATTCGGCCGGCCACTCGTGTTGAGCAGCCTACCGGAGGCGTCCGCGTCCGGGGCATAGACCTTGTCGCTTGTAGTGAGGCTGAGGTTGGCCATTTGGAAGCGATATGTTTGCTAGGTACTGCTTTGCGACAAAGCCGTGAGCCGGACCACTCTCTGCCTTCAGAATCGTCTCAGAATTCGCTCACTCACTCGCTCACTCACCCCTCGCATGCCTTGCTCGAGACAGCCGACCTCTTCACGCCGCTGAGCTCTTCACAGGTGTCATAGCAAGCGGTCGAAATGTGTGTTCATGGCTAGTATGGGTGGGTTCGGGGACAATATTGATGGCATGGGCATTCAAGTGCGCTGTTTCTCCAGCACTGTCGCAAGCCATTGGACGGTGTCTCAATGGCTCACAGGGTGAAGTTGAGGAAGGGATCGGGAGGTATGAGCACAGAAGAACACGGATCTTGCTGCGTCCCATCAAGCCGTGGAACTGCATCTCAATGGCTCACGTGAGTGAGTTCAAGTAGAGATCGGATGGTATAAGCACAGAAGACCAAGAATTCTCCGGCATCGTGGTGGTAGCGAACTGATTAGACCATTAGCTTAATCGCTCAAAGGCATCACAGCTCTCGCATGCAAACCATCGTGCCCGCGCTTTCTCGGCTCCATGCAGTCGTCCTTCCGGACCAACCTCCTGTTTTTCAATGGCTCGGAGGATTTCCTGATGACGCTGTGCGACTTTGAGCAACAGACCACGCTATCCGTTCGCCAAGATAATCTCGACAAGCATCCGTGGCACAGTCCGTCCATCCATCGTATGCGGGGAACAAGAAACAATTAGGAAGAACTCCCAGACCACGGACGACTTCCTGTTATCGTCGACGGTCGGGATCATCTCCAGTCGTGTGGGGAACAACCACGTGAGCCCATGACATCGTGAGTCGTACACTTCCTGCAGCAGCCGGCTGCACGACAGAGAAACGAGGTCGCAGCCGGGTATTTTAGACTTCTACCTCGCTTGAAGTCAGCTTAAACTCGGCGTTCGTCGACCCGACCGGGCAAAGATCAGGTTTTGCGTGGAGAAGAATGGAGAGCCCTCGATCTACGACATCTTGGCGGACCACATCCCCGCACCATGTGGAGCCGATGGCCATTGATGGAGTGGAAGAGACATGGAGAGCTGATATATATATTGTCCGTGGGGGCAGTGCGATAGTGCTGGAGGTTGCTTCCATCGACCCATCACGCTTCTGTCTCAGACATCATGGTAGCGTTCACAATGAGATCAATCGCCTGTGCTGCTGCGGTTGCAGTCACTTCGGCGAGTGCTGCGGTTCTGACACCGCATCCGCGGGACATGACATTTCTTCCTCGACGAGCGGAGAACACTTCGACTTCGGGATGGCCGTATGGACCTTTCAACACCGATGGTCGCAATATCGTTGACTCGAACGGTGACGCCGTCACTTGGACCGGTATCAACTGGCCCGGATCTGGTAAGATAACAGCTCATCACAGGTTTGAACTTGACTGACGACGACTAGGCGAGACGATGATTCCGGAAGGACTGGAGTGGCAATCTGTTGAGGACATCGTTGACAGGATGGCAAGCGTTGGATTCAACTTTGTTCGACTGTAAGTTGTTCCGCCACGACAAATTGAGACTCATACTTACACGGCTGTAGGACCTACGCTATCGAGATGATCGATCAAGTCTACGATCGTGAGGGAATGGACGTTCCTCTCGAGGTCGCCATGATCAACGGCTTGGGCTACGTCAATGGAACCAAGGTCACCAAGGAGATCATTGAGAAAAACCCCGGCTGGACCAAGGACACGACTCGCTTCGAGATCTGGAATGCAATCACCACCGCCGCTGCGGCAAAGGATATTTTTGTCCACCCTGATGTCCACATCCACAAAGCAAAGTGGTGCTGCAGCTCTACCGGTAAGTGTCTGCCAACGTAATAACTCTCGTGTCATCCACTAACCACCATCGACAGACGGCAACTCCTGGTTCGGCGACCTCGAATTCGACATCGAGAACTGGCACAGAGGTCTTCGCTACGTCGCAGACTGGGCCAAAGGTCACTCCAACGTCGTCTCGATGTCCCTCCGCAACGAACTCCGCCGCTCCCTCAATGATACTGAGCTCGGCTACAACTGGCCCAACCTCGTCGGCAACAACACCGCCGCTACAGACGCCATCCACGAAGTGAACCCTGACATCCTCGTCTCCTGGTCCGGCATGCAATTCGACCAAGACCTCTCCGCCGTGACTTCGGGCTTGAACTTGAACATCGCACCTTGCTACAAGTGCGATGCCATCCGCGACGGCTATCGCCTGGACCCCATCGTCTTCGACCTTGACGAGCACCCTTGGGCGAACAAGGTCTTCTACGAATTGCACATGTACTCCATGTCCGAGGACCAAGACACGGGTGACTGCGACATCATCAAAGCTCAGCTGTACCGCAATGGCTTCAATGCCCTCGGCATCAACAAGCCCGAAGCTTGCGACATCATCGACGACTGTCCCGATGCCGTGCGCGAGGTGCCGGTTGTCATGACCGAGTTCGGCTGGGCGCAGGACTCGACCCTGCTCAATGACACACTGATGAACTGCATCAAGGATTTCACTCTGGAGCACGATATCAGCTGGGCGGTTTGGTCGATGGCGGGCTCTTACAGAATTCGTTCCGGAGGCCAGGGTGTTGATGACACTTGGGCGCTGTTGAACTATGAATGGGATGACTGGAGGTATCCCGAGGGCATCGAGGAGTACTGGCAGCCGTGGATCGAGGAGATGCACAAGTCTGACTGAAGGCCACAGCTCGTCTAGCTTACAAATTAGTATGTGCAGTTCATATCCAGGGCATCAGAGTGTCTGCATATGCATGCATCGCGCACGTCCTTGTACGCCGAACATGGATCGTGTCTTTCGACATGCGAATCGCGTTCGGCCATCTTTGCAAAGCCCTCGAAGAAGTATGCGCGGTATATTTTGGGGTAATTGTAAAGCTGTTGACCGTAAAACTGCCGCATTTTTACTCCAATGTCATGCTTAGTGTTCAAGTGTTCGATGATGGCATGGACTCGTTTCAGGAACGGGAACAGATCGAGAGTGCAGACTGCTCCATTTCCGATGGATTAGTTGTCATCAGACAGTGCGTAGACGAGAGGGTGGGTTTAATCTTTGTGCTTTCCTCGAAGTGAACGATGCAAGGCGTGAGCTTTTGTAGTCGCGCGTCGGTGGCCTCGTCTGTCTTTTTGGGGGCGTTTCATGCATTTGGAGAGAAATTTTGGAGTAAGCATTCTAGTGGCGCAGGAGGCGAGGGCGATGCATCTTGTTTGTCCAGCGTGTGCTCCAAGTGTGTTGTCCAAGAAGAGAATGCATACCTACTCGAGTGAAGTGGATCTAAAGCCAGTCTAAGGCGGCAGCCTTGGCATTGCCGCTTTCAGGAGGTCAACAGCGGCGACATCGTAACAATTGCCATTCGACACAACGTGCCATTGATGATCAGACACACGTGCAGATACTCGCCTTCGATATAGGCAGTCAAGTCATGCCGCCTGGTGTAACGTCCCGTCGCGCACAGGATGACACGTCGATTCTTGGTCACTCACAATGGATGCTAGTCCTCGGCATACTCCTCGCACTCCGTATCACTAACGCATTGAGCATCAAAACGTTCTTTCAGCCTGATGAGTACTTTCAGTCTTTAGAGCCCGCATGGCAGATCGCGTTCGGTGCCGACAGTGGCGCTTGGATCACCTGGGTAGGTCAATTATTTCCATTGAATGCACTATCCGGTTCCTAATTCTGGCATAGGAATGGCGAGAAGGGCTGCGTACGGCTCTCCATCCGTGGATCTTCGCAGTCGTGTACAAAATCACGGATGCGATATCAACATTGGAAGGAGCTACCCAGGCCGCAGGAGCGCAGGATATGCTTATCGCGCCCAAGATCGTTCAGGCACTTTTTGCGGCCGCTATGGACTTCTACACCTGGAAGCTAGGACGGAAAGTCTATGGTACAGAAAGTGATGCGGCAATGGCGGCAGTGCGTATGATGTGTCCTGAAACCAACAGATGGAGACTAACAACATCACCAACAGCTTGCGCTGACAGCTCTCAGTCCGTGGCAGTGGTACACTTCCACGCGAACATTCGCCAATTCATTCGAAACTACCCTGACGATCATGGCTCTTAGCTGGTGGCCATGGACCTGGTTCATAGAGGCACCTGCTAGCGATGGCATGCAAATGAACGTCCTCGACGATGGGCCCTCCCTCGAGTAGGTGGCAATCCACTGTGCCCGAAGCTTTCCGGCGTTGACCTTCCTACAGACTTCGTGATTTCTTGCAAGACACCAAATTGGATGCCACATCAAGGCCTTCCAGTTCTTCATCGAGTCAAGGTGGCGGGAGCAGTCTTTTGACTCCGTCTTCTCACGGCTCGCGGCTTAACGCTGCCCTTGCAGCAGCGGCGATCGCTTGCATGCTTCGGCCGACGAACATCATCATTTGGATGACTATTTCTTGCTCCACTATGCTACACTACAGCAACATTGCCAGGTCCGCGAAGCTTGTACAGAGTGCGCTGATTGTTGGGTGCGTTCAAAACATGTCTACACAAATCTCATGTCAAAATCTAACGAATTTTAAGCGCCGTCGTCCTTGCTGTAACCCTTTTGATCGATCAAAGCTTCTATGGAACATTGACAGTACCGCCGGTTCGGTTCCTCTACCTCAACATAATGCAAGACCTTGCAGTTTTTTACGGACGCAACAGAGTCGACTACTACTTCACAGAAGGCCTGCCGCTGCTCCTCACAACAGCGCTTCCATTTGCGGCAATTGGCTTGTGGTCGGCTCTTAGACCTGGTCCCGATCGCCCACAGTTTCCAGGATACGTACAACGACAGACGCTTCACGTCCTAGCGCTCGTGGTCGTCACCACTGTGCTCGCTTTCAGCATGATCGCTCACAAAGAGATGCGCTTCATCTACCCTCTGTTGCCAGTCCTACATGTCCTTGCCGCAAAGCCGCTTGCACATTTCTTCTGGCCATTTCCCATGCCAAGGTCATACTTCCGACTAGGTCTTCTGGTACTCGGGCTGGCTGCCAACGTGTACATTGCAGCTTATGTCAGCACCATCCATCAACGCGGCGTCATTGATGTGATGCACTACTTGCGGCACGAGGCTGAGAACGAAAGCGGAGTCAGGAACACTACAGTCGGATTTCTCATGCCATGTCACAGCACACCCTGGAGAAGCCATTTTGTGCACCCCGAGATCGACGCCTGGGCTTTGACCTGCGAGCCGCCCATCAACGTTGCGTGTGAGGACAGGTCAAGCTACCTGGACGAAGCAGACGTATTCTACAGGGATCCAAAAAGCTGGATGGACAAGAACATGGCCGACCGCAAGACCATATCACAATCGGCCAAAGCTGGCACTATTCACAGCATTGACAATCTTCGCAGACCTTGGCCGGAGTTTCTGGTCTTCTTTGAGCATCTAGAGCCCGTAATAAACGTGGAACTGGAGGGTACGAGGTACGAGGAGTGCTGGCGTGGATTCAACACGCATTGGCATGACGATGGGCGCAGGAAGGGAGACGTCGTGGTGCGGTGCCTGCGGGAATAACGGACAAACCCAAGTCCAAGCTTCGATCTGGCAGAGCCGTCAAGCATGATGAGCCGCACTCAAAATCCGTCGACTATACAGCCCTACAATAGCAGATCCAATGAACCAGTTGGCGCAAACAGGCAGCCACGCAAGCCTCCGTTCCTCAATCGCCAGCACAGCCTCACCGCAAGCAACCCAATGCAGCGCCGGGAGTCGGCTTCGAGTAGGCTTGGAGAAGAAGGCCATCGCAATATCGCTGCACGTCAGGCCTGTTCGATGTGGCTGTGTATCTCGCGGTAGCGGTATGTGGTACTAACGGTAGGGCGGCTGGACTGCGCGTCCCGTCGTGAAGGATTCCGGGCTGTGCAAGGCACCGCACCATGCGCGTGTTTCATAGTGCTTCTTCTCTTCCGTGGCAGGGCGGCACGGTGGGTTTGATGGTAAGATCTGAATGCTTGTGCATGTAAGGTGACGTGACGCTTTAATGATTCGTTTAGGATTGGCTTTATATGAACTATGTTTTGGCGTGACAAGTACACTTTGGCTTGACAAGTGTGTACGCTCCATTTCGTACTGTACTACCCATATGGAGTTACTCAACCTTCGGTTCAATCGACAACAATAATGGCCGGGACAAGGGTTAGTTCAGCTCGTGGGGCTAAGTTTGACAGCAACGGCGCTTGCAGACAATAATTCCACCAACGCTGACGACGAATGCGATCATTCCACTGCTGCTGCGGAACTACCTACCTTGCAAGGTAGCTCTCGAGCATACAATCTGTGCGTGCCGAAATAATTGCATGAGCTGATGGAAGCGATGTGGATGATTGGCAATACATGCATGCACTTTGATTGCCTGACCTCGGTGGTGGTGGTCTGCCGCCAGAGGGCTGAGTAACCGATAGTCAAGCGCCGGGAAGTTCCCGTGAGGCGCAGCCCTTCACTTCACGTCCTGCCGTCACGTTACCTTGTCTGCGCGCTGCCAGTCTCCCATGCTAGTAGGGTTAGGCTGCGATCCTTCGTGCGACAGAGACGTCGACGAGCAGTCACAGCAGCAGACCGCACGGCGCATCTGTGACTGCGACTCGACTGCGCCCGCCTCCACCCAAATCTGCCGCCCTAGCGCTCATTATTCACTGGCCCAAACCTTTTGCTGCCTTGGCCTGCCCTGCCCGCCCTGCTGCTGCTCACTACCCCAAGCTCACCCCAAGCTGCCAACATTGAACCTTCGCGCGCGCAGCTCGCGTGTTCCCAAAACGCTCCCAGGATAGCATCAGCCTCGCACCCTCGTCCGATCACCCGTCTGCGCTGCACAAACCATGGACTCGAACGCGCGAGGCCGCTCGCCCTCGGCCGGCAATGCCTCTCATTTAAGACACACGCCCTCCGCCTCGCCGCATCCGCATCCGCCTTACAATCAATCGTTCGCCGATACCAGCCTGCTGTCCGCCGACTCTTTCACAGCCCTGAACAACACTGCACACTCGGCACACTTCGCCGACCCCAGCTTCACCCAAGGCTTCCAGCAACAGCAGGACTATACCCTCGGACAGTACAACGGCTTCCAAGCGCAGCAACAACCGCCCAACCTGTCTTCCCAGACCAACGACGTGTCAAATCACACCTTCCTCCAATCCGCAAACGGCGGCGACAACTCCTACGGCTTCAACCAGCCCGCGCAGTCCAACAATCACCTCTCGCCTGGCACGAGCAGTCACAATACGCCGTCTCCAGGCGCAAACGTCAACAACTTCGCCGGCTTTGATTTCAATCAGACCACCTTCGATCAGAACAGCTCTTTGGACCCCGCGCTCCTCGACCCTAACGGTCTTGACCTTCTTCAGCCGCAGCTGGATAGCTCACTCGACCCTATGGCTACCACTACCATGCAGTCGCATAATCCGACTCCTCCACACCTCTTCCCCGAAGTCTCGCACAGACAGTCAATCAGTCCGAGCCCGCACGCTTCACCACACATCCAGCAAGCATCGTTCCACAACAATAGTATGAGCAGGCCACGTGGGACATCCGAGTCGCTTGACCCATCAAGCGCGGCGTATCCCCAAGGAAATGGGAATGAATGGCTCGGCATGGGTGGTTACAGAGCACACCAGAGGTCTCCCTCGGATCAGCTGTCGGACATTTCCTCGGCGCACAACTCTCCTTATCTGCAGACATTGGATAGCTTCGATCATTCTTCGCCCATGCTGAACCCGTCTGCGGATCCCAGTTTTAACGATGGTCTTGGTCTTGGACATTTCAGCTTGAACGACCCTCAAAATGCAGCTCAGAATTTCTACAGCCCTGGACACAGCCCGGCTATATCACCAAGGCTCATGCCACAGCAAAATGAATTGCCTGCCTTCACCGCGGATAACAACTTTGGTATGGTGCCAGCCATGAGCGGGCAATTCGGACAGCCTAACGACGGGCCGGAAATGTTTCCCAGCTACGGCCACGACTCGTTCCCCGCCTACGGTCACAATCAGCCTACTAGTCCCAGCGACTTGGGCGCCGCAGACCAGATGAGCCCTCCAGAAATTAGCATCGACTACGCGCCACCTGCAAAAGACAATCATGTGAACCGTCCGTCTAGGAGTATCGCCGATGGAGAAACACTGAGTCCGCCAATCAGACGTAAGCTTGACCAAACGCGAGAGTGGCTTTTATGTTTCGCATGCTGATTACAACTAGATCAAAGTCGCAATCGTACTCGCGCAAAGTCCGACTCCCATGCGGGCTCTCGGCCGATGACTCCTTCACAAGCTGGACGTGGACGCTCGCCCTCTTTGCAGCCACCACTGTCGAGTGGCTCCCTGGCTCCTTATGATGACAAGTCAATATCTTCTCGATCTTCATCTCCTGCCAGAGGTCGCAACGGCTCGCTCTCATCTCGTAATGGTCGCAGCTCCAGCAATGCCTCGGACCAGCGAGATTACATTCTTGACCTTGCTAATCCTGAGCGGACGCCATCCAATGGTGCGGAGAGCCGCAGACAACAGAAGCACCCAGCTACTTTCCAGTGTACTCTCTGTCCTAAGCGATTCACAAGAGCCTACAACCTACGCTCTCATCTCCGAACACACACGGATGAGCGGCCTTTCGTTTGCACGGTTTGCGGCAAAGCATTCGCCCGCCAACACGACCGCAAGCGTCATGAGGGTCTGCACTCTGGTGAGAAGAAGTTCGTTTGTCGCGGCACTCTTCAGAGTAGCGCAAGCTGGGGCTGTGGTCGCAGGTTTGCTCGCGCAGATGCCTTGGGCCGACACTTCAGGTCGGAAGCTGGTCGTGTCTGCATCAAACCATTACTGGATGAAGAGGCGGCGGAAAGACAGAAGGCATGGCTTGAAGAACAGCAGCAGGCTCAAGTTGCCGCAGGGCTGGTGGCACCACAGCCCTTGCTGGCCCAGCCACACATGGACATGATGAACAATTTCCTTCCCGCCGCTATTTTACAGCAATACCCAGCTCTCGCCGGACTCGACTGGAATTCATTGCCCCAGGGCCCACCCCCGGACGAGGAAGCTTACAGCGGGCGGAGCTCCTTCGATGCATCCAGCGGCACCGACCTTCACGACGATCTCAGCGAAAACGAGCTGGGAGCTTACCCTTCTTCAGACCCCAACATGGGTGGCATGGTCGGCGGCATGAACATGGGCCAAGCGCAAGGCTTCGGTATGCATCAGCAACAACAGCCGCCGCAAAATTTCGGCGGCCAGGCGGGAGACTACATGAACGGCTTCGAGGGCCGATGACGCGTGTGAACGATGAACGATGTGAAATGCGAGGAACATGAAGGGCTCATGTTGCTCTTTATGACTCTTTCTTTTCTTCTGCTTCTTGCTGCGGCGGCGTGTGTTCTCCAAGGGGATTCGCGTCGTATGCATGCCACGATTGTTTTGACTTTTCTTTTTTCTGGGGCGGCGAACACCTTTGGAAACATATTACCACATTCGATACCACTGCCTGTTCTTGAGGCACAAAGGCATAGAGGAGTTTCTTTCCTATTTGATTCTGATTCACTTGAGGTGGTTGACGCTTTGTGGAGGTTTGAGCATTTGTTTTCTCTACACGACGCTCTTGTCATACTTGGCCAGGTCGAGATTACATTTCGAACTGTTGTCTTCGACAAGGCTGATAGTTATCATGACAGGGTTCTTGGTTCGAGTGTCTGCTGATACACTTTCGTACATTGCAATAACATTATGATATATGATCATTTTGTGCAATATTCAATTCATTCATAGGCTTCCGTGTCAAGTCCAGTGGTCTCTACAATTCTGCAGAAAGCGGACCTCCAAATTAGTGGGCATTTTTGCTGTGGTCCCTCCCTGGAAAGCGCCTAGAGTCGACGCCCGCCTTTTCCGCAGAGAGGCACATAACTTCAGCCTCACCCTTCTGAATCTGAACAAGCGAGGCTTCTGCAGCATGGGCTGAGGTTGCAACGCCACGAGCTGATCATGCGCCAGCTCTGCGCCCTCGCGTATGCAGAAGCGGGATGGGAGCTGGCACGGGAGACAGCAGAGCAGCTCAGCCTGGCTCGTCGCTGTGGTCAGTCTGGCCACTCCCTGTTGTGACAGCTTTAGGTCTGTTTTCGCGGCTCGCTCGACGACTCTGGCCAGTTTCTTTCACAATAACTCTCGCAGCACCACTTACGCTGGACTGCGTTTGTAGCGCCCAATCCGCTACACCCATTTCGCAGACTTGTCGCAACATCTACCTACCTTGCAGGGCCTCTCTTGCGGGATCTCTTGTGCAGGAGCTTTTTTGCGAGACCTCTCTGCTGGGTCTCTCTGCTGGACCTCTCTCGTAGGACTTTCTTCGCAGCTTAGTTTTGCGTATCGCTTCGCATACAACAGCTTCTCAGAGGCAAACCATGGCGCTGGCCCAACGCGTGGGGAATGACTACAGCAATATTCACATCGAAGGTGGCCGCACTATCTTGGGTAACGTGTATGGAGAGTCGTCAGATGAGCGCACCTTGCGGACAATTCTCGACAGTCTCAGCTACGATGGAATGACAGACCGTCGAGATACTCTGGCGGAGGCCCAAGAGGGTACTTTTGACTGGACGTTCTTGGAAGGCAAGACCAGATTCCTCAAGCGGCGTCGAAAGGGCCACGAAGGAGACGAATTTGAAAATGTACAGATGAACTTCAAGACTTGGCTAGAGGCAGACGACGAGGGTCTTTTTTGTATCATGGGCAAACCTGGTTCGGGGAAGTCAACTTTCATGTATGTCCACGGTATCACGCACATGACAAGCACGAAGGCTGACGGGATACCAGGAAGTCACTCGCAATGAGCGCCGACTTAAACCGCATCCTCCATGCGTCGACGAAAGGCATGAAGCTTCTCCGGGGCGATCACTACTTCTGGATACTGGGAGGGCACGTGCAGAAATCGCTCGAAGGCCTATTAAGAGCGGTGCTGCATGCTCTCTTATTTGGACTCTCGCGGGCTGGTGACTCTGCGGACATCGGGACGATCAAACATGTGTGCCAGGCTCGATGGCAATCGATTGGCATAGACCGTGCGTGGAGCTGCAAATTGCTGAAGGAAATGATCTCGCGCCTTGTCTTGACCGCGAACGCAAGAATCTTTCTCCTCATCGATGCTCTCGACGAGTGCGATCCGCAAGATCGCCTGGGCGACCTTGCAGATGTGATCGTTTGGCTCTCGCGGCTACCAAATGTCAAGCTTTGTGTTTCGTGTCGGCCATGGACTGCGTTCACTGGCCGCTTCAAGAATGCTTCGGTCTTACATTTGGATCGGCTGACTTATCGTGACATGAAGCTGTACATCGAGAACCGGCTGATCAGCGCTGAAACAGAGGCTGATCTATGTTCCACGTTCCGCGATGGCAATTCCCTTGCTGAAGACCTCATACACAGTATTGCATTTGCAGCACAGGGCGTGTTTCTGTGGGTCGAGCTGGTGGTGAACGCGATGTGCAGTGAGATCCGCACAGGCAGTTCCGTTGAGCAACTGCGCCTGACCATGGATGGATTTCCTACGGACCTTGACGACTATTTCCAGAAGCTCATTTTTGGTCGCATTGGCACTACTCGTCCCAATGTCCCAAAGACTGCAGCTGCGCTGAAGCTGGCCATGGTAATCCAAGACGACATAAACAGGCATGATGGCAGGACGCCAAACCCAGACGACTACCGGAACTTCTGGCTGCTTAGTATTGGACATCTGAAACCTGGGTTTTCGTGGAAAGATCGAGTTGACCCACGAAAATCCGATCATGATGAGGATAAGAAGTTGCGACAGACGAAGTTGTTCCTCGAGGAGGCGTGCAAGGATCTCGTCGTAGTACGCGCAAGCGGCAAATCATACAAGGTGGCCTTTCTCCACCGGACAGTCTTCGACTTCTTGCGTGATAGCTCTGCGAGTCTCACCATCAAGAAGCATGCACCGGAACATTTCTCCCATGGGGACTTCCTTGCTAAGCTTGCCAAGTTACGGTATGTTTGTCGATTGCGAGAAGCCTGGATCGACTGTCAATCGTCGTACGATATGTTTGACACAGTTTTACGCCAAGTTGAAGATGCGAACCCATCTCACACACACCAACCATGGTTCTTGGCTTGCGAAGATATGATGGTCGAGGCCTTCAGGAACCGGTGCGTATGCCTTAGTCTAGATCATGTGCTTGGTCTGTTTCGTGCAAAACGATGCGGAGAGTTAGGTCGACACGGATTCTGCAGCCAGGAGGACATGCCACATGAAGCAGGCTGCCGAGGTCCTAGTCTCCACTACGAACATCTAGATGGCGCTACAATACAACTCAAGTGGTCCGGTGCTCCAAAGGTCGCCGTCGTGGAACTGCTCAGCCAAGCGTTGGAGTACGGGTGTGATCCCAATGAATCTGCTGGACTCTACTTTCGAGGCGACTCTTGCGAGCAAACTAAATGGGAACGCTGGCTAAGTTCTGCGTATCTTGGTTTGCAACAGTCCGGTCGAGTGGGAAATGTTCCGATTATCGAGTCACTTCTGCGGCATGGCGCCAACCCGCACGCGATGCCTTGCACAACGCTCCACCGAATCGGATCCAAGTGTTTTCGGAAGTCACTGTATGATCTTCTGCAGTTCATCGTACCAGCAGATTGCCTGGCTCCACTTCGAAATCTTCTAGCCGCTTGTTCCGAGCAAAATATTCGTCACACGTTACAACTCAATCAGCGCAAAAGAGCCGTCCGGTCTTACGTGATTGCAGAGCAGAAGTTCGCCTCTCGGGTGGTTGACCGATGCCCTCGGGGATTGCAAGAAGACGAAAGAGATGGTTGGGCAAAGTCGCAATGGATCAAGTGGCAAGACCACCGAGTCACATTCCTCCGAAGCCTAACGGAGCCGGACGCCGGTGACACTGTTTGTTTGACGTGGTGGACAACCGAAAAGCCCACCGGTCTCGTCACGTGGTGTGTAGATTGCCAGAGCAGGTCGTTCGTGTGCTTCACTTGCCCCTTCCCACACATTTTGACGCCCGACGCTCCCTGTACAGATCTTTCCGACGTCCTCGCAAGACGAGCGAGCGCGCACACTTCAGTAACGGTCTTCTGGGAGACCTGTAGAGCAGAGCTGCTTGCGAGAAGGGTTTGCGAGGACCAATCCAAATTTGGCGCTGTTTACGAGTTCCTGGGGTACGCGACTGACGACCTGAACCTCGATCCAGAAGCAGCAATCTCGGTGCTCAAGGAATGGTATGCCAAGAATCCGATCGAGCCGGACGCAGAAGCAAACATCCAAGGCATGGTAGCCCTGGCCGGACTAGGTCTCGACGGACTATCGACAGATGAGCAGCAATTCACAGACGAAACGTCCACTCCCTAGGACACTGTTCTCTTGATATACTGGACCTATACAAGATATTCCCAACCCCAGCCCCCGGGACCCAGAAACTCCGAAAACAAAACAACCGGTCAGACAGGACTACACAACCCCATCAAAGCCTCACCCTCGCCCCAATCCCCCCACCCACAAACCAAATCTCCTGCTCCCACCACCCAATCCTAACCCCAACGACAGCCTCCGCTCCCAACTTCAGACTGCCGCCCAGCGCCCTCTTGACAGCATCATACCCAACACTGCCAAAACTCCAATCAACCGGCAGTCTCGGAGTCACAATCCCGTTGCCCCATTCATCGACAGGCGGAACAGCGAAAGGCACATCGTACAGAATCTTGCCGGCCGGCTGGTGTTTGTAGATGGCAGTGGCGTTGATGGACGTGACGTACAGCGTGGTGGTGCGCAGTGGGGAGAGGAGGGTGAAAGTGGCCGAAGAGCCGATGAGGTGGAAGGTTGCGTCTTCGATGAAGTGCGGGCCCTCCTTCTTCGGCGGGTCGTCGTCTCCGTCGCCGTCTCCGTCGCCGTCCGAGGGCGGTGGATCGGAGCCGCCTAGACGGGGAGTGGGGAAGTTCACGGGGAACTTGGAGAGAGCGTAACCCAGGGCTGGTAGAGCGGGGATGGTGCCGTTGTGGGTTTGCAGGGTGAGGGTCGTGTTCCAGCCTGAGATGTATTGGCTGAGGAATTCGCGGCCTACGGCGGCGCCTTTCTTGCCGCCGAGCGTTGCTGGGTCCCAGATGGCGGTGACGGGGATGTTGGTGTTGTTTCCGGGGCCGACGTAGAGGTCTTTGACCGTTGCGTGGCCGAGAAGAGTGTTGTTGGCTAGGATGTTGATGTCGACGAAAGGGACGTTCGCCGTGTAATTGGTGGGGTTGGTCAAGTTCACCAGGGCGGAGATGGTCAGAGACGACGCGGTTGTGTCGATGATGCTCAGGTTGAAGACTTTGGGTTGGAGTTTCTCGTCGATAGCATCGCCGGAGCCTTTGCCGCCTCGCGAGATGGCTGTTACACATGGCTTAGCTATCTAATCTATATTATAGATACAGGAAAAGGAAAACGGACAGCCTGGTCATGATATCGTTAAGAATGTGGATCACCTACGTTTCACCGGCACTTCACCCTCCGCCGGGATCTTTCTGATGGCGAATGCACCCAGCGCGGTCTCGGTCTCGACGTCGACCAATGCTTTGATTTTCAAAAAGACACTCTTGTCGCCGAAGAGTAGAGCCTGCACAACATCGGTGAAGACGTCGTTGTTGGTGATGTCCAGGGGTGCTTCGTTGATGTTGGACTGGACGAGAAGAGAAGGTCCGTCGTCGTTGGCGTCAGGCGGAAGGCGGGTGCTGTTGGCCTTTTGCCACTTGTGAAGATCAAGCTTGCCGAGCTTCTTGCCCTTGTAGAAGACATCGGCATCAGCGCGAACTCGGCCAACAGAGATGTTGAAGTTCATCTCTTCAGGTAGAGCGACAACAGCCTTGATGTTGGCGCTGATACGAGGATTGGACTCGGGTTTCTTAGGATCGGCGAAAGGATCAGGTAGACCAAAGTGGGTGTCCTCGAGGGTAAAGTTCTTGATGAGTGAGCCGAAAGTGCGTCCCGGCAAGGATACAGGTACTGTGATATCCTTCATCAAGTTTGACACCCAGTCGGGTGTGTCCGTGGAAGGAGAGTCGGATCCTTGAACATAAATAGTGGTGTCCTTGCCATTCATGTATTTACCGATGATACTGTCCAGAGGCGATTCGTGTGTTTCAGGGCACGCTTTGATGAAATCGCCTGGAAGCTGACGCACGTTGCCGGTCACATTCAACTCGACATCCTGCTGAGGGTGAATTTGGATGTCATGGGTGAGAGCATCCGCGATCATGATGTGAGGTTCGTCTTTCTTGCAGTTGTCCACCAAAATTCCAAAGCCGAGAGGCGGGATTGTAAAGTCGACCGGGTAGTCGTTCTTGACTAGCAGTGCCACGTCGGCTGCCATACCTTTGCCTGACGGAATGTCAACTTCGCGGAAGTTGAGCTTCTGAATTTTGTACTTGGGCATGGTAGGGATGTCCTTGTTAGCGAACGTGATTTCCTGCAAGATCGTCTGTTCTCCGAGACTGAATATGCCGGACTTCAACGGGACGTTGGCTTTGCCTAGCACGCGCAATTGACCCAGTCGACCGTCAATCCAGTCTTTTGCTATTCTTCTGATGCCGTCCACGTCTCCAGGTTGCAAGTCACTCAAGAAGTCGATGTGTGTTTTATGGCCGTTCCTGATGTTGACTTTTATGGAAGGTACGTCCGCTGTTCCCAGCAAGACATTGCCGTATTCTGGTAGTGATACCTCAAGATCACTCTCGCCAGTCTTGATTTCTCGTGCAAACCAAGTTGCAAGCCTACCAATATTCCTGACATTCTTCTGATCGACTCTTGAAGCATCCATCATAAAGTCGCCTTGTACTCGCGCCTTTACTCCATCGGCCGTGAATGAGTCGATCGATAGGCTGGTGGGCTCAAACACAACCGCTTGCTGTGCATATTTCTCGACAATTGAAGGCGTGATGAATGCGAAGATCATGATGAGAGCGGCGACCAGGCACAATAGGAGCAGTGCCAGCAGGCTGGGCCATCTGCGTTTCGAGCCTTTGCCATCGCCACCAGTTTGGAGGGCGCGCAACAGCCCGGATGCCGAATGCTCGCGGGTCGGCTGGCTTTGTTCGGTGGCACCGGGCGATGTTTCTCGTCCGAGCAGAGGTGTGTTCTCTGATGCAGGTTCGGCTTCAATGTCTTCGCGTATGGGATCCCGGCCGCGAGTAGGCTCGTCCGAGGCATTGGAAGCCATCGTGGTGGTTGCTCGTGCGGATGATTCGCGTTGTGTAATTACTTGGGATTTTGGTACATGTACATTCTCCCACCGAGAGAAGTGACTAGACAACAAGGGTATACAAGTGTGCGTCAAAGGAATGGTGGAGGATGTGGTGTGGTGGAGTTGAGAGTGCAGATGATGGTGCTATCAGGACGATGGTCCTTGGTCGCTGAAGCGAGGCGCGGGCAGCAGCTGATTGCGTCGATGATGGCTGGCTCGGCGCTCCACACGTGCAGCCGCGTCGGCCCCGGACCAACTATAAACTTAGTTGGAAGCTCGGGCATTGACTCACGTTCAGTTCGGACGACTCACGTAAGAACTTATATACACACATAGCCATTGGCCCATTTGCAACTCTTCCATTCCTCCATACTCGAACTTCTACTTTCACCAACCTGCAATCATGGTCGCCACTCGCCTCCTTCGTCCCTCCAACTCCTGCCTTCGTGCACTCAACAAGCGCTCCATCACCACCTCAGCTTCCGGCACACCTCAAACATCACCGTTCGCACCTCGTCATCTGCTCTCAATCGCCGACCTCTCACCTCAAGAACTCACTACTCTTGTTCGCAATGCCTCTGCCCACAAGACCGCTGCAAAATCGAGCTCTCTGCCAGCTCACTTCACATCCTCTTTGGCCGGCAAATCCATCGCTCTGACCTTCTCAAAACGCTCCACCCGCACTCGCGTCTCGACCGAAGCAGCAGCAGCCATGATGGGCGCACATCCCATGTTCCTCGGATCGCAGGACATCCAACTCGGCGTCAACGAGTCCCTTTACGACACCTCACTAGTGATTTCCAGCATGGTGTCCTGCATCGTCGCCCGCGTGGACGGCCACGCCGATGTCGCAGATCTTGCAAAGCACAGCTCGGTCCCCGTAATCAATGCGCTCTCAGACCTCTACCACCCGCTCCAGACGATCGCCGACTTCCTGACCGTTCACGAAGCTTTCCCTTCAACCCAGACCTCCGCTTCCTCCAAATCCCTAGGCCTTGAAGGCATGAAGATCGCTTGGGTCGGCGACGCAAACAACGTGCTTTACGACCTCGCGATCGGCGCCCAGAAGCTCGGCGTCGAGATCTCGGTTGCGACACCTAAAGGCTACGAGATCCCCGCCTTCATGCGCGACATCATCAACAACTCCGCGCCCAACGGCAAGTCTACGCTGAGCGAGACCAACGTTCCCGAAGAGGCGGTCAAGAACGCCGACATCATTGTCACGGACACATGGGTTTCGATGGGCCAGGAGGAGGAGAAGGCGAAGCGCTTACAGGACTTTGCCGGCTTCCAGGTCACCAAGGAGCTGGCGCAGAGGGGAGGCGCAAAGGAGAACTGGTCGTTCATGCACTGTCTGCCGCGTAAGCCTGAGGAGGTCAGCGATGAAGTCTTCTACTCGCCAAAAAGCTTGGTCTTCCAGGAGGCCGAGAACAGGCTGTGGGCTGTGCTCAGTGCGTTTGAAGGTTTCGTTGTCAACAAGGGCAAGATTGCTTAGATGTAGAATACAACAAACGATGATATCACAAGTGAGATAATGTACGGCATGTCTAGGTGAGCAAGAAATCTGGGATTTGTAGTACACGGGTGCCATTCTTTTGGCTGCGAAGCTACACAAAACATATCTTCTCCGCCCTGAGATGCCGAGAACGCAGGAACGCTGCAAATTGACGCGGAAAATCGCGCCGCGCGAGAAAGTTTCGAGGAACCGTTCTCTCCGGTACGCTTAACCAGGAGGAAGGGTGCTCTGGTCGACGACATCCTCAGCGTCCTTCTCCTCGATCTCACTAGGACCGTGAAGAGGCGAACGGGGAAGGGCCATGAGACCTGTAGGGCACGTGTCAGTATATGTGTTGTGGTGTAAAACGAGTATTCGAGATATCGGTATGACTCACCTGTTCTAGCGCTCTCCAAGATACCAAACGGCGCAATCAATTTCATGAAACTATCAATCCTTGAAGGCTTCGCTGACACCTCGACGATGCAGTTGTTGGTGCTGATGTCCAAGACCTTGCCGCCGAACTGGTGGGTCAGGTGTGTGATGTGCTCCAAGTGCTGGTTCTTCAGACGCAGCGCCTCGGAGGGTGCGAGGTTGCGAGGGTGGTAGTCGACCTGCTGCTGGTGGGTATTGTGCTGCTCGAGCTCTTCGGGCGTCATGTCCTCGGTGGCAGTCGACTGGTGCCAGGCGTCGGCATCGGTCATCTCGCGGTGGTGCGCAAGAAGCTCCTCGAAGTACTCGGGGCCGAGAATCGAGACCTTTGCGAGCAGCAATTCACGCTGCACCAACGGCGCGGTGGTGTAGTCCAGCACAGCCCAGACCGGGACGAGGTCCTCGAGCTGGCGGCGGGCCTGTTCAACAACGCCATCCTGACCCTGCAGCACAATGGTCATGCGCGAGAGGTCGGCGACCTCGGTGGAGCAGACGACCAGCGAGTCGATGTTGAAGCCGCGGGCGGCCAGAATTCCGGACACGCGCGACAGCACACCAGGCTCGTTTTGCACGAGGCAGTTCAGGATGTGACGGTTGCGCGGCGACTGTGAGGGCAGCGGAGTTTCGTACAGAATGCTCGAGACGGCGGCGGCGGGCGAGACACTGGGTGCTGCTGCTGCGGCGGGCAGAGGTTGGATACGGCGGTGCAATGCCTTGTAGGCGATGGCGGAGGTCGAGGATGACTGGCGAGTCGTCTGGCGGCCGAGGGCAAAGGGCTGGCGCGAGGCATTGCGGCAAAGCAATGCTTCAGCCTGCAGGGCGCGCAGAGCTGTTCGTCTTGAAGCCATTGGTGTGTTTGTGTGTGTGTGAAAGAGACGAGCTCGCTGTCAATGACTTGCTTGCTCCAGCTTCTTTTGCAGCGCTCCGTAATCGGCTCCCAGCGAGACAGAGGCGGGTCTGGGGAAACTCCGGGCCGGGCCGATAATCTTAGTGGCAGGCTTGGGCTCGGGCTCATGTCAAGATAATTGTTCACGCGGCAAGAAGGCCGAGCGCGACAGCTCCATCGAACTTCGAGGAACAGCCCTTTCGCATCTCGTCCACCACCCAAGCATACCAACAAACTTCCTTTCTTCGCACACCCACCACCGGCTACATCCATCCAACATGGGCGACGAACCGCGCAAGCGCTCACGCTTCGACCAGGAAGAGCCGCCGCGGCGTAGCAAATTCGACCGCCGCTCGCGTTCTCCGCCGCATGGCGATAGCGAGCGCGCGACACGTAGTCGCAGTCCGGTAGCGAAGACGGTCGAGGGATCAGGACCCAAGAGGGACGCGGCAGCTGCGGCCGCCGAGGCAGCAGCACGTATCAATGCCCAGCTGAGCCAGAAGAAGGCCCCGCAGCATGTCGACGTCCCGCCAATTCGTGCAGTATGGCCTTGTCCTCTCCTGTCTTGGTAAGAAGGCAATTTTCGAGGAAGATGCTGACTTTTCCCGTCTAGACCAACTCCCCCAGTGTCGCTCCAGGCGGTGCCAAGTCTCCCTCTGCTGGCGATAGTGCTACCCTCAATGTCGAGATCTACCAGCAAGACGGTGACTACATCAAGGACATCGAGGTCAATGATTTGCGTAATCGCTACACCCTGACTAAAGGCAGCACTCAGAAGATGGTAAATACACACTCTTGCACCTTGGCCCACTGATCTTTCCAGACCTTCCCTGCTTGTCCTCCCACCATTCACATACGCGCACTTACCCACAGTCATCCATGGGTTTGTGTCAAACGTTTGGGGAGAAATGTCAATGCTCACGTCTAGCCATCAACAAGCCGCAGCTGCCAGCGCGCTCCATTTGCACAAGCTGACCTCGTGGAATCTAGATTAAAGAAGAAACTGGCGCCGGTACGCTCCCGTCCATTACCGATTGTTTTACTCACTTAGGACCAAACAAGCTCACACTTTTCAAGATGTTACTACCAGAGGAAATTACTACCCCGACAAGCGCATGGCCACTGCTGCGGTGAGTGGGATCGACATTTACAACTAACGGACACGCGCTCATTTCTTACAGAACCCGCCGCTTTACCTCCATGTTACCAGCATCTCGAAGGAAGGTCTGGAGGCAGCTGTCAAGAAGATCGAAGAGATGATGAAGCAAGAACTTCCGAATTTGATCGACGAACGTCGCTTCCGTCGCCCTAGAGAGGAACAACCCCAAGTGGAGCGCGATCACCTGGGCCGTCGCAAATGGCCTGAGGAGCGTATCCCGATCGATCTCGAGCCCATTCCTGGTTTCAACCTACGCGCTCAAGTCGTTGGAGCTGGTGGATCTTATGTCAAGCATATCCAGCAAGAGACGCGTTGCCGAGTCCAGATCAAGGGACGGGGCAGTGGATTCAAGGAACATGACACTCAGATGGAGAGCGATGAGCAGATGTACTTGCACGTTGCGTACGTGTTTTTGGAGTGACAATTCTGTCTTGGAAAGCGCTGGACTGACATTCTCTAGTGGCCCGGATCCCCTCGAAGTTGAGCGCGCAAAGGAAATGTGCATCTCCCTTCTCGACTCCGTCAAGCAGTCATACGCAGAGTTCAAGGAACGTCCTCCCCGTGGTGGCGGTGGATACGGTGGAGGATACGGCGGCGAGGAGCGTGGCGGATACGGAGGCCGTGGTGGGCGCGATCGCGAACACGGATCGTACGGCGGCGGCTCGAGCTACGGTGGTGGCGGTCAGTCCGGTTACGGAGGTGGAGGCCAGTCTGGATACGGTGGCGGCGGTGGTGGTAGCTCTTACGGTGGCGGATATGGCTCACAAACTCCTGGAGGCCACGCAGCCTATGGAGGTGGTGCGCAATCGCCTCAAGCAGCAGTTGCGCCAGTCGCAGCTCAACCCGCAGCCGCTGCGGCCGTGATTACACCTGAGCAACAGCAGGTGAACGCAGCTTGGGCGACTTACTACGCTCAGAACCCTCAGGAAGACCCCTACGCAGCGTACGGTGGTTGGGCCACAGTGATGGCAGCTTATGGCATGGCCGCCCCACAGGCTCAGCCTCAACAACAGTATGCCGACTACTACCAAAGTCAGATGGCGCAAGCTGGCACTCCGACGCAGAACGGTGGTGCGCCGCCACCTCCTCCGCCGCCTGAGGACAATTCTGCTCCCCCGCCACCCCCTCCTGGTCCTCCTGGAGCTGGCGGCTACAGCAGCGTATGTTGAGAGTCCGTTGCCATCTCAACACAACTATGCTAACAGTTCGTAGGTCCCTCCGCCGCCTGGCATGTGATAGCATCAAGGCATTCCACTGGACTGCAGATTCATTGTGTACCCATATTACTGATCGCTACACAACTAGGCGGAAAGACTTGTCACAGGATTGGATTGTATTCATCTGAGTATGTACGCACGAGAACACCAAATTCGCATTCAGTTCGTTGAAGCCTTAACATGTACAGCGGCGAATATTCTGAAGTCTGATAGTCTCTCAGCGGTGCTATAGCAACAAGGTCTGCGCTGACTCGTGAATTGATACCGTAGCGCGATGATGTTCCGACCTCGTCTACCTTTCGTACGACCGACGAACGGTGGTGTTCACTGTCTTTGACCATCGACATCGCTCCGCCATACAGCATTTAAGGGTAATTGTTCTTCATCTGCCAATATTCACACCCTAACCCAGTCTGGCAGAGACTAAATCATAAACGCAAAGCAAAGCATATCATGCACTGTATTCCTTCGCTTGAGCGGTCGTCTAAGCCTTGTAGACGCTCGTTCGGCTCATTACACATCGACAACCATGGCAAGTATGAGAGAGTGCACTAAACGGCATTTGTTCGAAACGCCGTTTTGCCGGCTCAGCATTCTACCCTTTGTACTGCTTGATAGCCTTCAAGAGCAAAACGGCAATGTCACCTGCCATCGCAGTCTTACGGCCCAAGAACCATAGGCACTGCGCGCAAGCGTCGATCCTCCTTACGAGCCTCTGCCTCTTCTCTTCAGCACAAATGGACGCGGGGGCCTCCTGAGTCTCCAACCCATCCAGAACCCCCAAATGATACAGCGCCGCTTTCGCGAAAGCATTAACCAACAAGATCGTCCAGGGCTCCGTCAGCAGCGACCCCTGGTTTACCGCAAAGTGCAGATCCGGTAGCTGGCGCCCGCCCGCGTCCTTCTCGCTGGGAGTCGTCACGAAAGCTATATCGGCGAGTTCGCTGGCACTGGCTTCGCGGATCTTGGAAGCCAGGTTCTCGGCTTTGCGTCGCCGGCTGCTTTCCTCACTCCCCAGACCGTTGCTGTCGACGAAGTCGATGAAATCGGCAAACATCAGCGCTCCTAGGTGCCAGGGGACTACGATGCAGACGAACCACCCCTTGATCCGCGGTGGCACGTTGCTGTAGTCGCGGATCAGACTGCGGAAGAAGGAGCCATAGGTCATTCCCCAGTACTTGTACAAGAGCAGTGCGCCGCCGATGACGTCCTCGATCGGCCGACCGAATTGCCGTTTGCGTAGGGTGTTTTGGAGGTAGGAGATGTAGCGGAAGAGCAAGACTTTCACTGGTGCGGATCTGACGACGGCTTCGGCGGCTTCGTGGTAGCTGCAGGGCCACGAAAGCGTCGCTGACGGGATCTCGAGGTCGTCTTGTACGAAGATTCGGGCTTCCCAGCGTTGGTGGACCAGGCTGCTGGACTCGTTGTCGTCTTCGGGCTGGCAGTCTTCGTCTGTGACTGTAACGGGTTTTTCGTTTAGCGACGAGGAGACGGTGTCGAGCATGACGGCGAACCAGTACACAAGACCGATGGTAGATCTCTCTTCTGCCGACAGTTCGGCTTGCGGTTTAGCGCCGTCTGAGAACACGCTGAAGCCTGTCTCTGCGACGTCAAGGCGGAACTTCATGGCGTGGATTTTTCGAGTCGCTCGTTCGATAAAGACGGGTTGGCTTTGCGTTGCTAGGATCTTTGTGACTTCCCGCTTGCTTCTGCTCAACATACTTTCCGTGTAGTCATACGGGAATGACTCTGTCTCTTTTTGTCGCGTTGAGGGCTTGTGCACCAATCCGAAGACAAGCTCTGCATAGACGACGCGGTACGACTCCAGAGGTGAGCATTCTTCCAGTGCCCGCCTGGCTTGTTCCCAGGTCGAATTTCTGACATTCTGCTCGAACTCGTTTCCCTCATCTAGAGGATCATGCGACCAAGCCGACTGTTGCGCTCTGCCCTGCACCAGTCCCTGAGACCACTGCGTAGCGAAAGCTAGGATAGCCAGTGAGAGTGCCTTCGAAGCTGCTTTGTTTTCGCTCTGTGTCAGCCGCAGCTGACCTATCTTCTGAGCAGCCCGATCGAGCTGTATTACACGGCGAATCATTCTATTTGGCCATGCGGCGTCGCCTGAGTGGCGCGTACTGCTGTTTGCAGGAGTCATAGGCTTGACTCGAGACAGCTCGGAGCCTCGACGGGGTCGCATTTTATACGGGCAAGTGTCTTCTGAGAGCCAGCACGCGAGGTTGTTCTCAAGCACATCGTGGTAGATTCCGAGGAGACTGTCGGTGATGAGCGAGTGGTTTATTGAGGCCATGATCTCGTAGTCTGCGCTGTAAGGGGATATTGCATGGCGTTTGGAGCGCGGTGCTAGGACGCTTTTCTCTGTGGCGTAGGGGTCCTCAGTCTCATCCTGCGGGAAAGGTACATATGTTGAAGCTGGTTGAGAGTAGGTGAGAGATGGATCTTCGGTCGAGTTTAGCCATGTGGAGCCTTCTACGTCCAGACTCGAGGCATACGAGCCGTTGCTGATAGGGAAGTTGGGGAAATAATCAAAGGACGTCTGATTCCCTGGTGGCATGTGTTGATATGGTGTCTGGAATGGCGCAGTAGGAACAGCATGCGGCAAGGCATCGTCGCCGCCTGAAGAGCCCGAAGTGAGATTTGGAACCTCTGCTGTCAAAGGGTAACTGGGAGATAACTCAAACGAGCCATCCCACCTTAGGGCGGGATCATCCCAGTATGAGTTGTTGCTTGACGATGGCGTGGCGAAGGACGGCAAGTTGTCTTGGAAGTTCCTGTTGGTGTCAACTTTAGTCTGACTTGTGGATGTCGGTGCCGCTGAAGGTCGGAACGCGTATGCCGCAGACGTTAGTATGTTTCCCGATGAGTCGGTTCCGGTCGAGGAGCTGGTTCGTTGCCGCTTGATGTGTCGCACAGAATGGAGCGGGTCCTTTTGAGTATCAGCAGACGATGCAGACAACGTCCTTGCCGCCGGTACGACCTCTCCCCAGTATAGATTGAGGCTGCAACACTTTGACGTCTTGGTACAGTAGGAGCATGGGAGTAAGCGATGGTCGGGGGTGGGTGTAGTGGAGGAGTGGAGATTCAACGCATAGCCATCACAGGCCTTCCTGGAACGTCTGCATTGCTCGCACGAGTGGTTCTGTCGACGTATCCGGCCGTTTGACATGACTGACGTGATGTGATGGTAGAAGATGGGTCGTCAACTTGTCGGAGGCGAATGGCCTGTGGAGTACAGGAGCACGGAGCTGATGGAGTGGTGGCCCGTTTACAAGGCAAGGTTTCTGAAGAATCGGGTCAACAGATTCCGGTGAGCCGCTGATAGTCTGTGCATAGAAAAGGTACTCACCACGGTACTGCCTCATGGTACTACTGTCGTGCCCTTTGCCTCCCACTTTTTGCCCCGCCCTCCACACGCCCCACTTCGCTCCCCAGATGGAGTGAAGTCTAATGAATATCGCTAAAGTATGTCGACACTCACGGTGGTCTCAGCGATTCTTGTATGTCGAGTCAACTTCTATGCCAGGGTGGAGGGAAAGAGCAATGCCCGGCTAACGTCTTCTCACTGGATCAAGAGTCGGTAAGCGGCAGTATCAGAAGCTCCAGCAATTCTCAAAGATATTGGAGCCGATGAGATCATCTTTACAACAAACCTTTGCATCTACTGAGACGTCACGAGATCTTCGGAACCGACAGCGGTTCCGAACCATCCCTGCGGATCCGACATCAAACTTGCGTCTTACTATATGCCTGACTATCTTACGAGTCGCGATCCACAACCGATGTCTCCATCGAAGCACGGCGTGCAGGTAATGGCATGATCGAGGCATGTATGCGCTTCAGGTATAAGAACAGCGACATCCAATCTGATCAATCGGCAAGTACTACAATCTTCAAGCATTCCCTACTACACCTTTTCCAATCTCACAACTCATTCACAATGACTGCAGCCGTCGTGATACCTTCGCACATGCGACCTGTGCCAGGCTCGATCAACATTGCCGCAGCAAAGTTCCCACAATCAGTCAAGCCAGCCAAGTCCACACAGCCTTCTGAGATTGCCGCCAACTTCGTCAGCTCATTCAACAACGCCTTGCAACGAAACAATCTCTTGGACGTGTCACTGCTCTTCCTGGAAGGTGGATATTGGAGAGATCATCTCGCTATCACGTGGCAGCTTCGCACTCTCCAAGGTCCGGCTCGCATCTATGACTTCCTCAAGGGGGCCGCCACGTCGAGAGATGGATTCAGGATCAAAAAGATCGAAGTCGATGCATCTAACGCGGTGAGGGCGCCAAAAGTTGCACCCGTCGATGCAGACGGCGAGGTCATGGGTGTTCAGTTCTTCCTTACCGTTGACACCGCCATTGGCACTGGACTTGGTCTCGTCCGTTTGGTTGAAGAAGCTGGAAGTTGGAAGATCTTCACCCTCTACACAAGATTGGAGGAGCTCAAAGGGCACGAAGAAGCCATCTACGATCGCCGTCCTAGAGGTGTCGAACACGGAGGAAAGCCGGGTCGTCAGAACTGGGCCGATAGAAGAGCCGCTGCGATCGACTACACGGATGGAAGCGAGCCCGCTGTAATCGTCGTTGGTATGGAAAAAAATCGTAACACCAGTGAGAATTCCGCTAACTGATACATGTATAGGCGGCGGTCAAGGCGGTCTGACAGCTGCTGCACGACTGAAGACCATGGGCGTCAACGCTCTTGTCGTCGACCAGAATGAGAATGTTGGCGACAACTGGCGCCAACGCTACCACCAACTGGTCCTACACGACCCAGTCTGGTACGACCATCTTCCCTACCTCAGCTTTCCTAGCGGTTGGCCTATCTTTACCCCAAAAGGTATTATTGCCGCTGTCCATAACAAGTCTTGGTTCATACTGACCTGAAAAGACAAACTCGCCCAATTCTTCGAGTCCTACGCCACCTTACTCGAACTCAACGTCTGGACAAGCACCGAAATCGTCCACACAGCATGGGAGGCCGATCAACAGTGTTGGACCGTGACCGTGAAGCGTAGCAAGGCAGACGGCACGAGCGAAACCCGAACCTTCCACCCGAGACATATTATCCAAGCAACCGGCCATTCGGGCAAGAAGAACATGCCCACAATGAAAGGCGTCGAGAACTTCGCCGGCGACCGCCTATGCCACTCCTCCGACTTTCCAGGCGCCCAAGACAACAGCAAAGGCAAGAAAGCCATCGTCGTAGGGTCCTGCAACTCCGCCCATGACATCTGCCAAGATTACCTCGAGAAAGGCTACGAGATCACCATGGTCCAGCGCTCGACCACACACGTTGTATCGTCGAAAGCCATCACGGACGTCGGCCTCAAAGGCCTCTTCGACGAACACGGCCCGCAAGTCGACGAGGCAGACATCCTCCTCCACGGTCTTCCAACGCCAGTCCTGAAAGCTCTGCAAGTCAAAGTCTGCGGCCTGCAAGCCGAGCACGATAAGGAGATGCTTTCGGGGCTGGCCAAAGCGGGTTTCAAATGCGACAGTGGGCCAGATGGAGCAGGTCTGTTCATCAAGTACTTCCAGCGCGGCGGCGGCTACTACATCAATGTTGGAGCTTCCGAGCTCATCGCTTCAGGCCAGATCAAGGTCAAGCAAGGCCAAGAGATCGAAGAGGTGCTTCCTCACGGTCTGAAGTTTGCCGACGGCGAAGAGCTGGAAGCCGACGAGATCATCTTCGCGACCGGGTATCAGAACATGCGCACGCAGACTCGCACGATCTTTGGAGACGAGGTCGCGGATAAGGTCGGCGATGTCTGGGGATTCAACGAAGAGGGTGAGATGCGGACGATCTGGCAGCAGAGTGGGCACCCTGGCTTCTGGTTCCATGGTGGTAACCTCGCCATGTGTAGGTATTACTCGAGATTGCTGGCGCTGCAGATCAAGGGTCTCGAGGAGGGTTTGTACCAATCTGATGAGGTGTAGATGAGGGTCCTGGGCGGACTATATGAGCTTAGGTTCGAGTATAGCGTCTGGTGTAGTTCCGTATCAGCCTTCGCAGAAACAAATGTTGTTGTCAGTTCGTCACCTATACCTACCTTCTCGACTTCGAGATGCTTGCAAAGTATTGCGTCGTGACACATCTCAAGATCCAATACTAGGTCTATCACTACACAAAAAATGCTTTTTAATGTCCGCGGCCGCCTGTCAGTAATGTTTGCATTGCATTAAAAAAAAAAAAAGAACTTGTGCGGCTGCAACTGTGACCATCTCCTACTTCTACTCTTAGCTCCATGTCAGAGTACACCACCCCAAGGAAGAAGGGATGATGCGAAAAAGTATACAAAAAGAAGATGTTTGTGCGACGCTGGTGAGCCAGCGCCGGAAGACTTTGACGATTGAAGAACTGTCAGGAATTCTGAGATGCTCCTCAACAGGGAATCGAACCCTGGTCTCCCGCGACTTGTTGTGAGGTTATCACATGACAACTAGTGCGATGTTAGTGGTTGATCGGCAGGAAAGCTGGAGATCGGTGGATGCTTACGCGGAAATCATAGCCACTAGACCATTGGGGATTTGGTGCACTGTTTTACACCAATGGATGGTGGTTTCGAGTGTCACGGAGTATATAAAGACTGGATTGCGACAACATATCATAGATCAGTAATCACCAACGAGTTGATGAAAACCAGGTCGTTTCAAAAGCCGGAGCGTTGTGGTCGCATGTCCAGAAGCACAGAAGGGAAATGAGGAAAAGCTGACCATGTATCGATACAGAGCAGACTCTTTGGACTGGAAGTCAACAACGAAGTAGTGAGTCGTCTTGAGTAGAAAGTTGGTTGCAAGCCGTTGACCGTTATCATCAGTCAAAGCTGACAGACTATCTACCAAAATTCACACCTCGACTCGGGTCCCATCGACCATCAACAGTGCTACCCGCCCTCGAGCCTTGCTGGGATTGACCACCGGCCGACGCACTGGCACCTCCAGGAGGTCCTCCAAATACAATCGGCATACCCTCCTGCCACGTCTGCACAGCTGGAGTCTGCGCGACGGCCACGGGCGGCGGTTGAGCCTGCGGTCGCTGCGGCATGGGAGCAGGCATTGCCTCTTGTCCAACGACCCTGGCAGGCGGCGATGTGTGCTGTTCTTGTGCCGCTTTCTGCTGCCTCAGGTTCGCTTGGTTGGACTGCTGGATGCGTAGGCCGGCCATTGCATCTGACAGATCGGCTTCCATACTCTGCGCCTCGGAGCGGCGTGCATAGACGAAGTTTCGGCATTCGTCGCGGAAACGGGTGGTGATGGCTGCTAGATCGTTGTAGAACTTGCGGCCTGTGTCAAGGTTGCGCAGGATCTCCTTGTACGATGTGTAGGCGTTTTCGAGGTTCTGCAGGGCAGTCTCGCGTTCTCTCGAGGACGTGTCACCACGCCTGGCAGCTTGGAAAGAGCTGTTCGTTTCTTTCACGCGATCGAGGAGGCGGGTTTGTTCACTTTCCTCTTTGCGGATGTCGGCCTCGTCAACGTCGTACTTGTGTAGGCGCTCGTCGAAGAATGTCTCGAATTGTGATGCTGCGAGTGGTTGCATGGGAAGTTTACGCTCCAATCTTGCTGCCTCTCGCAAGAGCTCGGGATTGACATCGTCCTCTCTGGCCTTCAGTCTCAAAGCCTCGACCTTCTTCCTTCTCCGGCTTTCCAACCGGTTGACTTCGTTGAGAGCTGCACGTAACATGTTGACTTCCCGCTCCACCTTGGCTGTGATCGTAGCTCTTCGAGACGATGGTACATAGTCTTCCAGATCACGATCAGTACCGCCCAATAGTCGTATGAGGCTCTCATTCTCTCTCAGCCGCGCTTGCACCAGGCCATCACTGCTCTCCGCCTGCTTCAGGTATCCTTCAATGGCGTTGACTTGTTCATAGAGCTTGGGGACAGCGCTTGGTCCAGGAAGTCTGCTCCACCTCTCGGTACCGTATTTCCGACGTGCTGCTTCGTCCTCGCCAGCTTCCTGCCTGAGTAGATCAACGCCCTCCTGGTACAATTTACGGTTGTTGTTCTTAAGCTTCTCCGTATCTGCAATAGTAGCGTGTAATCGATGAACTCCATTTGCTTGTCGAATCTCCTCAGCATGCGATGCAACGCCTGGTGGGAGTCCAAGCGGCTTCTCAAGAGCTTGCAGTGAGCCCGGCAGATGGAGACTCGACAGTAATTCGTGAACCTTCTGAGTGAGATTTTCAAGCTCCGCAATGATCGTGTTGTTGACCAGGCGGTCCCTTCTATCAACATAGATTGATGCTGCGACGTGGACGCTGTATGGAACCAGCTTCGCGAAAAGCGGCTTGCCCAGCTCTCCGTGGTCGCCCAGCATCTCCTGTGAATTGCTGACTTCTTTGGGAACTCGCGCGGCTACCATGCTCGCTCTGTCCAGCTGCTTCAGCTCTGCCTTTGGAGGCTCGGGCATCAAGTAGATGGTGTCGTTGTCCTTCTCAGACCGTTTTAAATCCTCGCTCACTCTCGTCTTGAGCCCGTTGAGGTCTGCCAGCACTGACTTGTTGATGTACCTGCCCTCTTTCAAGGCCTCGTTCACGCAGTTCATGCTATCCCTCAAACGCGCGACTTCTTCTCCGTACTTTCTCTTCTCCAGACAATCGCATGCAGCTCGGTATTGTGCGGCTGCGGCAAAGTGATGGTGCTTCGCGTTGACATGATGTATCCATTCTGAGCTGATGCTGTCGCTCTTCAGTGCCCAGTCGCCTGCGTCGGAGTATAGGTCGCTAACCTTTGCAGCGAGCTTCGAGATCGATGCGTCTTTCAGCCCATCCTTGACAGCCTTTTGCCAGAAACACTCTTGTGCTTGTGCGAGCATCATGGCCTCCACGCTCTCAAGCGTCAAAGTATCCATGTCCTCTGGCGGGTTACTTCTGAGCTCCGGTATTATTTCCGTCTTCAAATGGCTGAGAACGCCTGCAGCGAAGCAAAAGTTCGAGGCTGCTGACTTGAGACCCTCTGAAGTTGCCCTGTTCGAGGAGAGTGCGATTTGCGAATACATGGCGGCGAGGTTGAACAGCACGTTCGCGAGCTCGAATCGAATGTTGTTTTCGGTGTGGGCGTGTGAGGTATGGTAACCGAGGGCTGGATACCAGGTGAAATCTGCTCCTATCTACTTCATATATCACTCTTGGTCAGCGATTACTCTCCATTTGCCTGGGTGTCCAAGTAGCATATACGTACATCAACTGGGAATTTCCCACCCATCCAGACCAGCTGAGCAGCATAGGCCTGGAGCTTCCGTATACCACTCGCGTGTGGCTCGAGAGAGGTGACGGCATCCTTTCGCAGCTGGTCGATGATTTCCAGGTCGCGAGCAAAGGTATCGGGGTGTTGGTCGTATTTGGTGGAGATGTAGGATCTGATTGCGTCGGAGAAGAGTAGGTTGTGGGTGCGACGGAAGGGTATCGGGAGGATATTGCTGTTGCCCGACATGGCTACGAGCTATCCGAGAGGTGTTACGCGGTTGAGTGTTTGAACAGAAAGAACGTAATGTTATCGAAGGCTGAGGAACATCGAGTGTGAAGTCATCGCCCCGCCATTCTGGAAGTCGCAATCAGGGTTAGTGTTGGGGTTTGCTCAATACATGTCGTTCCATTCGATGGTGTTGTCAACGGCATCGTTTGTCTTATGGTTGATTTCAGTAGACAGACGATGCCAATTCTATATCAGAGTGAGATGCTCAGGTTGATAATCGCGTGTTACGACTGTCATATCCTGACATTGTATTGCACTTCTCCAATGCAATCAAGTACTGTGAACACGACCAACTACATTTGATGATTGAAGTGTAGCATGCTCGACAATACATATGCTACGAAATCAACAAAGCCGATCGAGTGTCCCACAGCCAACTACGATGACCACCAATATCATCAGAAGAAGAGTTTTGTCAACCAATATTGCTATGGAATGAATATAGCTCGACATCAACCCTAACCCGCAGACCGAACCCCTCGATTGCAGCAGTGATGGCGGGGCAGTCAATGAAGTCGTCTTGTCCCGAACCAGCGAAACTTGCTCAGTGGACTCTCGGTCAGACGAGCTAGAGTCGCAAGGCGGTGTCGCAAGTGTTATACGAGGCGCCCCCCGTTGTAGGGCATATAGTACGGAGGTCAATGTCCCGTCAAGTATTAAAGGTAGGTATCCTCTAGCAGTTCATCACGGTCCTTGGTTCCTGCCTTTCCCCTTGTGAACACTTGACCGCATTACAAAGCAGCTCTCGACTCCTCCCACAACACCAACACCAACACCACAACACTTCAACCCCCCCACCAACCTACCAAACCCAACAACAAATACCACCCAAAATGGCCGAGCACAACTACAAGTTCAACATCACCATGACCTGCGGCGGCTGCTCCGGCGCCGTGGAGCGCGTGCTGAAGAAGCTCGATGGTGAGTCCCAGCAGCAGCAGCGGCGGCGGCGACGGCAGTCGCCTTTATGCTACAAGCAGCGCACATCGCTAACACACCCTTTCCCAGGCGTCAAGAACTTCGACGTCTCCCTTGAGAGCCAAACCGCAACCGTCACAGCCGAGGAGAACTTGGACTACGCAACCGTGCTGGAGAAGATCAAGAAGACCGGCAAAGCCGTCAACTCTGGCGAGGCCGATGGTGTTGCGCAGGCGGTGTAAAGCACTCGTCGTGTCGACACCAGCAGGGAAATTGAACATTAGGCGCGAAGAGGAGTTACAAGGAGTTTTATGAAAGCGAGCGGACATCCGCCGTAAGGGAATACATTTCATTCATGAGCATGATGCTGTCGTCATTGTAATGATGCCAAACACCAGCTAGATCGTAAGGGGAATTATATACGGGACACAATCTGGCTATAACATCAAAAGGAACATCGTAAACACCGGGCTGGCTCTCTCTAGAACCTAGCCTCAACCTTGTCATGCACGTCTCCCAACGCCCACTCGTTGCGCGCCTTCTTCGAACGCACGGTGTCTACCTGCGCTCTGGTGAAGCCCTTTGCCTCGACGGCTGGGTTGTAGCCCAGCTTATTCCTCTTACCAATCTCCTCGGAGCTGACAGCATCGCTCGCCTTGCCGTCTGCGCGCTTGTACACACTCACCACGACAGCGCCGCCGAGACCGAGGTTGTGCTGCATTGCTGCGGTCGTGCCTTTGACGAGTCTGTTGTTGGCCCAGCCACGGAGGTGCCAGACCAGCTCAGCGCACTGTGCAATACCGCTCGCTCCGAGAGGGTGGCCCTTGGAGATCAAACCGCCCGACGGGTTGATGACCATCTTGCCGCCGTAGGTGATGTCGCCGTTGCGGACCATCTCGTGGGCTTTGCCCTTTTCGCTGAAGCCCAGGGCGTCGATGACGATCATCTCGTTGGCACTGAAGCAGTCGTGGACTTCGGCGACCTTGATGTCTTTGACGCTGACGCCAGCCTCGTCAAGAGCGATCTTGGCCGCGTACTCGTTCATGCCGTAGCCCATAAGATCAATGGCCGAGCGGGAGAAGACGCTCTCAGTGTCGGTGGCGAGAACCTGGCCGGCGATCAAAATAGCCTGCTCCTTCAAGTGCGGGCGAGCGTCGAGGAAGCTCTGCGAGACGAGCACAGCAGCAGCACCACCATCACTTGTAGGGCAGCATTGCAGCTTCGTCAACGGCTCGTGGATCATCGGCGACTTCATGATCTGCTCGAGAGTGTACTCGTCCTGGAACTGCGAGTACGGATTGCGCTTCGAGTGCTCGTGGTTGACACGCGCGATCTCAGCAAAATCCTCGTTCTTGGCCCCGTACTTTTCAATGTACTCGCGGCCAGCATTACCAAACATCTGCGCCGCACCAGGGGCGTTGGTCACTCCGCGGGTGGCCTTCATCATCTCGCCGAAAGTGCCCGTGGGGTTCGCGCGGTCCTGGAAGTACGATTGCAGGCTGCCGGGGTTCATCTTCTCGAAGCCAACGACCAAAACGGCGTCCGCCTGGCCGCCGGCGATCATGTTGCGGCCCAGGTACAGACCTGTCGAGCCGGTCGAGCAGTTGTTGTTGACGTTCCAGATCGGGATGGAGGTTTGGCCGAACTGGTAGAAGACACGCTGGCCGCAGGTGCTGTCACCGTAGCAGTAGCACGCCACGCCCATGTCGATGTCGTCGTAGTTGACCTGCGCGTCTAGCATTGCTTTGACGCCCGCTTCGAAGCCGAGTTCTGTGTAATCGACTTTGCCTCTGGGCTTGATGAACTTGGTCATTCCCACGCCGAGGACGTAGACGGGGTCTTTTGTTTTGGGCGCCATGGTGATTGATGTGGATGTGATGTGATGGAGTGTTTTCCTGGTTCTAAGATACAATGGAGGTTTAGCTTCTTCGTTGACTGTGAGAAGCCCTATACGCTTGTAGAAAGTGTTGGTGGCTTATAGGAGAATAGCAGAAACACCTGAAGTGAAGGTGGAGAACTACGTCTTGTAGGTCAACATATCCGGGGCACTGGAGGCGGGGATAAGTATAAGCGAGCATAAGCAGGCGAACGGATGAACGAGTATGACAGCCGAGGCCCAGAAATACACCTCGGTGTGACAGGAGTCAGTGCTAGAGCAGCTGCTTTGGCGAAGTCTTTCGAGTATACTTCCAAACCACCAGAAGTTCATGTCAAATGATTGCTTTGTCTTGCTTGATTTGAAGCTGTTGGGTCTTGGTGTATGCCGAGTAACCGCAGAATTACAAAGCAGGTCCGCGGGCAATTGCAGACCGATCATCTCGTTGGAGGTATAGGTAAATTCAGAAGTCGAAAGATGCTGGAAGTATCGCTTTGAAACAGTTTGTAGAAGGTCGAGTCGTCCTTGCTGCCTAGCCAAAAGAAACAATTGTTTCGAAAACCCCGTCACTGCGGTCCTATTAAGCGTTCATCGTTGTTCGATAGGATCCGCTACAAATCGTTAGTCAGCAGTTTAGACTTTCATGTGAGCTCTGTACCGACATGATGATAATCGCGCTCCCACAAGCTTGATGCATTATGTTCCGGGGCCAGAACAAGTTATAGAGGTAAGCGTGTTATTCCGACATACTCTTGTTTTTGTTGATTACGATGTGCACTGTCGACTTAGGTATACGCACTCTGGAGACAATGTTCGTTCTCGTGCGCAGAGCTTCATGACGAACTAGGACTTGTGCCATCTGGTTCGATGTTGGTCAAAATATGCGACGGAAAAGTAGGGCGAAAAAAGTCACAGCGACCATCCCTTCTGGTGCATGTAATCGACACAACCATCGCAATTTCGATCAGCGAATCGATCCATCGCCGTCCCCGATAAGGTGTGCAGGTGATTGTCGTGCTCCAACCACTCAAGGCACGTCGTGGGTGACCAAGTTCAACATTTCGACCAAAGATCAACCAAAGATCAACCAAAAATCAATTTTTCCAAGCAATTGACGGTGCAAAGCAAAAGGGAACTCAACCACCATTGCAGTGGTTGCAGGAAATTGATCGACGCAGGGATCGAACCTGCAATCTCTTGATTCGTAGTCAAGCGCCTTGCCATTGGGCCAGCCGACCTTGTTGATGAGTGGGAAGCATGTTCAAAATCTATATAGCGTCAATTATATCGCAGCCCCCAGCAACACCTGCCACTCAGTAGGTTCACTGAGTTGGCTCATCATCGTCTGCTTCGTTACCAATCGATCGTGGTGACAGCGACGAACGAGACCACCGACCTCGTCGAATTTTGTCGACTTTGAAATTTTGAATCGATCGAAATTTCCAAACTGCAGAGCAAAGCCCCTCTTCCGAAAATCACATAGCGGCGAGTCTAGACGAAAGACAACGAGAAAGAGAAAAGCACTTGCATGTTACTCCTACCTTGAATAGGGAAACCCATAAGACAAAATGACTCCAGGTGCATCTGGTACAATTGTGAC